>Ga0316576_10000746_pt1 | contig 16171 bp, 20 predicted proteins | sample S0NA_FD_203075 | JGI IMG/M metagenome (GOLD analysis project Ga0316576, IMG submission 203075) | Rhizosphere microbial communities from salt marsh grasses in Alabama, United States - S0-2_050615r3r5 | ecosystem: Host-associated > Plants > Roots > Rhizosphere | place: USA: Alabama | collected... | reverse complement strand
ACGTCCATCAGGTCCACGTGCCGCCAGTGAAAACGGTTGATGTAGTTGTTCCAGCGAAAAGCCGGGTCTTCCTCGCCGGTTTCCCAGTACCTTCGGGCCTGCACGCCGTGTCGCATTGCGCGGTAATGCAGTACCGGAAGATCAAAAGCGCTTCCATTCCAGCTCACGAGCGTCGGCGTGAAGCGCTCTACGGCGTCAAAGAACAGGCGCACCAGAGCGTCTTCGGTTGCGCCCGCCTCGCCGAGACTCCACGCCCTGAATCCATCGCGGCTACGCATTGCAACGGATATTGCGACGACCCGGTGCTGCTCTAGCGACAGGAACTCGGACCCAACCTTTTCGCGCTGGTGAGTCTGCATTACGTACCCGACTTGCTTGTCGGACAGACCCTCCAGTCCGTACACGCGCCGGCCGAACTCGACATCAGGAACCGTCTCGATATCGAAAGCCAATACACTTCCAGGTGTCATGCTCGATACTCCCGGCGCATCAGAACTGCCACCGCGACAACAAGGCCGGACTCGTCGGTCAGCGTCAAGTGTCCTTCGCCGGCACCAAGCTGTTCACAGACTCTGAGTCCCCGCTCCGACCAGATCACCTCCGGCCGGCCCCAGGCGTTGGCCATGAAGCCAGCGTCCCGAATCCATACGCCGTGTGAGAAGCCGGTGCCAAGGGCTTTGACAATGGCCTCCTTGGCAGCGAAACGCATCGCCAGGAATCTAACCGGCCGCCGATCGCGGCGAAACACACTGGCTTCCTCGGGCATCAGCAGGCGCTGCACGAAGCGTTCCCCATAGCGCGCGTAGATCGATTCAACACGCGCGATATTCACAACGTCGGTGCCAATCCCGAAAATCATCGACGCGCGGCCCTCAGTTCTTCCCGGCAGACACCGCGCGTGCTTCGTTCATCAGCGACTTCATATCACGCACCGCCGCCGCGAGCCCGGAAAACACGGCACGAGCGATGATCGCATGCCCAATATTGAGCTCGGCGATCTCCGGCACAGCCGCTACCGGCAGCACATTGTGATAGTGAAGGCCGTGCCCTGCGTGAACGGTCAGGCCGAGTTGGCTGCCGAGACGCGCGGCTTCGACCAGTCGCATGAACTCCCGCGCCTGACGCTCCCCGCTGGCCTCGGCATAGGCGCCGGTATGCAACTCGACCACTGGCGCGCCTACTGCTGCTGAAGCCTCAATCTGTGCCCGATCGGGATCGACGAAAAGCGAAACCCGGACGCCGGACTCAGATAGGGATCGACAGCAGTCACCGAGGCGACTCATCTGGCCAGCGACATCCAGCCCCCCTTCCGTGGTCAACTCTTCGCGACGTTCCGGAACCAGGCAACAGTCCGACGGGCGCAGCTCACTGGCCAATGTCACCATCTCCATCGTCGCGGCGATCTCGAGGTTCATTCGAGTCTGCAAGGTGGCGCGCAGGCGGTGTACGTCATGATCCTGAATGTGCCGACGATCCTCACGCAGATGAAGCGTAATACTGTCCGCGCCGTTCTGTTCTGCAATCAACGCCGCATACAGCGGATCAGGGTAAGCCGAGAGACGCACCTGGCGCAGTGTTGCGACGTGATCGATATTCACTCCAAGCCTCATTCGATGCGAAAGCACTCTTCAGCCTCCAGTCATTCCGGCCCCATGGGCGCGCATTGCGAGCAGGACTTCACGTGTTCGCAATGTCCGCCCATCAAGACAGTGATCCAATGCTGCTCGGAGCAGCCGCCTCGCATCGGCCAGGCTTCGTTGATCCGCAAGCTCCTCGCGGGCCAGCGACAGCAAGGAAGCGCCAGAAAATACCAATGATCCCTCCGCTGCGCCATCAATCAACTCCGGCCCGCCTTCCAACAGATAACGGTAGCGGCTCCCTGACTCCAGCGACTGACCAGAGCCGGTTTCACGCTCGAGGTTCAGTCCCCAGCCCAGCGCCTCCAGCAGGCGCTTCTCAAATATTCGTAGCGCCCGCACCGGCTCCGCCGTCTGCGCGCAAAGATCGCCAACCAGAGCCGCATAGGCCGCATATATGTCGGGATGCGGGTCGTTCCGTGGCAGCAGCTTGAGTAACAGTTCATTGGCATAGAAACCGCTCATCAGCCGCTCCCCCGCCATTCGGGCCGGCGGCTGCGTGCGCTCGGCGCCCGTGAGTCTCCCTGCTTCTCCCCGACCGCTCCAGGAAACCAGCAGCGCACCGAACGGCTGCAGTGCAGCCGGCAGTGCCGATCCCTGTCGTCGGGATGCGCGCGCGAATACACCGACCCGGCCATGGTTAGGTGTCAGCAGTTCGAGAATGCGGCTCGAATCACGCCAGGCGTAGTGATGCAGCAGGTACGCCGGCTCGAGACTGACACGGCCGGCAGAGCGGCTCACGGCTCGAACCCGAACCGGCGCAGCGTTCGCTCATCGTCGGACCAGCCCTCCCTGACTTTCACCCAGAGTTCCAGGTGAACCGGGCAGCCGAAGTGCTCTTTTAGCGAGAGCCGGGCCGCGCGACCAATCTCCTTTAATTGAGCGCCTCCCTTGCCGATGACGATCGCCTTCTGCCCCGTGCGCTCGACGGAGATCGCAGCCTGCACCAGCAATTTTCCAGGTTCATCCTCCAGCTGACCGATCGCCTCGATTTCAACCATGATACCGTAGGGCAATTCATCCTGAAGCCGCAGTGTCAGTTTCTCACGGATGATCTCGGAAGCCATGAACCGATCACTCGCGTCCGACACGTGGTCCGGCGGATACAGCAGCGGTGACTGCGGCAGGTGTCGCGCAATGATTGCCGGCAGATCCTCGAGATTGCTGCCCTTCAAGGCCGATAACGGCACGATCTCGGCAAAATCGGCCTTCGCGGCCATGTTCTTTATGAATGGCAGCAGGCGCTCCCTCGGGTGAACGCGGTCTATCTTGTTGATGATCAACAAGATCGGCCGTCCGGCCTGCTTCAGTTCCTCGAGAGCTCTTTCATCTTCATCGGTCCAGCGCAGGGCTTCGACAAGAAAAAGATTCACGTCCGAATCGGCCAGCGAAGCCAGGGCCGTACGATTCATGTAGCGGTTGATTGCTCGCGTCTGCTTCGCGTGAAGACCGGGCAGGTCGACGAAAACGATCTGTAATCCCGGGCGCGTGAGGACTCCGTGCAGGCGTGTGCGCGTCGTCTGAGGTTTAGGGGTAACGATGCTTAACTTGCGTCCAAGCATCGCATTGAGCAATGTCGACTTGCCGACATTCGGTCGACCGACAAGGGCAGCGAAGCCGCAGAAACCGCTCGCGCCATCTTCCGTCGTCGATGAAACGTGTTCGCTCATTTTTCGCCATTGCCTCGACCCAGGGCCGCCAACGCCGCCTGTGCCGCTTCCTGCTCGGCACGACGCCGACTGGAGCCCTCCCCGAAGGTCTTCACGCCGGCTGCCTCAATCTCGCAGCTTGCCACGAACCACTGATCATGCGCCTCGCCGCTGACTTCTTCGAGCGTATAGACAGGCAGTTTCGCCCCTCGCGCCTGCAGGTCTTCCTGGATCCTCGTTTTCGGATCCTTCAACGCGTCCGCATCAGGCAGCCGCCTGAGTCGTCCAGCGAACAGTCGTTCGATCAGCGCCCGAGCCGCATCCAGTCCGCCATCGAGGTACACCGCCGCGAACAGGGCTTCCAGGGCATCGGAGAGTATCGAGCCGCGCCGATGTCCTCCGCTTTTGAGTTCGCCACCACCGAGATTCAACTGATCACCTAGTGACAGTTCCGCAGCCACTTCCGCCAGCATGCCGCCGCTGACCAGCGCGGCACGATAACGGCTCAGGTCACCTTCGGAGGCCGTTGGAAACTCGCGAAACAGAAGTTCCGCTATCACGAAATCGAGAATTGCGTCGCCCAGAAATTCCAGCCGCTCGTAGTTATTGCTTCCTGCACTCCGATGGGTCAGCGCCGCGTCAAGCAGCGCCGGCTCGTCGAACCGGTAACCCAGCTTCTTTTCAGCCCATGCACTGGAAAGCAAGGAACCCTTCGCCTACTGACGAACGAGGACAGACTTGTCGAATTTTGCAAGCAGGTACACATTGGCAACGAACGGTTTTTCGACATTGTATGCAGCCTGCATGCTGTAGCCGTCCTTGGTCTTCTTTATCTTTACTTCCTTCCAGCCAATGCCCTTAATGTCCTCAACATCCCAGCGGCGCTCAAGCGAGCTTCTAAGCAACTGGGGATTCGTGTCAATCGATTCATGCTCGTCACGCACCTGCTCGAGCGCACGCGCCACCTCAGTGTACTCGAGGTACACAGGCGTCATTACAATGCCCGCGTACAGGGCGGCACCCACTATCAGAATGATCGTGACCATGCCGAGAAAAGTCATTCCGCGTTGACGCTGCTTCATGCTGGGACTCCGGTTTGTCTATTGGATCGCATCACCGATGCGATTCCAGAGCGGTGCGTTAGGTAGATTCCAGTTCAACCAAATGCGGACGGCCTTGCCGACGATATTTCCCTCGGGGACGAACCCCACTTCCGGAAATCGGCTGTCCCGACTGTTGTCGCGATTGTCGCCCATAAAGAAATAGTGACCTGCAGGAACGACCGAGTCGAAGTCATAGGACGGCCTTTCCGGCATGTACAGTGTGTGATGCGTCACATTTCCAAGCGTTTCCAGACCCATCTGCGCTCCGCTGTAGCCGAACTCCCGATAGATACCGTCAAGTTTAACCGGCTGACGTACGCCATCGATGTACACCTGCTTATCGCGGACCACAACATGTTCGCCCGGCAGACCCACCAGCCGCTTGATGTAATTGGTCGAGGGATCCGATGGCAGGCGAAAAACAACAACGTCGCCACGATGAGGCTCGCCGAGATCCACAAACTCGGTATTCAGCACCGGAAGGCGAAGGCCGTACGTGAACTTGTTGACGAAGATGAAATCGCCGTCGAGCAGCGTTGGCATCATCGAGTCGGACGGTATCCGGAACGGTTCGAAAAGAAACGATCGAATCAACAGGACGATCAGGATGATCGGAAAGAAGGAACGGGCGTACTCCACGAGCACAGGCTCACGCACGGCCGCGGCGGCCTCGGCCGGAAGGGAACCAACCCGCCGCGGGCGCAGGTACCACTTATCGGCGGCCCATATCGCGCCCGTCACGATCGTTGCGACGACAAGGACAAAAGAAAAATCGACTACCACATTCACCTCACGAATCGGCCGGAAGTATTCTTTAGTTTCCGCGCCATATCAATGCCTTACGGCGCATTCGGGTCATTCGTTGCGACCGAGGCGAAGCACGGCGAGGAACGCTTCCTGCGGAATTTCCACCTGGCCGAGTTTCTTCATGCGCTTCTTGCCCTCTTTCTGCTTTTCGAGCAATTTACGCTTGCGGGTAATGTCGCCACCGTAGCACTTCGCCGTCACGTTCTTACGCAATGCCTTCACCGACGCGCGCGCAATGACATTGCCGCCAATGGCCGCCTGGATCGCCACCTCGAACATCTGTCGCGGAATCAACTCCTGCATCTTGTCGACCAGCTCCCGGCCACGCTGGTAGGCGCTGTCACGATGGGAAATGATCGACAGCGCGTCGACTCTTTCGCTGTTTATCAGGACGTCAAGCTTGACCAGCCTCGCCGCCTGGAAGCGATCGAACTCGTAGTCGAAGGAGGCATAGCCACGGCTGACGGACTTCAGCCGGTCGAAGAAGTCGAGCACGACCTCGGCCAGCGGAAGATCCCACTGCATCGATACCTGACTGCCAAGATACTGAAGTTTCTTCTGCACGCCCCTCTTTTCGAGGCAAAGCTTCATCACCGGACCGACGTAGTCCGGCGGCAAAAGCAGGTTGGCGACAATGATCGGCTCGCGCATCTCGGCGATCTTGTCCACCGGCGGCAGCTTGGACGGATTGTCGACGAACTCAGTTTTCCCGTCGGTGGTCAGAACCTCATAGATTACCGTCGGAGCACTGGTAACGAGGTCGAGTTCGTATTCCCGTTCGAGGCGCTCCTGGACAATGTCCATGTGCAGCAGTCCGAGAAAGCCGCAGCGAAACCCGAACCCGAGCGCAGTGGACACCTCCGGCTCATAGTGCAGCGCAGAATCGTTAAGCTTCAGCTTTTGCAATGCGTCGCGAAACGCCTCGTAGTCGTCAGAACGAACAGGGAACAGGCCGGCAAAGACCCGCGGCTGCACCTGCCTGAATCCGGGCAACGGCGCGCTGCACGGTCGCGCGTCGGCGGTGATCGTGTCGCCGACGGGCGCGCCGTCGATCTCCTTGATTCCGGCGATCACGAACCCGACCTCGCCGGCGCCGAGCGTATCGGTAACCATGGATTTCGGTGTGAAGCGACCCAGTTTATCCACCTGGTGAGCGCGCCCCGTTGACCAGACCCGGATCTTCTGGCCGGTTTGCAGCGCGCCGTTGACCACTCGTACCAGGGATACGACGCCCACGTAGTTGTCAAACCAGGAATCTACGATAAGTGCCTGCAACGGTGCATCGGGATCCCCGGTCGGCGGGGGAACGCGGGCGATAAGGGTCTCGAGAACTTCATCGACATTCTCGCCGGTCTTCGCGCTGGTGCGCACCGCGTCGTGCGCCTCGATACCGATGATTTCCTCAATCTCCCTGATAACCTTATCCGGTTCGGCCGATGGTAAATCGATCTTGTTCAGGACCGGCACGACCTCCAGGCCCTGGTCGATCGCCGTATAACAGTTTGCGACGCTCTGGGCCTCGACTCCCTGTGCCGCATCCACCACCAGCAACGCGCCCTCGCAGGCCGCAAGTGACCTCGAAACCTCGTATGAGAAGTCCACATGCCCCGGCGTGTCGATCAGGTTCAGCTGATAGGTTTCGCCGTCGCGCGCCTTGTACCTGAGCGAAACGCTCTGGGCCTTGATCGTGATGCCGCGCTCGCGCTCCAGTTCCATTGAGTCGAGCACTTGCGCCTGCATCTCCCGATCCTGCAGACCGCCGCATACCTGGATAAATCGATCCGCAAGCGTGGACTTGCCATGATCGACATGGGCGATGATCGAGAAATTGCGGATGCGTTTCATTGATGCGGACAGCGCGGGGCCTTCGCGGATGCGAAAGGGCGCAATTATAGCCGCAGGGCCTGCCTAATCTGTGCAGAGTCGAAAATGCCCTCTGCAATCGGCTCGCCATTCCTGGTCAGGACGGGCACCCGCAGACCGTACCTCAGGGCCAGCGCGACGTCAGAGCTTACGTCGACAACCGCGACATCTTCATGATCGAGCCCGAAATCCAGCGACAGGTTCAGCAGGAAATCCTCGCAAAGGTGGCAACCCTCCCGAACGAAGAGCACGAGCCCGGTCAGCTCCGACATTCGACGCCAGGATTACTATCGGCAGGGTAAATCTCTGCAATCGGGCCAGCCCGCCGGTTGAGCGACCTGGCGAACAGATATCCGACCAGCCCGGCGGACAATGCGCCTAACAGGACCCATCCGTCGCCGCTCAAGCCACCGGATCGAAAAAGCAGCGGCCCGGCCAGCAGACCTGCAAGTGGCCAGAGGTACACTCGGCCGGCCGCCTTGAGCAGAATCCCGTCCCTGACGCTGACTATTACGGTGTCGCCGGCAACGAGATCCGCGGTACGGGGACTGCCCGGCAGCAACAGCGCCGAACGTCCCTGCCCCGCACCAAGCAGCCGCAGTGCGCACGCGCATCGCCTTCCGCAGGTACGCCCGCCGGTGGCAGGCGGGCAATCGAGGTGAATCATTCCACCGCTAACGGCCACTACTTCGGCGATTGTCTCCAAGGTCATTTCCCCGTAGCTGCAGGGGCCGACTGTTGAGTTTTGACCAGGTAGGCGGCAATGTCACGCACGGTCGCCTCCGGCACCTCGCCCACGGCCGTCACGACGCGCCCTTCGGCGCTGGCTGTGTACGCATTGGCGGACCCAACGCGCAGACCGCCGGGCGGCGTCGGGCCACGCCCGTGACCGTGCTCGATAAATACGGATACAGCCACGAAACCGTCAGAGAAAATGAGGTGTTGTACCGGCAACGGCGACCCCGGAATCGCTTGCTGCCGAACGCCGACGAGATGGAACCCATGTGGAAACTTCGCAGAACGCAGGCCTTCCGGCAAGGCGAGTCGCAAGCCTCCGGCCACCGAGCCCCGAATCCACTGAAACCCGGTCGCATCGACAGACGCCTCGGTCTCCTTCGCTGGAATATGCTCGAGCACCTCGAGTTTCGTGAACTGGGTCTGTTCGACGGGTCGTCCGCGGCCATCGATAACGACCGACCGCAGAGGCATCGCTGTTTCCTCCGCGATCCATAACCGATAGCCGTATCGAAACCTGTCCCTTGGTACGACGTCAACAATCCGCACCGGCTGGCCGAGTACCCGGCGCCCCTCAGAAACACTCATCTGGTACATCGAATCGGTCTCGGGCCCACTGGCGGGGAGCGCCGTGAACAGCGCACCAAGGTCGGTACGCGGCTCAACGAGTACCACGCGCCGGTCCGGCAAGTAACAGTGCACCTGCTCGCGCGTACGTACGATTTCGCGACCGCTGCCGTCTAGCGACACCAGGCGCTCCACGCTGTGGCCGTTCTCGACACGGTGAACGATGCGCATCGTCTCGGCGTGATGTCGCGTCGTGTGCGTAAAGAGGCCGTCGTAGTTGCTGCTCGCCAGCGCCTCAGTCATGCGATCCAGCCATTCGCGAGCCTCCTCCTGGGACGCCAGGACGGGCAGCGACACCGCAGCCAGCAACCCTGCCGCCACAAGGCACACCAGCCGCTTCATTCAGTCTGCCTCGATCGATTCATATGAGGCCAGGGACATTTCCGGTTCATCGGCAAGCACGCCGCTCCAGACGTTACGACGTCCGATCGGCGTCGCGAACTCGCTATGGGCAACGAGGTAGCCGGCCATTCGCTGACTCTCTTCCGGAGTCGGACTCACCCCACTGAAGCGCGGCTCAAGGTCCGGCTGCGGAGAAACCGCGACAACCGACGGAACTGCTACCGGGGCCGAGGCGACAATCGCGGGCGAATCATTCACTGGGTTCATCACCATCGCCGCGGCCATCAGAACGCTCGCCGCAACGCCGGTACCGACCAGCCAGCGCATTCTGCGCGAACCCGCTGAGCTCCCCGTCGTCCGTCCCGCAGATTTCGGCTTCTCCGGGTCCCCATCGAGCGCCGAAATGACCCGGCAGGCGAATCCTGCACTCGCCAGTGGCCCATTCGGAGCTCGTAGTGTCTCGCCAACCAGCGCATAGCGTCCAAACGTGCGGCGCAGACCCTCGTCGCGCTCCATGCGACGCACCAGCAGTCCCAGCTGGTCCGCCGGAAGTTCACCATCGAGCAATGCGGAAATTTGTTCTTTGATCTGGTCCGTCATTTCATTCGTCCTGGCTGAGCAAGGGCGCGAGGTTTCGATCAATTGCCTCGCGAGCCCTGAAAATTCTCGATCGCACGGTACCGACCGGGCAATCCATGGCTTCGGCGATTTCTTCGTAGCTTAGGCCTTCGACTTCCCGCAGCACGATCGCAGTACTCAGGTCCTCGGGCAGGGCCTCGACGGTTCTGGTCACTACATCGCGAATTTCCCCGGTCAACGCCGAAGCCTCGGGCGTGTCGATGTGCTGTAGCCGCGTCGCAACCACGGCCTGTTCGGTCTCGCTGAGACCGGCCTCATAGCGCAGGGGACGACGCTGGCGGGATGCCATCGTATTTCGGGCGGTATTGACCGCGATGCGGTACAACCAGGTGTAGAACGCGCTGTCGCCCCGAAACGAACCCAGCGCCCGATAGGCCTTGATAAAAGCCTCCTGGGCCACGTCTTCCGCCTCCGTAGAGTCTCGCAACAGCCGCGCCACGAGCTTGATAACCTTGTGTTGATACCTCAGGACCAGCAAATCGAACGCGCCACGCTCACCGCGTTGAGCCCGCCGGACGAGTTCGAGATCGCTTTGCTCTATCCCAGCGGCAGCCCGACCGCCATGGTCGCGTTCGTGCGACTCTGTAGACCCGTCCGAGGGCGGAAAGTTCGCCATGTTCAGCGTTTCAGCTCTGCCTGCGCGCGCGTCAGCGGTCCGATCCTGCCAGACGCCTGCAGAGCGCGCGGAAGCGGACCGGAGAGGCGTCCAGCGGCGTAATCCACAAGGTTCGCGGGTCCCCGTCGGGCCGGCAGTCCAGCACGAGTACCGACCCGATCATGCGGGTGGAGCGGCCAGGCCGCAGCCTCCGGGTTGCACCGCTGCGGTCAGTCAGCTGCAAATCGCCGGCGCCCGTCCAGCTCAGAACCACGCGTTCAGATCGGCCGCCCTGGGACAATATCGCCACGACCACCCCCGCCACCAGGGCACTGGCGAGCATACCGCCGTAACCGAATGCCACCGAGGCGGCAGTGCCGGCGCAGAGCGCGCCGAGCACCAGGGACAAGCGGTGAACCAACCCCCGGGTCGGCACTTCAAGCTCGTGTTCGCCTGATACTGTTAATGACATTGCGAAGAGCCCCCGCGGATTCCGGATCCTGCCCCACAAGATACCGGAAGATATCAGGGTCCTGCAGTTCCAGTAATTGCGCAAATGCCCGTCGATCGCTTTCCGTCGCCTGCGGATAGTCTTCCTCGAGGTACCGCAATAACACGACATCAAGCTCCCGCATGCCGCGACGGCATCGCCACTTCAGCTTTGCAACACTCGCGAGGCCACGCCCGCTCATCGGCGACGGCTCAGTGCTGCCGTTCGGCGATTGTTCTCTTTATTTCCGCGATGGCCCTCGCGGGGTTCAAGTCCTTGGGACAGGCCTCCGCGCAGTTCATGATCGTGTGGCAGCGATAGAGACGGAACGGGTCCTCGAGTTCATCGAGTCTCTCGCCGGTTGCCTCGTCGCGGGTATCGATGATCCAGCGATAGGCTGCAAGCAGCGCTGCCGGTCCAAGGTAGCGATCACTGTTCCACCAGTAGGAGGGGCAACTGGTCGAGCAGCAGGCGCACAGAATGCACGCGGAGGGCCGATCGATCTTCTCCTGGTCCTCCTTCGACTGCAGCCGCTCCCTGTCCGGTGGCGGCGTGCGCGTCTGAAGCCATGGCTTCACGGAAGCGTACTGCGCATAAAAATTTGTCAGGTCCGGAATGAGGTCCTTAATGATTCCCATGTGCGGTAGTGGATAGATCTTCACGTCACCGCGGACTTCCGCGCTGGCCTTGGTGCAGGCGAGCGTGTTCACACCGTCGATGTTCATCGCGCAGGAGCCGCAGATGCCTTCGCGACAGGAACGGCGGAACGCGAGAGTCGGATCGATTTCGTTCTTTATCTTGATCAGTGCGTCGAGCACCATCGGCCCACAGTCGTCCATGTCCACCTGGTAGGTATCGACGCGGGGGTTTTCACCGGATTCCGGATCAAACCGGTATATACGAAAAGTGCGCAGGTTCTTGCCGCCGCCAGTCGCGGGATGACTGCGACCGGGCAGGACCGTGGAATTCTTTGGAAGTCGAAACTGGGGCATGCGCAAATCGCCTGTTGAATGTTGAGTTGGCCTTCGGTATCCGGCTGGAAATCAGTATGTTCTTGCCTTCGGCGGGACCGTATCGACATCACTGGTCAAGGTTTTCAGGTGCACGGGACGGTAATCGATCACCACCTCGCCTTCCGGGCTCACCCAGGCCAGCGTGTGTTTCAGCCAGTTCGCGTCATCGCGGTCCTTGAAATCCTCGCGCGCGTGCGCGCCGCGGCTTTCTTCCCGGTTACACGCTGACCACATTGTCACCTGTGCTTGACCGAGCAGGTTGTCCAGCTCCAGCGTTTCCACCAGGTCCGTATTCCATATCAATGAACGATCCGCGACCTTCACCTCGGCAAAGCTCGCACGGACTTCATCGATCTTCGTCACGCCCTCTTCGAGCACGTTGCCCGTACGAAACACGGCTGCATGATTTTGCATGACTCGCTGCATGTCGAGACGAATCTCGGCCGTCGACCGTGAACCGTCTGCGTTACGCAGCCTGTCGAGCCGCGCCAGCGCCAGATCGCCTGCATCCTTCGGAAGCGGCCTGTGGGCAGCGCCCGGTTTGACGCTCCCGGCGCAATGCCGCGCCGCCGCACGTCCAAACACGACCAGATCGAGCAGCGAGTTCGAACCCAGGCGATTTGCGCCATGCACGGATACGCAGGCGGCCTCACCAATGGCCATCAATCCCGGCACGACGCTGTCCGGATTACCGTCCTTAAGCGTCACCACTTCGCCGTGTACATTGCATGGAATGCCGCCCATGTTGTAGTGAACAGTAGGCAGGACGGGGATCGGCTCTTTCGTCACATCGACGCCGGCAAAAATCCGCGCCGACTCTGCAATACCCGGCAGCCGCTCACCTATGACGTCGGCGCCGAGATGTTCGAGGTGCAGGTGGATGTGGTCTTTGTTCGCTCCGACACCGCGCCCCTCGCGAATTTCCACGGTCATGGCCCGGCTGACGACGTCCCGCGACGCAAGATCTTTTGCGTTCGGGGCATAGCGTTCCATAAATCGCTCGCCTGCCGAATTGGTCAGATAGCCGCCCTCACCCCTGACGCCTTCGGTAATCAGACACCCGGCGCCATAAATGCCGGTGGGATGAAATTGTACAAATTCCATGTCCTGCATCGGCAACCCGGCGCGCAGCACCATCCCGCCGCCATCGCCGGTACAGGTATGAGCCGAGGTGCAGGAAAAATAGGCGCGTCCGTAACCTCCGGTGGCCAACACGACTTTGTGTGCACGGAACCGATGCAGAGTGCCGGTGGACATGTCCAGGGCGACGACTCCACGACATTCACCCTGCTCCATCACCAGGTCAATTGCAAAGAATTCGATGAAGAACTGCGCTTCGTGCTTGAGTGACTGCTGGTAAAGCGTATGCAGCATTGCGTGGCCGGTTCGATCGGCTGCCGCGCAGGTTCGCTGAGCAATACCCTTGCCGTAATGAGTCGTCATGCCGCCGAACGGGCGCTGATAGATCTTTCCGTCTTCGGTTCGCGAAAACGGCACGCCGTAATGCTCGAGTTCGATCACTGCCTCCGGGGCTTCTTTACACATGAACTCGATGGCGTCCTGGTCGCCCAACCAGTCCGAGCCCTTGATCGTATCGTAGAAATGGAAACGCCAGTCATCCTCACCCATGTTGCCCAGCGCCGCGCTGATGCCGCCCTGCGCCGCCACGGTGTGACTTCGCGTCGGGAAAACCTTGGTGAGGCAGGCAGTGCGCAGCCCGGCCTGTGCCAGCCCGAAAGTGGCGCGCAGGCCGGCACCTCCGGCGCCTACCACGACAACGTCGTAGCTGTGATCCACGAATGAGTAGGCACTCATGCCGAGACTCCGAAGGCAGTGCGAAGTACGGCGAGAACGCCGAATACGGCCGCAAAAGTGAACATGAACTTAACGAGTGTAAGCACGACTACGCGACTGTTCTTGTGGCTTACGTAATCCTCCAGGATAACCTGCAGGCCGAGAACCGAATGATAGGCAGACACCGCCACAAAGATTACGGCGAGAGTTGAATTCACTGGTGACCGCAGCCAGCGGACGACTGCTTCGTAGTCCGAACTGCCCAGCATTGCCAGCGAGATAAGAAACCAGAGACCGAGCACGACCAGTGCAACCGCCGTGATGCGCTGCGCATACCAGTGGGATGTGCCGCCCTTGGCGGAACCGGTGCCCAGCGCCGTGCCGAGGGGACTGCGCAGGCTCATTACGCACCTCCCAGGCTATGCCTGAGCAGAAGCCAGAATACCGTACCGAGCACCACCGCAGCGGCGGCAGCGGCTCGACCGCTGGCGCGCGCCGTCTTCAGCTCAAATCCGCGGCCAAAGTCGAAAAACAGGTGACGAATTCCGTTCAGCAGGTGGTAACAGAAGCTGACCGAGATGCCCAGGAGCACGAGCTGTGCCGCCGTCGACCCGAAGACTTCGCGAGCGTTCTGGTAACTCTCCGGACCCGCCGCCACGGCCGTGAGCCAGTAAACGAGCAGCAGGAACCCGAGGCTCAACAGGATGCCGGTCAGCCGGTGCAGGATCGAAAGCGTATTCGTGTACTGCCACCGATAATTCATGAACGGGGACAGTGGACGCTCAGGCTGGGCCATTCGCGCGTTCCTCCAGAGATTGATCGCTAAAAGTCAATGCAACGCCCGGCTTTTTCCCAATCCCCGAACCGCGTCGGCTCCGGACCTTCACGGCCGCCAATTTCGCGCGGCCGGTCCTTATCATCCGACGCAGCGGGATCCGGTTTTTGAGCGGGAAGCGGCTTCAGAGACTTTTCTTGTTGCGATGCATCCATAATTATCTGTTCAAGTTTGCCAGATCCCTTCCGCGTTAACCATATTGAAACATAAGACAAATCCCAGGGCGCGCATGACCTGCCGGCTGGACTGTAACGTGCACCGCAGCGGATCCTATTGACGACTACACGGTACAATCGACAAACGAACCATGAAGGATTCTCAGTCAAACCCCCGCATCGTGCAGCTCCCGTGGCTCAGTGTGTTGCGGTTCAGTGGACCCGACGCCGTGCCCTTCCTGCAGGGTCAGCTGACCAGCGATGTCGGTCTGCTGAAAGACGGGCGAACACAGCTGGCCGCTTTCAATACGCCGCAAGGCCGCGTGATCGCGCTGTTGCGCCTGCGCGAGACGGCCGACGGCATTTCTGCACTGTTGCCCGGTGACCTGGCCGAGGCGGTCGTTCAGCGCCTCAAGCGCTACGTTTTGCGCGCCAGGGTGAAGATCGAAGTTGACGCGGACTGGCTGGTTGGCGGACAGCATGGCGCAACCCCGGATCGTCCGCGCCCGTTCGATGGAAACCCCTCGGACGAGGCAGGCTTGCTCCGGTTCGCCAGCACCGGCGGACGGAACTTGCTGGCCGCACCGGTTAACCTCTGGCAGACGGATCCGGCGCTGGCGCAGCCAACCCTGACCGAAGGACCGACCGGTGCCTGGATGGCGGCCGATATCGAGGCGGGGCTACCACAGGTATTCGCCGCAACCTCGGAACTCCATGTGGCCCAGATGCTGAATCTCGACCTGCTCGACGGCATCAGTTTCCAGAAAGGTTGCTACACGGGGCAGGAGATCATTGCACGCACGCAGCACCGGGGACGAATCAAACGCCGAATGCTTCGCTATGGCCTGGAAGAAGGCCCCCCTCCGCCGTTGAATGCGGCGCTGATCGGAGAAACCGGCAAGGTTGGCGCGGTCGTAGCAAGCGCGGCAACGGCTGCCGGAGCCGAGATACTTGCCGTAACGGCACTCGAGGTGTCGCGAGGCTCCCTCACCCTGGAGGACGGCCGCGCTGCGATACAATTGCCGATGCCCTACGGCGTCCACGAAAACGACTGATGATCGTTACCACAACCGGGCTATCGCAGGCCCGTCATCTGCGCGCCGGCTAGGATCCCGCTTCCGGTCGCAAGTGCGGAAATAGAAGTACGTCGCGTATCGATGGCTGGTCGGTGAACAGCATGACGGTTCGGTCCACACCGATGCCGAGACCGGCGGTCGGCGGCAACCCGTACTCCAGCGCCCGGATGTAGTCCGCGTCGTAGTACATCGCTTCCTGGTCACCGGCGTCCTTACGGCTGGCCTGCTCACGAAAGCGCGCCGCCTGGTCCTCGGAATCGTTGAGCTCGGAAAATCCGTTTGCCATCTCACGGCCGCCGACAAAGAATTCGAACCGATCGGTGATGAACGGATCACTGTCGTTACGTCGGGCCAGTGGAGACACCTCGGCCGGATACGCGTACACGAAGGTCGGCTGCCTCAGTTCGGGTTCGGCCGTCTTTTCAAAAATTTCGATCTGCATCTTTCCGGCACCGTCCGCCGCCTGCGGCTCGATGCCCAGCTTTTCGCACATGCCGTGCAAGTAGGCCACATCGCGAATTCGCGGCCGCTCAATTCCCGGATTAAAGTGAACGATCAGGTCCTCGACCGTAATTCTGCGGAAGGCCGAACCGAAATCATATGTCTCGCCCTGGTACGGCACGAGCCGGGTGCCCAGCAGCGTGTCTGCAATGCCCTGATACACGTTCTCGACGAGGTTCATCAGATCACGGTAGTCGGCATAGGCCTGGTAGAGCTCGAGCATCGTGAACTCGGGATTGTGTTGCGTCGAAAGACCCTCGTTTCGAAAGTTTCGATTGAGTTCATAAACGCGCTCAAAGCCGCCGACGAC
>Ga0316576_10000743_pt1 | contig 16211 bp, 15 predicted proteins | sample S0NA_FD_203075 | JGI IMG/M metagenome (GOLD analysis project Ga0316576, IMG submission 203075) | Rhizosphere microbial communities from salt marsh grasses in Alabama, United States - S0-2_050615r3r5 | ecosystem: Host-associated > Plants > Roots > Rhizosphere | place: USA: Alabama | collected... | reverse complement strand
GAGCAGGAAGCATTTGGCCTGAAAGTGGCCGACTTCGGACAATCCCAATACAATCGAATGGCAACCGTTGGGCAACCGCTGCATGGGGATATCGAACCAGTCGCGGCCCAACAGGGGCGCGTTGTCGTCCACATGGGCGATGATTGCGTCCCGTCCGGGGGCGGCATGACCGACGTTGGTGCGGAGCCAGGCGCCGCCCTTAGCGGGGGGGGCGCTTTCCAGCGTAATTTCAAGGGTGTCTCCCTGGACCATGCTTACATGGTTTCCGGGCAGGGGCTTTTGGGTCAGTCGCAGATGAGGAGCCATGGCATCAAAACAGGTAATCGATAGTCAGGGAGTGACGGGAAAAGCCTTTCACGGTACCGGGCAGACCGAAAGAATCGGACAGGGCGATTGACGGGAAACACGGTCCGTGGTGGATCCGGCAAACAGGGTTTCGATGAGGTTGTGCCCGCGGATGCCCAGTACAATCAGGTCGATGTGGTTAAAAAGGGCGTATTTTGTGATTTCCTCGAAGGGCCGCCCCGCCAGTAAAACAAGTTTCGGCTGGCACCAGTTGTAGGACTCCGCCGGCAGCATTTGCCGCATCCTTTCCCGCGATTCTTCCTGCTCCTTCGATTCGGATTGCGCTTCTTTTCCGTTTTTCAGCAAATCCCTGTAGTCGTCGGTTTCCATGACATGCACCAGATGGAGCTCCGATTGAAATTCCTGGGCCAGACTGAGTCCATACTCAAAAGCCAGGTTGGAATCCTGTGAAAAATCGCATCCGATCAGAATCCGCTTGAAGAATGCGGTTTGGTTTTCCTTCCTCCGGACGATCATGAAGGGGCACGGCAGCGACCGCATTAACCTGCCGGTAACGGATCCGAGAACAATGCGCTTCAGTCCGGTACGCCCATGGGTTGCTGAAATAACCAGGTCGATGCCCTGTGTTTCCACGATGTTGAATATTTCATCGGCCGGGTGGCCGATCGGAACGATGGTCTCCCAGTCGCAGGAAGCATTCCGCATCTGGCTTTCGATCTGCTCCTTTGCAAAAACGACGGTTTTTTCCTGAATTTCAGCGGGCGCGAACAGCACCTCGCCGTAAGCCACGGCGGATGTCAGATCCACAACATGCGCGACGAACAGCTTGGCGTTGAATTCCTGGGCCAGAGCCATTCCGTAGGTGATGGATGTGTTGGAAAGATCCGACAAGTCCGTGGTGCAGAGAATTTTTTTGAAGCGGACTTTCATCATTACACCTCCAAGATACATACTTCCGGTTGCCTGCAACGGGAAGGTATGCGGTGTGGATGGAATCGGTGACATGCGAACGCAGGCAATGAATCAGCAACCATTTACGGTTTCAGCGCCATTCGGTCCCGAATGACGCCCTTTTATCAACAACAATATAAGCATTTTCAAATAAATTGTCCACCAAGGATTCATAACAGAAGCTCACCCTCGATGACGGTTCCCTTTTTGATGGTAGCCGGTGCACCGGTTCGGTTTCGGATGACGACACGGCCCTGCAGCTGCACATCGGCTTCAAAGAAAACATCGCCCTCTACTTCAAGGGATTCGCAGGCGACAAGGCTGGGAATTCCTTTGCCGAACCGATCGTGGTACATGTCTATTTTTCCGAAATATTTCTGATCGAGATGAATATGGATGCGACCGGGGGGGCTGTTCCGATTGTCGACGATGCGGTAGTCCGACGTCAGTTGATATCGATCGGACTGTATAACCAGAAGTTCATTGCATGTTTTTACCGGAAAAAAACGGGTGTCGGTGGTCTGAACGACGGCCGCGTTTTGAAAAAGAGAGATGGCCGCTCCCATGGCGGTTTCAATCTGAAATACCGGCGGGCTGTCTGCAGCTCGGGGATCGAGGGTTTTGGGATTCAGGATGATCGGCAGATAGACGGCTCCGTGTTCCTGAATCAGGGCGTTTAAATGGACCAGGTTCACCCAGATGTTGTTGGTGTTGAAATAACTGTAGCGCCGAATGTCCTGAAACGCCTCGACCTCATCCGGCGGGCACTGGGCAATTTCCCGCAGAATAAGGTTGCCCTTTTTATGACGGGCGATGTGGCCGCCCTTCCGGTCCGCCGGCGTCCGCCGGGCGACCTCCATCATGAAGGGATAATGGTTGTCGGCAACATAGCCCAGCAGCACGGGATCCAGGGTGGCGCCAAGGTTGTCGGAATTGGAAATCAGGGCGTATTCAATGCCTTCGTCCAATAGTTTTTGGAGCAATCCGGAACCATGCAGGGCGGAATAGATGTCGCCATGGCCGGGCGGGTTCCACTCCATGTCGGGGTTTTGGGGCCAGGTGGCCGGACGCAGATCGGCCTGCCGTATTTTTGGGAATTTATTCTGAATAAAATAGTAGGGGGCGGTTGCCGGCCGGAGGCGCGCGAGGGTTGCAAGGGTATCCGCGTGGGTGTTGAAGGAGTTCATGAACACCGGACGAACCCCGCTCATTTCGGCCTGGCGCAGCTTGATCTCAAGAAACGACAGGCCGTTTTTTATCTCGAGAAGTGATTTGGCGCCGGTGAGGCCCATGCTGGTGCCCAGGCCGCCGTTGAGGATGATAGCGGCCGCATTTTTCAGGGCCTTTTTGCCGGCATCCCTGTATCGGGACAGGTCCGCCAATGCCGGCACCTCTTCTGTGGCTACCGGTGCAAGGTCTTTTTCGGGCACAAGCCCGGTCTCGCCATCGGCGATCTGTTGGTAGTAATGGGAAAACGTGGCGATAACCGAAGGTGCGATATCCGCCGCCGTCATTTTTTCTACAAATGCCGCCAGAGGGCTTTTACGGTTTAACATAGGCTTTCAGGGTTTCGATTCTCGCGATTAACGTTTTTTGGCGTTAATCGTTACACCACCGGTTCGGTCCATCCCATGGGATCCTCGATTTTGCCGTACTGAATATCCTGGATCGCATCGAAAAGGCGCTTGGCGATGGGTCCGACACCGCCGTCGCCAATGGGAATGACCTTATCGCCGTACTTGAGCTCACCCACCGGCGAGATAACGGCTGCGGTTCCGGAGCCGAATATTTCGGTCAGGCTTCCGGATGCCTGAGCCTGCATGACGTCGTCGATACTGATTTTTCTTTCACTGACCTTCAAGCCCCAGTGGTCGGCCAGCTGGATGACTGAATTGCGGGTGATGCCGGGCAGGATGCTCCCGCTCAACATGGGCGTTACGATGACGTCGTCGATAACAAAGAAGATGTTCATGGATCCGACTTCCTCGATATATTTCTTTTCCACACCGTCCAGCCAGAGGACCTGGGTGTAGCCTTCCTCGTGGGCCTTTTCCCCGGCCAGCAGGCTGGCGGCGTAGTTTCCCGGCGTTTTAGCTTCGCCGACGCCTCCCCTTACGGCCCGAACATGGTCTTTGGAAACCAGGATCTTTACGGGATTGAATCCTTCCGGATAGTAGGCGCCCACCGGTGACAAAATAATGAAGAACCGGTAGGTAAAGGAAGCGCGCACCCCCAAAAAAGGATCGGTGGCGATGATGGTTGGCCGAATGTAGAGGCTGGTTCCCGGTTGGCCGGGCACCCAGTCCTTTTCGATTTCAAGCAGCTGTTTGAGGGCTTTCAGGGCGAGCGTTTCGTCGTGTTCGGGAATGCAGAGGAGCTTCGACGAGCGGTTCATGCGCTTGAAGTTGTCCAGGGGGCGGAAAAGCTGCACACCACCCGCGTCGGTGCGGTATGCCTTCAGGCCTTCGAAGACGCCCTGGCCGTAGTGCAGCACCATGGTCGACGGGTCCATGGGAATGGTGCCATAGGGTTCGATTCTCGGATTGTGCCAGCCCTTTTCAACGCTGTAGTCCATGTTGAACATGTGGTCGGTGAATATGGTGCCGAAACCGAGGTTGGATTCATCCGGTCTGGGTTTCAGGGTCTTGGATTTGGTTACGGTTACTTGCATCATATCCTCCTTGTTTGTGGTGATTGCATAGTGGTTTTTCTGTTTAGATCAGTATATCGAAAGGGATGACGCTGCATCGAACACATGCAGGTGTTCCAGGTTCATGGCGATATGGATCTTTTCGCCGGGGCGAATGATGCGCCGCCCTTCGCTTTTGGCGATGAAGGTAACACCTCCGAAATCCATGTGCATAATGGTTTCTCCGCCGAGGGGCTCGACCACTTCGACGATGCCGCTGATCTTCCAGTCATCGGGAAAGCCGTGGTTGCCGTTATCGATGGTGAGATCTTCCGTCCTCAGTCCCACGATAACCGACATCCCATCTTTGACCTGGTGGTTTGTCTTTTCAGGAATGGGAAGCCGTATGTCCGGGTTGAATTGAAGCGACAGGCCGGATTGGTCGGATACCACCCGGGCCGGCACCAGATTCATGGGGGGGGTTCCGATAAAACCGGCGACAAAGGTGTTGTCCGGTTTTTCGAACAGGTCGAGCGGTTTTCCGACTTGTTCGACATTTCCATCTTTCATGACGACGATGCGGTCGGCAAGGGTCATGGCTTCTACTTGATCATGGGTGACGTATATGATGGTGGACTGGACGTTCTGATGAAGTCGCTTTATTTCCGTGCGCATCTGGGTGCGCAGTTTGGCATCCAGGTTCGAAAGCGGTTCATCGAACAGAAACACGGACGGTTTGCGGACGATGGCGCGTCCCATGGCCACCCGCTGCCGTTGCCCTCCGGAAAGCTCGAACGGTTTGCGCATCAGAAGATCTTCGAGACCGAGAATGTGGGCGGCGTCCTTAACGCGTTTTTCGATTTCGGATTTGGGTGTTTTTCGAAGTTTAAGTCCGAATGACATGTTGTTGAATACATTCATGTGGGGATACAGGGCGTAATTCTGGAAAACCATGGCCACGCTTCGGTCTTTCGGAGCCACATCATTGACGATGCGGTCGCCGATCTCTATGCGTCCACCAGTAATCTGTTCCAAGCCAGCGATCATTCTCAGCACCGTCGATTTGCCACACCCCGACGGTCCTACCAATACCGCGAACTCCTGGTCCGCTATTTCGAGGTCGATGCCGTGGACCACTTCGGTTTTACCGAACGCCTTGGTCACATGTTCAAGAATAACTTTTGCCATACAGGACACCACTTCTCAAGTTGAGCGTTTCAAATTCCCTGCGTCTGCGGCAAGCCCGAAAATTGCTCAATTCAGGCATTTCCGATCCTTTGGGCGATGATTGCGACAGGCGATGATGAGAACCGTAACGCCTAAGAAATATGCAGGATATTATGGCGAATACTGTATCATGCACATCCATGAAATTGATCATGTTTTGCATTCCAAAGTCAAGTTTTCTTTAATCCGCCAGGGTGCTTTTATTTAAATGTTGCCGGCGCGGCGAAGCGGGATAATAACCCTTGACTCCACCCATGTTTGAAAATAACTAGGTTAAATGGAGAAGAAGGTGATGTAATGAGAATGCTTTTCAAGGATATGCGCCAACATCAACCAAAGGAGGTATGTGTTATGAAAAAGCGTCGATCTGTAACCGTATTGATGTGTTTGGCCATTGTGATATTTTTTGCCGGCCAGGTTGCGGCAGCACCGATTACCATCCATTGGTGGCATGCCATGAGAAGTGCACGAGGTGAGGTGTGCAACTACATGATCAAGCAATTCAACGAGTCTCAGGACAAGTACGTTGTTGTCGGCACCAACAAGGGCAACTACGACGAAACCGTCAATGCCGGTGTGGCGGCTATCCGGGCGAATAAACAACCCCACATTCTTCAGTCTTTCGAGGTCGGCACCCAGACCATGATGCTTTCCGGAGCGATATACCCGGTATATGAACTGATGAAGGATATGGGGTACGATATAAACTGGAAAGACTACCTTCAGCCGGTGCTGTCTTATTACATGAACGCTGACGGCAACTTGATGTCCATGCCGTTCAATTCTTCGACGCCGGTTATGTATTACAACGTCGATCTGTTTAAAAAGGCGGGCATCCCCCTGTTGTCCAAGACGAAGCCGATCTCCTGGGACGACATGGCCGAAATAACGGGAAAACTAGTGAAATCGGGGGTTCCCGGTGGACTGGTGACGGCCTGGCAGTCCTGGACGCAGATCGAAAACTACAGCGCTATTCACAACATTCCCTTTGCCAGCAAGGCCAACGGATACGAGGGGTTGGATTGTGAATTGTTGATCAATAACGAGAAGGTGGTGAATCACATCGCCCGCTTGAAGTCATGGATGGCCGATGGACGTTTTTTTTACGGTGGCCAGAAATATCAGGGGCCCAAGGCGGAATTCATTGCTCAGAATGCCGGCCTTTATATCGATTCCATCAGCGGCATTGCCAAACTGAAAAAAGCGGTCAAGGACTTCAAGTGGGACGTCGCTCCCCTCCCGGTGGAATCCTGGATGAAAGAACCCCAGAACTCCATCATCGGCGGGGCGTCCAACTGGGTTCTAAAGGGACACAGCAAAGAAGAGTACAAAGGCGTGGCCGCCTTTTTAGCCTTTCTGGCCACCAACAGGATGCAGGGGTTCTGGCATATGGAAACCGGTTATTTTCCCATCACCCTGACCTCATACAAAAGCCTCAAGGATGTCGGCTATTTCGATGCCAACCCCTATCAGGAGGTCGGCATCCATCAGATGACCCGTCGTGATCCGACCAAGATCTCACGCGGCCTGCGACTGGGGTACTTCATTCAGATCCGAAACATCATCAACGAGGAACTGGAGCTCGTTTGGAATGATACCAAAACACCTCAGGAAGCGTTGGACAGCGCCGTGAAACGCAGCAATCTGAAACTCAGGGAGTTCGAAAAAACGTATAAGTAGCTTGGCAACCGCTCAACTCCGATGAACAATGCAGTGTTTCCTCCATACCGGGGGAAACACTGCAACTGCCTTCAAGCCGCATGATAAAACGATCCATTTTCAAATCGAGATTTTTACCGTATCTGTTGATCCTGCCCCAGATACTGATTACGGCGACCTTTTTTTACTGGCCGGCCGCCCAGGGATTGATGCAGTCATTTATGCTCAGCGATCCTTTTGGCCTGCACAACACGTTTGTTTGGTTTGACAATTTTATCGCTTTGTTCAAGGATCCGCTGTATCTTCGCTCGGTGGTCACGACCTTGCTGTTCAGCGCCTCCACGGCCTTTGTGTCCATAACCCTGGGCCTTTTCATCGCTACCATGGCCAACCGGGCGTTAAAAGCCAAGGCCCTGATCCGGACGCTGCTGATCTGGCCATACGCCGTGGCCCCGGCGATTTCCGGAATTTTATGGCTGTTCCTGCTGCATCCCTCCTACGGCATCGTTGCGTTGGCCATCAAGCGCTGGTTCGGGATCGACTGGAACCCGGTGCTCAGGGGAGGCGATGCCCTCGTCATGGTCGTGATGGCCAGTGCATGGAAGGAGATCAGCTACAATTTCGTGTTTTTTCTGGCCGGTATGCAGTCCGTTCCGAAATCCCTGATCGAGGCGGCCGCCATGGATGGTGCCAATCCGTTCAGGCGCTTTTGGTCCATCACGCTGCCGCTTTTGTCCCCTACCCTGTTTTTTGTAACCGTCATGAACATTATCTATTCGTTTTTTGAAACCTTCGGTGTCATCCACACGGTGACCCAGGGCGGCCCCGGCGGGGCCACGAATATTCTGGTTTACAAGGTTTACCAGGACGGATTTATCGGCCTGAACCTGGGCTCGTCTTCCGCCCAGTCCATCGTTTTGATGCTGTTGATCATCTTGATAACGGTTTTGCAGTTCAAATATGTGGAAAGAAAGGTTCAATACACCGGATAGCGGTTCTCCGGTTAATGCGATTGTGAGCAAATGGTAGAAAAAACACCGATACTGGATACCGCTACCTATATTTTACTGATGCTGGGGATCTTGATCGTCGGCTTTCCCATCATCTATGCGGTGATAGCGGCCACGCTGCCCATCGATGAGGTCTCGCGCGTACCCATGCCGTTGATCCCCGGCGACCAGTTAGCGGCCAATCTTCAGGCTGCCTGGGAAAAGGGAGATCTGGGAACCCAGCTTGTCAATTCGTTCATTATGGCTTCCGGGATCACCATCGGTAAAATCATCGTATCCATGCTGGGTGCCTTTTCCATTGTCTATTTCGACTATCGGTTCCGGACGGTTGCTTTCGTAACGGTATTTTGTACCCTGATGCTGCCGGTTGAGGTCCGGATTCTGCCCACATACGAGATCGCCGCCAACCTGTTTGGTCCCTTCAATTCTCTATGGTCGGCGCTGCACCTGGATGGGATTGCCGCCTGGATTGCAGGGCATGACATAGAGGTCAACCTGGACCTGAGCCTTCTGGACAGTTATCAGGGGTTGATTCTGCCTCTGGTGGCATCGGCCACCTGTACCTTTCTGTTCCGTCAGTTCTTTCTGACGGTTCCGGAGGAACTGTGCGAGGCGGCCAAAATGGACGGCGCTTCACCGATGGTTTTTTTCAGAAAGATCCTGCTGCCCCTCTCGAAAACCAACATAGCGGCGCTGGTGGTAATCGAGTTCGTGTACGGATGGAATCAGTACCTGTGGCCGCTTTTGATAACCACCAACCCGAAAATGATGACGGCGGTTATCGGGCTGCAGAACCTGATACCCCAGGCCGATGACCTGCCCTACTGGAACGTGGCCCTGGCCGGTGCCCTGATCGTCATGCTGCCGCCGATACTGGTGGTGCTGATGATGCAGCGCTGGTTTGTAAAGGGCCTGGTTGACACCGAGAAATAGGTTAGATTATATCTGCCACCTTGCGGTTCAAGCAGACAGCAACACCTCCGCCATTTCGGCGAACCCCCGTCCGCCGCTCGCGACCGTGATCCAGGAGGGCTCACAATCCAGGCGCCCCTTGAAGTCAAGAATGTTGGCGACGCCTACGGAATGGGGGAAAAAGGCAAACATGGGGCAGTCGTTGGGTGAATCGCCGACATAGATGACGCGATCTTTGTGCCGGTCCAGCGCAAGGGAAAAAACATCCTCGAAAAATATGTTGGTCATGGTCAGCTTGTCGTAATCGCCGAACCAGCCGTTGACATGAATGGAGCTGACTTTGGCCTGTGCGCCCGCTTCCTCGAACATCTTGACGATCGTGTCGATTGCTTCCCGGGTCAACGGCGGCACGTCCTCGCAGCAATCGATGGCCAGATCCGCCTCCCGGTAGGCCTGATCGGCGGATATGCTCGAACCGGGCACCCGGGAAAGAATACGGTCTTTCAGTTCCTCCAGCCTGCGGTGATTTTCATGGCGTTGTTTTTCGGAGGTGAAATACCTGCGCAACATTCTTCTCTCGTGCTCATCGTAACGGAAATAAAAGGCGCCGTTTTCACCGACAATACCGGCCACCGGCCACATGCGGGCGATGTGGTCGCACCATCCCGCGGGGCGCCCGGTAACCGGTATGACCTGAATGCCGTTACGGTGCAGCCGCTCCATGGCACGATAGGCGACGGCCGGCAGCCGCCCCTTTAGTGTGAGGGTGTCATCGATATCGGTCAGGACGTAGTCGATCTTTTTTTTATGCGCTTGTGGAAAGGCGTGAAATGATTCCATACCATAGCGGGTTACACGGTGTGATTAAGGATTGTCAAGCAACAAAAACGGCACTATAGTCGCAAATTTATAATTGGTATACTATTTTACAAAACAAGGTTCCGCAACGCACGTGGTTTTGAAACAATATGGATATTTCTACATTTAAAAAGCCGTTGATCATGGGTCACAGGGGCTTTCCGACGCGCTATCCCGAGAACACCATGGTGTCATTCAGGGCAGCGGTCGACGCCGGTGCCCAGCTTGTTGAGCTGGATGTGACCTTGACCCGGGATGGGCAGGTTGTGGTCATGCACGATGATACGGTTGACCGGACAACCGACGGAAGGGGATTCGTGGCGGATTATACGCTCGGAACCCTTAAGCGGTTGGATGCCGGGAGCTGGTTCCATCCGGGGTTTGCGGGGGAAAGGGTTCCCACACTGAAGGAAGTTCTGGAAAAAATCGACACCCGGGTGGTTATCAACATAGAGATAAAATCGCACCGGACAACGGATGCCGCGCGGAAAGGCAAGGTTGTACAGGGGGTTCTCACAGACGTTCTGGACGCCGACGCGGAAGAGCGTGTGCTGGTATCCAGCTTTGATCCGATGGTGATAAAACGGGTCAAACAGGTCTACGCGACCATCCCGGTTGCGCTCATTGCGGAGCGATCGCATCCTGTAGAAAGTGTCGGTCTAAGCAGATCGCTGGGAGCGTTTTCATATCATCCCGACCTCGCCTACCTGGATCATGCGACGGTCAAGGCGCTGCAAATGGCCGGTTTGCGCGTATTCCCCTACAACATCAAAGAACAAAAGAGCGCTGAGCGCGCCTTTGCCCTGGGCGTGGACGGCCTGATCGCCGATGATCCTATCATGGCACGGCAATGCTATACCTGATCGGGTTGGGCTATAGAAAATATGTTGAAACGAATTTCAACCGGCACCGGAATATGCTATAGAGGAAGATTCGGCAAAGCGAAACCATAGGGGACAATGAGCATCCATGGCGATGAAAAGTTATGAAAAGCAGTTCACCGTACCGTTTTATGATCTGGATCCCATGCAGGTGGTCTGGCATGGCAACTACTTGAAGTATTTCGACACGACGCGGGAAGAACTCTGTCATGCGATGGGTTTCGACCCGGTGGTGTATTACAGGGACACCAACATTCTTTTCCCGATCATAAAGACATCCACCAAGCACATAGTCAGTCTGCGCTACCGGGATCGGTTCACCTGCAAGGCCACGGTGAAGGAGGCGCACTACAAGATCGTGGTTGATTTCGAAATACGTTTGGACGGCGACGGCACCCTGTGCTCAAAGGGCAGAAGCGAACAGGTTGCCGTGAAATATCCGGAAACGGAGATTCTGTTCGAGATACCGGGCGATATCCGCAAAACACTTGGATTTTAGTAATGACATCTGATTTCAAGCAAGCACTCATAACCGGGGTCGAAAGGGTGGCCGCCTGGTCAGACGTCCTGGACGACATCAATGTTTACCCTGTCGCCGACGGCGACACCGGTCGCAACCTGATCGCCAGCCTCACGCCCTTACGCTATCTGGAAGACAATCTGGAAGACACGGTATACCGGCTGCTTCTGTCGGCCAGGGGAAACTCGGGAAACATCGCAGCCCAGTTTTTTTCAGGGCTTCTGGACGCCGATTCGCTCGCCGGCCTTCCCCGGGCCGCGGCATTCGGCAGGGACAATGCTTTAAAGGCCGTACGCAAGCCGGTACCGGGAACCATGCTGACCGTATTGGACAACCTTGTCGCCTTTATGAACGGCAATGAATTTGTAAACAGCGTCGAATATGTGGAGCGGGTCGTCGACGTACTCGAGCAATCCGTCAGAACGACGCCGGATTTTTTGCCCGCGTTGCAAAAGGCCGGTGTGGTGGATTCCGGCGCCCTGGGATTGTATCTGTTTCTGGAAGCCTTTTTCCGACGGCTTGTCGGGCAGCACAACAGTTATCGGTCGGTGCGCACCACCTTTGAGGGCATGCTTGAGATTGCGCCCTCCTATCAGGCGGAGGACGAGGATGGCTATTGCATCGACACGGTTATCCAGAACAATGAGAAGATGAGGGAAACCATCGAAAAGCTGGCCGACAAGGGAGAAAGCGTGGTGGTTATTCCCCACAGGAACTACATGAAGGTTCATCTGCACGTCGGCAGTTCGAAGGAGGCCAGGATTCAGATCGAATCCCTCGGGGAGGTCGTTCAATGGGCGGATGACGATATTGGATTCCAGATCAAGGATTTCAAACGCGTGCAGAAACGGGGAGCCGTCCACATTATGACGGATGCCGCCGGGTCGGTTACCCGGGAAGATGCCCGGGAATTGGGCCTCACCCTTCTGGACAGCTACATCGTTGCGGGCAATAAATCGTTGCCCGAAACGATTTTTTCCCCCGAGGAACTTTATACGACCATGCGCCGGGGCACCCGGGTTTCCACATCCCAGGCCTCGGTGTATGAACGCCATCAATACTACCAACGAGTGGTCAACCAGTTTCGGCACGTGCTCTATCTCTGTGTGGGATCCGTTTATACGGGCAATTACGAGGTCGCCGTGGACTGGAAAAAGCAAAACGATCCCGAGGGCCGCATGACCGTCATCGACACGGGGGCGGCGTCCGGCCGGCTGGGTTTGATCGCCATCGCCACGGCCAGGTATGCAGTCAACAACGATGATGCCCGGGCGGTGGTGGCCTTTGCGCGTCGAGCCGTGGCCACCTGCCGGGAATACATTTTTCTTGACCGCCTGAAATATCTGGCGGCCGGCGGCCGGATGCCCAGGGCCAAGGCGGTCTTCGGCGATGTTCTGCACGTCAAACCGATCGTCAGCCCCATGGCCGAAGGGGTTGAAAAAATCGGGACGACAAAGAACCGCAAGGGCCAGCTCAGATTCGCTCTGGAGCGGTTCGAAGAAGCCTTCGACGACAAGGCCTCCCCGTTTGTCATGCTCGAGTATTCAGACAACCGAGAATGGATAGACAGCGTGGTCAGAAAAGAGATTTCATCACGCTGTCCCAGGGCCGAAATAAGGCTGCAGCCTCTCTCCCTGACATCCGCCGTACACATGGGACCCGGAACCTGGGCCATCGCCTTCTTACCGTCGTGAGGTCTTTTTCCGAAAATAAGGACGGCGTGAAAAAACGAGAAAACCGGTCATTTGCGGTGGTTATTCCGGTCTACAACCATGGAACCACGCTCGCCGGCATCGTCGAACGGGCGCGTCGCCTCGCAATACCCGTCATTGTCGTTGACGACGGTTCAACGGATGGCGGCACGGCCGGTCTCGAAGCGCTGCAGGGCGTCGAGGTCCTGCGCCACGCGATGAATAGGGGCAAGGGTGCCGCCCTTAGGACAGGGTTCGAACGGGCGGCGGAAGTGGCGGACTGGGCCATTACCATGGATGCAGACGGGCAGCACCATCCCGAGGATGCGCCGGGCTTGATGGCGGCCATACCCGACGGCAGGCGGCCCATAATCGTAGGCGCGCGGCAGGGCATGCAGGCCGGCGAGGTGCCCTGGACCAGCCGCTTCGGTCGCGGGTTTTCCAACTTCTGGATACGGGCTTCCGGGGGGCCGGCTATCAGCGACACCCAGAGCGGGTTCAGGATCTACCCCTTGCCGGAGTCTCTGGCGTTCAGGATTGCATCCGGGCGGTACCAGTTTGAGTTGGAAATCCTGGTAAAAGCCCACTGGTCAAAGATGCCGATCATTGAAGTGCCGGTCATGGTAACCTATCCCAAGGGGCGGTTGAGGGTATCCCACTTTCGCCCCTTTGTCGATTTTATGCGGAACACACACACGTTCACCCGGTTGATTACCCGTCGGTTGTTGAATAAAGCGGCCATCTTTTTGTGATGATGCAAACGGCCATTATGCACCCGGCTGTTGGGGCTGTAATGACAATCGGCGTTTCAGGGGAGATGTCAATATCGGTATGCGCGGCTTGTTTTACAGAATCGTGACCTGCCTATCCAGGAAGTGGGGCGTTTGGATATTTCGGCTGTTTGCCTGGTTTGTGGCCACCGGTTATTTTCTGTTTTTCCCCGGACGGGTGGGCAACAGTATGAGCACCTACCGTGCGTTGTATCCGGCGCGTCGTGCATGGTACCATCTGTGGTGCGCCTGGCGGCAGTTTCATCATTTCACTCATGTGTACCTGGACCGATACGTGCTGCAGCAAACCGGGGAGATTGCCTACCGGTCCGAAGGTATGCAGCATTTGGAAGCGGCGCTTCAAAAAGGTGAAGGCGCCGTTCTGCTCATGTCCCACATGGGAAACTGGGAGGTGGCCGCGCACCTGTTAAAAAGAAAACTGAATAATCTTCATCTGTTGCTTTACATGGGCAGGAGGCAGAAGGAACAGATTGAGGGCGAGCAAAAAGAAGCGCTCGCTCGAAGCGGGATTCGGATCATTGCGGTGGACGAGGGCGGCGGGTCCCTCATGGATCTGGTCGAGGGGATCAAATTCATCGAATCCGGCGGTGTGGTATCCATGACCGGCGATTTGGTCTGGAACAGGCGCCAGCGGACCGTCCCCGCGGCCTTCCTAGACCGCGATGTTTTGCTGCCCGAGGCCCCGCATGTGCTGGCCTTGCTGTCGGGAGCGCCGTTGTTCACCTTTTTCGCTTTTCGCGAAAAAGGCGGCGGATACCGGTTCACCATGTCCGAAGCCAATTACCTGATGTCAGGATCGCGGGCGGAACGCAGGGATGCGATTCGCCGGTCCGTCCAATCTTACGCACACACACTGGAAGCGGCATTGAAACAGTATCCCCTGCAATGGTACCATTTCTCGCCCTTTTTTACCCCGGCAGAGGAAAAATCCATTTGAACTGACCGGGCGTTTATATTATGGGTGTTTTCGCAATGAACAGAGAAGAGATAAAAGCGGAAATCATCAACATCTTCAGCGAACAGTTCGAGATCGAAGATCCCGGGATCGACGACGACCTGAGGGACGTGCACGGATTCGACAGTATCGATGCCATCGAACTCTTGGGAGAAATTGAAAAACTGCTTCAAACGGAGCTGACGAGGGACGAGAAAAAAAAGGCCATGGAAATCCGAACCATCAGTCAAATTCTCGATTATATCGAATTGATTGCGAAGACCCGTACATGACCGTCACGTGACCGTCGGAATCCTTGAATCCTTATGTGTAAGCATTTAAAAAACGGTTTTCAGCCTGGAATGGATGCAAGCGTACGCATCCCCGGAAGCGTTTAAATTCATGACCCGCAGAGTCGTCATCACCTCATGCTCGGCCATAACTCCCATCGGCCACGGCAAAGATGCCATCGTCGCACATCTCCTCGAGGGGGTGTCCGGCGTCAAGAAGATCAGGTACGACCCCTTGTACTCTAAATATATCGACACAGGGGTATTCGGCTCCGTGGACTATCCCATTGATTATGATTTCAAGCGCAAGGATCGTAAGACCATGGGGCCGGTTTCGTATTACGCCTGTCAGGTCGCCAAGGAGGTCCTGGAGAGCGCAAGTCTGGACAACGACTTCATCGTTTCCGGACGGCTGGGTGTCGCCTTCAGCTCAACCCACGGCAGCCCCCTGGTGCAGAGGGACCTCTACCAGGCGCTGTTCGATGACACCTATGACGGCTATGGGTCCATCAAGGCGGTGGATTACCTGAAATTCATGGTTCACACGACGGCGGTCAACATTACCAAGATGTTCGGCATCACCGGTCGGGTCATTTCGTCATCCACCGCCTGCACCACCAGCAGCCAGTCGATCGGACTTGGCTACGAGATGATTAAATTCGGCCTCCAGGATGCCATGATCTGCGGGGGCGCCGATGAATATGACATGACCACGGTTGCGGTCTTCGATAATTTGATGGCCTGTTCCACCGAGTTCAATGCAACGCCCCACTTGACCCCCAGACCGTTTGACAGACACAGAGACGGGCTGGTCGTGGGCGAAGGCGCCGGGGCCGTGCTGCTCGAAACGTATGAATCCGCCCGGAAAAGAGGTGCCGACATTCTGGCGGAAGTGATTGGTTTTTCCTGCAACAACAACGGCGGGGACATGATTCTGCCCAGCACGGACGGCATCAAGCAAACCATCCGGCTGGGGTTGGAGAATGCGGCCATAAATGCCGACGAGGTGGACTTTATCAGCGCACACGCCACGGCCACGAAACAGGGCGACGCCATCGAGGCTCAGGCGACCGGCGCGGTATACGGCAACGCCCCCCTGGTATCCGGCCTGAAGGGCTACACGGGACACACCATGGGGTCCTGCGGAGCCATCGAGTCGATTATGACGATCTATATGATGCAGGAAGGCTTTGTCGCCCCGACCCTGAATCTGGACGAGATCGACGAAAAATGCGCCATGATCAGGCATGTTCAGGAAATACGCGAGGAAAACATCCGCATTGCAGGGATCCAGAACTTCGCTTTCGGTGGGGTGAACACCTGTTTGTTTCTAAAACGTCCGGAATAATATCCGCTGGTTTTCCCAAGGATGCATAAGCCCGTTCCGGCACCGATGCTTGTTTCACGAAAGATATCATTAGGCTAACCGATGATGAAAGCATGTCGTACCGGCTTGCTGAATCCGGCGTTCGATCTGATGGTGACAACCCTTTTGTGGTTGTACTTCACCCTCGGGTTCGTGATTTTGTTTTTGCCGTTTTACCTGGCGGCC
>Ga0316576_10000742_pt1 | contig 16213 bp, 12 predicted proteins | sample S0NA_FD_203075 | JGI IMG/M metagenome (GOLD analysis project Ga0316576, IMG submission 203075) | Rhizosphere microbial communities from salt marsh grasses in Alabama, United States - S0-2_050615r3r5 | ecosystem: Host-associated > Plants > Roots > Rhizosphere | place: USA: Alabama | collected... | reverse complement strand
GCTTGCTGGACAGCGAGCTGTTCGGTCACCGCAAGGGGGCGTTCACCGGGGCGACGGCGGACCGCAAGGGGGTCTTCGAGGTCGCCCGGGGCGGGACGGTGTTCCTGGACGAGATCGGGGAGACCCCTCCGTCGGTACAGGTCCGGCTGCTGCGCGTCCTCGAGGAGGGCAAGATCAAACCCGTGGGAGAGGCGGTGGAGCGGACGGTGGACGTCCGGGTGATCGCCGCCACCAACCGGGACCTCGCCAAGCTGGTGGAGCAGGGCGGCTTTCGCCAGGACCTGTACTACAGGCTCCGGGTCTTCCCCATCGTCCTGCCGCCGCTGAGGCGGAGGCCGGAGGACGTCGAGCCCCTGTGCCGACTGTTCATCCGGCGCTATGCTTGCCAGATGGGGAAGCAGATCGACGGGATCGACCCCGGGGTGCTCGAAGCGATGAGGCGGTTCGCGTTCCCCGGGAACGTGCGCGAGCTGGCCAACGAGATCGAGCGCGCCGTGGTTCGCGCGGGTGACGGCGGGCCCCTCGGGGTGGAGCTGTTCTCTGACGAGCTGTTTCCGCCGTCCGCGTCCGGCGATGGGCGTGTCGGGGACGGGCCGCTGCCGCTCCGGGAGCAGCTGGCCGTGGTGGAGCGCCGGATCATCACCGAGGCGCTGGAGCGTCACCGGGGCTCCCGTAGCGCCGCGGCCCGGGAGCTGGGGCTGACGCGGCAGGGGCTGACGAAGAAGATCGACCGACTCGGGCTGTGAGGGGGCGGGGAGGAGCTGGGCCATGACTGACCTGTGGAAGCACCCGGTCTTCAACGCGTTGATCCGCTCCCTCGAGGAGTGTGTGCTGACCCTGGACGAGGAGGGGCGGGTCTCCGGGGTGCACTGTCCCAAGGAGGAGCTGCTCCCCGGCGGCGAGGCCTCGGTGCTGGGCAAGCTCGTCGACGAGGTGTTCCCCGCGGATGTCGCCGGGGCGTTCCGCGTGGCGATCCGCTCCCTCTCGCGGACCGGCCTGCCCCAGACGGTCAACTACCACCTGGAAGTGGACGGGCAAGACCGGCACTTCTCGGCCCGGCTGGCCCGTCCGCCGCTGGAGGGCGAGCCCCAGGGCCCGCTCATCGCCATCTGGGACATCACGCGCCAGGTGCTGGCCCAGCAGACCATGCTGGAGTCCGAGGCTTTCTACCGCCTGCTCGCCGAGAACTCCGACGACGTCATCGCCGTGGAGGATGTGGATGGGCGCTACCTCTACATCTCCCCCAGCGTCGCGCGGGTGATCGGCTACGATCCCTCCGAGGTGATTGGGCGGCACCGCCGCGAGTTCCTGCACGAGGAGGACCTGCGGCGCATGCAGGAGTTTACCGGCGACGGCCCGCTCGTCCCGCCACCGGGGGGGGGGCGGGTCCGCTTCCGCGCGCGGCACCGGGACGGCCACTGGGTCTGGATCGAGTCGACGGTCCGGACCTTCGAGTGGCAGGGGCGGCCGGCGGTGCTGAGCACGGCCCGCGACATCTCCCTGCGTCAGCGGGCCGAGGACGAGCTGCGCGAGGCGCACCAGCGAGCCGAGGAGGCGAACCGGGCCAAGAGCGCGTTCCTCGCCTCGATCAGCCATGACCTGCGCACCCCGCTGCACGGCATCCTCGGCATGTCCGAGCTGCTGGAGCAGACGCACCTGACGCCCGAGCAGCAGGAGTACGTCATGGCGGTGCGGGAGAGCGGCGACACGCTCCTCGCCCGCCTCAACGACCTGCTCGACCTCTCCAAGATCGAGTCGGGGAAGCTTGATCTGCAGCAGGTGGACTTCGACCTGGTCGAGGCCGTGGAGGGGCTACTCGACATCCTGGGGAACCAGGCCGCCGCCAAGGGGATCGATCTCTTCTGTCACGTGCCCCCCGACGTGCCTCCCGTGGTCCGCGGAGATCCACAGCGGCTGCGGCAGGTGCTGATCAACCTGATCGGCAACGCGATCAAGTTCACGAACGAGGGGGAGGTGGACGTGCGGGTCCGGCCCTCCCTGGAGGGGCGGCTGGCCTTCACCGTGCGGGACACCGGCGTCGGGCTCCAGCCCGAGCGGCTGGACTATATCCTCGGCCGGGGCCCGGGCGCCGATCCATCGGGACGCTGGCGCCGGATGCCGGGCGTCGGACTCGGCCTGACCATCGCCAGGCAGCTGGTGCAGCTGATGGGTGGGGAGCTGCTGGCGGAGTCCGGTGATCGGGGGAGCACGTTCAGCTTCGAGCTGCCCCTGCCGATTTCGGAGAGCGGCTCCCTCGAGGTGCCGGAGCAGCTGCTCGCGGGCAAGCGGGTGCTGGCCACCGACGAGAACCCGACCAACCGCCAGCTGATCCGCGAGCACCTCGAGCAGGCGGGCGCGGACGTCGAGCTGACCTCCGGGGGAGTGGAGACGATCCGCAACCTGCTGGACGACCCGGCCTACGACGCCGTGGTGCTCAACGCGAACCTGCCCGATCTGGATGGCTTCGCCACGGCGGCGATGATCCGCGCCAACCGGACGCTGGAGGACCTCCCGCTCGTGCTGATGATCTCCTCCGCGGAGACCGACGAGGTCCAGCGGAGCCAGGAGCTCAGGGTGGACGCCATCCTGACCAAGCCGGTCCGCCGCGATGTGCTGGTCCGTGCGGTGTACGAGGCGATGAGCGGGGCGCTGCCCGACGTGGGGACGCCGCGGCAGCGACAGGGAACGGTGCTCGTCGTCGAGGACAACGACGTGAACCTGCGGCTGGCCCGGGACATCCTCCGCCGGGCGGGCTACGGCGTGGTGAGCGCCCGCGACGGCAGGGAGGCGCTGCGGCAGCTCGAGCGGCACCGGGTGGACGCGGTGCTGATGGACATCCAGCTGCCGGACATGGATGGTATCGAGGCGACCACGCGCATCCGCGAGACGCCGTCCTGGGCCGACATCCCGGTCATCGCGATGACGGCCCACGCGATGAAGGGCGACGCCGAGCGGTTCATGGGGGCGGGGGTGGACGAGTGCCTCTCCAAGCCGGTGAACCAGCTGGAGCTCCTGGACGCGCTGGATCGCAAGATGGCCGGCCGCCCACCGTCGGCGTGATCAGCGCTTCGCGCCGGAGAGCCCGCGCAGGCGGCGGATCATCTCGGGCAGGCTGCGCTTCTGCGCCGCCTTGCGGATCCAGCCCGGGACCCAGGCGTCGGGCTGGGCGTGAACACGGTAGACGACCAGCGTGCGCTGCGGATCGCCCCGGAAGGGGGTGAGCACCCAGCTGCCGCTGTTCACCTTGTAGTCGCCGGAGAGCAGCTTCCAGCGCCGGGAGCAGCGCTCGGGGGTGACGGTGTGGACCGCCTCGGTCAGCGACGTCTTGTCGGAGTAGGGGAAGGGCAGGTCGATGGTCACGCGGCAGACCACGCGCTGCCCCTTGCGCGAGACCTCGACCGAGTCCTTCACCCGGGGCTGTGTCCGCTTGTAGTTGCCGCACGCGTCGATGATCTTCCACACTCGGGCCATCGGGGCGTTGACCACCGCCTTGAGCACCATCTCGGGCACGTCGCTGCCCGGCACCTTGCGCGGGTAGCAGAAGATCTCTCCCTTTTCGAGGCGGCTCTGGAAGTCGTCCGCGGCCGCGGCCGACGGTGCCAGCAGGAGCGCGAGGAGCAGGGGGCAGGCGATCCGCAACATCGGGCCAGTCCTACAGCGCGGCCCCCGCCGGGTCAACCCGGTCTGCAAACGGGCTGACCGCAGGCCGCTGACGCGCTATCCTTCCCGCTCGAACATGACCGAACGCACCGAGAGACGGGCCCACCCGAGGATCGACCTCGCGGCGGTGGTCCAGCTGAGCTGTGAGAGCGGATCCCACGTGATGGAGACGCTGAACATCGGCCGCGGGGGGCTGTTTCTGCGCGGAACGCCCTCCGACTACCCGGATCTGGTCGTCGGCTCCGTTGCCCACATGGCCCTCTTCGACGGCGAGGCAATCGCCCTGGAGCAGGACCTTGTGATCGTCCGGGTCGAGAAGGGGCAGCGCGAGGGATTCGGCGCCATGTTCGTCAACACGGACGCGGAGGGGGCGGCGAGCCTGGAGCGCTTCCTGGTCTCCAAGGGCTACCCCGCGGTGGAGCAGCGGGCCCACCCGCGCCTCGAGCTCCTGGCCCAGGTGCAGGTCACCCGGGACTCGGAGTGCCACGTGATGGAGACGCTGAACATCAGCCGGGGAGGGATGTTCCTGCTCGGGACGCCGGACCAGTACCCCGACCTCGTGGTCGGTACGGCGGTCGAGTTGCTCGTCTTCAGCGCCGAGGACCCGGAGGGCGAGGATCTGGCGCTGGAGGCGGAGATCGTCAGGCTCGCGGCGGGGGGCAGGCCAGGCTTCGGGGCCAAGTTCATCAACGTGGACCTCGAGCGGGCGAGGCGTCTGGATCGCTTCCTCTCCCGGATTGCTGGCTGACTCTCAGCCGCTCTGGGCCTGGTCCCGCATCATGCAGCACTTCTTGTACTTCTTGCCCGAGCCGCAGGGGCAGGGATCGTTGCGGCCGATCTTGGGCTGCGTGCGGCGCACCGTCTTGGCCTTGCCGTGGCCGCCGCCGTCGGCGGGGCTGGCGCCACGCCCCATGTGCATCCGACGCTTCTTGTGGCGGTACTCCGGCAGGGAGTCGTCCTCGACCTGAACCTGGACCCGGAACAGCTTGGAGAGCACGTTGGCCTGGATGCGGTCCATCATCCCGGCGAACATGTTGTAGCCCTCCTTCTTGTACTCCTGCTTCGGGTCGCGTTGCCCGTAGCCCCGCAGGCCGATCCCCTCGCGCAGGTGGTCCATCGCCTTGAGGTGGTCGATCCACTGACCGTCGATCTCCTCGAGGTAGAAGTGGCGCGCGAAGTAGAGGAAGTAGATCGGGCCGAGCTCCTCCTCCCGGGCCTCCACCAGCTTCTCCACCTGCTCCCAGGCCTTCTCGGCGATCACCCCCTGCTCCATCTGCACCTCGCCGATCTCGATCTTGATGTTGAAGGTCTGGGCCAGCGCCTCCTCCAGGGCGTTCATCTCCCACTCCTCGGGGTGGGTCTTCTCCGGGCAGTGCTGCCAGACCATGGCGCTGATCGCCTCGTCGGCGAGGTCGAGGATGCGCTCGCGCTGCTGGATCAACGAGGCGGCGACCTCGCGGACCGCCTTCTCCTGGCAGGCCCTGGGGTCGTTGGCCTCGGCCTGCAGGTCCACCATCGCGCCGAAGTAGCGGTAGAGCTCGCGGGTGAGCTCCTCGTGCTTGATCACCCCGGCTTCCTGCTCGCCGTCCGCGCCGTCCTTGTGGCTGGCGTAGAACTCGTCGAGGATCTGCTTGAGCCGCGGCCGCAGGGTCTCGCCCAGCTTCTCCGCGGTCCACTGCCCGCTCTTCTGGGGCACCTCCCGCGTCTTGCCCGCCTTCTTCTCCTCCTCGGAGAGCTCCGGGGCGTAGCGCCCCTCCAGCACCTGCTTGCGCAGCGAGTAGATCGTCTTGCGCTGCTGGTTCATGACGTCGTCGTACTCCAGCAGGTGCTTGCGAATGTCGAAGTTGTGGCCCTCGACCTTCTTCTGCGCGTTCTCGATCGCCTTGTTGACCCAGCGGTGCTCGATGCGCTCCTCCTCCGTCATCCCCATCCGTTCCATCAGGCCCTGGATCCGGTCGGCGCCGAAGATGCGGAGCAGGTCGTCCTCCAGGCTGAGGTAGAAGCGGCTCGAGCCCGGGTCGCCCTGCCGGCCCGCACGGCCGCGCAGCTGATTGTCGATGCGGCGCGACTCGTGCCGCTCGGTGCCCAGGATGTGCAGCCCGCCGGCGGCGAGGACCTCCTGGCGCTCTTTCCCGCACTTCTCCTTGAAGTCGGCGAGGACCTTCTTGTAGCGCTCCGGCTCCTCGTCGGGGTCCGCCACGCCCTTGGCCATCATCTCGGCGTTGCCGCCGAGCACGATGTCGGTGCCGCGGCCTGCCATGTTGGTCGACATCGTCACCGAGCCCTTGCGCCCGGCCTGGGCCACGATCTGCGCCTCGCGGAAGTGATTCTTGGCGTTGAGCACCTCGTGGGGGATGCCGCGCTTCTTCAGCATGCGCGAGAGCACCTCGGACTTCTCCACCGAGATCGTGCCGACCAGCACCGGCTGGCCCCGCTGGTGGCAGTCGAGGATCTCATCGATGGCGAACTTGAACTTGGCCTTCTCCGTCTTGTAGATCACGTCGTCGTGGTCCTTGCGGACCATGTCCTGGTTGGTCGGGACCACGGTGACGTCGAGCTTGTAGATCTTGTAGAACTCCTCCGCCTCGGTCTCCGCCGTTCCGGTCATGCCGGCGAGCTTGTTGTACATGCGGAAGTAGTTCTGGAAGGTGATGGTGGCCAGTGTCTGGTTCTCCTCCTCGACCGTCACGTTCTCCTTGGCCTCCACCGCCTGGTGCAGCCCGTCCGACCAGCGCCGCCCCTCCATCTTCCGGCCGGTGAACTCGTCAATGATGATCACCTTGCCCTCTTCGATGAGGTAGTGCACGTCGCGCTTGTAGAGCGTGTGGGCGCGGAGGGCCTGGGTCACGTGGTGCAGCCACTCCAGGTTGGCCGGGTCGTAGAGGTTGCCGATGCCCAGGCGCTTCTCCACCTTCTCCACGCCGCTGTCGGTGAGCATCGCGCTGTGGGCCTTCTCGTCCACGGTGTAGTCCACGTCCTTCTTCAACGACGGGATCACCTGGTTCACCCGGTAGTACAGATCGGCGGACTGCTCGGCCGGGCCGCTGATGATCAGCGGCGTGCGTGCCTCGTCGATGAGGATCGAGTCCACCTCGTCCACGATGGCGTAGTTGAGCTCGCGCTGGACGTAGAGCTCGATGCTCTCCTTCATGTTGTCGCGGAGGTAGTCGAAGCCGAACTCGTTGTTCTGGCCGTACGTGATATCGCAGCGGTAGGAGCGCTGGCGGGCGACATCGGACATGTCGTGGTAGATCGTGCCGACGGACATGCCCAGGAAGTTGTAGATGTTGCCCATCCACTCGGCGTCGCGGGTCGCCAGGTAGTCGTTCACCGTGACCAGGTGCGTGCCGCGGCCGGTGAGCGCGTTGAGGTAGAGCGGAAGGGTGGCCACCAGGGTCTTGCCCTCGCCGGTCTTCATCTCGGCGATGCATCCCTTGTGCAGCACCATCCCGCCGAGGAGCTGGACGTCGAAGTGGCGCATGTTCAGCGTGCGGAGGCCGGCCTCGCGCACGACGGCGAAGGCCTCCAACAGCAGGTCATCGAGGGTCGCCCCCTGGGCCAGGCGCTGGCGGAACTCGGCCGTCATCCCGCGGAGCTCCGCGTCGCTCATCGCCTTGAACTTTGGCTCGAGCTCGTTGATCTGCGCCACGGCGGGCTGCATCTTCTTCAGCTCCCTGGCGTTCTTGGAGCCGATCATCTTCTTGAGAATCCACTGGATCACGGATCACCTGCTGGGGGGCGGCGGCGGCCCCCACAGTCCTCGCATGTCGACACGATATCATAGTCATCTCGCCGACGTGGGCAAGGGGCACGGTGAACAAACGCCCCCACGCTTGCCGCCGCGTTGTCCGGGCGTTATGAAAGGCCCATGTCGTTCTTTCAACGCGATCCGGCGCCACGGCAGGGGCTGGCCCAGCTCCGCCCGACCGAGCGGGTCCGCGCCGTCGCCAAGTACGCGCGTCAGCGCCTCAACCAGGGGTTGCTCTCGTTGACCTTCGAGGTCACCAAGCGCTGCAACGCGCGCTGCGACTTCTGCGACCACTGGCGCGAGCCCAAGCAGCCGGAGGGCGTGGACTTCGTCGACGTGGTCCAGCGCCTCGACCCCCTCGCGGTCATCTTCTGCGGGGGCGAGCCGCTGCTGCGGCGAGACATCGTGGAGACAGTGCGCGAGGTCGCCAGGGTCCCGGGCTGGCGCTACCACGTGCTGATCACCAACGGCTGGCTGCTCACGCCCGAGCTGGGCCTCGAGCTGCACCGGGCCGGCCTGCACCAGATCAACGTCTCTCTCAACTGGCCCGACGACCGGCAGAGCGAGGAGCGGCGGCTCAAGGGGCTGTTTGGCCGGATCGAGCGCACGGTTCCGGCGCTCACCCGCCAGGGGGTCGAGGTCAACCTGAACACGATGATCATGCGCGACAACCTGGACGAGGTGCCGCGCATCGCCCGCCTGGCGACGGAGTGGGGCGCCAAGGTGACCTACACGCTCTACTCGGAGTACTGCAACGGCAACGAGAGCCATCAGATCCCGGCGGCGGACGCAAGCAGGCTCGCCCGGGTGATCGACGAGCTCATCGCCCTGAAGGACCGGCACCGCCACATCACCAACAACAAGTACTACCTGCGGGAGTGCGTCGAGTTCATCGCGGGCAAGCGGATCCCCGGTTGCCTGGCCGGGCAGAAGATGGTGCACATCACGCCACAGGGCATGGTCAAGCCCTGCGCGGACCTCGAGCCGATCTGCCACTACACCGAGTTCGACCACCGCTCCTTCAGCGGGGTGGGCTGCGACATCTGCTGGATGGCCTGCCGCGGCGAGGTGCAGGCCCCGGTCAACCTCGAGCGGCTGCGCGAGGTCGTGGGCTGGTGAGCGCCCGTGACCTTCTGCGCCGGCTGATCCTGACCCGCCGGGACAGGGATCGCCCCCCGGGCCACGCCGTCGCCATCCCGCGCAACGTCATCGCCTCGCTCATCGCCACGAGCTTCGAGGCCATCTTCATCCCGATCCTCGTCGAGCTCGTCGGCCTGCACTACATGATCGCGGTGATGAGCTGCATGCTCGTGGCCACGACCATCTCGTTCTTCCTGAACAAGTACTGGGTCTTCGAAGCGCGCAGCGGCCGCGCACCGCTGCAGTACGTCAAGCAGATCGCCGTGGCCGGGGGGAGCTTCGTCGGCAACACGGGCCTGATCTGGTCCCTCACCGAGTATGTCGGCCTGCACTACTACCTCTCGTTCATCGCCTCCAACGTGCTCGTCTTCTTCTGCTGGAACTACCCGGTCTCGAGGTGGTTCGTGTTCTCGGACGGGCACGGGGGGACGCGCGGCAACGAGACGCCGCCCGCGGGGATCAGTAAATATAGTCGTCCAGCCCGTCCGTCACGGTGAGCACGAGGATCGCGTCCCCCTTGGTCGTCGCGTCGACCTGGGCCCATGCGGTCTGCACGGCGTCGGCGTACTGGCCGTCGTAGGCGAAGACGTGGAGCACAGAGCGCTCCCAGGCGTCCTGGGTCGTGGCGTTGGCCTGGCTCAGGGGCAGGTCGCCGAGCTTCTTGTCGAGCAGCGCCTTGGCCTCGGCCTCCGTGTATGGATTGGTGGGCGGGTAGTGGTAGGCCCGGGTCACGCTGACGCCGATCTTCCGCGCGTCGATCTCGAGGAGCAGGTCGGTCTTCTTCCCGCCCGCGTCGGCGTAGTCGATGAAGGTCTCGGTCTTGAGCAGCTTGGCCAGCTCGCAGCGGTGCAGCACCTCGAAGGAGAAGACCTCGGAGTGGAGCGAGCTGCCGCCGCGGTTGCCGTCGGTCCAGACCTTGAGCCCGCCGGGGGAGAGCTGGGACGGGTCGAAACCGGTGGAGGGGAGCTCGATGGCGTTGCGGAAGAGGTACGGGCTGCTCGAGGACCACTCCGTGTCGTCCAGCTCGCCGCAGGCGCCGCTGAGGAGGCCAGGCCCGGGCAGGGGGGTGAAGGCGTCGGCGGTGGGTGGGCTGTCGGTGAGGGGGAGGTCGAGACCAGGCAGGTCGAGCCGCGGCGCATCGGGGAGGAGCTGGTCCGGCGCGCCGAGGTCCGGGGCTCCGCCCCCGCCGCTCGAGCAGCCGGCGAGCACGAGGGAAACAAGGAATACTAGGAGTTTCATGATGTTCTTTTATACCATGCCGCCCTTGCCGTGAGGATCGGGATCGTCTAACAATCGGGCTTCGCGGCCATGGGGCGCAGATGGGAAGACCTGCCAAGAGCCTGCTTTCACGCCTGATCGAGTCGGGGTTCACCGAGGAGGAGCTCGAGCGGATCAAGTCCCTGCCCACGCGGCAGAACGAGTACGGCTACGATCCGTTCGGCTTCAACCGCGAGGAGGCGAAGATCGCCATGCTCGTGGTGCGCTACCTCTACCGCCACTACTTCAGGGTCCAGGTCCACAACATCGAGAACGTCCCCCCGGGCCGAGTGATGCTGGTCTCGAACCACGCTGGCCAGCTCCCCTTCGACGGGATGAACATCTGCGCGGCGTTGCTCTTCGACGCGGTCCCGCCCCGGATGGGGAGGGCGATGATCGAGAAGTTCGTGCCCGGCCTGCCCTACGTCAGCTACCTCTTCCAGCGCTGGGGCCAGATCGTCGGCACGCCCGACAACTGCCAGCGGCTGCTCGAGGACGAGGAGGCGATCCTGGTCTTCCCCGAGGGGGCCAAGGGGATCTCCAAGCCGTACACCAAGCGCTACCAGCTGCAGGATTTTGGCCTCGGCTTCATGCGCCTGGCGCTGGCCACGGACTCGCCCGTTGTCCCGGTTGCCGTGGTCGGCTCCGAGGAGCAGGCGCCGGCCTTCAACGTCAAGCCCCTGGCCCGGGCGCTGGGCGTGCCGGCCTTCCCGCTGATGCCGTTTCCACCGTTCTTCCCCGCGGTGCCCCTGCCCAGCCGCTACCAGATCTACTTCGGCGAGCCGCTCAGCTTTGTCGGGCACGCGGACGACGATGACGAGCAGATCGAGCAGCTCGTCAAGCATGTACGGTTGACCATTGAGTCGATGCTGCGGGTCGGGTTGAAGTCGCGGCGGTCGATCTTCATCTGACGGGAACCACCATGGGATCGGCGAACAGGAAGATCGTGATGACCGGCATCGCCGGCAGGCTGGGGCGGCTGGTGGCCCAGCGCCTGCACCGCATGGGCACGCACCATGTGGTGGGGATCGACCGTCGGCCCATCGGGAACCTGCCCAAGGATGTCGAGCACCTCCAGGTCGACCTGCGCTCGCGCCGCACCCGGGATGTGTTCCGCAGCGGTGACGTCGACGCCGTGATCCACCTCGGCCTGATGCACGACCCGCGGCGCACGGCCGAGGAGCTGCACACCTGGAACGTCGTCGGGACCGCGCGGCTGCTCGAGGATTGCGCCGACTTCAAGGTGCGCAAGGTGGTCTTCCTCTCCAGCGCCAACGTCTACGGTCCCCGGGCGGACAATACCCAGTTCCTCACCGAGGAGGCGCCGTTGATGGCAGCCGTCGACTTCCCCGCGATCCGGGATCTCGTCGAGGCTGACATGCAGGCCACCTCGTTTTTCTGGCGCTCGGGCGGTCGCGATCTCGAGACGGTGGTGCTGCGTCCGGTGCACATCCTTGGATCCGTGCGTAACGCCGCGTCGAACTACCTGCGGCTCAAGCGGATCCCGGTGATCATGGGCTACGACCCGATGGTCCAGGTGATCCACGAGCGAGACGTGACCGAGGCGATCGTCCTGTCGCTGCGCGAGGGCATCCACGGCGTGCTCAACCTGGCCGGTCCCGGTGAGGTCCCGCTGTCGGTGGTGATCCGGGAGCTGAAAAAACCAACGATCCCGCTCCCGGCGCCGATGTTCGAGGCGATGGTCAAGGGCATGTGGCGCTTTCACCTGACCTCGTTCCCGGTGCCCGAGCTGACTCACATCCGCTACACCTGCATGGTGGATGGCAGCCGCGCCCGCAAGGTCCTTGGATTTCGGCCGCAATTCAGCATGAAGGAGACCATCCGGGCGGTCCTACCACCGGGTGGGGAGTAACGGTACGTGTGAACGGTGGCGGACTGGCATTTTGTGAACTGCGCTTCACAGTTTGGCCCCGGATCCACCGCCTGTCCTCGGGTAGCTTCGCCAAGCCTCTGTAACAAAGAGATTATGCGGTATCGAATGGACCAGAGCATCACGGCATGGAGTTTGCTCAGTCCTGTGTCAGACCCAGGAGGGCTTCAATGACACGCCGCAACGTAACCAGCCCATGGATCCTCGCCGCCGGCCTCGCCGTTGTCCTGACCGGCTGTCACGTCATCCTCGGCCCGGACGAGGGGGAGCAGTCGTGGTGGTACTACTGCGACGAGTCCGGGTGCTACAAGTGTGACCGCGACGGCTGCGAGCTGCCCGGAAGCTACTGCTTCGACGACTCCGAGTGTCCGCCGTCGATGTACTGCGACGAGAACAGTCACAGCTGCCGTTCCAACCCGACCTGCAAGGTGACGGCTGACTGCACGCCGGGCAACATCTGCTCGAGCGGGCGCTGCGTCCCCGGGCGAACCCCGTGCACGGACCACGCGAGCTGTGGGACGGGTGCGTACTGCAGCAACGGGACCTGCAAGAGCTCGGGCGTGTGCACGGTGGACGCAGACTGCGCGTCCCTGGGCAACTTCGTCTGCTCCTCCGGCACCTGCGTGCCCGGGACGCCGGTCCAGTCCTGCCAGAGCGCCGGGAGCTGCGCTGACGGACTCTGCGTCGACGGGCAGTGCGGCACCTGCTCCGGCGACTGCGGCGGCGGCACCACCTGCGAGTTCAACAAGCACTGCGGCACCGGCCGGGTCTGCCTCGACGGCAAGTGCACCAGCTCCTGCACCGACAGCGCGGACTGCGCGAGCGGCCAGGTCTGCAAGAGCAGCATCTGCGTCCCGGAGGCCGGGACCTGCGTCCAGGCCTCGGACTGCGACAGCGGGGAGTCCTGCGTCAACAACACCTGCCTCGAGACCTGCACCAGCAGCGGCCAGTGCAGCTCGGCCCTCGACACCTGCAGCCCGTCGATCACGGTGGGCAACACGAGCGTCGCGGTCTGCATCCCCGACACCAGCGCCCAGCTCGAGTGCAAGGTGAGCAACGAGTGCACCGGCGGCGAGGTCTGCGTCAACGGTGTCTGCCGGACGAGCTGCAGCCAGAGCTCCGACTGCGCGGCCTGCGAGGACGGGCCGGTCTGCGGCCAGGGCGGCTTCTGCATGACGGCGGCGGAGGCCGACCCCAAGTGCGCCAAGAACGCCGACTGCTCCGGCGGGCAGTACTGCGTCGACGCCCAGTGCGTCAGCCTCTAGTCCCCGCCCTCTAGTCCCGCCCTCTGGTCCCCCTCTTCGCCTTCGCGTCCTCCCGATAATCTGGTACATTCCAGCCGCCCTTGTTGCTCAACCAGGAGGCGGCCATGGCCCAGATGCAGGTCAACGTCAGCTGGCGGGACATCCCCGTGCTCACGGATGCGCTGCTGAGTGAGGTGGAAGGCGCCCGCGCGTTTCTCAGGACCAAGGCGCCGATGCCGGTGGGCACCATGCTGATCGTCTCGCCCCGGGACAGCGCCGAGATCCGCGTGCCGGTACGGGTCACTGGCATCGTCGAGGTTCCCGACCCGGGGAGCGCCGCGACCCAGGGCATGCACGTCAGCCTCGAGGCCGCGGCGTCGTTGCTCGAGCCATACCTCGCCGGCGAGCCGGCGCCGGTGGTCGGGCTCGCGCCCGAGCCGGCGTTCGACGGCACGGACAGCGATCTGGACGCGGAGACGGAGAGGGAGCCGGAACGGGACCCGGGCCCCCACGCGTCCGCGGCCGACGAGGACGACCTGCCCGAGGCTCCGCGGGTGGAGCTCGATTCGGATGGCGCCGAGGTGATCCCGCTGCGGTTCAAGAAGGACTCCGGGGTGATGCCATCGGCCTCCGGCGAGATCTCCATGGAGCCTCAGCGAGATCGCGATCCGGACGCGCCGGACAAGGTGATCGTGATGGTGGACGCCGATCTGCCCCCGCGGAGCGCCGTGCCGGAGGAGCCCATCGAGCTGTCGGTGCGCAAGACCCCGGCGGTGGACACACCGGCGGTGGGCGCCGATGCGCCGGAGCCGGACGCCGGGGACGACGACAAGCCCAGGCGCAAGCGCCGCGGCAAGCGCCGCAAGAAGAAGAAGTAGCCCCGCCCTCCGATGGGCTCACAGTCCGCCCACCAGCCCCCCGGCTCCGGCGCCCTGCGCCTGGGCCCGTTCCTCGCGGCGGCCCTGTTGATCTACGCGCTGCACGTCGCGCTCGTGCTCGTCGCTTGCCCACCCGGCGTGGTGCTCGGCGACCGGCCTTACGGCGTCTCGGACTACAACACGCACTACCAGCAGGTGGACACGGTGGGACGGGCCCTGTCCCGCTTCGGAAAGACCTGGGCCTACGATCCTGGCCTGCTCGCCGGGGTTCCGGCCGGCCTGTTCTTCGACGTGGACAACAAGGGACACACCCTCTGGACCCACGGCCTGACCCGGCTCGGCGTGCCGCAGCCCGCGGCGTTCAACCTGTTCACCCCGCTGTCCTGTCTCCTCGCCCCGCTGGCCCTGCTGCTCGCCGCGAGGCTCCTGCGCGCGGGGCGGGGGGCCCAGCTCTGGGCCCTCGGGCTGGGCGTCGTCCTCTGGCACTTCGACTCCGGGCTGCGCCACTTCTGGTCAGGCGGGATGATCTCCTTCTCCACCGTGGCCTGGGGCGCGGTGCTGATCCTCGCCCTGTTCCATCGCCTGGTCGAGGAGCCCCGGCTGCGATTCTCCGTGCCCCTGGCGCTGCTCCTTGCGCTGCTCCTGTTGGTCCACGTCTGGACCTTCGTGATCTGCGTGGTGCCGATGGTCGGGCTCTACGTCGTCCGACGACGTGACCTGCCCCTGGCTGGACACCTGCAGGTCTGGGCGGTGGCGGCGCTGGCCGTCGCCGGCAACGCGTTCTGGCTCGTGCCTGCGCTGCGGCACCTGGACCTGCTCGCGCCTGCCGCGGTGCTGGGCCAGGCCAGCCCGATCTACCTCCTCGCCGACTTCATCGGCGTCGCCCGCCTGCCCTTCCGCACCGACTTCATCTTCCTGCACACGTTCTATCGCTTCCTCGCCCTGGGCGGCGCGCTGGTCACGCTCTGGGTCTGGCGCCGGGAGCGGGACAGGCGGCTGCTGCCCTGGGCGCTGGCGATGGGCTGGCTCTGGGGCGTGGCCTACCTCGGGGGCTGGATCCCGCTGCTGCGGAGCACCGAGCCCTACCGCTTCATCGCCCCGGCGATGCTGATCTCCGGGGTGCTGTTCGGCCCACAGGTCTCTGCCTTTCTCGCGCGGCGCCCCTGGCGCGAGCTGCCGCGGGCGGCGCGCGCCGCGACCCTGCTGCTCGCGTTGTTGCTCGTGCCGCGCGCCGTGGGTGACGTGCTGTACTTCCTGCCCGAGCTCTCGCCGCCGGCCTACGTCGGTGCCGGGGATCCGGCCGAGGCTGGCGTGGCCGATTTTCGCCCCGCGCCCCCCGTGGTCCGGCCGTTCCGGCTCACGGCGCTCGGCGACAATGTCTACGAGCTGGCGGCCTACCTGCGCGAGCACTGCCCGGGCGAGGGGCGGGTGCTGGTCCGGGAGTGGCCCGTGGCCGAGGCGCTGCACTGGATGATCGATCGCGGGATCATGGGAGGCTTCGGCGAGCGGCGGACGATCCACGAGGCGGCCAACCTGTTCCGTCGGATCGGCGATCCGAGGCTGCGCGGCGCCGAGCTCGCCCGCTACCTCGAGCGCTACGCGGTGCGCTACGTCGTGGTTGGGGGGCCGCCCCAGGCCGAGCTCGAGCTGCGCTCCGATCTGCTCCGGCTGCGCAAGGTGGTGGCGGGGTTCCGCGTCCACGAGGTGCTGCGGCCGTCCCGCCTGGTCGCCCGGGGCAGCGGCGAGGTGCGGGCCGACCTCAACCGCATCGAGGTCCGGGACGCCCGCCCGGCCGCGGGCGAGGCGCTGGTGCTGCGCTTCCACCACATGCAGGGCCTGCGCTGCGCGCCCGGCTGCCGCGTCGAGCGCGAGCCGGTGCCCGGAGACCCGGCGGGGTTCATCCGCGTGGTGGGCGCGCCGCGGATCCCCAGCCGATTCTCGGTCGAGCTGGTCTACTGAACGACCGTCACAGGCTGCGCGCGACGCGGAAGCCGACGTACTGCGTATCCTCGGTCTCGCCGTCCCTGCCCCGGCGCAGGCCCGCGGCGCGGTTCGTCCCGGCGTCGGTGTCGTAGCACCCGCCGCGCAACACCTTGTCGATGGTGGTGTTCACCACGTCTGGGTCGGTGATTGCCGTCACGCCGAGGTCCTGCTGGTACGAGTCGTTGACCCACTCCCAGACGTTGCCGCTCATGTCGTAGAGCCCCCAGGCGTTGGGGAGCTTCTGCGACACGGGGTGGGTCACCGCGTTGGAGTTCATGTCGGTCCAGCCTGCCTTGTCGGCGTTGGCGTCGGCGGTGCAGTCTCCCACGAAGGGCCCGGTGTAGAACGCCGTGACGGTCCCCGCCCGGTAGGCGTACTCCCACTCCGCTTCGGTCGGGAGCCGGTACCCCGG
>Ga0316576_10000741_pt1 | contig 16216 bp, 16 predicted proteins | sample S0NA_FD_203075 | JGI IMG/M metagenome (GOLD analysis project Ga0316576, IMG submission 203075) | Rhizosphere microbial communities from salt marsh grasses in Alabama, United States - S0-2_050615r3r5 | ecosystem: Host-associated > Plants > Roots > Rhizosphere | place: USA: Alabama | collected... | reverse complement strand
GATACCGGTCTTCTCAGCCATCACTGCCCCGTTCCCGACCTGCAGGGTGATACTTCTGGATGGCTCATGCAGGATGGTATGGCCGTGCGAAGCGATCAGGTCGGGCGTCAACCCGTATTTCCTGTGGAACCTGTTCAACGCCTCTCCAAAATAATTCCCCATGTCAAGATCCAGTTGCATCAGCCGATCATCACCCCAGCCGATGGCATTTTCAAGCTGCTGCCGGACCGTTGTCGGATATGGAAAGGTCTCTGCTGCCAGGATCCTGTATTGCCAGCGGAGATGTTCGTAGCTGAACCGGCAGCAGGCCAGATCCACCCCATCGAGAGAACTCCCGGACATCAGTCCTGTAACGAGGTATTGGTCGGTCATATGTGCTTCATGCCTGGCACGTATTTACCAGGTAAAAGTTGTATGGTAAAGGTTCACGTTGTTCTGGCCATCGGTGACATACAGTTCCAGTTCGTGTGTAGTGCCCCGCTCCAGTCGTTCACCATCAAAGCGGTAGATCAGCAGATCATTTTTGGGATCGTATTCAAATAGTGCCCACCGGTTATCGATGTACCCGTCATAATTTTCGATGCCGGACAGGTCATCGGTGATGGTGAAGCGCATCACTTTGGCCCCGCTGTAATTGCCGTCTGAAGGAAGGTTCAGGGGAACGATCTCAGGCGATAACGTATCCGCTGCAATGGCAAAGCTGCCAAAATTCCTGAGACTGGCTGTTACCGCCCCGTGGCTGTACGATCCTCCGGCGCCGGTCCACTGATGATCTTCATCCGGGGTCACCAGCAACAGTTTTTTCTGAAGTTCCGGGTCGGTCAGGTCCGTTTTGATGGAGAGGGTATAGGGTAGTTGAAGCGGGGTTTCCGGACTGTGGATCAGGTAGATATCGGACATCATATTGGGAGTGCCCGGTTCCCTGCCCATTGTGAATTCCACATCATCGTACAGGGCATAGGGCGGCACATCCACGATGACCTGCCCCGACTGGTAACGGTTCGGTTCATCCCATCTCCAGAATTCACCTTTTGGCGGGATCTCCTTCACATTGATCGCCGACGCCGGATCACCACTGACCTGAAACTGCAGTGTGGCGCTATTTCCGGCCACATCACCAGCAACAACCTTGAACTGGTAGTTCCTTGATTCCCCGATGGTGACCCTGCCTTCATGCACCAGCCCCTCATATATGCTGAGCCTGTCGTTGGGGAGCCTGTAGAGCCGGTGTGCCTTCTTTTCAGATCTGATCATCTCTTCATAATCGATATGGGCATTGACATAGCGTGTTTCAGAAAAGGAGAATTCATCCAGCCTCTGGCCGTATACCGGGATATCGTCCACGAACAGGCCGAGGGTATAGACCCCGCACCGATTGGATGCTCCGTCCAGATAATCAAAAACTTCCACATGAATGCCGATGGTCCCTGAAGCGCTGATCCTGGTACCGTAAGGCACCGTATAGATGTCATGATCCCTGACCAGATTAAATGCCTGTTTTTTTCCCGAACCGTTCACCTGACTCTCTTCGTCCAGCGGGGTAATAAATAGTGTGATGAACCTCGGGGGAGTATGATCCGCAATATCGAAGCCGTATTTCAAAACGTTGGTGGGGTTCTGGTTACCGGAGGTGCGGACCTCGAAATGCAGGTGGGGACCGGTACTTCCGCCTGTGTTCCCTGAATAGGCGATCAGATCCCCTTTGGTGACCCTGAACTGATCGGGCCTGAGGTAGAGATCGATCGTATGTGAGTGCTGCTTGTACTGCATCTCTTTGACAAATTGTGCAATATCATCCCGGTACCGGTCCAGGTGGCCGTAGAGGGAAGTATGGCCCGAGGGATGGTCAATATAGATCGAATTCCCATATCCGTTGGCCTGTACTTTGATCCTGGACACATATCCATCCTCGATGGAGTAAACTGGGTGCCCGACGGTACCCCTGGTTTTAAAATCGACGCCGGAATGGAAGTGATCCGGACGGATCTCACCAAAATTGCTGGAAAGGATCAGCGGGAGGTCCAGGGGAGGGCGGAAATTAGTTTTGGTTTGACCAAATGACTGATATATAATAAATAAGAGAATTGAGAATGTGAAAAATCTGATCATGGATCAACCTCGAATTTGTGATTTTTCAAAGCTATACTTTTATGTTTTAATTGAAAACCGCACCCGCTTATATTATTAAAATAATTCTATATTTGTAGCATATATCTCTGTTAAATGAGTGCTGACCAGGCTGAAATACTGGATGGGATCAGGTTAAAAGTCCGATCGCTGAAGGACCGCATGCAGGAGCAGACGGAAGAGAATTCGAGGTTGAAGCAGCGGAACGAGGATCTTCAGCAGATGGTTCAGCAAAAACAGGCTCTGATCGATGAATTGGAGCACAAAAACCAGCAGTTATCGCTGGTGAAAAGTATCATGGCCGACAGTGAAGATGCACATGATGCCAGGATACGGATCAATAGAATTGTGCGGGAGATTGACAAATGTATTGCTCTTTTGAACAGATAAAATGGGGAAAATGGATGAGCAGCTTTCCATCAAGGTACAGATAGCAGAGCGGTTTTATCCCCTGAAAATAAAACGGCACGACGAGGAGAAGATCAGGAAAGCGGCCAAGATGATCAATGACAAAGTCCTTCAGTATAAGCAGAGGTATACTGATAAAGATGCTCAGGACTTTATGGCGATGGCTGCACTGCAGTTTGTGATCAATTTATTGGATTGTGAACAACAACAAAATGTTGTATCTTTGGAGGAGGAGCTGGAGGGGTTGAGCAGTGAGCTGGATGATTTATTGAAATAAGAGTAATAGCGTTCTTTACATATTACAAGAGTTTGCCCGCATTTTTTCTTCAATTATTTTTGGAACTCAACATTTTTTACATTGGAGCAAAGCTCGGGTTGTAAAAAGCAGGCCAAGCTCCGGGTTCGCCCGGATTCCGCCAAGGCGGACATTGGAAACTTGATATAATCTGGCGGCTCCACCCATGTCTTGATGGGGTTTTATAAAATCTTGGAGAAATATGCGGGTTTTTTATTGTCTTAAAACAGAAAACCTATGGAACTGATCATGATGATGCTTCAGTCTTCCATTGGCCTGTCCCTGGTGATTGGGGGCGTTTCACTGCTTGTTGGAGCTGGAGTCGCCCTTTTTCTGTACAGTCTGATCATCAAAAACAGGAGCAACAACCTGATCAAGGAGGCAGAAGGGGAAGCAGAGATGATCAAACAACAGAAAATCCTGCAGGCCAAAGAGAAGTTCCTTCAGTTGAAGGAGGAGCATGAGAAAATTATCAACGAAAAAAATAGCAGGCTCAGTCAGCGGGAAAATGAGGTCAAACAGCGGGAGTATTCCATTTCTCAGAAGCAGGAGGAGATGCAGAGGAAGAGAAAAGAGGTGGATACCATCCGGGAAAACCTGAACGGACAGCTGGCGATCATCGAGAAGAAAAAAGAGGAGCTGGAACGGGCCCACCGCATGCAGGTGGAGCAGCTCGAAACCATTTCTCAGCTGTCAGCTGAAGAGGCCAGGGCACAACTGGTGGAATCCCTGAAAGAGGAGGCCAGGACCGAAGCCATGTCGCTCATCAACGAAATTGTCGATGAAGCGAAGATGACCGCCAATAAAGAGGCCAAGAATATCGTCATTAAAACCATTCAGCGTGTGGCCAGTGAAACTGCCATTGAGAATGCGGTGACGGTCTTTCACATTGAATCGGATGAACTCAAAGGCCGCATTATCGGACGTGAAGGGCGGAACATCAGGGCACTGGAAGCAGCGACCGGTGTGGAGGTGATCGTGGATGATACCCCGGAGGCCATCATACTGTCAGCCTTTGATCCGGTCAGGCGGGAGGTTGCCAGATTATCACTGCACCAGCTTGTTACCGACGGACGTATCCATCCGGCCAGGATCGAGGAGATCGTTGCAAAAACCAGAAAGCAGATCGAAGAGGAGATTATCGAAGTAGGGAAGAGGACCGCCATCGATCTGGGGATCCACGGGCTTCACCCCGAATTGATCCGGATGGTCGGTAAAATGAAATACCGTTCATCCTACGGGCAAAACCTCCTTCAGCACTCCCGGGAAGTGGCCAATTTGTGTGCCATTATGGCCTCTGAACTGGGGCTCAATGCCAAGATGGCCCGCAGAGCCGGTTTGTTGCATGATATCGGGAAAGTTCCCGATGACGAACCTGAGATCCCGCATGCTGTCTTCGGGATGAAGGTGGCAGAGAAATATAAAGAGAAGCCCGAAGTCTGCAATGCCATCGGCTCCCACCATGACGAAGTGGAGATGACCACACTTCTTGCCCCCATCGTGCAGGTATGCGATGCCATATCAGGTGCCAGGCCCGGTGCACGCCGTGAGGTCGTTGAATCCTATATCAAGCGGCTGAAAGAGTTGGAGGCCATGGCGTTGTCGTACCCTGGTGTGCTTAAGACCTATGCCATTCAGGCGGGCCGTGAATTGAGGGTGATCGTGGGCAGTGAAAAGGTATCGGACAAAGAAGCCGAGAGTCTCTCCTTCGACATTGCCAGGAAGATTCAGGATGAGATGACCTATCCCGGACAGGTGAAAATCACGGTCATCCGGGAGACACGGGCCATTAGTTACGCCAAGTAATGAAGCGTGTTCTGATCACCGGCACCGCAGGATTCATCGGGTTCCACCTGGCCGGGAAACTGGTGGAACTGGGATACGATGTGACCGGGCTCGATTCCATCAACGATTATTACGATGTGAATCTCAAGTACGACCGTCTGAAAGAAGCGGGGATTCCAAGGGAACAGGTCAGTTACAATACGATCGTTCAAAGCCGGAAGCACAAGAATTACCGCTTCATTCAACTCAGGCTCGAAGAGCGTGAAAAGTTATTCGATCTGTTTGCCGGACAAAGGTTTCAGGTGGTCATCAACCTGGCGGCCCAGGCAGGAGTGCGGTACAGCCTTACACACCCGCAGGTCTATATCGACAGCAACATCACGGGCTTTCTGAACGTCCTGGAGGCTTGCCGGCACCATCCGGTCGAGAACCTGATCTATGCCAGCAGTTCGAGTGTCTACGGGCTCAACAAAAGAATGCCATTCGCAGTCAGTTCGAATGTGGATCACCCCGTGAGCCTTTATGCCGCCAGCAAAAAAAGCAATGAATTGATGGCCCATACCTACAGCCATCTGTTCGGTATCCCCACCATCGGACTCCGTTTCTTTACTGTCTACGGCCCTTGGGGCAGGCCCGATATGGCCCTGTTCCTGTTTACAAAGGCCATCCTGGAGGGCAGGCCCATCCAGGTATTCAACCGTGGACATATGGAGCGGGACTTCACCTATGTCGATGATATCGTCGGAGGCATCCGTGAAATGGTCGATCGTCCGCCGGCCCCCTCTGCGGAGTGGGATCCGGAATCACCGGACCCCTCCGCATCTTCCGCACCCTACCGGATCCACAACATCGGGAACAGCAGTCCGGTGAAACTGATGCAATTCATCGAAGCGCTGGAAAAAGAGCTGGGACTGGAAGCACAGAAAGAACTGATGCCGATCCAGCCGGGTGATGTGGAAAAAACCTGGGCCGATGTCAGCGCACTGAAAAAGGAGTACGGCTATAATCCGGGAACTCCGGTGGAGACCGGGATACGGAAGTTCGTTGAATGGTACAGGGGGTATTATAAAGTCTGAGGATTACTTCGTGTTAGGAGTTAGAGGTTAGGAAGTTAGAGGAGTTAGGAGTTAGTCAAAAGTCTTTCCTTTACGGACTTTAAGGACTTTACAGACTTTATGGACTTTATGGACTTTATGGACTTTACAGACTTTACGACTTACGGAGTAGTTGGCGCAGGCTGAGCGCTTTATCCGGGTGGCCCGAGCGGTCATAAGCGTATTGCAGGTTCACCACGAGCCGTTCAATGATGTCCACATTGGTACAGGGCTTGAAATAGAAATCACGCTCTTCGATCTTCAGCTGGTTCAGAAAGTATTTCAGTTCCCTGATCCCCAGTTCTGTGCCTTTGTCAGAAGGGTTGATGTAAAACAGGACGCCGTTCGGATCGTCAGCATACTCCTGGTCATAGTAACAGAGCACGAAATTCCGGGGCAGATTGACCCCGAAAATGGGCAGACTAAGCCGCCTGGCCAGTTCAACATAGATCAGCCCGAGTAGTACGGGGCTCCCCCTGAAGGTATCGATCACATGGTTGATCAGGTAGAGTTGCGGCGTGTGTGCCTTTTTCATACTCCTGTCAAATTTATGGATCTCATACATGAAGTAGTTGATCACCTTCACTTTTTCCAGGGCGGTCAGGTCATTGTTGAGCTCCAGCCAGATGTCTCTTTTGATCTTTTCGATCCGTTCGTTCAGTGTTTCGAATTCCAGGTCCGGATACTGGAATTTGGCCACCAGGTATGCCCCGTAGAGGAGATTGGTTCCCCCGGTCATTCTCCAGCGGTCCATTTTCCGCTTCAACGCATTGAACTGGATCTGTTTGATCACATTCTCGATCCTTTCCTGCAGTTCGGGCTGAAGGGTGATCTCCCACCGTTTTTCGAGGGGGGGCACCACCTCTTCACCCAGTTCGATGAGGCGGTTCACCACGGTGTCAAAGACCATGTCGTCATTGTCCTCCAGCAGGTTGAACAATGCTTCTAATTCCTTATGCCCCTCATTCTTCATCAGTCGAGAGCTTATGGAGAACCTGCCTGACCAGCGATTGAACAGCCGGCTGGTAGTCGTCAAGAAAGCGGGAAGTGATCCGGTTAGCGATGGCCACACAGAATGTGATCGCTTCATGACCCAGCATGGCGGAGAGGGCATAGAGTGCCGAACTCTCCATTTCGAAATTCTGGATCCTCAGTTGATTGAAAGTGAACGCAGACAATTTCTGAATGAGGTGGCCCTCTTTGGGCTGCAGCCTGAGCGATCTGAACTGGGGCCCATAAAAGCCGGGGGTCGACAGGGTGATGCCCGACTGTTGTTCCATCCCTTCAAACAGCCTGATTAAGCGGTCAGATGCCCTGACGAAATAGGGATCTGCCAGTTGCCGATCCCAGTGTGTGAACTCCATGAAGGCCCGGGCCAGCCCGGGAACGGTGATCCCTTGCCGATCCGCGTAGAAATGGTACAATCCGTCCAATCCTCCTGCAACTTCAGTCATCAGCAGGGTACCGGGAATGATATCCGCCTGAAGGGCGCCACTGGTACCGATCCGCACCAGGGTCAGCTTTCCGGGACTCGTCAGGGGCAACCGGGATTTCAGGTCGATACTGACCAGGGCATCCAGTTCATTGAGAACAATATCGATGTTGTCCGTACCGATGCCGGTTGATATCACAGATATCCGTTTCCCGCCGAAGCCTCCTGTGTGGGTGACAAATTCACGGTTCTCCTTCCTGACCTCTACGGTATCGAACAGGGCGCTGATGATCCGGACCCGTCCCGGATCCCCGACCAGGATCACGGTATCGGCAATTTCATCAGGGAGCAGGTTTAGGTGATATACACTGCCGTCCGGATGCAGGATCAGATCTGTATTGCTCATAGGCCCCATGGCTCAGCAGATGCTGGTTTTCGATAAAAATAATGTATTTTTAACCCTGCTTTGAAAATACTTACTCACAATCACAAATGATCATATTATGAAACGAGCTCAGATCATCATCATAGGAGTGGTGGCCGTTGTGGTCCTTCTCCTCATTTTTGGAAGCCAGATGTTTTTTGTAGTGAAACCCGGAGAACGTGCGGTGATTTTTAAGAAGTTCAGCGGGGGACTGGATAAGGAGAACATCTATGTTCCCGGTTTCCATGTGATCGCACCCTGGAACGACCTGATCCGTTATGACGTGAAGGAGCAGAAAAGCGAGGAGACCATGGACGTGCTCGACAAGGGAGGACTCTCGATCAACGTGGATGTCACCATCATCTTCAATCCCTTCTACGACAAGATCGGGTATCTGCACGAGAACATCGGGACCAACTATGTATCGGTGATGGTCATTCCCAATGTACGCTCTTCGGTGAGGGCCGTGACCGGACGGTTCACTGCGGAAGAGATCTATTCCACCAAGCGGGGAGAAGTTGAACAGGAGATCATCACGGCCACACGGAACGCCCTGGCACAGAAAAATATTGAAATGAAGGACTTGCTGATCCGCTCCATTTCATTGCCGGATAAGATCAAACAGGCCATTGAGGATAAACTGCAACAACAGCAGGAAGCGCTGGCTTACCAGTTCAGGCTGGACAGAGAGCGAAGCGAAGCGGACCGGAAGCGAATCGAAGCCCAGGGGATTGCCGATTATAACAAGATCATCAGTGCTTCCCTGACCGATCGGATCCTTCGTCAAAAAGGGATCGATGCCACCCTTGAGCTGGCCAATTCAGCCAACAGCAAGGTGGTGGTCGTTGGCAGCGGGGAAAACGGATTGCCGCTCATTCTGGGTGGAAATTAACTGGTGAGACCATGTTACAACGTCCGCAAACCATTTTTCTGCTGCTGGTCGCCCTGCTGGCGGGACTTCTGCTGACGGGGCCACTGGCGGTGGTTACCCACGGGGATGAGGTATATGAATTGCGGCACAATGGGATCGTCAATCAGGAGGGGATCAGGCTGGAGGTTCAGACCTGGCCCATGACTGCCCTCTTCATTGCGTTGGCTGCCCTCTCCTTTTTTAATATCTTTTCCTACATGAACAGGATGCGTCAGATGCGCATTGCCATTTTTCTGATATTCCTTTTCCTGGGCAGCATCGGTATGATCTACTACTATGGGTATGTGATGCGGGAAAAACTGGAAGGGGAGCCTTTGGTCTACATGTGGCGTTGTGTCATACCTCCCATTGCGGCCATACTGGCATATATGGCCTTCAGGAGGATACGCAGGGATGAGCTGCTGGTGAAAGCCTATGACAGGATCCGCTGAATGATGCGGGTGCAATTCCGCCCCCGGCAGAGAGCTTGTAAACCGGTTACGAGAAGCATTGCTGCGAGGGAGAGTCAATGACGGGGATCGGTGATCCTCAGACGATCTGAATGTTATCCTGATCGGTAATCTTCTCGCAGTAGTGACATTTCAGCTTCACCTCCGATTTGGAGATGACCTCAAAGCGCGTGGTCACCTTCTCACTGTTGGTGATGCACTTCGGATTCACGCATTTCGCGATCCCCACGATCTCGTCAGGAATGGAAACAACCTTTTTCTCCACGACCTCATAGTCCCGGATGATATTGAGTTTGGCACAGGGGGCCACAAGGGCGATTTTATTGATGTCCTTGTCCTCAAAGAATACGTTGGAGAGTTTAATGATCCCCTTTTTTCCCAGTTTTTCGCTTCCCAGACTGTTGCCGATGGTGATCATCGTATCCAGATGGGCCAGATTCAGGATCGAAACAACTTTGAACAGGACGGACGCAGGGATGTGGTCAATCACGGTTCCGTCTTTTATGGCACTGACTGATAATTGTTTATCTTTCATTTTAAATTTCTTTTTGCGATTCCTTTTTTCCCTGATCACTGCAGGTGCTCTGCTAACGACTTTTGACTTTTAACCGACGACTCATTTCACCCCGAGGATGGAGCTGAGGATGGCCATCCTGACAAAGACGCCGTTTCTGGCCTGTTTGAAATAATAGGCATGCGGACTGGCGTCCACATCGGTGTGAATCTCATTCACCCGGGGAAGGGGATGGAGGACCTTCATGGTCTCCTTGCAACCCTCCAGCATATCCCGGTGTAGGATATAAGCATTTTTAACCCGTTCATATTCAATAGGATCTGTGAAACGTTCCTGCTGAACCCGGGTCATGTAAACGATGTCGGCCTCCTTCAGGTGCGCGGTCAGATCATTTCCTTCATAATATTCCAGCCCCTTCTTGTCGAGGAACAGTTTATAGGAGGGAGGCATTTTAAGTTCATCAGGCGAAATGAAGTAGAAGGTGGTATTGAATTCTGACATGGCCTGAAGGAGCGAATGGACGGTCCGGCCATATTTCAGGTCTCCGACCATGAAAATCTTGAGTTCTTCGAGCGTATCCTGTGTCTTCAGGATGGAATACATATCAAGCAATGTCTGTGAGGGGTGCTGATTCGCTCCGTCTCCGGCATTCACAATGGGAACAGACGACACTTCACTGGCCAGCCTTGCACTGCCTTCCAGCGGATGCCGCATCACGATCAGGTCTGCATAATTGCTGACCATCTTGATGGTATCGTGCAGGGTCTCGCCTTTGGAGGCACTGGTGGCTCCGGAATCACTGAACCCGATCACCCTTCCGCCCAATCCGTTGATGGCGGTCTCAAAACTCAACCTGGTCCGGGTGGAAGGTTCAAAAAAAAGTGTGGCAATTACGTATCCCTTCAGAATATCCTGCCGGGGTTTCTTCTCAAATTCAGCGGCAAGCTCCAGGATCCTCAGGTACTCTTCCCTGGAAAAATCGGTGATCGATACGAGGTTTTTGTTTTTCATTTGAACTGGGGTTTATTACAAATATAGTATTGTGTCCACTGGACATTTCTCGTTGTTAACAACATCTCATAACTTCCCGTCACTCCAAAGCGGAGGCCCGGCAATCGCCAATCAGCGCGATCCGTTCCATGATTCTTTTTTCATCCCTCTTCCATATGGCCAGGACCAGCTGGCACTCCATGTCAAACTGTTGATTTTCCATCACCAGGTCAAACTCCTTCACCAGTCTCATGACAGCATTCATCTGGGGATAGCCGAAATTCAGTTGCCACCGGGTAAATACTTTTTCCCGGATGACGGTGGCCTGTTCCAGGGCATCCGCTGCAGCTGACCTGTAGGCCTTGATCAGTCCGCCCACCCCGAGCAGTGTTCCCCCGAAATAGCGGACCACCACGATCAGGACATTGGTCAGGTGTTTCGAACGGATCTGCCCCAGGATCGGCTGTCCGGCACTTCCCGACGGTTCACCGTCATCATTGCTCCTGTATGATTTCATATCGGGTCCGAGCCGCCAGGCATAGCAATGGTGTCTGGCGTCGTGGTACTCTTTCCTGAGCTTCGCCAGCTGCTCACCGATCTCCTCTTCCGAACGGACCGGGAAAGCCACGGCAATGAATTTGCTCCCCTTCTCCCTGTACAATCCCCGGGCGGGCTCACGAATGGTATAAAAAACATCCCTCATCACCCCAGCATGAAAAGGATCAGTGCGATGGCCGAGAGTCCGATTCCCACCCAGTTCACCGCCCTCAGTTTCTCCCTGAAAATCAGCAGCCCTGTCAATACGCTCAGGGTGACGATGCCGACGTTGTTGATCCCGAAGATCACCGAACTGTCCATGGAACTCCCGCCCGGCTGAAGGTAATTCAATGCCCTTACCAGGAAAAACACAGAACCGAAGTTCACGGCACCCAGCAGCATCCCCCAGCCCCAGATGGCACCTTTCAGGAAGCTTCTGTAGTACCTGGGCATCAGCCCCACCACGATGAGCCCGCTGATGAAGGCATTGAGGAACAACACCGAGCTGAACGGGGCCACTTCGGCATCGGTCACATAGCGGTGCTGTGCATATTTGACCATTGAATCGACCAGCCCCATCCCTGCGAACAGCAACAGCGGGATATATACGGAGGACCAATCTGTTTTCCTGGTCTTCGGCTGGTAGACCGTCAGTGCCACACCCGTCAGGGTGCAGAGGATGGCAGTGCCCTTTGCCAGGGTGAGTCGGTCGGAGGTGTCAATGATCATGGAAAATACGATGGGGAAGATCACTGACATTTTACTGGCAACCGTGGTGATGGAGATCCCTGCTTTCCTGGAGGAGTAGGCTACCAGAAAAAACATGACGATAAAGAGGACACCGATGACCACACTGAGGGGGAACCACTCCCGCCCGGTCAGGGAGGAGACCTGAAGGGGATAGGAGGTGAGCAGCAGCCCGAGCAGTGTTGCCGTCAGATAGTTGATCAGAATAACGGGAAGCGAAGGGAGACTGAACCGGTCGATGGATTTAAATACAATGAAAATACCTGTGGAAGAGAGTATGCAGAGAATCAGGAAGTGCATTCCAAAACTATGGGTTAAAAAAAAACAGGTCCGCAGGGACCTGTTTTCATGTTGCTACATTTTTAATTTTTTTTCGATCTCATCGACCTGGATTCGGAACCGTTTATCTGTTTCAATCAAGTTATTCACTGTTTTGCATGCATGAAGCACTGTCGCATGATCCTTTCCTCCGATCTGCGAGCCAATGGTGGCCAGGGACGATTTGGTCAGTGTCTTGGAGAAAAACATGGCCACCTGCCTGGCCTGCACAATTTCGCGCTTTCGCGTTTTCGATTGCAGCTGGTCGAGGGCGATGTTGTAATAATTGCAGACCACCTTCTGTATGTAGTCGATGGATATCTCCCTTTTCGTACTCTTGATCAGCTTATCGATCATCTCCTTCGTCAGGTCAAGGGTGATCTCTTTCTTGTTCAGCGTGGATTGCGCAAGCAGAGAGATCAGCGCCCCTTCCAGTTCCCTGATGTTATCAGAGATATGGGTTGCGATATACTCCAGGACCTCCTCAGGAAGTTCGATACCGTCATTGTAGGTCTTCTTCTTGAGGATCGCCATCCGGGTTTCAAAATCGGGCGTCTGCAGGTCGGCCGAGAGTCCCCACTTGAAGCGGCTCAGCAGCCTGGCCTCCATTCCCTGAAGTTCAACTGGAGGCTTGTCGGAAGTCAGGATAAGTTGTTTTCCGCTCTGGTGGAGGTGGTTGAAAATGTGAAAAAAGGTATCCTGTGTTTTCTCCTTGCCTGCAAATTCATGGACATCATCGATGATCAGCACATCGATCATCTGATAAAAATGAAGGAAGTCGTTCTTGTTGTTGTTCCTGATGGCGTCCACAAACTGTGTCTGGAACTTGTTGGCATTGACGTAAAGCACCGTCTTCTCGGGGTAGAGCCCTTTCACCTCAATCCCGATGGCCTGTGCCAGGTGTGTCTTACCCAGGCCGCTTTCACCATACACGAGAAGGGGGTTGAAAGCGGTGCCGCCCGGATTCTTTGCCACAGCGAAACCTGCGGACCTGGCCAGCCTGTTGCATTCACCTTCGATGAAATTGTCAAAGGAATTCTCCGGATTCAGCCGGGGGTCGATATCCAGCTTTTTGAGTCCGGGGATCACAAAAGGGTTCTTGATGGTATTCTCCGAATGATCCAGGGGAACGGAGACCGGTGTATTCTTGATCTCCCGGTTATTCTTTGCCGGGAATTTGACGGTGTAGGGTTTGCTGTTGCTGTAGGAGTTGTTCTGCATGACCACGTTGTACTCCAGCTTGGCATCGGGGCCCAGTTCCTTCTTGATCACCTTCCTCAGAATATCGATGTACTGCTCCTCCAGGTATTCATAGAAAAAAGGGCTGGGGACCTGGATGGTGAGGATGTCATTCTCGAGTTTCAGGGGAATAATAGGCTCGAACCAAGTGCGGAAACTGATCGACGGGACGTTGTCTTTGATCACATTCAGACAATTGTTCCAGACACGTTCATGCATTGTAAACGTCGATTTTGGGTTAGGGTTATCAGTTTACAGCCTACGGGATTGCAAAAACAAAGATTGTGAAAAATTGAAGAAAAAAAAAATGAGGCGGCACTTGTTAATTTCATATCCGCTATATTGTTTTTAAGGTCAACTGCTTATAGAATGAAAAAAAATGAAAAAATGTTAATTATTTCAATATCAACTAGTTAATAGGTGTACTGTAAGGGTAACCTTAAGAAATTGTTAACTAAAACATTAGCACTTCCAATTCAATATTTGGTTTAAAAGAGGGGGAATCTTCAGTGAAATTTTAATCAACGAAAACCTGACGATTGTCAAATCGTCAGCTCCCCGGTCTGCCTGAACTTACTCGCTCCGCTTCTGTGATTTTCCAAACAATGAGAAGTGGACGTAGTCCTGCGGGTTTTCATTCAGATCCCGGATCAGGAAATCCAGGTCGGTGATCAGTCTCTGCAGCTCCATGTGCAGGCTGTCCGTATAGATCAGGCGACCTGCGGACCCTTCCCCGCTGTTGATCTGGGTCAGCAGAGCGTCGAACTGGTGGGTGACCGAAACCATGTTTTCCGAGAGCTGTTCGATATGGGCGTTGTCGAGTGATTCACTGAAGGATTTCAAATGGAGCGATATGTTGGCGAGATCCTCTTCCCGTTCTGTCAGCATCTTCGAGAAGGAAGCCAGGTTGCTGAAGCTCTGATCCAGCGATCCTCCCGATCGAAGGTTCCTGTCCACCGAAGCAGAAACCGACCGCAGGTTCTGCAGCGTGGCGCGGATCTCTTCCGAATCCACCAGTTCGTCCAGACGTTTTGCGAGAGAATCCATGGAGACTGCGAGTGAACCGACCTGTCCCATGATCGGTGTGAGCTGGTCCTGCAGGGAGGTCAGCATATCCGGCTCGGTCCCGATCGCAATGGTATCACCCGACTGGAGGAATCCGCTCCCACTGCCGGAGTCAATGCGGATGGCTTTGGTGCCCAGCAGGTCCGAACTGTGGATCACAGCCATTGCTCCGGTTCTGACGGGATAGGCCTTCTCAATGGAGAGTTCGATGTGAATGGGAGGCTCCTCATCCATCCTCAGTGTCACCCTGCGGACATATCCGATTTTCACCCCGTTCAACAATACCGGTGTGGAATCTCCAAGTCCCGAAGCATGGTCGAGAAAGGCTTCAAGTGTGTAGCTGCTTGTCAGGATATTCCTTCCTTTGAGATAATTGATCCCCCAGATCAACACCACCAGGGTGGCAAGTCCGATCAAACCTATTTTCGCCTCAGTACTGAACTTCATTTTATTGATTGATTTCGACGAGTGCGTCATTGAGGGGCACCAGTGCCTCGTTTTTAAAGGCCACCACGAAAGCATCCGGAAAATCCCGTTTTACCTCCTGACAGTACTCGAGTGCCCTGTGATAATCAGATTCAGCTCCGACCAGATACTTGAACCACCTTCCGTCCTCGAACACCCTTACTCCGCTGTAGCCCTTAAAGGATGACGGTTCCGGTGCTATTTTGTTCTTGGAGGAGGCGATCTGGATGCTGAAAACGATCTGACCGGGCGGGATCGCCTCCTCTGAAGTATAGCCTTCTCCCTGAGCGACCTGTGTATCTCCCGATGAACCGGATTCTGCCGGTTCCGTATCCGCGCGGACCACAGTGAAGTTGCTTCTTCGCTCGATCTCTTCCTTGTACTCACGGAATCCACGGTAGATTGCCGAGGCTATGATATCCTGACCATATGCAGTCATCAGGTATTTTTCCTCCTCAGGATTGGATAAAAACCCGATCTCCACCAGAACTCCGGGCATTGCAGTCTGCGCCAGTACCAGCAGTCCCTGTTCCCTGACCCCCAGGTCGTATCGTCTGGCCCGCTCGCGGAACTGATCCTGGATAAAATCCCCCAATTCGATACTCTGCCTGAAATAGGTCTTCTGCATGAGGTTAAACATGATATACGACTCGGTCGATTTCGGATCAAATCCCTCGTATGTGGTTTCATAGTCCTCTTCCAATAGGATCACCGAGTTCTCTCTGACGGCCACATCAAAATTCTCTCCTGCACGGTGCTGTCCGAGTACAAGGGTCATTGTGCCCTGTATGGAACTTTTGGGTGAGGCATTTACATGGATCGAGATGAACAGGTCGGCTTCTGCTTCATTGGCTATTTCGGCACGTTTCCAGAGTTCCGGGAAGACATCTTCAGTCCTGGTGTAAACCACATTGATCTCCGGCATGTTCTCCTCGATGTAATGCCCCACCTTCAGGGCGACAGCCAGTGCAATATCCTTCTCCTTCGCCTTCTTTCCCACCGCTCCGGAATCCTTGCCGCCATGTCCGGCATCAATCACCACTGTCCGTATTCCCCGGGCCACTCCCTCTATTCCGTCTGCAAAGGCCGCCAATTCCATCACAACACCCAAAAATGTTGATACAAGAATCACCCGAATTGCCCGTTGTATATGAATAGGCATTACTTTTATATTTTGCGTAAAAATATAAGTTTATTCAGTTTGGGCTGCCACCGGTATAAGATACTTTTCATCATATTACTAACTCTGTTCCCGCGGGTGATATTGCTTGGTCAACGGCCCGATACTCCCGTGGCTGCAGATACGGTGGTCCCGTTTTCACTGCCCGAAGGAGCTGCACCGGATGGCATCTACGACAACAATGTCAATCCAGATAGCCTGTCCGCAAACGAACTT
>Ga0316576_10000740_pt1 | contig 16218 bp, 14 predicted proteins | sample S0NA_FD_203075 | JGI IMG/M metagenome (GOLD analysis project Ga0316576, IMG submission 203075) | Rhizosphere microbial communities from salt marsh grasses in Alabama, United States - S0-2_050615r3r5 | ecosystem: Host-associated > Plants > Roots > Rhizosphere | place: USA: Alabama | collected... | reverse complement strand
GTGTAACTCGTTAGCCGGACTCGTCCAGCGTGCAGACGGCACCCGGCTCGTCCAGCAGAAGGGCCAAGCTTTCGGAGACGAACAGGCGCAAATGGATGCCGTCGGTGGCCGAGTAGCCCACCTGCAGGTCCTGGCCGATCTTGATCTCTCCGGCGCGGGGGTCCAGCAGCACGCCGCCCTGCACCGGCGCCTTGAGCACGCCTCCAGCGCACAACCGCCTGAGATGATCGAGCTGCAGCATGTTGGAGCCCTGGTAGCGGCGAAACAGCGCGTTGTAGCGGCTTGGCGACAATGCCAACACATAGGGTCCGCCGAAGCCTTCGGCATCCAGCCGCTCAACGGCGGTCAGTACGTCGTGCAGGGCCTGCTCCACCTCGGACCAGTCGCCGAGCCCCACCCGGCCGCGGCCGTCTGCGGTCATCAGCCCGGACAGGCCGAGCTCCGGGATGCCATGGTAGATGACGTCCTCCTCGCGGCGGGCCACCGCCTCGGCGGCATCTTCGGCCGGGCGCAGGTCCAGTGGTAGGCCCAGCTGCAGGTGGCCTTCCACCCGGCGGATGCTGAGGCGAAAGGTCTGCTGGAGCATCGGCACGGACAGGGAACGGCTGCCGACGGTGCCGGCGATGTCGCCGTCGCCGGTGTCGATAAAGGCCTCGTCGCCCACCTCCAGGCTGGTCAGGCCAACCCCGAAGGGCCCCTCGACGTCGAGGAAGCGACGTGCGGTCAGCAGGCGGCGTGCGGCGTCTAACGCAGCCTCGTCAATCTGCGCCCAGAGCTCGTCCGAGAAGCCGGCGGCGGCGCGATTCAGGTACTGCATCAGGCTCCTCCCTTCAAGCTGCCGATGGTCAGGCCCGCGGCGCCCGGCACGGTCTTGGCGGCGGCCGTCTCGGTGTCGGTCTCGGCGTCGTCGCCGGCGTCGCCGGTGGCCTCCTCCTCGGCTTCGACGATCGGTACTTCAGTGAATAGATAGGTGCTCAGGTGCTCGTGGAAGCTGGCATCGCGCCGCCGCAGCCATTCCAGCACCATCGCCGCGTGCTCGATCTCTTCGCGCATGTTGTGCAGCAGCACCTCGCGAAGCTCGCCGTCGGCGCAGGCATCGGCGCGCTGCCGGTACCAATCGACGGCCTCGAGCTCTTCCTGCAGCGAAGTCAAGGCTCGATGCATGTCCCGGGTGGTCGTGCTGAGGTCGGTCGCCGATTCGTGGAGGGTTTCGGAAGAGGCCATGGTTTGAGTCGTGGAGTTCTGGTTCATTGAGGAAAGGTCCCCGTGTGCCACAGCAAGGTCGATGCCAGAACAAGTGTCCCGGCGAATCGTGGGCTCCCCGGCTGCGGGACCCGCACTCTCGCGCTTCACTTTTGCGGTCGGCTGCCGCTCCGCCCGTGGTGCACTGCCAACGCCCCGGTCATGGAGCCCCCACTACAGCGCGGCAGACCCCAAGGTGCGGCGGCTATACCCTCCATGAAGCGCGGACTGCCGCCATCGTGAATCTCTCGCTTTGGCGCGCCGGCGGCGCCGACCGGCCGTTATGCACCAGATTCGGCGCATTTGCCCCGCGGCCGGATTGGCGCGCTCGCCCTGCCGGCAGGACCGCGGCGGCGAAAAAGCGGACAAAGGGCGCACTGCCCTGCACGGCTCCCCGCGGCAGCGGCGGGCGCACTTCACCCGGCGCCACACCCCGCTGGCGCCCGCGTCGCCGACACACCGGAGGAGAATTCTCGAGCTCGGGGGCACGAGCTTTGCGTCCTGCCGCTGATCGAAATTGCGCAACCTGAGAGACCACCATGAACCAGACCAAGATCGTCGATTCCCACGATCTGGGCCATCGGTCTGTTCATCGCCGTCGAGCTCCTGATCAACGGCTGGACCGCGATCTCCATCGCTCTCGCCGCGCGGCGCGTCTGCAAGCGGAATCGCTCCGGCCCCGCCGAGACCGGCACGACCGCCGTCGGACCCGCCTGAGGCGAGCGTCCGGCCGCAGCTGACGGCAGCGGCCCGGTCATGGCGCACAAGGCGCATATGGTGCTTCGGTGGCTCGGCATCGTCCTACTCGCGGGCCTGCTCCTGATCGGATGGCTGCAGCGCGATCATCTCGCGACGCTGTGGGCGGATTGGACGGGCGGCGGCGCTCCGGAGCAGGGCCGACCATTGCCCGTGGTTCAGTTGGCAACCGCCGAGCGGGCCCGCATCTCCGAGCGCATCAGCGCCATCGGCACCTTGACCGCACCGGAGCAGGTGACGGTGACGGCCGAGACCGCGGGCCGTGTCGCAGCCGTTCGGTTTCGCGAGGGCGATCGAGTACAGCGGCACCAGGCGCTGCTGATACTGGAACGGGAGCGGGCGGCGGCCGCGGTCCAGGAAGCGGCGGCGCAAGTCCAGCGCCAGGCCAAGTCTCTGGAACGGCGCGAAGAACTGGCGACGCAGGACTACGTCGCCGAGAGCGAGCTCGACCGCGCCGAGGCGTCCGCCGAGCAGGCGCGGGCCGAGCTGCGTATCGCCGCCGAGGACCTGGCAAACCAGGTCGTCGAGGCCCCGTTCGGCGGCGTCGTCGGCCGTCGCCTGGTGAGCCCCGGCGCCTTCGTCGAGCCTGGCACACCGGTGGCGACCCTGTCGGAGGTCAGCGATCTGGACCTGCTGTTCGATGTCCCCGGCGCGAGGTTGGGGCGGGTCGAGCTGGGTCAGCGGGTCGAGGCGACGACGCCGGCCTTTCCGCAGCGCACCTTCGAGGGCGAGGTCACCTTCGTCGGTACCCAAGTCGATGCCGGCACACGCACACTGCCGGTGGAGGCCACCTTCGACAACGCCGACCGCCTGCTGAAGCCGGGCATGTTCCTGGACCTCGCCTTGATCACCGGCGAGCGTCAGGTCGTCCGCGTGCCGGAGGCGGCCGTGGTCACTCGCGGCCCGAGCGCGATCGTCTACGCCCTCGATGACGACGCGTCCGCGGGCAAATCCGACACCGGTCCACCGGATGCAGCGACCTCCGGGGGGGCGAGGAACACCGACAGCGCCGGGGAGCCGACCCCATCGTCGCGCAACGACAAGGCGCCCATGGTCGCCCGCCGTCCCGTGAGCACGGGCGTGCGCCGGGACGGCTGGGTCGAGATCACAGACGGCGTCAGCGCCGGCGAGCGAGTCGTCGTCGCCGGGCTGCAGGGCCTGCGCGATGGTATGCGCGTGCGCATCGCTCCCGGTCAGCCGGACCAACCGGCCGCCGGCGCGCCGCCTCGCCCCTCGTCCGGCGGCCAAGCGCCGTCCGCCGATGGCGATGCCGCGCGGGCGTCCGCGGCGAGCAGCGCCGATGCTGACGACGGCGGCCGTGGAGGCCGCCCGTGAAGCTGACGACCCTGGCCGTGACCCGGCCGGTGGCGGCGACGGTGCTGTCGGCCCTGATCATCGTGCTCGGTGCCGCGGCGCTGTTGAACCTGCCGGTGCGCGAATACCCGGATGTGGACGACCCGACGGTCACGGCCACCGTCGTCTATCCGGGCGCCTCGGCCGAAGTCGTGGAGCGCGAGGTCACCGAGCCCATCGAGGAGGCGGTCAGCGGCATCGACGGCGTGCGCCAGATCCGCTCCAGCTCGCGCGACGGCCGCGCACGCATCGAGATCGAATTCCTGTTGTCCCGCGACCTGGACCTGGCCGCGGCCGACGTGCGTGATCGCATCTCCACGGTCCGCAACGAGCTGCCGGACCAGGCCGAGGCGCCGGAGATCGCCCAGCGCTCGCTGCAGGCCCAGGTGGTGATGTGGCTGGTGCTCACCAGCGATACCCTGGACCGCCTGGCCCTGTCGGACCTGGCCGACCGCGTGCTGGTGGACCCGCTGTCCACGGTGCCCGGCGTGGCCACGGTGCTGTTCGGCGGCGAGCGCCGCTATGCCATGCGCGTCCACCTGGACCTCTCGCGCATGGCCGCCAAGGACGTCACGGTGCTGGACGTGGAGCAAGCCCTGCGCGCGCGCAACCTGGAGCTGCCGGCCGGGCGCCTGGTCTCCGATACCCGCGAGCTGACGCTGCGCACGATGACCGAGCTGGAGAAGCCCGAGGGCTACCGCGAGCTGGTGGTGGCCGAGCGCGACGGCGTCGAAATCCGGCTCGGCGACATCGCCCGCGTCGAATACGGACCCGAGAGCTATCGCACGGCGGTGCGCTTCGACGGACGCGACGCCATCGGGCTCGGCATCGTGCGCCAGTCCGGCTCCAATCTGGTGGCCGTGTCGGCCGGCGTGCGCGAGCGCATGCAGGACTTGGCACCGCGGATTCCGGACGGCGTGGACCTGACCGTCGCCTATGACGCGGCTACCTTCGTCGAGGCGTCGATTCGCCAGATCGTCCTGACGCTCGCCATCACCATCGGGCTGGTCGTCGCGATCGTGTTCCTGGCCCTGGGCTCCTGGCGGGCGACGCTGGTGCCGGCCGCGACCATACCGGCCTCGGTCATCGGCGCCTTCATCCTGCTGTACCTGCTCGGCATGTCCGTAAACGTGCTGACGCTGCTGGCGCTGATCCTGGCCATCGGCATGCTCGTGGACGATGCCATCGTCGTCGGCGAGAACGTGTTCCGCTACTCCGAGCAGGGGCGGCCGCGGCTGTTGGCCGCCGACCTCGGCGCCGGCGAGGTGGTGTTCGCGGTGCTCGCGACCACGACCGTGCTGCTGGCCGTCATCGCCCCGCTGGGCCTGATGACCGGCGATGCCGGGCGCCTGTTCGGGGAATTCGCGGCGGCCCTGGGCGGCGCGCTCGGGTTTTCAAGCCTGGTGGCCCTGACCCTCGGCGTGACCGTCGCGTCCAAGGTCATCGACGCCGAGCGCATCAAGGGCCGTTGGCTGTACCGGGCCGCATCGCGCCTGTTCGAGGTCCTCGGCCGCGGCTACGCGCACCTGCTGCGGGGCGTGCTGGCGCTGCGCTGGCTGGTGCTGGCCACCGCGGTGGCGCTGGTGGCGGCCATGGCCTGGCTGTATGACAGCCTGCCGCGGGAGCTGTCGCCGCGTGAGGACCGGGGCACCGTGTTCATCCCGGTGGCGGCGCCCGAGGGCGCGACACTGAACTACATGACCGGCATCATGGAGCAGATCGAGCAGGTGCTGCTGCCAATGACCGGCCCGGACGGGCCGGCCGAGCACGTGATCTCGCTGGTCGCGCCGCGCAGCGCCGGCCAGGGACCGGTCAACTCCGGCATCGTGATCCTGCGCCTGAAGGACTGGGGCCAGCGGGACATGAGCCAGTTCGCGGTGACCCGCTCGCTGCTGCCGAAGCTGGCCGCCATCAGCGGCGCCCAGGTCTTCGCCATCAATCCGCCGAGCCTGGGCGGGTCGAATTTCCAGCAGCCGGTCCAGATGACCCTGAGCGGCGAGGACCTGGACCAGGTCTACGACACGGCGCAACAGGTGCTGGCCAAGGCCCGCGGCCTGCCGCAGCTGGCCCAGGCCCGCCTCGACTACCAGCCGACCAATCCGCAGTTGCGCATCCGCATCGACCGCGACCGCGCCGCGCTGCTCGGCATCCCCATCGCCGACATCGGCCGCACACTGCAGATCCTGATGGGCGGCGAGGACATCACCGACTTCTCCATCGACGCCCAGAGCTACGAGGTCATGGTCCGCGCCCGTCCCGAGGACCGTGCGTCGCCCGAGGACCTGGGCGAGGTCTACCTGCGCACGGGCGACGGCTCGCTGGTCGCATTGTCGGGTCTGATCGACACCGAGGTGGTGGGCCGCGCCGCCGAGCTGTTGCGCGTGGACCGGCTGCCGGCGGTCACGCTGAAGGCGTCGCTGGCCGGCGGCGCTGCCCTGGGCGACGCGCTCGACGCGCTGGAGCAGAACGCACGCCCCCTGCTGCCGCCCGGGGTTCAGATCGGCTGGCTCGGCGCGAGCCAGGACGTACAGCGCGCTGGGCGCGCCTTCCTGCTCGCCTTCACGCTGGCGCTGGTCATCGTCTACCTGGTCCTGTCTGCCCAGTTCGAGAGCCTGCTCCAACCGCTGGTGCTGCTGGCGGGCGTACCCCTGGCCGTGCTCGGCGCCTTGGTGGCGCTGTGGATCGGCGGCGGCTCCATCAACATCTACAGCCAGATCGGCTTCATCCTCGCCATCGGCCTCATGGCCAAGAACGCGATCCTGCTGGTGGAATTCGTCAACCAGCTCCGCGATCGCGGCGAGAACTTGCGTGAAGCCCTGCACGAGGCCGCCCGCGTTCGCTTCCGCCCCATCCTGATGACCTCGGTGGCCACCTTCTTCGGCGCCATCCCGCTGGTGGTCGGCTTCGGTCCCGGCGCCGAGACCCGCGCCATCCTTGGCATGGTCATCCTGGGCGGCGTACTCGCCGCGACGCTGCTGACACTGTTCCTGGTGCCGGTCCTGTACCTGCTCATCGCCGGCCGCACCCGGGCGCGCTCGGCGCTCGCCGACGAGCTGGCGCGGCAGCGGGAGGGCGATGTGCGGACCGAGCGCGGCTGACCGCCGCGATACCTCGCGGCGCTCAGTTGCCTCGTCAACTCGGGGGATATACCCCGGCAATGGGGCATATAGAGGCACCGGGGCGAGAGCGGCGCAGGGCCCCCGGCGGTCCGGCTCTTGCGTCCATCACGGACCGCGTGACGGGTGATGACCCATGCGCCGGCGGGCCGGGCATGCCATTTGCTCGTCCTCCTCCAGGAAAGTCAACCGAGCCAAGCCCAACGCGCTTGAGGAGGAACGCATGTTGCTTCACACCCGCACCCTGGTGCTTGCCTGCGCCTTCGCCGTACCGTCGGTCTCGGCCTCGGCGGGCCCCGGTGCGGACACAATCGAACTGCCTCCCGCGATCGCCGACCGTACCGCAGCGGAACTGACCGGCACCCCGGTGGAGAACCGCCGCGGCACCGTCATCGGCACGCTGGACGCCATCGTTCGGACGCCGGCCGGCAGGCTCTTCGGTATCGTGCGGCCAGGCGATCTGGCACCGGGGGTGCTGCGCGGCCAGGGCTTCGCGCTGGCCGACTTCGAGCGCGCCGGCGAGCACTTGGTTGCGCCTACCAACGGCGATGCGACGATGCTCGATGACGGCCGGATCTGGACGCGGGACATCTACCGGCCGGTGCCGCGCGACGTACCTCTGCTGCAGCTCGCGGGCAGCAAGCCGATGGTCGGGCCAGAGGCGCCTGAGCCGATGCGCCCATTCAGCGATCTCGACCTGGACCATGACGGCGTGCTAACGCCGAGCGAAGCCCATTCCAGCCCCCGCCTCGGCGACAGCTGGGCCCATCTCGATACCAACCAGGACGGCGTCATCGACCGCTCCGAGTTCCGCGCGCTCCCCGGGGCCGGCGCGGCACCCACCGCCGAGGAGGCCAACCGGTGACGGCCGGTCCCGCACCGGACCCGCGGCGCCGTCGCCGAGGTCCTGACGGCGGCGAGCGGCGCAGGGTCCCGGCACGCCATATATCAATACAACGAATCGGAGGAGGATCATGAGCACCTACACCCTATCCACTGCGGACATACCGCGGCGCGCCTACGATATTCCCAGGCTCGAGGCCACCCGGCCCTTCCAGTGGCTGCGCCAGGGCTGGGAGGACCTGCGGGCGGCACCGCTGACCGGCCTCGGCTATGGTGCCGTCGTCGCGCTGATCGCCTGGCTGTTCGTACTCCTGACCACGGCGCTGAACGACTTCTATCTGGTGCCCTTCCTGTTCGGCGGCTTCCTGGTCATCGCACCATTGCTGTCCGTGGGCCTGATGGCCTGGGCCAGGCAGCGGGAGACACACCGCTCGGGCTATGCCAAGTCGATGCGCACCATCCTGTCCACGAACGCCTCCAGCATCGGCCTCATGGGCCTGTTCCTGCTGCTGGTGTTCATCAACTGGATCATGCTGTCGAATCTGCTATTCGGCGGTCTGTTCCACGAGGCCCTCCCGGCCTACGGCGCGGTCCGGCCGCTGCCGGTGATGTTCGGCGAGAGCCTGGTGTTCACGCTCGCCTTCGGCGCCGTCGCATTTGTGCTCGCCCTGCTGGTGTTTCGGCTGACGGCCTTGTCGCTGCCGATGCTCGTGGATCAGAAGGTGGACGCCTTCAATGCCGGCTTCGCGAGTTGGCGGGCAGTCGGCGAGAACTGGCCCGCGATGGCCCTGTGGGCGCTGATCATTGCGGCGCTGACGACGGTCGGTATTCTGACCTGGTTCATCGGCCTGATTCCGGTCGTGCCGGTGCTCGCCTATGCGAGCTGGCATGCTTACCGGGACACGCTGGTTCCGCGGTCGTCGCAGGCGGCGAAGTGACGACGCCCGAACCGCTCCGGGTGCGGCTGTTGAGCCGCAATGCCAAGGACCTGAACGCCACGTATCCGGAGCTGGACGAGTCGCCCTTCGAGCGCGGCACGCTGCCGGGCGGCGCGGTGCACTGGATCAGGCCGGAGCTGGTGGCCGAGATCGGCTTCACCGAGTGGACCGCCGACGCCCAGCTGCGCCATCCCCGCTTCATCGGCCTGCGGCGGGACAAGGATCCGAGGGACGTCGTTCGCGAGGATCGGAGACGGGCGTCGTGACGACCCGCCGCTTCGGCCCCTACAGGGTCGAGATCAAGCACGAGGAGAAGGTGCTGTTCCCGGACGCCGGCGTCACCAAGGGACAGCTCATCGACTATTACCAGGCCGTCGCCGAGGTCATGCTCCCGCACCTGCGCGACCGGGCGCTGACGCTGCATCGCTTCCCGGACGGCATTGGCACCGACGGCTTCTACCAGCAGCAGGCCGGCGATTACTTTCCGGATTGGATCCTCCGCAAGACCCTGCCCAAGGAGGGCGGCGAGGTGGAGCACCTGATCTGCAACAACACGGCAACCCTGGTCTACCTTGCCAACCAAGCCTGCATCACGCCCCACTGCTGGCTGAGCCGCATCGACGCGCCGGACCAGCCGGATCGCCTCGTCATCGACCTGGATCCCGCCGACGGCGACTTCGGCAAGGTCCGTGACGCGGCGCGGCTGGTGGCGGACGCCTTCGACGAGCTGGGGCTGGCCGTATACGCCCAGGTGACCGGCTCCCGCGGCATCCACGTCGTCGCACCGATCAGGCGCGGCCCCGGCTTCGACGCGGTACGCGGACGCCTGCGGGCGATCGCCGGCCGCCTCGCCACTGAGCATCCAGACCTCCTGACCATGGAGCAGCGCAAGGACAAGCGCGGCCGTCGCATCTACCTGGACACCACCCGCCTCGCCTACGGCCAGACCATGGTCGCGCCCTACGCCCTGCGCGCCCGCCCCGGCGCACCGGTGGCGACGCCGATCCTGCGCGACGAGCTGGACGACGATGGGCTCAGGCCCGACCGCTGGAATCTGGAGTCCGTGCTGGACCGCATCGCAGACCTGGGCGATCCCTGGAAGGATATCGGCCGGGCCGCGCGCAAGCTCGACTTGGAGTGACGGCGGCTCGACGCCGCCCACGCCTTCGCCCATACAAGGAAAGCCGCCCAGTTGCGCGGCCTCGTTCGCGCGGCGCGGGAATGTCCCCCGCCGGAACGATCAGTTCTTGCTCTTGTCCACGAGCTTCTTCTCCCGGATCCAGGGCATCATCTCGCGCAGGCGCTCGCCCACCTGCTCGATCTGGTGCTCCTGGCCGAGGCGGCGCATGGCCTTCATCGACGAGGCGCCGGCCTGGTTCTCCAGAATGAATTCCTTGGCGAAGGCGCCGGTCTGGATCTCCTTGAGGATCCTGCGCATCTCGGCGCGGGTGTCCTCGTTGATGATGCGCGGGCCGCGAGTCAGGTCGCCGTACTCGGCGGTATTGGAGATCGAGTAGCGCATGTTGGCGATGCCGCCCTCGTAGATCAGGTCGACGATGAGCTTGACCTCGTGCAGGCACTCGAAATACGCCATCTCCGGCTCGTAGCCGGCCTCCACCAGCGTCTCGAAGCCCATCTGGATCAGCGACGTGAGGCCGCCGCACAGGACCACCTGCTCGCCGAAGAGGTCGGTCTCGCACTCCTCGCGGAACGTGGTCTCGATGATGCCGGCGCGGCCGCCGCCGTTGGCCGAAGCGTAGGCGAGCGCAATGTCGCGGGCGCGGCCGGTGGCGTCCTGCTGCACCGCGATCAGGCTGGGCACGCCCCCGCCCTGGGTGTAGGTCGAGCGCACCAGGTGGCCCGGGCCCTTGGGCGCGATCATGATCACGTCCAGGTCCTCGCGGGGCTCGATCTGGCCAAAATGGATGTTGAAGCCGTGGGCGAACGCGAGCGCGGCCCCCTGCTTGATGTGGGGCGCGATCTGGTCACGATAGAGCTTTGCCTGGTGCTCGTCCGGAGCCAGCACCATGACCACGTCGGCGCCGGCGACGGCGTCCGCGATCTCCTGCACCTCCAAACCGGCGTTGGTCGCTTTGGCAGCGGACGCGGAGCCGGGCCGCAGGCCGACGACCACGGACACGCCGGATTCCTTGAGGTTGTTGGCGTGGGCATGGCCCTGGGAACCGTAGCCGATGATGGCGACCTTCTTGCCCTGGATCAGCGAGAGGTCGGCGTCTTTGTCGTAGTACACGTTAATGGCCATGTCGGCTCCTGTTCAATCCGAGTTATATGTTCGTAGGCACCGAAGAATAAGCCGCCAATGAGCGCCAATGTCCGCGAAAAAACGCAAATGGCCGGGACGGCGCGCTCATTTGCGAAACTTTACGGCCATTTGCGGCTTATCTCTTGGCGGACTTCAAAGGGTCAGGGCCTTTTCGCCGCGGGCGATGCCGGTGGCGCCGGAGCGCACGACCTCGGTGACGAGCCCGGCGGGAACGGCCTGAATGAAGGCATCGAGCTTCTTCGACGCGCCGGTCAGCTCGACGACATAGCTGGCCTCGGTCACGTCGATGATCTTGGCGCGAAAGATATCGGTGAGGCGCTTGAGCTCCTCGCGGTCGCTACCGGCCGCGCGCAGCTTGATCAGCATCATCTCGCGCTCGATGTGCTCGCCCTCCGAGAGGTCCAGCAGCTTGACCACGTCGATGAGCTTGTTCAGCTGCTTCTTGATCTGCTCGACGATGTCGTCGTTGCCGGCGGTGACCAGCGTCATGCGCGACAGCGACGGATCATCCGTCGGCGCCACCGTCAGCGATTCAATGTTGTAGCCGCGCGCCGAAAACAGCCCGGCGATCCGCGACAGCGCGCCCGACTCGTTCTCGACCAGCATGGAGAGGATGTGTCGCATTAGGGTTCTTATTCCCGGTTGGTGGCCGCATCAACGCATGCCGGATTCAGAGTACCGATGTACGAAAGTACGGAAGTACGGGCGCGAGCGGTTGCAGCGTACTTCGTACTTCCGTGCTCACGTACTTCTTCACTCCCCATCACGCCAGCTCGCGTTCAGACATCGTCGGCGGAAGATGCATCTCGTGCTGCCCCTTGCCGGCGGCGATCATCGGGTAGACGTTCTCGGTGGGGTCGACGACGACATCCAGGAACACGAAGCGGTCCTTCATGCCGAAGGCCTCTTTCATCGCTGCCTCCAGCTCGCCGGGCTTGTCCACGCGCATGCCGACGTGGCCGAAGCTCTGGGCCAGTGCGACGAAGTCCGGCAGCGCGTCCACGTACGAGTGGGCGTAGCGACTCTCGTAGAAGAACTCCTGCCACTGGCGGACCATGCCCATGTAGCCGTTGTTGAGCAGGATGACCTTGACCGGCAGGTTGTACTGCTTGCAGGTGGCCATCTCCTGGATGCACATGAGAATGCTGGCCTCGCCGGAGATGCAGGCTACCTGGGCGTCGGGATAGGCGAGCTGCACGCCCATGGCCGCGGGCAGGCCGAAGCCCATGGTGCCCAAGCCCCCGGAGTTGATCCAGCGCCGCGGCTTGTCGAACGGGTAGAACTGTGCCGCGAACATCTGATGCTGGCCCACGTCGGAGGTCAGGTAGAGGTCGCCGTTGGTGACCTTGTACAGCGTCTCGACGGCGAACTGGGGCTTGATGAGGTCGCTGCCACGGTCGTAACGCAGGCAATCCATGCGCTTCCAGTCATCGATCTGTTTCCACCAGGCAGCCAGCGCGTCCCGGTCCGGCGCCCGCCCGCTCTCGCGCAGCAGCGCAAGCATATCGGTGACGACATTGCCGACGCCGCCGACGATGGGCACATCCACCTTGACGGTCTTCGAGATCGAGGATGGGTCCACATCCACGTGGATGATCTTCGCGTGGGGGCAGAAGTGCTCGATCTTGCCGGTGACCCGATCGTCGAACCGGGCGCCAATGGCGATCAGGCAATCCGTCTCGTGCATGGCCATATTGGCTTCATAGGTGCCATGCATGCCGAGCATGCCCAGAAACTGCCGGTCGGTCATCGGATAGGCGCCGAGGCCCATCAGCGTACTGGTGATCGGATAGCCGAGCGTGCGCACCAGATCGGTGAGCGGGCCGGAGGCATTGTCCAGCACGGCACCGCCGCCGGTGTAAAAGATGGGCCGCTTGGCATCGAGCATCGCGTCCACGGCCTTGCGGATCTGCCCCAGGTGCCCCTTCACGCGCGGGTTGTAGGAGCGAATGCGCAGGTCCCGCGGGTACTCATACGGGATCTTGATGCCCGGATCGGTGATGTCCTTGGGAATGTCCACGACCACCGGGCCGGGGCGGCCGGACTCGGCGATGAAAAAGGCCTTGCGAATGGTCGCCGCAAGGTCTCTCACGTCCTTGACCAGGAAGTTGTGCTTCACGCAGGGACGGGTGATGCCAACCGTGTCCACTTCCTGGAAGGCGTCGCTGCCGATGACCGGGGTCGGCACCTGGCCGGTGATGACCACCAGAGGAATCGAGTCCATGTAGGCCGTGGCGATACCGGTGACGGCATTGGTGGCGCCGGGACCAGAGGTGACCAGACAGACGCCGGCCTTGCCGGTGGCCCGCGCGTAGCCGTCGGCGGCATGGGTCGCACCCTGCTCGTGGCGGACCAGGATGTGCTTGATCTCGTCGCGCTTGAACAGCGCATCGTAGATGTGCAGCACGGCACCGCCCGGATAGCCGAAGACGTACTCGACGCCCTCGTCGATCAACGCCTGGATTGTGATCTCGGCGCCGCTCAGCAGCGGCGCGCCGGCGGCGGCCTCGTCAGTCGCCGCGGCGGCCGCGGGTGCTTCGGGCTCGGTCGTCTGTTCGGCTAAATTCGGTTCCACGCTCGGGTCCTCCGTCGGACGGGCCATCTCGTTGCGAGCGGCGCAATGCCCCACGAACACAGTGGAGATTCAGAGGGCTTCGGAAAACAGTCGAAAGTACTCGACCGGACCCTTTGCGGTCAAGCGCCGGCGCGCGCAGCCATGGGATCCCCCCGGCGAGCCAGGCAGCGCAGGGCGCAGCCGTGCTGCTGGGCGTTGACCTGCGCCGGCGCGCCTATCGATACTGCCCCGGACACCGACGACCTGCGGGTGCCGCCATGCATGCTCTCTACCCCAGCCTTTCGGCCCTCCGCCGGCACGCGGTCATCGCGGCGGCAGCCATCATGGCGCTCGCCGGACCGGCCCCGGCGGAGACATACAAATTCGTGGACGACAACGGCGTCACGGTTTATTCGCAAACCCCGCCGCCGGGCGCAGGTGCCGAGTCCGTGCACATCGCCCCCGGACCCGGCGGCGGCGAGACCGAGGCCGCCCGCGAGCGCCTGCGCCGGCAGATCGAAGCCGATTTCGACCAGCGCACCGACGACGCCAAGGCCGCGGAAGAACAGGCCAGAAGCGCGCACACGGCCGCCGACCGGGCCGACGCCTGCGCGGCGGCCAGACAGAACCTGCAGACCCTGGAAAACCTAGGTGCCCGCATGCTGCGGATGCCCGACGGCAAGGTCCGCCGGCCCGGCGAGCAGGAGCGCCTGAACATGATGGAGGAGACCCGCGGCCAGATCGCCGATCTCTGCGACTGAAGGTCGCCAACCAAACCACGGGCCGCACACCGAGAGAGGAGCCCCAGATGCCCACGCTGATCATCAAGACCAACGCCATGGCTGCCCCGGAAGACCGCCGCCAGCTGCTGAAGGACGCGTCCACGCTGGTCGCCGACCTGCTCGGCAAGCCCGAGCGCTACGTCATGGTCATCCTGGAACCGACCCCGGAAATGTGCTTCGGCGGAGACATGAACCCGCTCGCCTACCTGGAGCTGAAGAGCCTGGGGCTGCCCGAGGACCGCTGCAAGGACTTTTCGGCGGCCCTGTGCGACTTCGTCGAAGAGCACCTGAACGTGCCGCAGGACCGGGTCTATATCGAATTCGCGTCCCCGCCGCGGCATCTGTTCGGATTCAATGGGGGAACCTTCTGAATCTGAATGATCTTGCCTACCCCGGACGACAACGTCACGCCCAGAGCTGATGATGCCGCTCGCCGCTGCCGACCGTCCCCGGCTGCCCCGCCCCGGTTCACACTTCAAACTTCACCGCTCGAACCTCGCTCCCTCCTTGTCCAACGTACGTCCCACCGCTAAGCTACGCGATTTGCCCCGCCCGCCCGCCGCCATGCGCACGTCCCAGTTCCCGCTGCAGACCGTCAAAGAGACTCCGGCCGACGCCGAGATCGCGAGCCACCGGCTGATGCTGCGCGCCGGTATGATCCGCAAGCTCGCCGCCGGGCTGTACACCTGGCTGCCGCTGGGGTTGCGGGTGCTGCGCAAGGTCGAGCGCATCGTGCGCGAGGAGATGGACCGCTCCGGGGCGCTGGAGGTGTCGATGCCGGCGGTGCAGCCGGCGGAACTGTGGCAGGAGTCCGGCCGCTGGGATCAGTACGGGCCGGAGCTGTTGCGGCTCAAGGACCGCCACGACCGAGACTTCTGCTTCGGGCCCACGCACGAAGAGATCATCACCGACCTGGCCCGCAATGAGCTTCGCAGCTACAAGCAGCTGCCGGTCAATTTCTACCAGATCCAGACCAAATTCCGCGACGAGATCCGGCCCCGCTTCGGCGTCATGCGCGCCCGCGAGTTCCTGATGAAGGACGCCTACTCCTTCCACCTGGACCAGGACTCGCTGGCCGAGACCTATGACGTGATGTATCAGACCTACAGCCGGATCTTCCGTCGCTGCGGGCTGGACTTCCGCGCCGTGCAGGCGGACACCGGCGCCATCGGCGGCAATGCGTCCCACGAGTTCCATGTGCTGGCCGAGTCCGGCGAGGACGCGATCGCCTTCTCCACCGACAGCGACTATGCGGCCAATGTCGAACTGGCCGAGGCGGTGGGGCTGGATACCTCCGCGCCTGCGCCGGGAGAAGAGCTGCGGCTGGTGGACACGCCGGATGCGAAGACCATCGCCGATCTCGTCGAGCAGTTCGGCCAGCCGATCGATCGCACGGTCAAGACCCTGGTCGTCGCCGGCGCCGACCCGGAGACGGGCGAGGAGAACGGCCTGATCGCGCTGCTGGTGCGCGGCGATCACGAGCTGAATACGGTCAAGGCCGAGAAGCTGCCTCAGGTCGCAAGCCCGCTGCGCATGGCCACCGAGGACGAGATTCGCGCCGCCGTCGGCGCCGGTCCGGGCTCCCTCGGCCCGAAGGACTTGGCCCTGCCCTGTATTGCCGACCGCACCGTCGCCGTCACGGCCGACTTCAGCGCCGGCGCGAACCAGGACGGCAAGCATTGGTTCGGCCTGAACTGGGGCCGGGACCTGGCGGTGCCCGAGGTGGCGGACCTGCGCAACGTGGTCGAGGGCGACCCGAGCCCGGACGGACATGGCACCCTCACCATCGCCCGCGGGATCGAGGTGGGCCACATCTTTCAGCTCGGCCGCAAGTACAGCGAGGCAATGAAGGCCATCGTGCTGGACGAAGCCGGCAAGGCCGTGACCATGACCATGGGCTGCTACGGCATCGGCGTCTCGCGCGTCGTCGCCGCCGCCATCGAGCAACACCACGACGACCGCGGCATCTGCTGGCCGGCGGCCATCGCCCCCTTCGAGGTGGCACTGCTGCCGATGAAGCTCGGCAAGTCCTATCGCGTGCGCGAGGCCGTCGAGGACCTCTACGACCGCCTGCGCGCCGTCGGCATCGAGGTGCTTCTGGACGACCGCGACGCCCGCCCGGGCTTCATGTTCGCGGATATGGAACTGATCGGTATTCCCCATCGGGTCGTCGTGGGTGACAAGCACCTGGACGATGGCAAGGTCGAGTACAAGGGCCGCCGCGACACCGACATGCAGCTGATCCCCATCGACGAGATCGTCCCCTTCCTGGAGCGGGCGCTGGCGCCATGATCAGAGGCCGAGGATTGGCCAACGGCGGCCAACCTCGGCATGGCATTCGAGTATGTGA
>Ga0316576_10000738_pt1 | contig 16222 bp, 14 predicted proteins | sample S0NA_FD_203075 | JGI IMG/M metagenome (GOLD analysis project Ga0316576, IMG submission 203075) | Rhizosphere microbial communities from salt marsh grasses in Alabama, United States - S0-2_050615r3r5 | ecosystem: Host-associated > Plants > Roots > Rhizosphere | place: USA: Alabama | collected... | reverse complement strand
CGGGGAGCTGGCCGAGGATCGGGCGCGGCGGGTCCGCGCCGCGGTCCAGGGCGACCCGGATCTGCAGCGCGAGCTCGACGAGCTCTCGGCGAACGCGGCGGCCTACGAGGAGCGCGGGGCGCAGCAACGCGCGCGTCTGCTCGTCCGGCTGGAGCAGGAGACGTCCGCCACGGGCTCGCCCAGGCGCTGGTGGTGGGCGCTCGCGCCGGCCGCGGCGGCGGCCCTCGCCGCTCTGGTTGTGCTGGTCGTGCTGCCGACCGTGCGGCCCCCGGCCCCGGTGCCGGTGGTGGCCTTCAAGGGACAGCTCGCGGTGCGCGTCGTCGCCAGGCGCGGCGGGCGCCAGTTCGTCGTCGGCCAGGGCGCCGCGCTCTCGGCCGGCGACGCCCTGCGCTTCGTGGTGACCACCGGGGCGCCGGGCCACCTCGTGGTGCTGTCCATCGACGGGCAGGGCACGCTCTCGCCTTTCTACCCCGAGACGCCGGCGGCCCGGGACCCCCGACCGCTTCGGCTGGAGAGCGCGGGGCGGCACGAGCTGCCGGGGAGCGTCGTCCTCGACGAAGCACCGGGCCCGGAGCTGCTCGTGGTCGTCTTCTCGCGCCGGCCCTTCGACCGTCGATCGGTGGAGCGCCGGCTCGCCGAGCTGGCCCGGGCCGGCACCGCGCCGGACGCCGCGCGGGTCGGCGTGCAGGGCGAGGTCTGGTCGCTGCGGGCCCCGAAGCGCGGGGTGACGCCTTGAGAGACCTGGCGCGCATCGCCTTGCTGTTGCTCGCGTTGCTGCCGCGGCCCGCGCGGGCCGGGACGGTGCGGCTCGCCGTGGTCATCGGGCACAACCGGGGCGCGCTGGGCAGCCGCCCCCTGCGCTACGCCGAGCGGGACGCCCGCAAGTTTTACGAGGTGCTGGTGCAGCTCGGCGGGTTCGACGCCGCGGGGAGCCGCCTGCTCCTCGGGCGTCCGGCCGACGAGGTCTGGCGTGCGCTGCGCCAGGTCGAGGGGCGTGTCCGCCGCCTGGTCCGCAACCCCGGCGCGAGGACTATCCTGGTTGTCTACTACTCGGGGCACGCGGACGGCAACGCGCTGGAGCTCGGTCGCTCTGAGCTCGGGTTCGGCAAGCTGCGCCGCTTCCTCGCCGCGTCACGGGCCGATGTCCGCCTGGCCTTCGTGGACTCCTGCCGCAGCGGACAGCTGGTGGCGGCCAAGGGCGGCCGCCGGGCCGGGGGCTACCAGATCCAGGTCTCCGACGAGGTCGCCTCCCTGGGGTACGCGGTGATCACCTCGAGCTCCGCGGACGAGCTGAGCCAGGAGTCCGCCGAGATCCGCGGCTCCTTCTTCACTCACTACCTGGTCTCCGGTCTGCGCGGCGCCGGCGACCTGTCCGGGGACGGCGAGGTCACCCTGGGCGAGGTCTACCGCTACGCCTACCGCCGGACCGTCGCCCGGACCAGCGCCACCGTCGGCGGGAGCCAGCACCCGATGTACGACTTCCAGCTCGCCGGGCGCGGCGACATCGTGCTCACGCGGATCCCCGACCGGCACGGCGCCCTCGTCGTCTCCAGTCGGTCCGCGGGCCGCGTGATGGTGCTCGATCGGTCCGCTGACTCGATGGTCGCCGAGGGCCAGCTGCTCGCTGGCAGACCCACCCGGCTCGCCCTTCCACCGGGCGCCTATCAGGTCTATCTGCTCGAGGAGGGAGCAGTCCGGCGCGCCGAGGTCCGGCTGCCCAGGGACGGCAGCGTGACCCTGACCGACAGTGACTTCGTCCGCCAGCGCCTCGGCCGCGGCCTGGCCAAGGGGGGTCTCTTTCGTCGCCGCCGCTCGCACGACCTGGGGCTGGGGTTGCTCGTGCGTCGCATGCCCCTGGAGGGGGGGACCGTCACCCTCGGACCGGCCCTGGGCTACGGACTCGGCATGGGCGAGGGCTGGGAGCTCCTCGCCCGGGGGAGCTGGGGCGGGGCCCCCGACGTCGGCCTCTCCACTGGCTACCAGGAGCTGGCGCTCCACGTCGGCGCCGGCTACCGCCTGCCGATCTACACGAGCTCCATCCGGATCACCGCCCTCGTCGGCTACGAGCACCTGTTCCAGGGCGAGCGCGACGGTCTCTCCCGTCACACCTCGGCCTTCGCCTGGAGCGCCGGGCCCGAGCTCCGCGTGCCGGTCTGGGGGCCGCTCTGGCTCGAGCTGGGCGGGGGCGTGGGCGGCCGTGTGCTGCGGATGCGCGAGGGCGGCGCGACCCACCGCCTCGACCTCCAGGGGACGGTGGGCACCGGCTTCGCGCTCTAGGTCGGCCCTGGCGTCAGCTGGCCGAGCTCGTCGGCTACTTCGACAGCGTCCGCACCGGCCGGAAGCCGATGTAGTCGAAACGCTGGTAGGGCAGGTTCATGTCGCGCATCGCCGCGCGCAGGAACTGGGGCTGGCTCCAGCACGATCCGCCGCGATCGAGCCGCGCCTCCCCCGTGGCCGGTCCGGTGGGATCGGTGACCGGGTCCGGGTCCATCACCCGCCGGTAGCGATCGTGGCACCACTCCCAGACGTTGCCCGCCATGTCGTGCAGCCCCCAGCCGTTCTTCTGCTTGCCCCCCACGGTGTGGGTCACCTTTGCCGAGTTCCCCCCGTACCAGGCGATGGCGTCGAGCCCGGGGTCGCTGCCCGTGCAGGCGGTGATCGGACCGCTGTGGAACGCCCCGGCCTCGCCGCCGCGGTAGGCGTACTCCCACTCGGCCTCGGTGGGCAGGCGATATCCCGGGCAGTCGTAGATGGTCTTGTCGCCGCTCCAGGTCGCCGCGGTCTCGCACTCCACGAGCTTGGGGTTCGGCGGGCCGGCGTCCGCCGCGCCGGAGTCTGGTGTCGGGCCGGCGTCCGTTGAGGGGAACGAGCAGTCGTAGCACGGCGTGTGGCCGTCCTCGATCGAGAGGGCGTTGCAGTAGGCCGCGGCCTCGTGCCAGCTCACCATCTCCACCGGGCCCTGGTCGCCGGTGGACCGGTAGAACGACGGGTTGTAGCCCATGGCCGCCGCGAACTCGGCCTGGGTCACCTCGGTGGCCCGGATCACGAACCCGCGGGTCAGCGTCACCTCGTGCTGCGTCTCCTGGGCGCAGTCCGCGGTCCAGCAGGTCTCCCGGCACGTTTCGCTCGCCGGCGATCCCATGGTGAAGCAACCGGCGGGCACGGTGCACCAGCCGTCCGTGCAGCTCTCCTTCACCGTGGGGTGCACGCAGGGAGCGGGGCCGTCGGGACCGGCATCCAGCCCGGCCTCTCGCCCGGCGTCCGCGCTGCCGGAGTGACTGCTGCACGCAGACAACAACACCGTCGCCCAGAGGACAGCCGCTGCTTGGCCCATGGCGATCCCTCCCGTGGCCCCGGAGAGTAACCCGGTCCGGCCGGGAGATCACCCCAGGCGGATCGCGCCGGGGGCGACCCGGTGGTAGCGCCAGTCCGAGGGGACGGTCTCCAGCTTGCCGTCCGGCGCGCGGCGGAAGACGAGCCCCCGGATGTCATAGAGCTGTCCCCGGGCCCGGACGCGCTCGGCGTGGATCGAGGTCCAGCCCTCGGGCTGTTCGCCGACCCAGAGCAGGGCGGTGGCCTCGAGGCGGAAGCCGACGTGGGCGTGCGGGCCGACCACGCCACGGATCTCGACGCCGGCGTGCGCGCGGCGCGCCACGTTGTAGGCGAGGATCGGCTCCTCGCCCGCGCTGCCCAGCATCATCACCGGCTGGGCGAGGAGCTCGCCCTCGAGGGACGCGGGGAACCAGATGTGGCGGTAGGCCCGCTCGGCGTCGTGCAGGTCGCCGCCGACCCAGTGCCCGACGAAGGCATCGAACAGGGCCGGCCAGGTCCCCCCGGGGGCCGAGGCCCCTGCGTTCACGGCCCGCACCAGCCGGTCCAGGTCAATCTCGAGCTCCTGGAGCCGGGCCTCCCAGGGAAGCCGCGCGACCACCTCGCGCGCGAGGCGCAGCAGGTTGACGAAGCGGGCCTCACCGACGGCGCCGATGACCGCGCGGGCCGGCGGGACCATGGGGAGCGGGCCGGTCATCGGGCTGCTATATAGCACGTCGCGGGTGGATCAGGCAGGCGCCCGCTCGCCGGGGGCGGGCAGCGGCATCTCGGGCACGTAGAAGCGTCGGAGGAAGACCGGGTTGCGCTCGCCGTAGAGCGCGTTGGCCACGCGGTCGGCCTGGGCGATGAAGCAGCGCTCGAACCAGCAGACCACCGGCGCGACCTGGCCCACGTTGCCGGTGGTCTCGTAGTTGGCGCAGCCGCACCAGTGCATGCAGCGCGGACGGAGCTCGCAGCCGTCGCACTCCGGGTCCGGCCTGTTCTTGGCGCGGACCATGGCGTCACGCCGCTCGACGTCCAGGCCGCCCTCCAGGTCGCCGATGCAGACCTCGGGGTTGCTGTCCTCGGCGACGAGGCGGTCGCAGGGGTAGATCTTGCCCGAGGGCGAGATGGCGATCTCCTTCTGCCCGAACTGGCAGAGGTTCTTCTCCTTGTAGCCCTGGGCGAGGTGGGTCACCACCTTGCCGTTCAGCGGGTCGAGGCGCACGTCCTGGCCGGCGCGGAAGCGTGCCATGTAGCGCGCGCCGAGATCGTCGAGGGCCGCCTCGAAGGTCTCACAGGCCGCGTCGTCCCAGTCGCCGGTGTAGTTGGGCGAGAAGAGGATCTGCCGCACCCCGAGGTCCATCAGGTGGTCGAAGCTCTCGCCGAGAAACGCCGCGTTCTTCGGGTCGATCACCGCGACCACCCGGACCTGGAACCCCTCGTCGAGCAGCCGGCGCAGGTTGGGCTCGATCCGCCGGTAGGACGATCGGCCGTTGCGGAAGCGGCGGGTGGCGTCCTGCGCGGCGGGTGAGCCGTCGAGGCTGACCTGGACCTGGAAGCGGTGGTCCTTGAGCAGGCGCAGGCGCCGATCGTCGAGCAGCGTGCCGTTGGTGGCGATGGCCCAGAACATGCGCTTGCCGCGCTCCCGGGCCCGCGCCTCGGCGTGGGCCACGGCCTGCTCCATGCGCTCGATCTCCAGCATCGGCTCGCCGCCGAAGAAGGAGATCAGCAGGTAGCCCTTGTCTGCCTCGTCGAGGCCGAGCTCGACGGCCCGCTCCATCACCTCCCGCGGCATGCCCCGGTGGAACTTCTTGCCGGTGTAGCAGTAGCTGCAGCGCAGGTTGCAGCGGTGGTTGAGGAACAGGGTGAGCTTCATGCAGGGATCATTCTATCAGGGATTGGGGCACTTGCCGTCCACCGCGGCGTCCATCACCGGCGCGTAGCCCGGCGCGGCGATCATGTCCGGCTCCGGCTTGTCGATGGCCGCGTCCGGGGGTGGGGCCACGCCGCCGATCTCCATGCCGTCGGGGGGGCGGTCGATCTCGGCGTCGGGCATCGGTGCCGCCCCGCCGTCGTTGGTCGGCGGGTCGATCTCCGCGTCAGGGAGCGGCGCCACCCCTGCTGGCCCGCCCAGGTCGGGCTCGGCATGGATCGCGCGGCCGTCGCCGCAGGCGGACAGGAGGCTGGCACCAGCCCCCACCCCGACCACGACGGCACCGAGCCGGGCGAGGAACTGGCGCCGGCCCCGGTCCAGGGTGGGGTAGGTCGGGCTGTCGGTCTGCGTGGGCTGCTTGCTCTTGCGGAAGAGGCGCTTGGTCATGGTCTCCCGTGCTGCACGGGGGATGCCAGTTCGTGCGCTTTTGATTACAGGGACTTGAGGTGGCGAGATCGGGCGTGTGGCACACTGTGTGCCACGGAAATCTGACGCTGGGCCGCATTGCCGCCCCCCGGGCCTTGTGGGATCCTGGAACCATGAAGCCAGCCGTCTGCCTCCTCGGGGTCCTCCTCGGCGTCCCGGCCCTGGCCGCGCCGAGCAAGTGCAAGTCGAACCTTCTCATCGTGCTCGACCGGTCCTGCTCCATGAGCAAGCCCCCCAGCACGACCGAGACCCGCAGCAAGTGGGAGATCGCCATCGAGGCCCTGGGCAAGCTGACCACGGACTACTCGGGGAAGATCCGCTTCGGGTTGATCCTCTTTCCGGACACCACCGGCGCGGACTGCAAGCAGGACGCGATCCCGGTCCCGGTGGGCGATGACAACGAGACCAAGATCAACGATCTGCTCGCTCAGACCGACATCAAGGGCCCCTGCGTCACGAACATCGACACGGCCATGGCCCAGGCCAGGACCGACCCGGCGCTCAAGGACACCGAACGGCGCAGCTTCGTCCTGCTGATCACCGACGGCGCCCAGAGCGGCACCTGCGGCGGGGTGGCCCAGGATCCGGTCACCGTGCAGCACATCAAGGACCTCTACGACGACTGGGTCCCGACCTACGTCGTCGGCTTCGGCGGGGCGGTGCGCCCCCAGTCCCTCGAGGACTTCGCCCAGGCCGGCGGGGTGGCCCGCAGCGGGACGCCCTCCTACTACCAGGCCGACAGCGCCACCGAGCTTGACGCCGCGCTCAAGGCTGTCGCCGACGTGGTGGGCTCCATCGAGTTCTCCTGCCTCGGCTTTCCCTGCCCCGACGGTCGCTGCCGCGACCCGGCGGAGGTCTGCACCAAGGGGGTCTGCGTCAGGCCGATCCCCGACGGGGGACAGACATCCTACGACGCACTGACCTTCACCGAGGCTGGCCCGGGCGGCGACAGCGGCGCGGGCGGCGGCAATGCATCCGAGACGGGCGGCGCCTGCTCCTGTCGGACGGGAGCGGCCCCGGGGCCCGTCCCGCTGCCGGTGGGCCTCCTGTTGCTGGCGCTGGGACTGGTCTGGTCCCGCAGCCGACGGTGACCGGTCAGGCGAGGAGCTCCACCTGCTCGTTGCTGTCGCGCTCGTCGTAGTCGCGCACGGCTCCGTGGCCGACGAAGACGAAGGTGCGGATCTTGCGGCGGATCTGGGGCGGCGCCAGGAACTCGACGGCCCAGGCGACCTGGTCGCCGACGAGCTGGCAGCGCTTGAGCCAGGCCTCGACGGTGATCGGTTTTGCGCAGCGCGGCAGGGAGAAGGTCAGCCGAATCGGCTGGCCGAAGACGGTCCGGGCCCGCCGGGGATAGAGCAACATCCCCGACTCGCACAGGTCGCCTCCGACGCAGCTGACCACCGTCCCGTCGACGCGGGCGGCGACCTTGCCGCTGAAGGGGGCGCGGGGCGTACGTCGGCGCTCGGGGACCGTTGGCATCGGCTGCTCCTCTGACACAGGAGGCGTCACCAAGGCTACGAGCGGGGCGCGGCTTTGGTTCCCCCGGGCGCTGGTTAGCTCGAGCAGTCCGCGCCGAAGGTCGTGGGCTTGCAGGGCCGCAGGCCGATGGCCGCGCAGTCCACCGAGCGCCAGGTGCCGTCGAGGCAGTACTCCAGCTTGTCGCCCTGGCAGCGGTTGAAGTCGTCGGCGTCGCAGGCGCTCCCCGCGGGCTTGCACTCGCCCGCGACGCAGCGCGTGTTGTAGGGCCGCTTGGCGCAGTCTTGCCTGTGGATCTTGTTGTTCACGCAGGTCACGGCGACGCTGCCCTCGCAGCGGTTCTGGTGCGCGTCAGGCGGGATGTCGCACTCATCGCTCGCCTCACCCGTACAGTCCAGCGCGCCGGTGAGCGGGGACTTTTCGCAGACCAGGCCCTGGACCGCGCAGTCGATCACCTCGATGTTCCCGTCGGCCTTGCAGGAGATCCGTCGGTCGCCCTCGCACTTGCGGTTCGTTCCCGGGGCGCTGCAGGGCCCCGGGGTGCAGTCGGCCTCGAAGAGGGACCCGCTCTTTCGCGTGCTGCAGGTCAGCGCGGCGTCGGCGCAGTCGAAGGTGAACACCCGCCCGTCCCCGTCCGGACCGGCCAGCGTGTCGCAGCTCAGGGCTTTGCTCCCCTCGCACTTGGCGACATAGGTCGTGTCGCACCGCCCGGCGGCCTTGTGCGAGCCGTAGCAGTCGAAGGCGGCGGCGCAGTCGCCCTTGGCCTGGGCCAGGCAGCCGAAGATCCGGTCGTAGACCGGACCGAGGCCCAGGGGGAGGTGCGTCGTGTAGTAGTAGTCCACGCACTCTCCCACCTTCGGGTAGCGCTTCACCCCGCAGGCCGAGGAGACGATGCAGGCGTTGACCAGGGCGTCGAAGGTGATCTGCTCGAGCGGCTTGCTCTCTCCGTCGTCGGAGCAGGCGAGCAGGAGGCAGGGGAGCAGGGCCAGGGAGGTCGCGCGTCGCATCACTCCTCCCCCAAGAGGCGGTTGGGCAGCAGGTGGTCCAGCTCGAACTTCTTGATCCGGAAGTAGAGCGTGCTGCGGTTGATCCCCAGGGCCCGCGCCGCGGCGGCGATGTTGCCCCCGCTGCCCTCGATGGCCCGGACGATGGCCTGCCGCTCCTCCTCGGCGAGGCGCGCACGAAGCGGCGTGCCCGCCGGAGCCGGAGCAGCCGGCCCGGGCGCGGCGGGCGCCGGCGCCCCCGGCCGACGGCCGAAGTCCAGATCGGCCGCGCTGAGCGTGGTGCCCTGGGCGACGATGGCGGCGCGCTCGACCACGTTCTGAAGCTCCCGGACGTTGCCCGGCCAGGTGTGCGACGCCAGGGCGGCGCGGGCGTCGGGCGCGATCGCCGTCGGTCCACGGCGGTTGAGGCGGACGAGCTTCTCGAGGAAGTGCTCGGCGAGCAGGCCCACGTCGTCCCCTCGGTCGCGCAAGGGAGGGAGCTCGATGGGGAACACGTTGAGGCGGTAGTACAGATCCTCGCGGAAGCGGCCCTGCTCCACCAGGGCCTCCAGGTCACGGTTCGTGGCCGAGACCACCCGCACGTCGACCTTGATCGATCCGCTGCTCCCGACGCGCTCGAACTCTCGCTCCTGCAGCACGCGCAGCAGCTTGACCTGGACCTCCATCGGCAGCTCGCCCACCTCGTCGAGGAAGATTGTCCCGCCGTCGGCGAGCTCGAAGCGCCCCTTGCGCTGGGCGATGGCGCCGGTGAAGGCGCCCTTCTCGTGGCCGAAGAGCTCGCTCTCGAGCAGCTCCGCCGGCAGGGCGGCGCAGTTCACGGCGACGAAGGGACGCTCGCCCCGGTCGCTGTTCAGGTGCACCGCCCGGGCCACCATCTCCTTGCCCGTGCCGGTCTCACCGCGGAGCAGCACCGTGGAGGCGGTGGGGGCGACCTGCTCGACCCGGCGCAGCACCTCCCTGAGCGCCGCGGATTCGCCGACGATGGCGCCGAAGTCGAAGGCGCTGTGGGCCTGGTAGTCCAGGTAGCCGACGTAGTCCTTGAGCTGCTCGGTCAGACGCTGGTTCTCGCGCAGCAGGTGGAACCGCTCCACGGCGTGGGCCAGCACGCCCTTGACCTCGCGCGAGTCCCAGGGCTTCGTGATGTAGCGGTAGATCTGCCGCTGGTTGATCGCCTCGATCAGCACCTCGACGTCCGTGTAGGCGGTGAGGATGATGCCCACGGCGTCGGGCTGCAGCTCGGCGGCCCTGGCGAGGAGCTCGAGGCCGGTCACCCCGGGCATGCGCTGGTCCGTGACGATCACGGCGACCTCGGTCTCGGCGAGCTGCTCGAGCGCCTCGGCGCCGCTCAGGGCCGTGCGCAGGTCGAAGGCCTTGCGGAAGTTGAACCGGAAGGCGTCCAGGTTGTCCTGCTCGTCGTCAACCACAAGCACGGGGTAGCGACGTAGGTCCAGGTCCATGGCGGGCTCCACGCTAGATCCTGGCGGAACATACCAGGTTTCGCACCCGGCCGCAGCGCTCCCCCTTCGTTGACATCGGCGCCGGTGCAGCGTAAAACGCGCCGTCGACGTCTTCACATACCAACACGGAGCGAGTTGATGGCCGATTTCCTGTTTACTTCCGAGTCTGTCACCGAGGGACACCCCGACAAGATCTGCGACCAGGTCTCCGACGCGATCCTGGACGCCATCATCACCGATGACCCCCACTGCCGTGTGGCCTGCGAGACCATGGTCAAGACCGGCTTCGTCCTGGTTGCCGGGGAGATCACCACCTCCACCTACGCCGACATGCCGACCATCGTGCGTAACACGGTGAAGGACATCGGCTACAACGACAGCTCCATGGGCTTTGACTGGGGCACCTGCGCCGTGCTCGCCGCCATCGAGCAGCAGAGCCCGGACATCGCCCAGGGGGTCGAGGGACGGGGCGTCTACACCAAGAAGGATCAGGGCGCGGGCGACCAGGGCATGATGTTCGGCTACGCCTGCGACCAGACCGACGAGCTGATGCCGATGCCGATCATGCTGGCGCACCGGTTGACCCAGCGGCTGACCGAGGTGCGCAAGTCGCTCAAGGTGAGCTTCCTGCGCCCGGACGGCAAGAGCCAGGTCACCGTGCGCTACCACAACGACGTGCCCGTTGCCGTGGACACCGTGGTGATCTCGGTCCAGCACTCCCCTGACGTGCGCTACCACACGCTGCGCGAGGCGGTGATGGACGAGGTCGTGCACCACGTGGTCCCGGGGAAGATGATCACCAAGGACTCCAAGTTCTACATCAACCCCACGGGACGCTTCGTCATCGGCGGGCCCCAGGGCGACTGCGGGCTCACGGGGCGCAAGATCATCGTCGATACCTATGGCGGGTGGAGCCGTCACGGCGGTGGTTGCTTCTCCGGCAAGGACCCCTCCAAGGTCGACCGGTCCGCGGCGTACTACGCCCGTTACATCGCCAAGAACATCGTCGCCGCCAAGCTCGCCAAGCAGGCCGAGGTGCAGCTGGCCTACGCCATCGGCGTGGCCCAGCCGGTCTCGATCCTGGTACAGACCTTCGGCACCGGCAAGGTGTCGGACGAGCGGCTCGCCGCCGCGGTGCCCCAGGTCTTCGACTGCCGCCCCGGGGCGCTGATCGAGGATCTCGAGCTGCTCCAGCCGATCTTCAGGGCCACGGCGGCCTACGGCCACTTTGGTCGGCGCGAGAAGAGCTTCACCTGGGAGCGCACCGACCGGGTCAACCAGATGCTCGACGCGGTGAGCAACGGCGGCTCACCCGCGATCAAGGCGGCGGCGCCGGCGGCCAAGAAGCCGGCGGCCAAGAAGCCGGCGGCCAAGAAGCCAGCGGCCAAGAAGCCGGCGGCCAAGAAGCCGGCGGCCAAGAAGCCGGCGGCCAAGAAGCCGGCGGCCAAGAAGCCGGCGGCCAAGAACCGCTAGCCCAACAACAGGGGGTCGAGATGACCTGGAAGTGCGAGGTCTGCGGGTACATCCACCACGGAGACAGCCCGCCGGCCGAGTGTCCGGTGTGCGGCGTGGGGCCGGAGATGTTTTCCCCCTTCGAGGTCGCCCGCCCGCAGGCCCGACCTGCGGCCCGGCGCTGGCGCTGCACGATCTGCGACCACGTCGAGGAGGGAGAGAGCCCCCCCGAGGTCTGCGTGGTCTGCGGCGCGAGCCGCGAGCTGTTCGAGCCACAGGAGCATGAGGCACGATCCTCCAGATCCACCGCGGACCAGCCAGGTCGGATCCTGGTCCTCGGGGCGGGGGTCGCCGGGGTCACCGCCGCGGACAGCGCGCGGCGCGGGGCCCCGGAGGCGACGATCACCCTGCTCTCCAAGGAGCCCGGCCGGCCCTACTACCGGCTGAACCTGACCCGTTTCCTGGCCGCGGAGGTCGACGAGGCGAGCCTCGAGCTGCAGCCGCCATCGTGGTTCGAGGAGCAACGCATCGAGCTGGTCCACGGCGAGGCGACCTTCATCCACCGCGAAGAGCGCAGGGTCGAGCTCCGCGATGGCCGCTCCCTGCCCTACGACCGGCTGGTGCTGGCCTGCGGCGCCCACGGCTTCGTGCCGCCCATCCCCGGCGCGACCAAGGCCGGGGTGCTCACGCTGCGGACCCTGAAGGACGCGCGCCAGGTCCTCGAGCGGGTGGCCAGCGGCACGCGGTGCGCCTGCCTCGGCGGAGGGCTGCTCGGTCTCGAGGCGGCGGGGGCCCTGCTCAAGCGGGGGGCCAGCGTCACCGTGCTGGAGGGCTTCGACTGGCTCCTGCCGCGGCAGCTCGCGCGGCCGGCCGGCGAGCTGCTCAGGGCGCACCTCGAGGGCCTGGGGATCGACGTCCGCTGCGGCGTCAAGCTCGAGGAGATCCTGGGCGACGAGTCGGTCAACGAGATCAGGCTGGCCACGGGGCAAGAGCTCCCCGTGGACCTGCTCGTGCTGGCGGTGGGGGTGCGCCCCAACAGCTACCTCGCCCGGACGAGCGGGATCGACGTCGACAAGGGGGTGCTGGTCGACGACCGGATGCGCACCTCCGATCCTCTGATCTACGCCGCGGGGGACGTGGCCGAGCACCGGGGGGTGCTCTACGGGCTCTGGCCCTCGGCCTACGCCCAGGGGGCCGTGGCCGGCGCCAACGCGGCCGGCGACGAGCTCGAGCTCGCGTCGATGCCGCCCTCGAACCGGCTCAAGGTGCTGGACGTGGATCTCTTCTCCATTGGCCAGTTTCAGCCGGGCGACGGCAGCTACCAGGTGCTGGAGGAGCAGGCCGGGGAGGGGACCTACCTCCGGCTGGTCTGCCGCGACGGCAAGATCGTGGGGGCCAACCTCTACGGCGACACCGCGCTGTCCGGTGAGGTCAAGACGGCGGTGGAGGAGGGGACGCAGCTCGACGAGCTGCCGGCGGCGCTCGCCGAGCGCTGCCGTGATCTGACGCAGAGATAATACAACTCAGGAGGAGCCAGATGGCCAGCATCAAGGGAACCAAGACCGAGAAGAACCTGCTCGCCGCCTTCGCCGGCGAGTCCCAGGCGCGCAACCGCTACGCCTACGCGGCGGGCGTGGCCCGCAAGGAGGGCTACCTCCAGATCGCCGAGATCTTCGAGGAGACGGCGGCCAACGAGAAGGAGCACGCCAAGCGCTTCTTCAAGTTCCTCGAGGGCGGCGTGGTGGAGATCACCGCCTCCTACCCGGCGGGCACCATCGGCACCACCGAGGAGAACCTGGCGGCGGCCGCCGCCGGGGAGCACGAGGAGTGGACCGAGCTCTACCCGGAGTTCGCCCGCATCGCCAAGGAGGAGGGCTTCAACGACGTGGCCGCGGCCTTCACGCTGATCGCCAAGGCCGAGCAGGCCCACGAGACGCGCTACAACAAGCTGCTCGAGAACGTGCGCGCGAAGAAGGTGTTCAAGAAGGACAAGCCCACGCGCTGGAAGTGCCGCAACTGCGGCTACGTCCACGAGGGCGACGGCGCCCCGCAGAAGTGCCCGGCCTGCCTGCACGGCCAGGAGCACTTCGAGGTCTTCGTCGAGACGTACTAGGAGGTCCCGTACAGCGCCTGGCGGGGGAGGCGAGTGGGCACCGCTCGCTCCGAGCGGTGCCACGCGCCCGGGGGACCTACGTGCCCGCCGAGTAGTCGACAGCGTAGTGCTTCTGCTCCTCGGTGAGCTGGTCGATGCTCAGGCCCATGGTCTGGAGCTTGATCTGGGCCAGCTCCTGGTCCTGCTCCTCCGGCAGGGTGTAGACCTTGTCCTCCAGGCCCTCGCCCGTCTCCTTGAGCCGCTTCAGCGCCAGAAACTGGTTGGCGAAGGACATGTCCATCACCTCCGAGGGGTGCCCCTCGGCGGCGGCCAGGTTCACCAGGCGCCCCTTGGCCAGGACGAAGACGCGCCGGCCGTCTCCCAGGGTGAACTCCTCGCAGTTCGGCCGGATCTCGCGCGAGCTCTTGGCCAGCTTCTCGAGGTCCACCAGGTTGATCTCGCAGTCGTAGTGCCCGGTGTTGCAGACGATGGCCCCGTCCTTCATCGACTCGAAGTGCCGCTTGACGATGACGTCCTTCATCCCCGTGGCGGTGATGAAGATGTCGCCGACGCGGGCGGCCTCGTCCATGGTCATCACGCGGAAGCCCTCGAGGGTCGCCTTCAGCGCCGCGGTGGGCTTGACCTCGGTGACGATCACGCTGGCGCCCATCCCCTTGGCCCGCATCGCGCAGCCGCGGCCGCAGTGGCCGAAGCCGGCGACGACGAAGCTCTTTCCGGCGATCAGCACGCTGGTCGCGCGCAGGATGCCGTCCAGGGAGGACTGCCCGGTGCCGTAGACGTTGTCGAAGTCCCACTTGGTCTCGGCGTCGTTGACCGCGATCACCGGGTAGCGCAGGGCGCCGTCGTCGGCCATCGCCCGCAGCCGGTGCACGCCGGTGGTGGTCTCCTCGGTGCCACCGATCATCGTGGCCGCCAGCTCCTTGTGCTTGTTGTGCACGCGGAAGATCAGGTCCGCGCCGTCATCCAGCGTCAGGGTCGGCTTGAGCTCCAGCGTCTTGTCGATGCACCAGTAGAACTCCTCGGTGCTCATCCCGTGCCAGGCGTAGATCGAGATGCCGTCGGCGGCGAGCGCCGCGGCCACGTCGTCCTGGGTCGAGAGGGGGTTGCAGCCGCTCCAGCTCACCTCGGCCCCGGCCGCGACCAGGGTGCGCACCAGCACCGCGGTCTCCTTGGTCACGTGCAGGCACCCGGCGACGCGCATGCCCTTGAGGGGCTTGGTCTCGGAGTAGCGCTGACGGAGCGCCATCAGCACGGGCATGCGGGCCTCGGCCCAGTCGATGCGGAGCCGACCGGCCTCGGCCAGCTTGATGTCGGCGATCTTGTAGTTCATTCACAGCCTCCAGTAGCAGGTGCCCTGGCTACCCCGATCACCCGGGGAAGTCAAGGCGCACGCGGTGACATCGGCCCGCGGGCGCGCGTGACCGGGACAGGGCGATGCGCTACCCTCCCGGCGAGGGAGGTGGTGCATGACTTTCTTCGCGGGCGCTCGCCCGGGGCGTCAGGTGACCCACGGCAGCGCCAGCTTCGAGCTGCCGATCCTCTACCATCGCGACGACGCCTTCGGCCTGTTCTTCACCGCCGACGCCGGCGCGGTACGCGCGATGCTCCCCTCGCCGCGCCTGCACCCGCTGATCCTGCCGGGGAAGCGCGCCCTGGTCGGGGTCATGGCCTTCAACTACATCGACACCTCCATCGGGCCCTACGGCGAGGTGGCCGTCGCCGCGCCGGTGGTGCACGGCGGACGCCCGCCGCTGGGGCCGCCGGCCGCCCTGCTCGAGGCGCGCTACCCCGGCTTCGGCAACCTGGTCCTCCATCTGCCGGTGACCAGCCGGCTGGCCCGGGACGCGGGCCGTGGCCAGTGGGGCTACACGAAGTTCGTCGCGGACATGCGCTTCCGGATCACCCCGGAGCGGATGGAGTGTGCGCTCGCCGAGGGGGGGCGTGAGATCCTCACCCTGTGCGTGGCGCGCCGGGGTCTGGCGCTGCCCGACCCGAACCCGCTGGTCACCTACTCGGTCCGCGAGGGGGCGCTGATCCGCACGACGATCCCCCAGCGCGGCATCTTCCGCAACGCGCTCCGGCCGCGGGGATCGACGCTCGAGCTCGGGCGCCACCCGGTGGCCGAGTCGATCCGCGCGCTGGACCTCGGCCCCCGGCCGCTGCTCTCACGCTACTACCTCGAGCGGGCCGCCATCCTGCCCGAGGGACAGGTCGTGGAGAGCGGGGTCCGACCGCTGGAGGGGTTTCACGGCGCGCAGGAACAGGGTGAGCACACCGTACGCTACCAGTGAGGCGAGGCGATGACCGATCCGCAGACGATGGCGGCATTCGTGGAGACCTCGCGCCGGTTCGCCCGGCGCGAGGTGGCGACCCTCGTCGGGACCGAGGGGCGTGATGGTCGCCTGGATCTCCTGCCGCGGGTGCTGGACCGGGCGGCGGCGATCGGGCTCCTCGCCTCGCCGGACCCGGAGGCCGCGGGCCACGAGCACGGAGTCTGGGGCCGCGCGTCGCTGGAGGAGGGCGAGGCCGTCTCCCTTGCCCTGCTCGAGGAGGTGGCCTGCGCCTGCGCCGGCGTCGCCGCCTGCCTCCACGTCGCCGGGCTGGGGAGCATCGAGCTGCCCGCCGGGCGCGGATCCGCCGCGGTGGGTCTGCTCTCGGATGACTGGCGCCTGGAGTGGTCGGCGCTCGACAGTCCGCCGGCCGGGGGCCTCGCGCTCGCCAAGGACGGGGCGGGCTACCGGCTCACGGGCTCGCTGCGCGCCGTGGCCGCGTCGCCGGGCTGCGAGCTCCTCGTGGTCTACGCCGGGCACAGCGGCGCGTGGCAGCGTGTGGCCGTGCCTCTCGACGCGCCGGGGGTCGTGCGGGACGACGTGGGGCCGCGCTGCGGGCTCTCCGCCCTGGAGCTGCACCGCGTCCGGTTCGCGGATCTTCGGCTCGACAGCGACCAGCTCCTCGGCCCGGGGCACCCGGCCAACCACCTGCGGCGGCTTTGCCTGGGCCTCGCCGCCGTCGCCCTGGGCAACGCCCGGGGCGCCCTGGAGGCGGCGCG
>Ga0316576_10000737_pt1 | contig 16232 bp, 14 predicted proteins | sample S0NA_FD_203075 | JGI IMG/M metagenome (GOLD analysis project Ga0316576, IMG submission 203075) | Rhizosphere microbial communities from salt marsh grasses in Alabama, United States - S0-2_050615r3r5 | ecosystem: Host-associated > Plants > Roots > Rhizosphere | place: USA: Alabama | collected... | reverse complement strand
AGGTCAGTCTGACGTGAAAGTGTGAGTCGTGACCCCACCAGGGACGGATCTTCCCCAGCCAGTCGGGATCACCCTTCACATCGTGGCAGAGCGCGCGCTTGATCGCCGGATTGACGAAGATCCGCTCCACCGCCGGGTGGCGCGCGGCCGTCTCGATCAGGAATTGCTGATCGGTTCCCCAATGCGGGCTCACGAAGATGCCGCCGGGTTGGACCATGCTCGTCGGGTCGGAGCGGTTGTCCATCAGTCTCGTTGCGGCGGCGGCCGAGCCGACCAAAGTGAACCAGATGTCGACGTCCAATCCGTTCTGATGACTGCGATGGGAGGAGGGCATCCGGCCGCCGCGGGGCTGGCTGAGGTCGCCGATCATCACCAGCTGCGCGCTTCTTCGCTGCTGGCTGCGACCCAGGTCTTCGATGAACCGGATCAGCTCCGGATGACCATAGTGGCGGTTGCGATAACGGCGCACGCTGACATAGCCGGGCCCGGTCTCGGGCAGGGCATCGGCGCCCCCGATGCAGCCGTTCGAGACGGCCCCGATGACACGCGGAGGCCCGCCGCTCGGCGCGGCAACCTCGGCCCATGGGGTGGCCTGGACGGCGCTTGCGGAGATCCAGGCGAGGATGCCCGCGATCCAGGGACCGGGGGCGATCCGTTTAACTGGCGACCTGCACGCTTGGGACATGGATCGGCTCCTTGGTGTGAGAAAGACGTTTCGCAACGCATGACCGCGGCGTCTCCGGAGGCGCCGCCGCGGGCTGGCTCGGCTAGGAGCACCGCCCTCGTCACAACACCCCGGATGTCGATCGCTCAAGCCGCGGTTTATCGCAGACTGCCCTGTGAGCCTGTCGGCCTCAAGCCATCCAGGTTGCTCGGGAAATGATGAGTGGCCATCCTGGCCATCATCAGCTCGCCTTCCGAGAGGCGCGCCTCTCGGAAGGCTCCCTGTCCAGTCACCGGGGCGCCTGAACATGCCGGGGCCTCCTGCCCCGGACGGCCAACGCTGAATACGTCAGCGCTAGAAAGACCATACGTGCGGCACGACCACGACGGTCAACAGCCCCACGAGCAGGGTCAAGGGGACGCCGATCCGTACGAAGTCCCCAAAATGGTACCCGCCGACATTCAAGACCATCAGGTTCGTCTGATAGCCGATGGGGGTCGCGAAACTGGCCGATGCCGCGACCATCAGGGTGAGGATGAATGGCTCGGGCGCGACCCCCATCGCCTCGGCGGCCTGCAGGGCAATCGGGAAGACCAAGACCGCGGCGACGTTGTTGGTCGCGAGCGCGGTCAGGAGCGCGGTCGCCATGAAGACGAGGGCGAGTGTGATCCAGGGATCGCCGTCCGCCAGCCCGATCAGACCTCCGGCCATGGCCGATGCGGCGCCGGTCTTCTCCAACGCCGCGCCGATGCCGAACGAGGTGGCAATGACGACCAGGACCTGCCAATCCGGTGCGCGCCGCGCGGTGCGGCTGGTGGTGCACCGCGTGAAGATCATCAGCCCGGCCGCGAGGAGTGCCGCCTCCAACATGCTGAGCCAGCCCAGGCTCACCGCCGCGATCATGGCGATGACGATCGCGATGGCCACCGGCGCTCGGTCATGCTTGAGGGGATGGAACTCCCCGATCTGACTCACCAGCAGGAAGTCGCGCGAGTTCCTTTGCTGCTCGACGAAATTCGGGCGCGTCTCCAAGAGCAGGGTGTCGCCCGGCGCCAGGACGATATCGCCGATCTTGCGCGCGACCCGCTCTCCGTTGCGGGCGAGCGCGATGATGACCGAATTGTAGCGATTTCGGAAGCGCCCCTCGCGGACGCTCTTGCCGACGAGCGGCGACTTGTCCGAGAGCACGGCCTCGACGAAACAGCGTCCGGGACGCGGCAGGTTGAGCTTGAAGACCTGATCGGTCGCGGGGATGAGGCCGCGCGTGCGCTGCAGATCCATCACCGAATCCAGGATGCCGGCGAAGACGAGCCGGTCATTGGCTTGCAGAAGCTCTTCGGAGGAGACCGCTGCCATGACCTGCTCCCCCCGCTCGATCTCGATCAGGAAGAGCCCCGGGAGTTGACGCAACCCCGCATCCTCGATGCTCTTCCCGACCAGCGGGCTGCCCGGCTGCACCAGCATCTCGGAGGTGTACTGACGGACGTCCTCGTAGCTGGCCGCCGCGGGGAGGCGTTTCGGCAGGAGCCAGTGTCCCGCGGTCAAGAGAAAGACGAGCACGGCGACGGTCACCGGCAGGCCGACCCAGACCGGCTCGAAGAGTCCGAGCCCCTCGCCCCCCAGACGCTCGACATAGAGCCCGTTGACGACCAGATTGGTGCTGGTTCCGATGAGCGTGCAGGTGCCGCCGGCAATGCTTGCGAAAGAGAGCGGAATCAAGAGGCGTGATAGCTCCAGACGGTGGCGCTTGGCCCAGTCCTGAACGGCCGGAATGAAGATCGCCACCACCGGGGTGTTGTTGAGGAAGGCGCTGAGCCCGGCGACGGGCAGCATGAGGCGCAGACGGGCGTCAGTGGGGCCGCGCGGACGACCGAGCAGGCTGGGTCCGACCCAGCCGACGGCGCCCGTCTCGGTGAGCCCGGTGACGACCACGTACAGTACCCCGACGGTCAACATGCCGGGGTTCGAGAAGCCGCTCAACGCCTCGGCGGGGGTCAGGATGCCGACGACCAGCAGCAGGGTCAGGCCACCCACGGTGATGACGTCGGGCGCGGCCCGGCTGAAGGCGAAGAGGCCGAAGCAGAGTGCGACGATCCCCAGGCTGAACCAGCCCTCCCAGCCGAGCTGCAGGAATGCGTCCATCCCGCCGCTAGACCAATGCGCCGAGACGTCGGGCGACGGCCCGGATCTGCTCGGACGGCGGATAGCTGGCGCCGCCGTCCGACACGAGATAGGCCAGCCACGCCGCGAAGGGTGCCGCCGGGTCGGGGCCGGTGTGGTGACAGCCGGGGACGCTGATCACACAGCCACCGATCCTCCAGGGTCCAGCGCTGCGCAGCGCCCCGGCAAGCAGATGGGCAGATGGGGCGGGGGTGCACTGATGCCAGTGGAGATCCAGGTCAAGCAGGCGGCGCGCGCGGGGCAGGCATGCGGCGATGATCTGGCGTGTGCCGTCCGGGCAACGCAAGGTCGGCGGGGCAGTGACGCTGAAGAGGTCGGCCATGACTCAGCGATCAGGTTCAATCGTCCTGGCTGCGCTGCAATGCCTCGTAACGTGCCTTGAATGCCTCCTGGCGAAGCCGCGAGGCATCCTCCTCGGTGGGTGCCAGCGGCGCGTCCTGCCAGGTGCCGGTTGCGTGGTCGAACACGGAGAAGCGGTAGCCCCGGCCGACCTTGAAGACCTTGGTGACGTCTTTGCCGGCCTGCTCCATGGCCTCCAGCTTGCTAAGGCCCGCCCCCGATGGGGCGCTCCCGCGCGGCGTCTCCGCGATGGGTCGATGCTCGGTCAGGTGGAAGCGGTTGTTCTGGATCTCGCCTTGCACGTCCAGCTCGACCGATTCGATACCGGGCAGGCGGGCGAGGAGATAGCCAGCCATCATCATGCCGAGCTGCTGGTTCTCCGATTCGAGCGCCGTCAGCAGCTTGTCGGCGACGATCTGGCAGCGCTGCAGCCGATCGGGTCGTTCGACCCATTCGCGGCTCATCTGCCACCCGCCGTCCATGTCCTGATCCAACTGGTCGAAGAAGGGTTGGGCCTGGCTGATCAAGGCATCGGGGACATTGAGCTCGTAGATATGATCGTCGATGATGGCCTTCAGAAGCATCCCGCGTCTCGCACTTCGACTTGAACCGGCTTTGATTCTAACCCGGACGCGGCCAAAGCCAATCATGAAGATCCGACTCGGACCGCATTATGTTGTTGACCATCCCGCAACTGCTCAATCCCGCGCAGATCACCAAGATCCACGAGACCCTTGTCGGCGCGCCGTTCGTCGACGGCAAGCTCAGCGCCGGCTTTGCTGCCGGTCGGGTCAAGCGCAACGAGGAGATGCGACCCGAGCCCGAGCGCATGCAACGGCTGGTCCGAATCATCATGGCCAGTCTCGGCCATCATGAGACCTTTCGGTTCGGTGTCCTACCGCACCGGGTGGCGGACCCGATCGTCGCACGCTATACACCCGGAATGGCCTACGGGGAGCACGTGGACGACCCGATCATGGGCTCCGGCGGGCCGCGGTTCCGCTCAGACGTCTCCATGACCATCTTCCTGAACGCCCCCGAGACCTACGATGGCGGGGAGCTGGTCATCCGAACCCCGTTCGGTGAGCAGCAGGTCAAGCTCGCCGCGGGCGACGCGATCATATACCCCTCCTCGAGCCTGCATCGTGTCGCCGAGGTCACGCATGGCGAACGCCTGGTGGCCCTGACCTGGATCCAGAGCCATGTGCGCGACCCTGCCAGGCGCGAGCTGCTCTACGAGCTGAACCTCGCTCGCGAGCAGCTGCTGAAAGATGCCCCCGGTGAGTCCACGACGGCCTACGTCGACCGGTCCTATGCGAATCTCCTGCGGATGTGGGGCGAGCTTTGAGGAGCGGTGCACGGCACCTGCAGGTTTGCGACGGAGTGACGGACCGATGCCGCGACCCCCGATCGGTCATAGAATCATGCGAGCCGCACGTCCGAGTAGGAGCCCTGATCATGCCGGTCTATGAGTTCTACTGCCCCGACTGTCATGCCATCTTCAATTTTTTTTCGCGTCGGGTCGATACCGAGACGCGCCCTGCCTGCCCGCGCTGCGGTCGACCGGACCTCGGCCGTCAGGCGAGCCTTTTTGCGATCCGCGGTGCGCCTGATCAAGAAGGGGGAGGCGCCGAAGGGGACGGGCTACCGGCGGGTCTGGACGAGTCGAAGCTGATGAACGCCTTTGCCTCCATGGCGGGCGAGCTGGAGAACCTCGACCAGGATGACCCCAAACAGGCCGCGCAGACGATGCGCAGACTCTTCGAGGCGACTGGCCTCAGGCTGGGCGACGGAATGGCCGAGGCGATCCGCCGGATGGAGGCGGGTGAAGACCCGGATCAGATCGATGCCGAGCTCGGTGATGTGCTCGATCAAGAGGATCTGTTGGGTGAGGAGGGCGGCAGGCGGACGGCGGAAGCCCTGAAGCAGCTGCGCCGCGACCTGTTGCCCGCCGCACGCGACGATACCTGGTACCCCTTGCACGCATCGAGCACCCTGCGGGATGAATCACCCGGCTGAAGAGGGCTGTCACGCGCCCGCGGGCCCGATGCAGTGGGGCGATGGCCCGTGCTACACTGCGCGCGGCCTCCGGAATCCGCAACCTGCGACAAGGATATGACACGGCAGAAGACCTACCTCGTGATCTCGGCGCTCGGCGAAGACCACCCCGGTATCGTCAACCAGATCTCCAAGGCTGTGCTCGAGCATGGATGTAACATCGAGGACAGCCGTATGACCGTCCTCGGCGGCGAGTTCGCGGCGATCCTCCTGGTCGAGGGCAAGTGGAACACGCTGGCCAAGATCGAGAACACCCTGCCGGAGCTGGAGCGGCAGCTCGGCATGACGATCACTGCGAAGCGGACGGGCGAGCGGGCCGTCGGCGGGAATCTGCTCCCCTACGCGGTCGATGTGATCTCAATGGACCATCCCGGGATCGTCAACAACCTCGCAGGCTTCTTCGCCGACCGCAAGATCAACATCGAGGACATGTCGACCACCACCTATTCTGCGGCCCACACGGGGACACCGATGTTTTCGGTGCATATGACCGTGGGCATTCCGGCGGATCTGCACATCGCGGGATTGAGGGAAGAGTTCATGGACTACTGTGACGGGCTAAACCTGGACGCCGTGCTCGAGCCGATCAAGGGCTGATGCGCAGGATGCATTCCGGGCGCTGGCGGGCGTCGGATGGTGGGAATTGCCCGGCAGTGCCACCACCTCCAGTGGTTCGACAGAAGATCCAACAGCGGAGGCATCCCGCATGAGCGTGGCGATCGGCGAGACTATCCCTGACCTTGAGCTCCCCGCAACCGGTGGCAAGAGCATCAAGCTGTCGGACTATCGGGGCCAGAACCTGGTCCTTTACTTCTATCCCAAGGCCAGCACACCCGGCTGCACCCAAGAGGGGCAGGATTTCCGCGATGCCGCGCGGGACTTCGACGCCGCCAATACGCGCGTCCTCGGTGCCTCGCGCGACGGGGTCAAGGCCCAAGAAAACTTCAAGACCAAGCAATCCTTTCCATTCGACCTCGTCTCCGACACGGACGAGGTCCTGTGCAAGGCGTTCGATGTCATCAAGATGAAAAAGATGTACGGCAAGGAGAGCCTCGGGGTGGAGCGCAGTACGTTCCTGATCGACAAGGACGGCGTGCTGCGCCAGGAATGGCGGCAGGTCAAGGTCAAGGACCACGTCGCCGAAGTGCTGGAGGCTGCGCAGCGGCTGGCAGGCGGTTGAAGGTCGCTTCGCCACAGGGCGGGGCCTTCGGCCATCGTCGTGGCCTGCGGCATTCCGCCTTGTGGCTCCCGGAGGAGGGCCGGCCCCGCCCCGTGTGGCTCATTTCCCACCGGATCGGACGCCTGCCGCCTCGGGCGTCAGGATGACCCAATGTGCCCAGTCCTATGATCAAACGCGAAAACGATAAGACCTGCCTGTTCGTCCTCGATACCAACGTGCTCATGCACGACCCCACCGCCATCTTTCGGTTTCAGGAGCACGACATCTTCCTGCCGATGATCGTTCTGGAAGAGCTCGACCACGGCAAGAAAGGACTCTCGGAGGTCGCGCGCAACGTGCGTCAGGTCACTCGATTCCTCGACCAGCTCATGTCCGGTGCCGACAAGGACGAGATCGATGCCGGGCTGCAGATCGGCCCCATTTCCGCCAACGGGGGCGGCATCCAGCTCCCGGCGACCGGTCGGCTCTTCTTTCAGACCGAGCCGCTCGTTCTCAAGCTCCCGAATTCACTTCCCGGCACCGTGCCCGACAACAACATCCTCGGGACCGCCCAGGCCCTGCGCGAGCTTCGAACCGATCGCCAGGTGATCATCGTCTCCAAGGACATCAACCTTCGCATCAAGGCGGCGGTGCTGGGTATCCCGGCCGAGGACTACTCGAACGACCAGGTCCTCGACGATGTCACCCTGCTGTACACGGGGATGGAGGCATTGCCGGAGGATTTCTGGGAGCACCACGAGAAGTCGCTCGATTCGTGGAAAGAGGAGGGCCGCACCCTCTACGGCATCCAGGGGCCGGACATCGCCGACTGGCACCCCGCCCAGTGCGTCTACCTGGGGGATGATGGGGCCTTCGAGGCAATCGTGCGCGAGAAGCGAGCGGAAACCGAGGCCGTCATCGAGCTGGTCGACGACTATCGACAGGCCCGCCACAGCGTGTGGGGGATCAGGGCGCGCAATCGCGAGCAGAACTTCGCACTCAACATGCTGATGGACCAGGAGCTGGATTTCGTGACCCTGCTGGGCGCCGCCGGGACCGGCAAGACACTTCTGGCCCTGGCGGCGGGTCTCGCGCAGGTGCTGGATCGCAGCCTGTACCGCGAGATCATCATGACCCGCGTGACGGTGCCGGTCGGTGAGGACATCGGCTTCTTACCGGGCACCGAGGAGGAGAAGATGACGCCGTGGATGGGGGCGCTCATGGACAACCTGGAGGTCCTGACCCGACCCGAGGGTGGTGAATGGGGTCGCGCGGCGACCAACGACCTGATCCGCAATCGCATCCGGATCTCCTCATTGAATTACATGCGTGGTCGCACCTTCCTCAACAAATACATCATCCTGGACGAGGCCCAGAATCTGACCGCCAAGCAGATGAAGACCCTGATCACGCGCGCCGGGCCAGGGACCAAGCTCGTCTGTCTGGGGAACATCAGTCAGATCGACACCCCGTACTTGACCGAGACCACCTCCGGCCTGACCTACGTCGTCGACCGCTTCAAGCATTGGCCACACAGCGGACACATCACCCTGCTGCGCGGAGAGCGCTCGCGCCTCGCCGACTTCGCCTCGCAGGAGCTCTAAGGACGCGCTGACATACTCAGCGCCCCCGGCGCGGGGCAGGAAGTCCCTTGCTGATTTTTTGGCCAGGATGGCCAAAACGAGGAGCCTCCCGATGAAGATTGCCCACCGTGCCGTCCTGCTGACCGCCCTGGCCGGTCTGTCCACGGCGTCCGCGGCCGACAAGATCGACGTCGTCTATCATCTCTCCGAGCCGGATCGTGCTGCCTTCGTGCTCAACAACATGCAGAACCACATCGACGGGGTCGGCGGACCCGAGAACATCAAGATGGTGCTGGTCGTGCACGGGCCCGCCATCCATGCCCTCAACGACATCGAGGCGACCGATTCGGTGCGCTCCGGAGTCTCGTCCCTGAGGGAGCAAGGCGTCGCCTTCGAGATGTGCGGAAACACGCTGAAGGCATTCAACACGGAGCTCGACGAGCTGCTGCCCGGGTTCGTCGAGGTCAGTCAAGGCGGGGTCACGCGAATCGGTGAGCTGCAATCCCAAGGTTACGTCTATCTCCGACCGTGAGATCGCGGGTCGGGGCTTCTCGGCGAGAGGTTCTCCGGCGTCTCTGCAACGGCCCGAGCCTGCAGCATCGCCGCGGCTTGCTTTGCCCGATGACGCGACGGCCGGCGCCACCCTGCGGCGTGGCTCCGACCTACCCGACCATCTCCCGGGAACCTATCCCTGTGCGTGATAACCGAGGATCCGCTCGACCTCGTTCTTCGAGCCCAGGATCACGGGTACCCGCTGGTGGAGCGACTCGGGCTGGAGCTCCATGATGCGCTCGGTACCCGTGATGGATCCGCCGCCAGCCTGCTCAATCACGAAGGACATGGGATTGGCCTCATAGAGCAGACGCAGCTTGCCGCCTTGCCCCTTCGACTTCATCTTGCTGTCCATCGGATACATGAAGACCCCCCCGCGGGTGAGGATCCGATGGACCTCGGCAACCATCGAGGCGATCCAGCGCATGTTGAAATCCTCACCGCGTGGACCGTCCTTACCATCCAGACACTCCTGCACGTAGCGCTGAACGGGCGGCTCCCAGAAGCGCATGTTCGAGGTGTTGATCGCGAACTCGCGCGTCTCGGCCGGGATCTGCAGCTTGGGGTGGGTGAGGATGAACTCGCCGATGTTCTGATCCAGGGTGAACCCGTTGACGCCGTTCCCTGTGGTCAGCACCATCATGGTGGAAGGGCCGTAGAGCGCGTACCCGGCCGCGACCTGCTGGGTGCCGGCTTGCAGAAAATCACGCTCCGTCGGGGCTTCGGCACCGCCCGGGCAGCGCAGGATCGAGAAGATGGTCCCCACTGAGACATTGACGTCGATGTTCGATGAGCCGTCCAACGGGTCGAAGGTGAGCAGGTACTTTCCGCGCGGGTACCTGGCCGGAATGTCGTAGATGGTATCCATCTCCTCCGACGCCATGGCCGCGATATGACCCGCCCACTCGTTCGATTGAATGAAGACCTCGTTGGACAGGACGTCGAGCTTCTTCTGCGTCTCCCCCTGCACGTTCTCACTCTCGGCACTCCCGAGGACTCCGACCAAGGCGCCATGGTTGACCATGTTGCTGATGACCTTGCAGGCCGTGACGATGTCATTGAGCAGGGCGGTGAACTCGCCTGTGGCGCCCGCCACATGGCGTTGCTCCTCGATGATGAACTGGGTGATGGTCGTGCCGTTGTGCATGTGCTTCCTCGTTGATCGGTATCGTGAACGCCTGCGTCGTCCGGCAGTATAGGGTTTTCGGGCGATGCCATAAACCTAAAGGGCTTGCTCGCTCCTCGAGACCCTTGGCCATCCGTCTTCTGCCGCCGGCCCCGTCCAGGTTGCAGAAACCGGTCGTCCGGGAGATGATCGGGGCTCGTCCGGGCGAGCCGCACCAGTGGTCTTCAGGCGAGGACTCTGTGCCCGATCCGGATCTCCCGACCCAGTCTTTCGAACACGTGCCGCCAACCGAGATTCAGCTCACAGAGGGACACGCCGTCACGCGCCTGAAGGCCCATCTGACCGCGGGCTATCGGGCGCGTATCGCGGGCGAGTCGACCCAGGCGGAGCGATCTGCGCGCTGGCTGGATCTCCCGGACGACCTCCCGGTCTCACTCGCGAATGCCCTGAGGGCGCGGGGTCGCGCCCGCCTCTACAGCCATCAACGCGAGGCCTGGGAGCTGGCCCGTGCCAACCGGCACCTGGTGGTGGCCACACCGACGGCCTCCGGCAAGACGCTCTGCTACAACCTGCCGGTGCTCGACGCCGTCCTCTCGCGGGGGGGGAAGGCCCTCTATCTCTTTCCGACCAAGGCACTGGCACAGGATCAGGCCGCTGAGCTGATGGAGCTGAGCCATGCCGTCCAGGCGGCCGGGGGGCCGGGGGTGAAGGCCTTCACCTTCGACGGCGATACGCCGGGCGATGCGCGCAAGGCGGTGCGCACGCGCGGCGATGTCGTGCTCAGCAATCCGGACATGCTGCATCAGGCGATCCTCCCGCATCACACCAAATGGGCGCAGTTTTTCGAGGGACTCGCCTATATCGTGGTGGATGAGCTCCATACGTATCGGGGGGTGTTCGGCTCCCACGTCGCCAATGTCTTTCGGCGGCTGCGGCGTGTCTGCCGCTTCTACGGAGTCGAGCCGACCTTTCTCTTCGCCTCCGCCACGATCGCCAACCCGGGCGAGCTGGCCGAGCGTCTCTGCGGCGGGCCGGTGGCCGTGATCGCCGAGTCCGGCGCGCCCCAGGGGGAGCGTCATCTCCTGCTTTGGAATCCCCCGGTCATCAACCCGGACCTCGGGATCCGCGCCTCGGCGCGCTCCCAGACCACGCGGATCGCGCGCACGGCGGCCAAGCTGGGGCTTAAGAGTATCGTGTTCGCCCGCTCGCGCCTCATGGTCGAGGTCATCACCAAGTATCTGAAGGATGTCTTCGACCGTGACCCGCGCAAGCCGCCGCGCGTGTTGGCCTATCGGGGCGGCTATCTGCCGAGCGAACGGCGCCGCGCCGAGCAGACGATGCGCGCGGGGGCCGTGGATCTGGTGGTGACCACCTCGGCCCTGGAGCTGGGGGTCGACATCGGATCGCTGGATGTGGCCGTCCTGAACGGCTACCCGGGCACCGTGGCGGCGACCTGGCAGCGTCTCGGACGCGCCGGGCGCCGGCTCAGACCGAGCCTGGGTGTCCTGATCGCGACCAGCGATCCGCTCGATCAATATATGGTGCGCCATCCCGAGTTCTTCCTTGGTGCCTCACCCGAGCATGCGCGCATCCATCCGGATCAGCTGCTGATCCTGATGGATCACGTTCGATGTGCGGCCTTCGAGCTGCCCTTCCGCGACGGCGAGACCTTCGGCGCGGAGGATGTGGACGAGATGCTGAGCTATCTGCGCGACGAGGGTCTCTTGCAGCACCAGGGCGATCGCTGGTTCTGGGTGGCGGACAGCTATCCAGCCAATGCGGTCTCGCTGCGCTCGGTGGCCGAGGGCAATTTCGTCGTCATCGACACCACCGGCGGTGCCCAGACCGTCATCGCCGAGGTCGACTACAGCAGCGCGCCCGGGACCCTCTACGAAGGGGCCATCTACATGATCCAGTCACAGCCCTATCAGGTCGAGCGCCTGGACTGGGCTGGGCGCAAGGCGTTCGTGACGCGCACCCGGGCGGACTACTACACCGATGCGATCGACTATACCCGCCTCAAGATCCTCGCGCGTTTCGATGGCCGCACCCAGGGGCGCGGCGCGACGGCCCAGGGCGAGGTCCATCTGGTCCGACGCTATCCGGGCTACAAGAAGATCCGCTACTACAGTCACGACAACATCGGTTACGGAGACATCGACCTGCCGGACCAGGAGATGCACACCACGGCGGTTTGGTGGCAGGTCGAGTCCACGGCCCTGGAGTCGGTACTCCCGGATCGCCAGAAGGCGATCGATGGGTTTCTCGGGGCCGCCTATGCGTTGCACCATGTCGCCGCCCTGCGGGCGATGGCCGAGATCCACGACCTGGGCCGCTCGGTCGGCGACGGACAGGGAACCTGGTTCGCGGTGGTCGGCGCGGAGGGACGGGGACAGATTCGCGGCCTGGACAATGCGCCCCTGGATGCTCCGCCCGGTCAGCGGTTTGAGCCGACGCTCTTCCTCTACGACAACTATCCGGGTGGCGTCGGTCTCTCGGACCCACTCTACGACGATGCCCCGCGTCTGGTTGCCGATGCACGGGACCTGGTTGCCGGTTGCGGTTGCACGGCCGGCTGTCCGGCCTGTGTCGGGCCCGTGCTGCGGGCCGACGAGGAGCTTGCGATCACGCCTCGGCAAGCGGCGCTGAAGGTGCTGGAGCTCTTGTGCGGGGCCGCGCCTGATGCGAACGGTGCCGGACGGTCGGGTTAGGCAAACGCTGACGTATTCAGCGGTTCCCGTCCGAGGCGGGAGGTCCCGGCCCGTTCAGGCGCCTCAGTGCCCGACAATGGCGCCTGCCGAGCGTCGCCCCGCTCGGCAGGCGAGCTGATGATGGCCAGGATGAAGCTGAGAGACCGTCTGCAGCGACTGCGCGGGTCAGGTCCGGGCCCGAGGGAGGCGGAGGGCGGGGACATCGCGCTGGCAGATCGCCCTTCGCTCGCCGAGCGACTCCGTCGGGCCTCGATCGGTCGCGGTCGGACCGCCCTTGCGCAGGAGCCCCGATCCGCCGTCCTCGCCGAGGCGGTCGGCGCTATCGAGATCGCGCCCGGCGTCCTCTGTCTTGAGCGCTGGCTGGCCGAACGACAGCGGCACGGCGAGGTGTCGATTGGCGCCCCGGCGCCCGCGCGCGGGCGCCTCATCGATCCGGGGTGGATCAATTCCCCTTGCCGCCACGAGCCGGGCGTTGAATCGGGCCGGGCGCCGCGGCCGATCGCGGTGGATGCGGATCTCGTCTGTCTGGACACCGAGACCAGCGGGCTGGCGGGCGGCACCGGGACCTGGGCCTTTGTGACCGGATTCCTGCGCGGGGCCGGTGGGGGCTGGCGGTTGCGTCAATACCTGCTGACCCGCCTCGATGCCGAATCGGCGTATCTGGCGGCGATCGCAAGCGAGCTCGAGGGTGCCGCACTCCTGGTCAGCTATAACGGCCTGTCCTTCGACATCCCCCTGCTGGCCACACGCTTCCGTCTGGCCGGGCAGGCGGATCCGCTGCCTGCGCTGCCGCATCTGGATCTCCTGCGACCGGTGCGACGCGCCTACGGTCGCGTCTGGCCAGACTGCCGTCTCGCCAGCGTCGAGCGACGCCTCCTTGGTTTCCAGCGTCGCGACGACCTCCCCGGATCCGAGGCGCCCGCGGCCTGGCTCGCCTGGTTGCGTGGGGGTGCCGTGGCGCCGTTGAATGGTGTGCTGCGTCACAACCGTTGGGACCTGCTCTCGCTGGCGGCCCTCGTCCCGCGTCTGGCCGAGGTCTTCGGCGACCCAGCTGGCTTCGACGCGGACGTCCGCGCGGTGGCCGCTTATCACAAGGCACAGGGCCGATCGGAGCAGGCGCTACGCCTGCTCCATGCAGAGCGTCAACGCCTGGATCCGGCCGGTCTGCTGGACCTGGCGCGGCTCCATCGCCGACGCGGCGACTGGGATCAGGCCCGAGCGATCTGGGAGCAGCTCACCGCCGCGGGCGATGCCGAGGCGCGCGCCGAGCTGGCCAAGTATCACGAGCACCGCACCGGCGATTTGCAGCGGGCCTTGGCGTTCGCCGTCGATCTGCCGCCGGGGCCGCTCAAGGAGCGGCGCTGTGCGCGTCTGAGCGCGAAACTGCTCAAGCGCGACAGGCTCCCAGGCGCTGCTTGAAACCGTTCGGCCAGCCGATCGCATCCCGCGGGTGGCTCTGCATTAACCGCCGCGCTTCTCTTCCACGACGTCTTATTCGGCCTGCTGCATGCCCCGGATCGAATCCCAGACCAAGCGCTACCGCACCGGGGGTCTCGCTCTGTGGAATGTTGGGTTGTAGGTGCCGGCGGGGCAGGTGGTCGGCCTGATCAGGCCATGGGGGGCGGGAAGGTCGACGCTCATCCACTTGACCCGACGAGCGGGCGAGATCCGCTCCTCGTTCACTGACCTTCAGCCTGCGGGCGACGAGATCCAGGACCTCGGTCTCTGCTTTGCCCAGGTTGAGTGGGCCGAATGCGATGTCCTCGGCCACCGTCGGACAGAAGAGCTGGTCGTCGGGGTCCTGGAGGACCAGGCCGGCCGGCAATCGAAGGCGATGAAGGGCATGTCCGAGCGTGACCGGATCCAGGGCAGCAGGGTGAACGACCGTTGGGAAAGGTGAGCTCGCGATGGTCATTGACAGCCGCATCGACAGCCTGGCGCCGCGGCGGGGCCGTTTGAATCGCGACCGGGATCAGGCGCGGGACCTGCGTGCTCTGCTGGGAATGCGCGACGGTCCGCACCCCTTCGGATGCGGCGCCTTCGCTTTCCGAGCCAGGCTAACCAATGGCTTGAGGGGCATCAATGTCAATCGGCTCGGGGCCGTTGTGCGAGGTGCCCGGGGCCCCGATTTGCGCAATCGGGTTGCCCTCCACCATTGGAGGTGCTTGCCAGGCGAGCCGGCAGCGGGCAACCTTTGCGCTCCACGTCTATGGGAAGGGCCCTGATCAGTGTTCAAACGAGCCATGTATGCCTGCTGGGGCAGGGGGTGGGCCAGCGCGAGGCCGGCGGAGGGCAGGCAGGTCTGCGAAACAGGCGCGGCGCGTCGAGGCCGTGACGGGGCGTTCCCCACCCGATGCTTGACGCTGGTCGCTCTCTTCGTTCTGAGCGGCTGCGCGACACTGAACGACTCGCGTCTGTTCGTTCAGGAACCCATCCGCGCCGATCGCTTCGTGCTCGCCGATGAGGAGACCAACGTCGTCGGGGCCGTGCAGGTTGTGGTTGCTCGCGATGAGGACACGCTTCCCGACTTTGCCCGCCGCTATGGTCTGGGTTACGACGAGATCGTTGCGGCGAATCCGGGGGTCGACCCGTGGCTGCCCGGCAAGGGGACCCGCATCGTGCTTCCGACCCAGCACGTCCTCCCCGACGCCCCCCGCGAAGGCGTGGTCGTGAATCTCGCGGCGCTGCGCCTGTTCTACTTTCCTGAACGCGAGGACGGAGAGCCGCAGGAGGTCATCACACATCCGATCGGCATCGGTCGGGAGGGTCGGAGGACCCCGCTCGGTCAGATGCGCATCATCCAGAAGACCGAAAACCCCACCTGGACGGTGCCCGCATCCGTCCGCGCCGAGCATGCTCGGCGCGGCGACCCGCTGCCGGCGGTCGTGCCGCCCGGACCCGACAATCCGCTGGGAGCGCACGCGATGCGCCTGAGCCGCCCCAGCTACCTGTTCCATGGCACAAACAAACCCTTCGGCGTCGGCATGCGGGTCAGTCACGGGTGCGTTCGATTGTACCCGGAGGACATCGCTCAATTGTTCGATGAGGTCCCGGTTGGCGCCCCGGTCCGCATCGTGAATCAGCCCTATCTGGCGGGTCGGCGAGACGGCCAACTCTATCTGGAGGCGCATGCGCCGCTCGCCGAGGATGCCGCCCGGTGGAAAGGCAGCCTCAAGCCGATGGAGAAGGCCGTCGCTGCGAGTGTCGCCGACGATCCTGCGTCGGTGGACTGGGAGAAGGCGCGAGACGCCGCTCAAGAGGTGCGCGGCATCCCGGTCCCCATCTCCCCGGGCAGCCCCAATCTCGAGGACGTCGTCGCGCGCGCACCACGGGTCCCCCGGATTCCGCCATGGGAGGAGGCAGAGGGCCGGGACACCTGACCCGGGGGTTGCCGGACGGGATACGTGTGAGCGCGCGACTGGGGGGCGCGCTCGAGGCAGGAGGTGCCCGGGCCGCTCCCACTTTGTTGTCGCCGCCTCGCCCCCATGATCCTAAGCATTGGAACGAGTCGAAGCCGACGCAGTCGATGACCACAGAGATCGTCACCGTCCGCCCCGGGCTTGCAACCGCGACACTGCAGCGGCTGCCCAATTTCGTGGGCATCTCCGAGGCCACCGCCGGCGCCACCGGAATCTCGATGAACCTCGTCGTGATCCCGCCCGCAGGCCAGGCGGAGCCTCATCTGCACCTGGGGTTCGAGACCGCCATCTACCTCCTCAAGGGCCGTGTCGAGACACGGTATGGAGAGAAACTCAGCCAGTCGGTCGTCAATCGCGAAGGGGATTTCATCTTCATCCCGGCCGGTGTCCCGCATCAGCCTCGCAACCTGAGTGACACCGACCGGGATGAAGATGAAATC
>Ga0316576_10000736_pt1 | contig 16236 bp, 13 predicted proteins | sample S0NA_FD_203075 | JGI IMG/M metagenome (GOLD analysis project Ga0316576, IMG submission 203075) | Rhizosphere microbial communities from salt marsh grasses in Alabama, United States - S0-2_050615r3r5 | ecosystem: Host-associated > Plants > Roots > Rhizosphere | place: USA: Alabama | collected... | reverse complement strand
CGGCTGGGAGGGCACTCCCAACTGTGTCTCCGGTGTCGCCTTCCTCAAGGCCTTCAACGAGGGCCGCATGAAGATCACCGCCGAGAAGGTCGTGTGCGTGGGCGGAGGCGATACCTCCATCGACGTGGTCTCGGTTGCCCGCCGGCTGGGGCATGTCACCAAGTCGGGTCCGAAGGACCTGCCCGAGACCGTGATCCACGATGGCTATGTGGCACACGACGCGGCCACGACGGCCGCCGCCGAAGGTGCCGAAGTCACCCTGACCTCGCTGTTCACGCGAGAAAAGATGACCGCCTCGGAGCACGAGGTGCATGACGCGACCCACGAGGGCGTCACCATCCTCGACGGTGTCATGCCGGTTGAGGTCATCAAGGGTGCAGACGGGCGCGCGACCGGCCTGAAGGTGGCGGACTGCGAAATGATCGACGGCCGCCCCACGCCCGTGGAGGGCACCGAGCGCGTGTTGGCCGCCGACCTGATCGTCGCCGCGATCGGTCAAGGCGGGGATCTGCAGGGACTGGAGGATCTCGACAACGGACGCGGCCTGATCAACGCCGACAAGTTCTACCAGGTCCCCGACCGTCAGGGTCATTTCGTCGCGGGTGACATCATCCGTCCTCATCTTCTGACGACTGCGATCGGCCAGGCGTCGATTGCCGTCGACTCGATCGATGAGTATGTCCGCCACGTCGAGCACAAGCGCCGCCCGAAGGTCGACGTCCATCACTTCAACCTGCTGGAGAAGCTGACCGAGGCCAATCTCGCCCCGGAACCCTTCGTGCCCCAGCGCAGCGGCGACATGCGTGGCACCTCGAGCGCCAAGTACGCAATCCACAATTACGAGGACCGCTCGGGCGCCGAGGTCATTCCGCACGAGGAGCTCTTCCTCGGCCACTTCAACTACCACGCCCGGAACCTCCGTAAGGAGGAGGTGCCGAGTGCCGACGACGTGCTCGGCCACTTCAAGGAGCGCGTCATCGGTCTCTCGGAGGAGGAGGCCATCGACGAGGCCAAACGTTGCATGAGCTGCGGCATGTGCTTCGAGTGCGACAACTGCGTGATCTTCTGCCCGCAGGACGCCGTCTTTCGGGTCGACAAGAACAACCGGACCACGGGACGCTATGTGGACACGGACTATGCCAAGTGTATTGGCTGTCATATCTGTGCCGATGTCTGCCCGACCGGCTACATCAAGATGGGCCTTGGCGAGTAGAGAAACGGGAGGCGTCGATGGCAAAAGCCGCAGTCAGAGCTGGCCTCGTCGCCGTTGGACTGGCTTGGGTGCTTGCCGCCCAAGTCGTCCTGGCGGCCGACGCGAAGACCTACGTGGTCGAGGGATCCAAGGCCGCGTCCCTGGAGTCGTGCGTCGAGCCGACCGACCTGATGCGTCGCAGGCACATGGAGCTCATCAAGCACCAGCGCGACGAGACCGTGCACGGCGGGATCCGCAGCAGCAAGCATAGTCTTGCGGGCTGCGTGGATTGCCATATCCGCCGCGTAACGGACCAAACGCCGGCACCGATCCATCAGAAGAGCGAGTTTTGCGGGGCCTGTCATGCGTTCACAGCGGTGAACCTGAATTGCTTCGATTGCCATGCCGCGGTGCCCAAGGGGCCTGGCGCCGATCTGGCCGCGCAAGCCGCCCACCAGGCCGTCGGGAACCGCCCCTCGGTGCAGGTGGGCCCTGAAGGGGAAGGCCACTGAGATGAAAGAGAAGCATGCACCTACCGATCCGCAACGCCGGGGCTTTCTGGACGCCGCCGCCGCGGGCGTCACGGCCGCCGTCGTCGCACCCGGCGTCATCCTGCATTCGGTGACCGCCGCGCCCAGATCCGAGGCGGTCACCAGCGACGTGCGTTGGGGACTGTTGATCGATACGTCGAAATGCGCCGACGGCTGCTCTGCCTGTGTCGATGCCTGCGACAAGGAGAACGGCCTGGATCTGCAAACGCCGCCTCCGGGGGCTGCCGAGGCACGGTGGGATGCGCAAAAAGCGGTCTGGATTCGCAAAGTCAAGGTGCAGGACAACCAGACAGGGCGCGTCACCAATCTGCCCTTGATGTGCCAGCATTGCGAGCATCCGCCGTGCGTCGATGTCTGTCCGACCGGGGCCTCGTTCAAACGCGCCGACGGTATTGTGATGGTCGACCGCCATATCTGTATCGGCTGTCGCTACTGCATGATGGCCTGCCCATACAAGGCGCGGAGCTTCGTGCACGAGGTGATGGAAAACCAACTCACGCGCGTCCCGCGCGGCAAGGGTTGCGTCGAGAGCTGCAACCTCTGCGTGCACCGTCGCGACCACGGCGAGGAATCCACTGCCTGCGTTGATGCCTGCACGGCGGCCGGCCACGAGGCGATCGTCTTCGGGGATCTCAAGGATCCCCGCAGCGCCATCCGCACCCGGCTGGCTGAGATGTCCAGTCGCCAGATCCGCGAGGATCTGGCCTTGAACACGGGCGTTCGGTATTCGGGTATCTGACCAGGGCGAGGCGAACTCAGCATGAAGCGCATCATCTACCGCGAGTGGCGTATCCCGCCCGCTCGTTACTGGAGTCTGATCGGAATCCTGGGCACCGTCATCGCGATCGGTGCGCTCGCGTTCGCCTACATGGAGCATGAAGGCCACTGGGTGACCGGGATGAACAACTCGGTCGTCTGGGGCACCCCGCACGTCTTCGCCGTGTTCCTGATCATCTCGGCCTCGGGCGCACTCAACATCGCATCGATCGGCACCGTGTTTCGCAAGCCGCTCTACAAGCCGCTCGGGCGTCTCTCGGGACTCATGGCTGCCGCGCTTCTCATGGGCGGGCTGCTGGTCCTGGTTCTTGACCTGGGGAGGCCTGAGCGTCTGGTGGTGGCGATGACGACCTATAACTTCCGGTCGATCTTTGCCTGGAACATCTTTCTCTATACGGGTTTTCTGGCCATTGTCATTGCCTATCTCTGGAGCATGGCGGATCGCAAGGGTGGGCCCTACAATCGGCCGATCGGGATCGTCGCCACCGTCTGGCGTCTCGCGCTCACGACCGGCACCGGGTCGATCTTCGGGTTTCTAGTCGCGCGCCAGGCCTATGACGCGGCGATTCTGGCTCCCATGTTCGTTGTCATGTCGTTCGCCTACGGTTTGGCCATCTTCATGCTGGTGTTGATGTTCAGCTTCCGCGAGGAAGGGCGGCCCATCGGCGACCGCCTGATCGGGCGGCTCAAGAACCTGCTGGCCGTCTTCGTCCTGGGGGTCTTCTATTTCACCCTCGTCTATCATCTGACCAAGCTGTACGGGGCCAAGAACTACGACCTGGTCGGTTGGCTCCTGCTCGACGGCGGCATCTATACATTCATGTTTTGGGTGGGTTGGGTCCTGATCGGCGGGCTCGTGCCCCTCGGCATCATCTACCATCCGGTGCTGGGCAAGAATCGGGGCTGGATCGCGGCGGCGTGTGGCCTGGTGATCGTTGGCGGCTTGGCAAGCATGTACGTGATCATCATCGGCAGCCAGGCCTACCCGATCCAGATGTTCCCGGGGCAGACTGTCCTGGAGTCCGGTTTCATGGATGGCGTTCAGGGCCAGTCCGCGCCTTACAGCCCGACCATCCCCGAGGTGCTGCTTGGTCTGGGAGGCGTCGCCGTTGCCCTTCTGATCACCGCCGTGGGTGTGCGCGTCCTGCAGTTTCTTCCGGAGTCGCTTGCGGACGACGTCTTGCCGGCCGACGAGGAGACCCTGGCTCAGCATACGGCTGAAGCGCAGGCCTGATATTCTGGGACCGGGTCGTTCCGCTCGTCAGGGCGCCCGGCTCGCGCCGGGTTGGGCGCTTGCTGAGTGAGCAACCGCGGTCCTGACGGGATTTCGGCGGGATCAGGGATCTCAAAGCGGCCCACTGTCAGCTCTCCGGGCGATGGCGCACCTCTACATCTCAGCAGCGCAGAAATCATCGGGCAAGACCACGCTCTCGATCGGTCTCTGCCGCGCTTGGCGCGACCGCGGTTTGCGCGTCCAGCCGTTCAAGAAGGGACCGGACTATATCGACCCGCTGTGGCTCACCGAGGCCTCCGGGCGTCCCTGCTACAACCTCGACTTTCATACGATGGCGCGGGCGGAGATCGCGGACGCCTTCGGGCGTGAGCTCGTTGGGGCGGATCTCGGCTTGATTGAGGGCAACGTCGGTCTCTTCGACAGCATCGATCCCGCCGGCTCCAACAGCAACGCCGAGCTGGCCAAGCAGCTGGGCGCCCCGGTGATCCTGGTGATCAACTGCCACGGCATCGGTCGCGGCATCGCCCCCCTGTTGTTGGGATATCAAGGGTTCGACCCCGAGCTGCAGCTCGCCGGGGTCGTTCTCAACAAGGTCGGGGGAGCGCGTCACGCCAAGAATCTGATCTCCGTTCTCGAGCACTACACCGACCTTCCCGTGCTGGGCGTGATGCATCGCGACGAGGAGATCGAGATTGCGGAGCGCCATTTGGGGCTGATGCCCAGCAATGAGGCTGAGGCTGCAGCGGCGTGGATCGACCGCATCCGAGGGCGCGTCGCCGACCAGGTCGATTTGACTCGCCTGCTCGCGATTGCGGAGGCGGCCCCGCGTCCTGTCGCACCAGCCTGTCCGCGACCTCGGCTTGCGTTCCCCGGTGATCTGGTGCGCATCGGGATCGCGCGCGATATGGCCTTCGGATTCTATTATCCGGACGACCTGCGCGCTCTCGCTGAGGCGGGCGCGGAGCTCGTCGACTTCAGCCCGGTCGGAGATCCCGAGCTGCCTGCGGTCGACGCCCTCTTCATCGGCGGCGGCTTTCCCGAGTACCGCATGGAGGCCTTGGAAGCGAACCGGCTGATGCGTGAGCAGATTGCCGACTTCGTGGCGCGCGGAGGGCCCGTTTACGCTGAATGCGGGGGCTTGATGTATCTCTGCCAGGGCATCAGCTGGAACGATGAGCGGCGCGCGATGGTGGGTGCACTCAAGGCTGAGGTGGAGTTGCGCAGCCGGCCGCAGGGACGGGGTTATGTCCGTCTGCGGGAGACGGACGCCTTCCCCTGGCCCCGCTTGACCGAGCATCGCGCCGAGCTGCCGGCCCACGAGTTCCACCATTCCGCGGTCATTGCGCCCGACCCCGGCTGGCGCTATGGCTTCGATGTCCTGCGCGGCGTTGGAATCGACGGTATGCATGACGGCATCGTGCAAGACCGCCTGCTCGCCTGTTACAGCCATCTCAGAGACGTGGGCGGCTGCCGATGGACGCACCGTTTCGTCGAGCAGGTTCGCCGTTCTCTCGACGCCTGACGAGACGTCGATCTCGTTCATCCCTCGGGTCAGAGCGGCTTGCCATCGGGCAATCCCCATATCCGCGGTTACAATACCCCCGGGTGTGGCGCGGCCGCCTCCCGTCGGGCATGCTGTCGCCGCAGGCTCGATCGGTGTGTCCTGGTCGCACGACTCCTGCGGACGGGCGACGGTGTTGAACCGATACCAACAGCATAGGTCTCAGATGTTTAAACTCACGACAGCAGCAGCCGAGCAGGTGCTCAGGGCCGCCAGAGAGGGCGGAACCGAGGGCATGGCACTCAGACTGGCGGCATCCCAGGCAGCGGACGGGACCATCGACTACCGGATCGGGTTCGATGATCCATCCGAGGACGATATTCGAATGCGCTGCGAGGATGTCGAGGTCGTCATGACGCCCGAGCACGTCCCCCTGCTGGATCAGACGACGATGGACTACGTTGAGATCGAGCCCGGTCAGTTTCGCTTCATCTTCCTCAATCCGAAGGATCCGCACTACACACCGCCGACCGAAGCCTGAGCGCACCGCGCGGACTCGACATGGACCTCAGCACCGAGGACAGCTTCCGGCTCAATGTCCTGCTGGCCAATCGGCCCCTGGCGATCCGGATCGACGAGGCGAGACTGCTGGTCTATGGCCTCGGTCCACAGGGGGAGTCGGTCGTGCGCCTCAACGCAAACACCAGGCCGGATCAATACCTGCGCCGAGTCAAGGAGCTGATCTCCGGGCATGTCCTGGGCTCTCCGGGTGGCTATCCCATCTATCTGCGCCGCTGGACGCGCATGGGTCAGATGCGGGACGAGAGCCTGGAGCAGCTGCTCCTGCTGGGCGAGCCGGAGGCCGTCGTGGCGGCCGTCTGCTCACCCGGGCTCACAGACGAGCTGGCCCGCCGCGCCTGGTGGGCGATGGAGGACGCCGAGAATGCCCGCCGGATGCTGGGCAACCCGGCGATCGTCGAGGGCGCGATGGGCCCGGTCCTCGTGGACTATCTGATCGATTATCTGCCTTTCGAGACCGAAAGCGACAAGATCATGGAGTCCATCCGGCTGGTCTTGCAGACCGGACTCCTCGATGCGGATCGCAGGGACGACCTTTGGAAGAAGGCTGCGCGTAAGCAACCCTATCTCGTCGGATTTTTGCAGGCCCTCCCCGACGATTTACCAGAGCGCGCAAATCCGCGTCAGCTTCCCGAGCCGATCGCCGCGCTGGCGCAGCAGGGCAACGTCTGCGCGCGCCTGCTGCGTCGAGTCTACGCACCGGCCGGGCAGGCCTTTGTCGCGACGGTCGGCACGGTGTTGGCCAAGCCGCCGAATCAGGATGTCGTGACGGCGACCTTCGATCTGCTGAGAGACTATTTCGGCGCGCTGCGGCCGGAGGGCGACCCGGACCTCGCGCTAGCGGACTTGCTCGCCGACGCCGAGCGGCTCGCAACGCCGGCAAGCCCCGACCCCGACACGGGACGACTCCTGCGCGCGGTGCCGGAAGCGGCGCACGAGGTGGCAGCCATGCGCGTGCTGTCCGGTGTCGGCTACGGTCTGCTCCGAGCCCTGTCGCTCGACCCAAGCGTGCTTGGGAGCCTCATGCGGCGGAAGCTTGCGCCCGTCATGGATCCGCTCCAGGAGCGACTGCGCCTGCTGGCAGGGCGTTGATTGAAAGCGGCTTGTTGTGCCTCGAAGGCCTCCCCGATCGGGTCTGCCAGGGCGGCTCGCCCCGAACGCCGCGGCGATCCCTTTTAATCGTCAGAAACGAACGAAATAAGAATAACAATCGATTTTAGAGATCATCATGCGGACGCTACCCTACGTGCAGGGTTGAATAGGAGCACGCGCATGGCTAAGACATTCTCGTTCGCGATCCTCCACATGACGGTCGCCTTCACCGTCGGCTACATCCTGAGCGGCAGCCTCCTGGTCGGCGGGGCCATTGCCCTGGTCGAGCCGGCGGTCAACACGGTGGTCTATTTCGTCCATGAGAAGGTCTGGGAGCGCATGCGAAGCGAACCCTGCGCAGGTGGCCTCCTGACGTGTTAAGCCAACGGGCCGGCGAGCCGCTCGCTGATGTCCCACAGTCGGCGGTTCGCTTCTGGGTCGCGCGTCTGCGCAGGCGCCCTGAGGGGGCGACGGTCGCCGAGATACTGGCCTGTGACACCTTCCAGCTGCGGGGACCGGGCCAGGTAGAGGACGCGCTCGGCAGCGCGCTCGGGCGTCGGGATCGCCCAACCGAGAAGGGCGTCGACCGATTTCCAGAAGATGCCTTGAGCGCCGTCAGTCCCGCCGAGATTGGACCTGAAGACACCCGGGAACACGCAGTTGACGGTCACGCCCGTCCCGTCTAAACGCCTTGCCAGCTCGAACGTGAAATGCAGGTTGCCCAGCTTGGACTGGCCGTACGCCTGCATCATGCGATAGCGGCGGCGGGTCCAGTGCAGATCGTCGAAGTCGATCGCGGTGTCGATGCGGGTCCCGACGTTGACGATGCGGGCCGGTGCGCTCGCCTTGATCCGATCCAGTAGCAGTCTCGTGAGCAGGAAGGGACCCAGATGGTTGACCGCGAGCGAGCGCTCGATGCCCTCGGGGCTGGTACGGCGTGTCGGATAGGCGGTCCCGGCATTGTTGACGAGGAGGTGAAGTCGGTCGAAGCGGGCGATGATCGCCGCGGCCGCGCGACGGACCTCGTCCTGGCTGCCCAAGTCCGCGAGGAAGAGATGGACGTCTGGATTGCCAGTCGCTGCAGCAATCTCCTCACGCGCGGCTTCGCCGCGGCGGCGGTCGCGTGCCAGCATCCCAAGCCGCGCCCCGTCCCGGGCGAGTGCCAATGCGACCGCCTTGCCCAAACCGGAGTTGGCGCCCGTGACGAGGACCGTCCTGCGATCCGCGTCCGTCACACGCTGCCCAGCAGTGAAGCCGTCATTCGGCGTAGCCGCCTCGCCCGGAGCCGCGGGTATCGCGCGCGAAATAGCTGACGCGCCCCATCGGGACCACGGTCACGCCGCCGGCGCTGACATGGAAGCGTTGCTCGTCCTTCGTACGGTCGAAGCCGATCTCGTCGCCTGCCTCGATGACGTTGTGCCGGTCCACGATGACATTGCGCAGACGGGCACCGCGGCACACGCGGACATAGTCCATGATGATGCAGTCCTCCAGGACGACATCCTCCTCGATGACGGCCTCGCGACGGATGATGGAATTGATCAGCCGCGCGCCCTCGTGGATCATGGTCGCGGCACCGAGCAGGGTATTGCGGAGCTCGCCGCCCAGCACACGAGCGACCGGTCCCTGGTAGCCACTGGAGAAGACGGGCCATTCCGGGTTGAACATATCGAAGACGGGCTCCGCGCCGAGGACGTCCTTGTGCGCATCGAAGTAGGCGTCGATGGTACCGACGTCGCGCCAGTAGACCGCGGTCTCGTAGGGCTGCACGCCGGGGATCACATTCGTTGCGAAGTCGTAGGCGTATAGCCGGTGGGTACTCAGCAGGCGCGGCAGGACGTGCTGCCCGAAGTCCGATTCGCCCGCCGCCTGGGTCTCCTTCAAAGCCTTCAGCAGCACCTCGGTGTCGAAGATATAATTTCCCATCGAGGCGAAGGCCTTGGTCGAATCCCCGGGTAAGTGCGTCGGGTTGGCGGGCTTCTCCTCGAAGGCACTGATTCGGCCCTCTTCATTGGCCGCGATAACCCCGAAGCTCGAGGCCTCAGCGATCGGCACGGGCAGCGCTGCGATCGTGACGTCGGCCTGGCGGGTCTTGTGGAACTCGACCATCTGCCGGATATCCATGCGATAGATGTGATCCGCACCGAAGACGGCGACGAGATCCGGCCGGTGTTCCTCGATCAGGGTGATGTTCTGGTGAACCGCGTCGGCCGTGCCTTGAAACCAATGTGCGCCGGCGATCATCTGGGGCGGCACGACGGTGACAAACTGGCTCTGCAGCAAGGGTGAGATGGTCCAGGCCTTGCGTACATGCTCGATCAGCGACTGCGACTTGTACTGCACCAACAGGTAGATGGTCTGGATCTGGGAGTTGACGAGGTTGCTGAGCACGAAATCGACGATGCGGTAGCGTGCGCCGAAGGGAACGGATGGCTTGGAGCGCCCCGTCGTCAGAGGTTGGAGGCGCGAGCCTTGGCCGCCGGCCATGACGAAGGCGATGATTCGATCGGTTTGCATGATTCCTCCAGGTGCCCCTGATGCCGGAGCTTTCATTGTGACAGCGGGTTCCCGATGTCAATGATAAACCCCTCCAACCGAGGTTTCCCGATTATCGGAATCCCGACCCAAGCGGATGCCCTGTCCGGTGCCATCGGGGGCGCGGTCGGCGACGCGACCGTCTACAATGGCGGGCCATGATGGTTGCAGCCTGGAGCAGAGATGAGTGAGCATAGGAGAAAGGTGCCTGGACGCCCGGTGATGCTGATCATCCTGGACGGGTTCGGCTTGAATCCGGCCAAGGCCAACAACGCGGTCCTGATTGCAGACACACCGAAGCTGGACCACTACTTCTCGCGCCATCCGCACACCGCCCTGCAGGCGTCCGGCCTGGCGGTAGGGCTCCCGGACGGGCAGATGGGCAACTCCGAGGTCGGCCACATGTGCCTGGGGTCGGGCTGCGTCGTGCGCCAGGATCTGGTGCTGATCGACCAGGCGATCGACGAACGAAGCTTTTTCGAGAACCATGCCCTGGTTGCGTCGGCGCAGGCGGCGGCCGAGCAGGGCAGGCCGATCCATCTGATGGGTCTGGTCTCGGACGGCGGTGTGCACAGCCATGTCCGCCATCTCGCGGCGCTGATCAAGCTCTGCAAGCGGCAGGGCGCACGCCCGCTGGTCCATGTCTTCACCGACGGCCGGGATACCCCGCCGCGCTCCGCGCTCAGCTATCTCAACTGCCTGGACGAGCCCTTGCACACCGCCGGGGGCCGGATCGCGACTGTCAGTGGCCGCTACTACGCCATGGATCGCGACAATCGCTGGGAGCGCACCGAGATGGCATGGCGTGCGATGGTCGACGGCGAGGGTCGCCAGGCGTCCGATGTCCGCGCGGCGATCGAGGCCGCCTATGCCGCGGGTGAGGACGACGAGTTCATCCGCCCGACGGTCCTCGCGGGTGCCGAGCCCATCCGCAACGGGGATCAGGTGATCCACATCAACTTCCGCAAGGACCGACCGCGTCAACTGGTCTCCGCCTTCTTCCAGCCGGATTTCGACAAGTTCGACCGACGCGGCGTCACCGGCGTCAAGGTCACCTGCATGATGGAGTACGACCCCTGGTTCGGGCTGCCGTTCGCATTCGATCACGACATGCCGAAGGTCACCCTCGGGCGGCTCCTCAGCGATGACGGCATTCCCCAGTTCCACTGCGCGGAAACAGAGAAGTATGCCCACGTCACCTTCTTCTTCAACGGCGGCCGTGACGACCCCTTCCCTGGAGAGGAGCGCGCCCTGATCCCGTCGCCCAAGGTCCCGACCTATGACCTGCAGCCGGAGATGAGCGCACCGGAGGTCGCCGATGTGATCGTCGATGCACTCCACGGCGGTCGATTCCCCTTCATCGTGGTGAACTTCGCCAACGGCGACATGGTCGGCCACACCGCGGTCCGGGAGTCGGTGATCGCCGCCGTCGAGGCGCTTGATCGCGAGGTCGGCCGGGTACTGGATACCGCTGTGGAGTGCGGTTATTCGGTGATCCTGACCGCGGACCATGGTAATTGCGACGAGATGGTCGATCCGGTCACGGGTGACCCGCATACCCAGCACACGGTCTATCCGGTGCCCTGTCTGATCATCGACGAGACCCCCTGGCGGCTTGCCGTAGGGGGTGGGATCAAGGACATCGCGCCCACCGTCCTCCATTTGATGGGGATTCCGATCCCGGCACAGATGGACGGGCACTCGCTCCTGCTCGGGCCGGCGACCGCCTGAACGATGCAGGCCTATCTCGATCTGCTTCGCGATGTCATCGACAATGGCGTCGACAAATCCGACCGCACCGGTGTCGGCACTCGATCGGTGTTCGGGCGCCAGCTGCGTTTCGATCTGAGCCGCGGGTTCCCGCTGCTCACCACCAAGCGCATCCACACCAAGAGCCTGATCCACGAGCTCCTCTGGTTTCTCTGCGGCTCGACCGACAACCGATGGCTGCGTGATCGGGGCGTGACCATCTGGGACGAGTGGGCGACCGAGGATGGTCGTCTCGGTCCCATCTATGGTGCCCAATGGCGCAGCTGGGCCTGCCCGGACGGCCGCGTGATCGATCAGCTCGGCGATCTGGTTGCGACGATCCGGACCCGTCCGGATTCGCGACGCCTGCTGGTCTCGGCCTGGAACCCGGCGGATCTGCCCGACGAGGGTCGGAGTCCGCAGGAGAACGTGCACGCCGGGCGTATGGCCCTGGCGCCGTGCCATTGCCTGTTTCAGTTCTATGTCGCCGGCGGGCGTCTCTCCTGTCAGCTCTATCAGCGCAGCGCCGATCTCTTTCTGGGTGTGCCGTTCAACATTGCGAGCTATGCATTGCTGACGCATCTGATCGCCCATCAGTGCGACCTGGAAGGGGGTGACTTCATCCATACGTTCGGTGACGTCCATCTTTACCGCAATCACCTGACCGACGAGATCGTATTCTCGCAGCTCGAGCGCGAGCCCCGGACCCTGCCGACGCTCCGCCTGCTGCGGCGACCCCCTACCCTGTTCGATTACCGGTTCGAGGACATCGAGCTCGTCGGGTATGACCCACACCCTGGCATCCGCGCACCGATCGCGGTCTGACCGGATGCCGGACCTCAGCTGACCTGGCAGGCGCACGCCTCCTCGGGGAGCCACTTCTCATGGATTCGTTCAGCCAAGCCTTTGTGGAATATGGACTCTTCCTGGCCAAGACCTTGACCATCCTGCTCGGCATCGCCGTGCTCTTGATCCTGGGCATGCGTCTTCGCCAGGCCGCGCATGGCGATGCCGAGCAGTTGGAGATCATCGACCTCAATCAGCGCTATCGTGAGCTCACGCGCGCATTGAAGGAGCTCTCCCTCCCCAAGAAGGCCTACAAGGAGTACCTGAAGGCGGAGCGTAAAGAGGAGAAGGCGCGCGAGAAGGGCGCCAAGGCCCAGCGCCCGCGGCTCTTCGTCATCGAGTTCAACGGTGACATCCGCGCCAGCGAGGTCAGTGCCCTGCGCGTTCTGGTAACCATCCTGGTGATGGAGGCCCGCGAGGGAGACGCGGTGCTGGTGCGCCTGACCAATGCCGGCGGCCTGGTCAGCGACCACGGTTTGGCCGCCTCACAACTGGCGCGTATCCGCCAGAAGGGGATTCCGCTGACGGTTGCGGTCGACAAGGTCGCCGCAAGCGGCGGCTACCTGATGGCCTGCGTGGCCGATCGCATCATCGCTGCGCCCTTCGCGGTCGTCGGCTCAATCGGCGTGCTGGCGGAGCTGCCCAACTTCCATCGCCTGCTGGAACGCTACGGCGTCGACTTCGAGCTGCACACCGCCGGGGAGTTCAAGCGCACCCTCACCCTGTTCGGCGAGAACACCGAGGAGGGTCGCCAGAAGCTGCGCGAGCAGCTGGACGAGACGCACACCCTCTTCAAGTCGTTCCTGACCAGCTATCGTCCGAGCCTGGACCTCGACCGGGTCGCCACCGGCGAGTACTGGCATGGCGAGCGCGCCGTCGAGCTGGGCCTGGTCGACACCATCCAGACCAGCGACGACTTCCTCTTGGCGGCCAGTGCAGACATGGACCTACTCAAGCTCAAGTACACCGCCCGCAAGAAACCCATCGAACGGCTGCTGTCCAGTCTGCGGGCGGCGCTGGACCACGCGCTCGCAGGCTGGCGCCCCGGGAGGTGAACCCGGCACGACCGGCGCACAGATGCAGAGGATGGACAGGGACGGCCATTGCCCAACGCTGACGCGTCGAAGTGAGGATTGCTCGGGTTGCTGTCGGTCGCGAGTCGCAACTGTGGCACGAACAACGCAGACCGGGCTCCGCCTCAGAATCCTTTTCCGGTAACGGGCAAACAAGGGAGTCTGCGATGGCTAAGATCCTAATATCCTGGACCGATCCCGCTTCGCTCCATCCGGGCGACGCGAACGTCTCTTGGCGGCCTGGACCCTTAGGCGCTCGAGCCGGATCCAGGCGTCCAGGATGCAGGCCACCGACCATGCCTGCGCCGGGCAGCCGCGCGGGCGGTGGGGCGGGTCGCCGTCGAAGATCTCGCTGACGGTGCCGAGCCCGGCGTCGAGCAGGTGATCGGAAATCGGTTCCAGACGTGCCTGGGCTGCGGCTGCATCGCCGGTCACGCGGTTCTCGGCGAGCGCGTAGGGCCCGAGCAGCCAGGCCCAGACGTTGCCCTGATGGTAGGCCGCATCGCGACTGCGGACATCCCCCACATACTGGCCCTGATAGTCGGGATCCTCCGGCGTCAGCGACCGCAGTCCGTATGAGCAGAGGAGATGGCGCTCGCACATGGCCACGACTGCCGCCTGATCGGGCGGATCGAGCGGCGAGTGGACGAGACTGACCGCGAAGATCTGATTCGGGCGGATCCGCGCGTCGCCTCCGTCCGGGCCGTCCAGGACGTCGTACAGTCCCAGTCGGTCCGGGCGGACGAAACGCGCAAATCCGGCCCGGGCCGCGTCGGCGCAAGCGCGGTAGCGCCGGGCATCCAGGCCCAGTCGGTCGGCGAAATCGGCCATCATCCGGAGCCCGTGATACCAGAGCGCATTGATCTCCACTGGTTTGCCGATGCGGGGGGTGACGACCCAATCGCCGACCTTCGCATCCATCCAGGTGAGTTGCACGCCCGGCTCACCGGCTCGGATCAGCCCGTCCACCGGGTCCATGGCGATCCCGTAGCGCGTTCCGTTGCGATAATGGGTGATGATCGACTCCAGGAGGGGGAAGGCGCGCGCGAGCGCATCCAGGTCAGCCGTGGCCTCGACATAGGCGCGCCAAGCCTCGATCAGCCAGAGCGCGGCATCCACCGTGTTGTACTCGGGAACCTCGCCGGAGCCGGGGAAGCGGTTGGGCAGCATGCCGCGGTCGACCAGACCGGTGAAGGTCTCGAGGATGCGCCTCGCTGTCTCGGGTCTCCCGGTCGCGAGGGTCAGGCCGGGGAGCGCGATCATGGTGTCCCGGCCCCAATCGCCGAACCAGGGGTAGCCGGCGATCACGGACATGCCGCATGCCAGGTCATCACGCGGATCGCGGGCGGCGATCGCGCGCTCGATCAGAAAGCTGTCGGCCGCGAGGATGAGCTGGTCGATCCAGCTCGGGAAGGTTGCGATCCCGGATTGCGCGGCCCTCGCGGTCCGCAGGAGCGCGCGATCACGCCGCTGGAAGCGTTCGAGCGCCTCGTTCGGATCAGGGTCGTCGGCGGATGCGAGCGTGGCCAGGATCCCGCACCGACTCATCGAGTCCAGGGACAGCTCCGCGAAGCCCACCCTCAGATGATCTTCCTGGTCTGGCAGGCCACGCTCCTGCTCGAGCGACAGGTTGAAATGCTCGATCCAGTCGGGATCAGTCCGAATTGTTCCGCCGCAGCCGATCAGATTGAGCGCAGACCCATCGGCGCGCTGAATCCGCAAGCGACCTCCGGTCGCCTGGAGCGCGGGATCGAATTCACCCTTACGCCGGACCTCATGGTGGTCCCGGTCGGCGAGGAGGAGGGCGATGCGCAGTCGTGGGGCGGCCCCTGCCCGACTGCGCAGCAACTGGTAGGTGAGCCACACCCCGTCCTCGCCCGGCGGCATCCAGATTCGCTGCTCGATCGTCAGGTCGGCGCAGCCCCAGTGCCACACGGGCATCCGCCCCTCGAGTCGAAACGACTCGATCAGCACATGGCCGGATGGCTCAACCCGGCCCTCGGCAAAGCGGTTGCTGAACAGAGGCCAGGCCCGCTCCCCGTCGATCAGGGTCGTGTCCATCTTGACGACCAGCAGTCGGCGCCCGAGCGGCGGGTCGACCGGCGCGATCAGCAGACCGTGGTAGCCGCGTGTCCGGGTCCCGGCGACCGTTCCCGCGGCATAGCCGCCCCGGCCGTTGGCGAGCCACCACTCCCGGCGCTCCGCCTCCGCCAGCTCGCCGCACAGGGCACGGCCGATCCTGATCCCGCCGGCACCGGAGCGGCTCATCGAAGCAGACCCGGCTGCCCGGACGTGGTCGGTCTCGCCAGACGATCGGCCATGTTGCACACTGTCACTCCACCGAGTCGAGGATCCGAACGAACGCAGCGCGGATCATGCATCAGGACGCCCGCGGTCAGCGAGCCTTCGTGGAACGCGCCGCTGATGCCTGGATGGCGGTCCTGTTCGTCGCTGCAATGCGGGCCTTCCAGGCTCGGGCGTGATTGGCCCGTTCCTCCGCCCGGTCGTCCGGGTGCTTGGCTCGAAGCTCCTTCTGGTCCGGTTGCAGGGCGGCCCGGGGGATTGCGACTCCGGCGCCGGCGGCGCCTGGCCCAGACGCCCGTGCCGCCGCATCGAACACGGAGCGAATCCGCGTTTGAGCTGACCCTGTCAATCGAGAGCATGAGTCCTGTCGATGTCCGAGCTGACCCTCCATTTCGAGCGCCGTGCCGGCTGGGGCACAGATGTCTACGCACACTGTTGGGACGCACACCCAAGGGGGCCTCACAGCGATTGGCCCGGTCTCGCGATGGAGCCCATCGGGGACGGCTGGTACCGGATCCGATTCCCGGGGACACGATCCCTGCGACTGGTTTTCAACGACGGTCGGGGCCATCAGACGCGCGACCAGTTTCGCGATGCGAACGGCTGGCTCGATGTCGCGGGCCGCTGGCATGACCACCGCCCCGCGCATCGGTTCAGCGGGGTCGGCCCGCGGGGAACGGGCGCGCAGCCGGGTCCGGCGCCGAGCGCCTCCACCGAGCCGCGTCCCATCGCAGAGCGAATCGATTTCCGCGAGGAGACGATCTACTTTCTGATCACCACGCGCTTCTATGACGGTGATCCGT
>Ga0316576_10000735_pt1 | contig 16241 bp, 14 predicted proteins | sample S0NA_FD_203075 | JGI IMG/M metagenome (GOLD analysis project Ga0316576, IMG submission 203075) | Rhizosphere microbial communities from salt marsh grasses in Alabama, United States - S0-2_050615r3r5 | ecosystem: Host-associated > Plants > Roots > Rhizosphere | place: USA: Alabama | collected... | reverse complement strand
TCGGGCCCGCCGGAGCGCACGATTCGCCCGGCCATCATCACGTGGATCCGGTCGGGCCGCATGTACCGCAGGATGCGGCTGTAGTGGGTGATCACCAGGATCCCCCGCTCCCCGCTGCGGATCGCCTCGACGGTGGAGGCCACCTCCCGCACGGCGTCGATGTCGAGGCCCGAGTCGATCTCGTCGAGGATGGCGACCTTCGGGCCGAGGGCCAGCAACTGGAGCATCTCCGACCGCTTCTTCTCGCCGCCTGAGAGGCCCTCGTTGACCGGACGGTCGAGGAAGTCCTCGAGGTCGAGGGCGGCCGCCGCCGCCTCGACCCGCTCCCAGAAGGCGGCGCCGCCGCCGGTGGCCCGTTCGATCTCCTCGAGGAACTCGCGCAGCGAGACCCCGGGGATCTCGACGGGGTACTGGAAGCCCTCGAACAGGCCGATCCTCGCCCGGGCATCCACCGGAGCCCCGAGCACCTCGACACCGTCGACGAGCGCCGAGCCGCCGGCGTCGTACTCGTGTTTGCCCATCAGGACGTGGCAGAGCGTCGACTTCCCGGAGCCGTTGGGCCCCATGAGCGCGTGGACCTCGCCGAACGGCACCGTCAGGTCCACCCCCTTGAGGATCTCGAGGTCGCCGAGCCGGGCGGTCAGGCCCGCAACGGCCAGTGCGGGGTTGCTCACGATGCCTCCTCGAGTGTGACGAACACGTCTCCGCCGACGACCTCGGCCCGGTACACCGGGACCGGCCTGGTCGCCGGGAAGGAAGACGGCTCGCCGGTGGTCAGGTCGAACTCCGAGCCGTGGCGGGGGCACTCGACGGCGCCGTCGAACACCTCTCCCTCGGCGAGCGATGCCTCGGCGTGGCTGCACCGGTCGCCGATGGCGTGCACGGTCTCGCCGAACCGGAACAGGGCGATGCGGTGGCCGGCGACGTCGGCCCGCACCCCGCGCCCGTCGGGCAGGTCGGTCAGGGATGCAACCCGGATTCGTGCGCTCACGATGTCTCCCGTTCCACGATCCCCTCGTATTTGGCCAGCATGGAGTCCGCCAGGGGACGCTCCAGGGCGGCCGCCGGGAACCGGCCGAGGACGTCCTCGAAGAAGCCGAGCACCTGGAGGCGGTCGGCCCTGATCCGGTCGAGGCCCCGGCTCATCAGGTAGTAGCGCTGCTCCTCGTCGAGGGGCCCCACCGCCGATCCGTGGCCACAGCGCACGTCGTTGGCGAGGATCTCCAGGTTGGGGACCGAGTGGGCCTCGGCGCCCTCGGAGAGCACCAGGTTGCGGTTGGTCTGGTGGGCGTTCGTCTTCTGGCCGGCCGGCTCGATGCGAATGAGCCCGGTGAAGACGCCCGCCGCGGTGTCGCCGACCGCACCCTTCAGGAACATCTCGGACGTGGTGTTCGGGGCACGGTGGTTCATGAAGTACCGGTAGTCGAGGGTCTGGTCGTGGTCGCCGAAGTAGACGCCGAGGATCCGGGCATCAGCTCCCCGTCCCTCGAGGTCCACCGTGAGGTGGAGGCGGGCGTTGCTGCCGCCGATCCCCGCCTCGGCGAGGGTCACCGAGGAGTCGCGCCCGACGCCGATGCGCTGCTGGGCGACCGCGTAGGTAGCGTCGCCCCAGGCCTGGACCATCGTGACCGCCAGCCGGGCGTTGTCCCCCATCCGCATCTCGAGTTGGGGGACGACGGTCACCCGGGTCCCGTCGGCCGACCGGAAGAGGACGACGAGGGAGGCATCGGAGCCGTCCCCGGAGACCACGCTGAGGTGCGGGAAGGCGACGGTTCCGGCGGCCGTCGCCTGGAACTCCACGACGTAGGGCCGCTCCACCGCCCGGCCGGCGGGAATCCGCAGCACCACCCCGTCCGAGAGGAAGGCACGGTGGGCGGCCGCGAACCGGTCGAGGTCGGCGGGTACCCCGACGAGCAGGTCCGCCTCACCCCCGTCCGGGACGGTCCCCGCGAGCGAGGTGAGGGTCCCGTCGGGGGAATCGATCGCCACGGTCGAGCCGTCCACGTTGAGCGCCCGGCCGGCGGCCTCCCCGAAGACCGGGGTGAAGTGGCCGTCGGGCGGGAGCGGGCTCCCCGGCTCCTCGGCGAGGTGGAGATCGTCGAGGTCCACCGGGATCTCGACGTAGCGCCAATCCTCTTCCTTCGGGTCGGGCATCGGCATGGCGGCGAACAACTCCAGGCCGGCGGCGGCCCGATCCCTCGCCCAATCGGGCAGAGAGGCGGTGACGCGTTCCGACGTCTGGCGGGTCAGCGGAAGCACTCGGTCTCCTCGAACGGCATGGTGAGCATATGCGGCGCGACCTCCCTACTCAAAGGCACCGGGGAACGGGCCGAGCCGGCGCCGCGCTGCCGCGAAGACGGCGTCGAACATCGGCTCGGTGAGCCGGCCGGTGAACGTGTTCTGCTGGCTCGGGTGGTAGGAGCAGATCACCAGCGGTCCTCCCGTGGGCACCTCCACCCCGTGCTGGAACCGGACCCGGGGCCGGGGCACGGCGACCCCCCGCCGCTGCAGCAGGCCGAGGGCCTCCCGGTAGGCGATCCCGCCGAGGCAGACCACCACTGCGACGCCGGGGAGCAGTTCCGCCTCGGCGTCGAGCCAGGGCCGGCAGGCGGCGAACTCGGCGGCCGTCGGGCGGTTGGCAGGCGGGGCGCAGCGCACCGGGGCGGTGACGAAGACATCCCGCAGCCGGAGGCCGTCGTCGCGGGCGACCGACTCGGGGCGGTCGGCGAACCCCGCCCGGTGGAGGGCCCGGTAGAGCCACTCCCCGGACCGGTCGCCGGTGAACATCCGGCCGGTGCGGTTGGCGCCGTGGGCCGCCGGAGCGAGGCCGACGACGAGGAGGCGGGCGGCGGGGTCGCCGAATCCGGGAACCGGCCGGCCCCAGTACTCCTCGCCGGCGTAGGCGGCCCGCTTCTCGGCGGCCACCTGCTCCCGCCAGGCGACCAGACGGGGGCATCGCCGGCAGGCGACGATCTCGCGGTGCAGGGCCTCGATGGTCACGGCCCGCCACCCTACCCCGTCACGGCAGCGCCGGGCGGGCCCGCCGGAACAGCGGCCCGGCGGCGGCTTCGAGCGCCGCGCCGATCCGGAAGGGCACCGGGTCGGACGCCGGGGGCCCGACGATCTGGATCCCGATCGGCACCCCGGTCGTGGGGGAGATCGCGGCCGGGACGTCGAGCACCGGCAGCCGGCCGAGGGCGTTGAACGGGTAGGTCATCGCCACCGCCAGCGCCTCGATGAGCGGCACCGCCCTTCCCTCGTCGGGATGTCCCCATCCGGCGGGGACCGCGGTCGTCGTCAGCGTCGGGCAGATCAGGGCGTCGTAGCCGGCGGCGAAGGTCTTCGCCTCGAGTTCCCGATAAGCGTCGTCGAGGAACGCCCAGCCGTCGATCCACCGATCGACGGTCACCGGCGGCCGCTCGAAGAACTCCCGGGCGTAGGAGGTCACGAGGTCCTCCCACCCGTCGGTCAACTCCCTCCGCAAGATCGCCCCCATCAGGAACGAAAGGTGCTCCTCGGCCACGTCGAGGAACCGCTCGTCCCAGTCGAGCCGGATCGGGTCGACCCGCGCCCCGAGCGACCGGAGGCGCTCGGCGGCACCGTCGACGGCGGCGGCGACGTCGGCGTCCACCTCGAAGTACCCGAGGTCGGCGCTGAGGGCGATCCGCATGCCGGCGGCGGGTGGGAATCGGTCCGGCAGGTCGAGCCGGGGCAACGACCAGAGGTTGCCCGGGAGCGGGCCGGCGAGGACGTTCTGGAAGAGGGCCGTGTCGGCGACGGTCCTCGCCAGCGGGCCGGAGGACAGGAACGGCTCGCGGTTCCACGGCCACGGTTCGGGAACCCGGCCGAAGGGGGCCTTGAAGCCGACGATCCCGTTCATCGACGCCGGGATGCGGATCGACCCTCCGATGTCCGACCCGCTCGCCAGCGCCGCCGATCCCGCCGCCAGCGACGCCCCCGATCCTCCCGAGGATCCGCCGGGCGTCAGGCCGGGGTTCCAGGGATTCCGGGTGATCCCGTGCAGCAGGCTCCAGGTGACGATGGTCATCGAGAACTCCGGGGCCGCCGATCGGGCGTGGACGATCCCCCCGGCTCCGAGGATCCTGGCGGCGACCGGGCCGGTGTCCTCCGCCACGCGGTCGGCGAAGAGCAGCGATCCGTTGGTGGTGCGCTGGCCGGCGATGTCGTCCTCGTCCTTCACGGCGACCGGCAGCCCCTCGAGGGGGCGGGCCCGGCCGGTGGTGTAGGCGTCGGCCGCCGCCGAAGCCTGCTCGAGTGCCCGATCGAAGAAGGTGTCGGTGAAGGCGTTGATCACCGGCTCGGTGGCCTCGGCCCGGGCGATCACCACCTCCATCAACTCGACGGGCGACAGGGCCCGCCGCCGGAAACGGTCGAGTGCCTCGGCGGCACTGAGGTAGGCGAGGTCGTCGGTGTCGATCATCCGATCCTCCGGGTCGCGATCGCTACTCTATCAGTTGATAGGGAAGGGAGCCCGCCGATGCGGATCGATCGTTCACACCTCGCCGTCCTGCTCGTCGACGTCCAGCCGTTCTTCCTCGACCTGGCCTACCCCGACCCGGCCGATCCGGACCTCGAGGCGCTCCTCGTCCGGTTCGAGCACCTGCTGATGCTGGCCGGATGGGCCGGGCTCCCGATGGTCGCGACCTTCGAGAAGCCCGTCGAGGAAAACGGGTGGCTCCCCGAGCGGCTGGAGCGGGTCTTCCCCGGCGCCGGAGGGCGTTTCGTGAAGAACCACTTCGGGAGCCCGTCGGAGCCGGAGATCCGCACCGCGATCGAGGGTGCCGGGGCCCGGCAGTTCGCCGTGGCCGGGGCGGAGACGGACGTGTGCGTCCTGCAGACGACCCTGGGCCTGCTCGAGATGGGGTTCGAGGTCTTCCTGCTCGAGGACTGCCTGTTCACCACCGAGCCCGATCCCGGGCCGGCACTGCGCCGTATGGAGCGCTCCGGGGCGGTGCCGCTCACCCTCAAGTCGATGGCGTACGAGATCGCCGGGTGCGTCGACGACACCCCGTGGTATCCGGAGACCGCCCTGCCCGGCACGGCTCCTCTGCCCGAAGGGTTCGTGCCACCGGAGCTCTGGCCGCCCCGGGCGGTCTAGCGGATTCCGCTCTCCCGGATCCGGTCGGTGTCGAGCTTGGTGACCGGCTCGACGGTGGTGAGGCCGCCGTCGGCGACGATCGTCTGCCCGGTGAGGAACGAGGCGTCCGGGGAGCAGAGGAAAGCGACCACGGCGGCGATCTCCTCCGGTTCGCCGACCCGTCCCAGGGGCGTCCACGGCGGGGCGGCGGCCAGGTCGCCCTCGCTGTTCATGCCGGTCCGGATCCACCCGGGGGCGACGCCGTTCACCCGGATGCGGCGGGCCGCCAGATGGGCGGCGAGGCTCCGGGTGACGCTGTCGAGGGCCGCCTTCGACGCCGAGTAGGCCATCGAGTAGACCGAGGCGGCCCCGGCGTCGACGCTGGAGACGTTGACCACCGCGCCGCCGTCGGCGAGGCGGTCCTGGAGCCCCAGGGTGAGCGCCACCGGGGCGTCGAGATTGACCGCCATGACGCGCCGCCAGGTGGCCGGGTCGAAGGCGAGGGGATCCTCGTACTCGAAGATCCCGGCGTTGTTGACGAGCACCTCGAACCGGAGCCCGGCGAGGTCATCGATCAGCCGTTCCCGCTCGTCGGGACGGCCGAGGTCGGCCCGGTGCATGGTGGCCCCGGCGGCCGCCAGGCTCCCGGCGGCCTCCTCGTCGGCGGCGAAGGTCCCGTGGACGGCATACCCGTCCGACGCCAGGCGGACGGCGATCGCCCGCCCGATCCCCCGGCTCGCTCCGGTCACCAGGGCGATGGGGCGGCTCATCGTGCCTCGTGGGTGATGCGGCCGGCGCGCATGGTGAGCACCACCGGGGTAGCGGCGATCCGGTGCGCCGGGATCTCGAAGAGGTCGGCCCCGAGCACGACGAGGTCGGCGTCCTTGCCCGGGGTGAGGGATCCGGTCCGGCCGGCGATCCCCAGTTGGGCGGCGGCCGCCGACGTCATCGCCCGGAGGGCCTCGGCCACGCCGATCGCCTCAGAGGCAGGAGGGAGCGGATCCCCGACGGTGACCCCGGCGAGCCGCCGGGTGACCGCCGACTCGACGAGCACCAGCGGCCGGTAGGTGGAGACGTAGGCCGACGCCGCGAAATCGGACCCGAGGGTCACGGTGACACCGAGGTCGAGGGCGCTTCGCAGCCGGTAGTGGTGCCGCGCCCGCTCTCCCAGGCGGCGAGCCATCACCGCGTCCACCGGCGTGGAAGCGATCCACTGGCCGGACGTGTTCCACACCACCCCGAGGCCTGCGAAGCGGGGCAGGTCGGTGGGGTCGATGAGGTCCCCGTGGCAGATCGTGAAGACCACGCCGGGGGCGCTCCGCTCCCGGGCGGCCTCGACGGCGTCGAGGGCGACCCGCACCGCCCGGTCGCCGATGGCGTGGAAGTGGCAGTTGAGCCCGGCGCCGCCGGCCTCGATCGCCCAGCGGCGGATGTCCTCCTCGGGGGCGGCCAGGGGCCCGGCGGTGTCGGGACGGTCGGCGTAGGGCTCGAGGTAGGCGGCGGTGTGCGCCTCGGGCACCCCGTCCACGAAGACCTTCAGCGTGTCGATCCGCACGTTCGGTGATCGGGCCTGCTGTCGGGCCTCGGCCAGGATCGCCACCGCGTCCTCGGGGTCGGAGTTGGCAACCTTGGACCCGACCACCCGCTGGCCGAGACGGCCCTCCCGGTCGAGATCGCCGAGCAGGTCCCAGCCGGCGCGCTCGCCGATGGTGAACACCCCGGCGTCGAAGACGGAGGTGAGCCCGGCTGCGGCGTACCCCTCCTGAGCGGCCAGCAACTCGGCGCGCACCTGCTCCGGGCGGGGCGGGCTCACCGCATCGCGCACCCGGTCCATGGCGGCCATCTCGAGCACCCACCCGGTCGGCTCGCCGTGCCGGTCGCGTGCGAACTCCGAGAAGCCGGGCTCGGGGTCGGGGGTGACGGCGGTCACCCCGGCGATCCGCAACGCCGCCGAGTTCACCCAGAGGGAGTGGCTGTTGATCTCGCGCAGCATCACCGGCACGTCGCCGAAGATGCCGTCGAGCAGGCGGCGATCGGGGCCGTCCGGGAAGATGTGCGAGCGCCATCCGCCACCGGTGACCACCGGGACCGACCGATCGGCCGCCTCGAGGATCCGGACGACCTCGTCGAGCGTGTCGGCGTTCGAGAGGTCCACCCCGGCCGCTTCGGACGGCCCGTCGAGGTAGTGGGTGTGGGCGTCGATGAGTCCGGGGACCACCAGGTGGCCGGCCGGGAGCCGGATCACCCGGGTAGCGGGGCCGGTGAGGGCGGCGACCTCGGACCGGGACCCGACCGCAGTCAGCCGGCCCCCGGCGACCGCCGCCGCCTCGGCCCACGGGGCGGCCGGGTCGGCGGTCCAGACCCGCCCGCCGGTGAGGACGACGTCGGCGGCGCTCACGAGACCTCCTCGGCGGTCCAGGCGAAGTGGCAGGCGGCCCGATCGGTCTCCGACGGCCCGGCCAGCCCGGGCTCGTCCTGCTCGCAGATCTCGGCGGCGAGCGGGCAGCGGGGCCGGAACCGGCACCCGGACGGCAGGGCGAGGGCGCTCGGCGGCTCGCCCTTGAGCGCCGCCTCGCCGGGTGCCTTCCGCTCCCCGAACTTCGGGGCGGCGGCCATCAGTGCCCGGGTGTACGGGTGCCGGGGATCCTCGAACAGGTCGGCGGCCGGGCGGTCCTCGACCGCCTTCCCGAGATACATGACCACCACCCGGTCGCTCACGTAGCGGACCACCGCCAGGTCGTGGGAGATGAACATGAGGGTGAGGCCCAGGTCCTCACGCAGCGAGTTGAGCAGGTTGAGGATCGGCGCCTGGACCGACACGTCGAGCGCCGCCACCGCCTCGTCGGCGATGAGGACCTCGGGCTCGAGGGCGAGCGCCCGGGCGATCCCGACTCGCTGCCGCTGGCCGCCGGAGAGGCGCCGGGGTCGGGCGTCCAACAGTGACTGGGGCAGCTCGACGAGGTCCATCAGCTCGGCGCAGCGGTCGTCGATGCGGTCGCGGGGGACGATGCGGTGGACCCGGAGCAACTCGGCGAGCATCTTGCGGATGCTCAGCGAGGGGTTCAGCGAGGAGCTCGGATCCTGGAACACCATCTGGATGCGGCGCATGGTGTTTCGGTCGCGCCGGCCGGTCAGCTCCCTCCCGTCGAGGTGGACCGAGCCCGAGGCGATCGGCACGAGCCCGGTGATCGCCTTGGCGAGCGTGGACTTGCCGCATCCCGACTCGCCGACCAGCCCGATCGACTCCCCCCGCTCCGCCTCGAACGAGATACCGTCCACGGCGGTGAGGACCGGCGGAGGCTCGCGCTTGATGCGGGCCGCCAGCAGCGAACCGACCTTGAAGCGCACCGTCACGTCGCGGACCTCGAGGAAGGCCATCACTCCACCCCCTCGAGCGATTCGGGGTGGATGCAGGCGGTCGCCCGCCCCGGAGCCGTCTCGGCGAGGCGGTGGGGGGCCGAGGTGCAGTCCTCCTGTGCATACCGGCATCGGGGGGCGAACCGGCAACCCGGCGGGAACGCCCGCGGGTCGGGCGGCCGGCCGGCGATCCCGGCGAGCTTCCCGGTGCTCGCCCCGAACGACGGGACCGACCGCATGAGCGCCTCCGTGTAGGGGTGCTTCGGGTCGGCGAACACCTCGTCGACCGGACCGGTCTCGACGATGCGCCCGGCGTACATGATCGCCAGCCGGTCGCACAGCTCGCCGAGGACCGCCAGGTCGTGGGAGACGAAGACGATCGACATCCCCATCCGGGTGCGGATCCCCTGCAGGAGGCCGAGGATCTGATCCTGGATCGACACGTCGAGCGCGGTGGTCGGTTCGTCGCAGAGGAGCAGCTTGGGCTGGGTGGAAAGGGCGGTGGCGATCATCACCCGCTGGCGGAGCCCTCCGGACAGCTGGTGGGGCCACATCCGGGCCCGCCGCTCGGGGGTGGGGATACCCACCTGCCGCATCAGTTCGACCGCCCGGATGCGGGCGGCGTCCCGGCCGAGGCCCTCGTGGATCCGGGGGCCCTCGCCGATCAAGTCGCCGACCCGCATCGTCGGGTTCAACGCGGTCATCGGCTCCTGGAAGATGATCGAGATCCCGTGTCCCTGGACGTCCCCCGCCTCGTAGGCGATCGGCGCCTCCCCGTCGAGAGCGAAGCGGAGTTCACCGTCGACGCGGGCCCCCGGCGGCAGCAGCCCGATGATCGACTTCAGGGTGAGGCTCTTGCCGCACCCCGACTCGCCGGCGATGCCGAGTGCCTCGCCGCGCCCCAGGGTGAACGAGACCCCGTCCACCGGGGTGATCGTGCGGTGGCCGAGGTCGAGGGTGATCCGCAGGTCCTCGACCTCGAGGATGCGGTCACTCACGAGCGGAGCCCTTCCTCGAGGCCCTCACCGACGAGCGACAGGCCCAGCCCCAGTCCGACGATCACCAGGCCGGGCACCGTGGCCAGCCACCAGTTGGTGCGGATGAACGGCTGCCCGTCGGCGATCATCGCCCCCCACTCCGGCGTCGGCTGGGGGATCCCCAGGCCGAGGAACGAGAAGGCCGCCAGCGCCAGCGTGGCGAACACGATGTCGTTCGGCAGGTACACCAGGGTCTGGTTGATCACGTTGGGCACCACGTGCACGCGCAGGATGCGCAGCCGGGGCAGCCCGGCCACCCGGGCGGCGTGCACGTAGTCGAGGTCTTTCACCCGCAGCACCTCGCTGCGGATGATCCGGGCGTAGATCACCCAGGCGAGCACGGTGAAGGCGATGATGATCGACCGGGCCCCCTGGCCGAGGGCGAACACGAGGACGATCACCAGGATGTAGGCGGGGAACGCCTGGACGACGTCCCCGGTCCGCATGATCACGGTGTCCACCCACCGTCCGAAGAACCCGGCGAGTGCCCCGAGCACCGTCCCGAGGATCGCCGGGAGCAGCGCGCCCAGGAACCCGAGTGGGAGGTCGACCCGGAAGGCGTGCAGCAGACGGGACAGGACGTCGCGACCCAGTTCGTCGGTCCCCAGCAGGTGATCGGCGCTCGGCGCGGCCAGCCGGTTCACCGGGTCGATCGCCAGCGGGTCGTGCGGCGCCAGCACCGGGGCCAGCAACGCGACCAGCACGTAGAGGGCGACGATGGCCAGGCCCACCCAGACCTTCTTCGGCATCCGCCGCCAGATGCCGGGATCGCCGAGCGGGGCGGCGGCGTGGTGCAGTTCGGGGACCGCTTCGAACGAGGAGGCGGGTGGCGTGGTCATGCTTCGATCTCCACCCGCGGGTCGAGGATCGCGGTGACGATGTCCGAGATCAGGTAGACGGCGACCACCGCCAGGGCGAACAGCAGGGTGTACCCCTGCACGGTGGGCAGGTCGCGACCCCGGGCGGCCAGCACCAGGCCCTGGCCGACACCCGGCAAGGCGAAGGTCGCCTCGATGACGACTGCTCCGAACAGCAGGTAGCCCATCTCGATGGCGAGCAGCGTGACCCCGGGCCCCGCCGAGTTGCGAAGCACGAAGCGGCGTACCAGCCGGCCGCCGGCGACCCCGATCGAGCGGGCCGTCCCGATGTAGTCGGAGTCGAGCACCGAGATGATCGAGGCCCGCAAGCCGCGGATGATGAACGGGGCCGAGCCGATCGCCAGCGTGATCGCCGGCAGGATGATCGCCTTGACCTTCTCCGGGAATGTCTCCCCGAACCCGCCGGCCGGGAGGCCGGTCGGGATGGCGACCAGCAGGATCAGGATCACCCCCGTCCAGAACGGCGGCATGCTGAGGCCGAGCAGCCCGAAGCCGCGGATGGCGTGGTCGGCGGCCCGATCACGTTTCAGTGCCGCGATCACGGCGAGCGGCACGCTGATGAACACGGTGAGCAAGACGCCGGCGCCCAGCAGCCACAGGGTGACCCCGATCCGTTCGCCGATGATGTCGGCCACCGGCTTGCGGGACTTGTAGGAGTAGCCGAGGTCTCCCTGCAGCACGTTGGCGACGTACCGGCCGTACTGGACGAAGACCGGGTCGTTGAGCCCGAGGTCCTCGCGGACCTGCTCGAGCTCCTCCTCGGAGGCCCGCAGGCCGGCGATCTGGCGGGCGGGGTCACCGGGGGTGATCTGCAGGACCAGGAACACGATGAGCACGATGCCGAACAGCATCGGGATGGTCTGCAGCAGCCGCTTGGCCACGAAGCCGAACCGGCCCACCTGGTCGCTCCTCCCTTCCCGATCAGGGGGTGGCGCCGCCGGTGTGGCGGCGCCACCCCGTCGTTCGCTCGATCAGCCGCCCGGGCGGATCGTGTCCCAGTAGTACAGCCCCCAGGGGGCCGACTCGAAGCCCTCGAGGTCCGGTTGCACGGCGTGCAGGTACGACCCCTCGGCCACGGCGATCGCCGCGGCGGCGTCGATGGCGTCGTCCTGGACCTTGGTGACGATCGCCTCCTGATCGGCCTCGGTGGGCGCCTCGGCGTAGGCCAGGAAGTCGTCGAACAGGGTGTCGGTCTCGTAGCCCGAGAACAGCCAACCGGTGGACCAGATCCAGATCATCGGGTCGCCCATGTCGGGCTGGATCGCCCCGTAGTTCCAGATCGTGATGTCGGCGTCCACCGAGTAGGCCCGATCGAGGAAGGCCCCGGTCTCCAGACCGGTCAGGTTCACCGTGACGCCGATCTCGGCCAGATTGGCCTGGATGATCTGCGACAGGAGGGTGTCGACGTCGTTGCCGGCGTCGAAGATCATCTCGACGTCGGCGCCGTCGGCGATCGACGACTGCCCGGCCAGGTCCTGCGCCATGGCGAGGTCCCGCCGGAAGTACGGCTTGCTCGGCGGGGCCCAGTGCCAGATGTTCGGCGCCAGGATGCCGCTCGGCAGACCGAAGTAGTCGCCGAGGGCGGCGTCGATGGCGTCGTAGTCGATGGCGTAGGCGACCGCCTGACGCGCCGCCAGGTCGTCGAAGGGCGGACGGGTCACGTTGAGACCGATGTGCTCGATGGAGTGCACGATGCAGCGGTAGATCGCCGCCGGGTCGTACTGAGGGGCGACCGTCGCCCCGACGTACTCGTTGATGTCCACCTGCCCCGACTCGAACAGGTTGAGGCGTTCGGTCTCGTCGGCGATGACCTCGTGGATCACCGTGTCGAAGTAGGGGCGGTCCGGGTTGTAGTAGTAGGGGTTGGCCTTCAGCGTGGTGCGGCCGCCCAGCGACCAATCCTCGACCGTGTAGGGGCCGGCCCCCATGGGAGCGTTGTAGAACTCGTCCTCGGTCATCCCGGCGAAGTCCTTGGGCATGATGCCCGACACCGACGACGCCATCAGCGGCAGCACCGTGTTGTCCGGGTACCCCAGGGTCATCACGACCTGGTCGCCCTCGCCGGTGATGCTCTCGATGGCGCCCCACGACTCACCGAAGTTGGGGCCGGAGCGCCACACCTCGAGCGAGAAGGCGACGTCTTCGGCGGTGACCGGGTCGCCGTTGCTGAACCGAGCCCCGTCCTGGAGCGTGAAGGTCATCGTCAGCGCGTCCGGGTCGTAGTCCCACTCCGCCGCCAGACCCGGCTCGAGCGACTGGCCGTCCGCTCCGAAGCGCAGCAGCGGTTCCATGACCGAGAGGTGCATCTGGTAACTGGCGTAGGCGGACGCCGAGTCGAGCACCCAGCCGTCGAAGGACTCGAGGCTGGCGGCGACCAGCGTCCCGCCTTCGGCCGGCGGAGCGGTGGTCGTCGTCGCCTCGGTCGTCTCGCCGCCGGCCTGGCTGGTGGTGGTGGCCGAGGTGCCCTCGGTCGTCGATGCGGTGTCGTCGTCGTCGCCGCAGGCGGCCGCTACCAGTGCGAGCGCCGCCATCAGCGCAATGGCCAAGCGAAGTCTCATCGTTCCTCCCTCGCGTGTCTCATGCGTCGTCGTCCTTTCCGATGCTATTGATCGCCGCGCCGGGCGGCCGGGCCGCATCCGCCGACCCTCCGTCCTCGACGAGCCGCCGGTACTGATCGGGCCGGCGGGTCTCGAAGAGCCCGAAGGTCATCCAGTCGCGCCGCTGGTCGAGATCGAGGTCGGCCACGAGGACCGTCGGCTCGTCGCGCGGCGCCTCGACCACGACCCTGCCGTAGGGATCGGAGACGAACGACGATCCGTAGAAGGTGAGCGGCCCCTCGGTCCCGATGCGGTTGATCGCGACCATGAAGGTGGCGTTCGCCAACCCGTTGGCGGTGATCATCTGGCGCCACAGAGGCATCGTGTCGAAGTCGCCAAGGTCGGGTTCCGAGCCGATCGCCGTCGGATAGACGAGGATCTCGGCACCCTCGAGCGAGTAGATGCGCGCCAGTTCCGGGTTCCATTGGTCCCAGCAGGTGGGGAACCCGAAGCGGGCCCCGGAGATCTCGACGACCGGGAACCCGGTGTCCCCCGGGGCGAAGTAGCGGTCCTCGTGGTAGTACGGGAACCGGGGGATGTGCAGCTTGCGGGTGCGGGCGACCACCTCGCCCGAGGGGGCCACCACGATGGCGGTGTTGAACCCGGGGCCGTCCGGGTCGTGTTCGTAGAGCGAGGCGTGCACGTGGGCCCCGGTGGAGGCGGCCATCTCCCGGGCGAAGGCCGTCGTGGGCCCGTCGCCGACCACCTCGGCACGTTCCCGGGACGCCTCCTGGGCGTCGGGCACGACCGCGAAGTACGGCGAGAGCGTCAGTTCCTGCAGGCACACGATCCCGGCCCCCTCACCGGTGGCGATCCGGATGCCCTCGGCGAGGGCCGCCCGATGCGCCTCCGGGTCGGGGTCCCAGGCACACTGCACCGCTCCGATCCGCAGCCGGGGGCGGCCGCTCGGCGGTTCCTGCCGCGCCGGGGACGGCAGCGGGTCGTCGGTGATCAGGCGGAAGCCGGTCATGCCGCTCCCTTCGGGATCTGCATCGTCGTGCAATGGGGCCCGCCGCCGGCGTAGGAGAACACGGTGCCTCCGACCGCGACGACCTCACGATCGGGGAACGCCGCCCGCAGCACCGCGAGGGCCTCGTCGTCGGCCGGGTCCCCGCCGACGCCGAGGATCACCCCGCCGTTCACCAGCACGATGTTGGCGTACGCCACCCCGAGGCCGTCGGCCGGTTCGGGCAGCGTGGGGAGGTCGATGATCTCGAGAGCACGCCCGGCGGCGTCGGCGGTGGCCTCCAGCACCCGGCGGTTCGCAGCCATGCGGTCGAAGTCGGGATGGGCGGGGTCGTCGCACGCCTGGAACAGCACGGCGCCGGGCCGCACGAAGGCGCACACCGCGTCGACGTGCCCGTCGGTGACCAGGTCGGCGGTGATCCCGTACGGGAGCCAGACGACGGTGGCGATCCCCAGCGTGCGGGCCAGTTCCGCCTCGATGTCCTCCCGGGACATCCCCGGATTGCGGTTCGGGTTCAGCAGGCACTGCTCGGTGGTGATCAGCGTGCCCTCGCCGTCTCCGGTGATCGCCCCGCCCTCGAGCACCATGTCCGAGGGGATCCGCTCGATGCCGAGGTGCTCGAGGATCGCAGCGGACGCCGCCGCCGTCCGCTCCCAGGGAGGGAAGCGCCCTCCCCAGGCGTTGAAAGCGAAGTCGATCCCGGCACGGCGGCCGTGGTCGTCGACGACGACGATCGGCCCCGAGTCCCGCTGCCAGGCCGACTCGTAGGGGATCTCGACGATCTCCGCCTCCCCGGCGAGGGCCCGGCGGGCGCCGGCGGCCTCCCCCGGGTTCACCAGCATCGTGATCGGTTCGAAGGCGGCCACCGCGGCGGCCAGGTCGGCGTAGGCATCCCGGGCGGCCTCCAGGCGATCGCCCCACGAGGCGTGGACCGGCCACGCCATCAGCGTCCGCTCGTGCGGCTCGAACTCGCCCGGTATCCGGAAGCCCATCAGGACACCCCGCCGTGGACGATGTCGCCGCCGATCACCGTCATCCAGATCGGCAGTGAGCGGATCTCGCCGGGATCGACGGCGAAGGGGTCGCCGTCGATCACGGTGAGGTCGGCGTACTTGCCCGGCTCGATCGAGCCGAGCCGGTCGTCTGCGAACAGGGCATGGGCCGCCCCGATGGTGTGTGCCCGGATCGCCTCCTCGACCGTCAGCGCCTGGTCGGCGCCGATCGGCCGTCCGCCCATCGTGACCCGGGCCACCGCGTTGGCGACCGTCTCGAGCGGGCGGAAGGACGTGACGTCGGCGTCGCTGCTCAGCGCGACGGCGACCCCGGCGTCGAGTTCCTCCCGCATCGGGATCAGCCGGTGAGCACGGTCGCCGAGGCGAGCGAGGAACTCGTCTCCCTGGTCGTGGAGGTAGTTGGGCTGGCAGACGGCGATCACCCCGAGGCGGGCCATCCGCTCGATCTGGTCGGGAAGCGGGTATCCGCAGTGCTCGATGCGGTGGCGGGGATCGGGGCGGGGATGGGCCTCGATCGCGGCTTCGATGGCATCGAGCACGGCCCCGATCGCCCGATCCCCCTGGGTGTGGATCCCGACCTGCCAGCCCTGCCGGTGGGCCTCGGCGATCATCCGGCGCATCTCGGCGGGCTCCCAGTAGAAGAGCCCCGCGAACTCGCCGTGCTCCCCGTAGGGCTCCTCGAAGACCGCGGTGCCGCCGATCAGCGAGCCGTCCATGTAGAACTTCATCGGGCCCAGCCACAGCAGGTCGTCTCCGAAGGGCCCGGCCAGTCCGATCGACCCGTATTCCTCCAGCTGGTGCGACAGCGGCATGCAGGCGACCCGCACCCACCAGTCGCCGCGGCGGCGAGCCTCCCGATATCCGGCCAGTTCGCGGCGGGTCACCTGGGCGTCGCAGACGGTGGTGAGCCCGGCGGCGACGTACGCCTTCCCGGCCCTGGCGACGGCGGCCACCAGTTCGTCGATCGTCGCCTCGGTGTGGAAGTTGGGGCCGTGGGAGCCGATGTCGACCGCCACCGGTTCGACCAGCCCGCAGGCGGCGTCCAGGCAGAGCCCGGTGGGGCGTCCTCCCTCGTCCCGGATGAAGGCGCCGCCCTTCGGATCCGAGGTGGCGTCGGTCACCCCGGCCTCGTCGAGCGCCCGGCTGTTGACGAGCAGGTAGTGGCCGGAGACGTGGCGCAGGGCGACCGGGTGCTCGGCGGTCGCCCGGTCGAGGTCCCAGCGGGTCGGCGGCCGCCGGTACTTCCCGTGGTCGAAACCGAATCCCCGGATCCAGGTACCCGGCGGGGTCGATC
>Ga0316576_10000734_pt1 | contig 16242 bp, 16 predicted proteins | sample S0NA_FD_203075 | JGI IMG/M metagenome (GOLD analysis project Ga0316576, IMG submission 203075) | Rhizosphere microbial communities from salt marsh grasses in Alabama, United States - S0-2_050615r3r5 | ecosystem: Host-associated > Plants > Roots > Rhizosphere | place: USA: Alabama | collected... | reverse complement strand
CACTGGTGGCGCTGCTGGAGCAGGGACCCATCCAGGTGCTGGTCAACAACGCCGGCATCCACGACGACGCCCCCATGGCGGGCATGAAGCCGGATCAGTGGAACCGGGTCGTGGACGTCGCTCTGCGCGGCTTCTACAACGTCACCCAGCCGCTGCTGCTGCCGATGATCCGCGAGCGCTGGGGACGCATCATCAGCATCAGCTCGGTGTCCGGCGTCATCGGCAACCGCGGCCAGGCGAATTACGCCGCGGCCAAGGCCGGCCTGCACGGTGCCACCAAGGCCCTGGCCCTGGAGCTGGCATCCCGCGGCATCACGGTCAACGCCATCGCGCCCGGCATCATCGGCGGCACCGGCGCCGGGGCCGTGTTCGATGCCGAGACCATCCGCCGCCTCGTGCCCATGGGCCGGGCCGGCCGGCCGGAAGAGATCGCCGACCTGGCCGCCTGGCTGGTCAGCGGCAAGTCGGGCTACCTGTCCGGGCAGATCATCGGCGTCAACGGAGCTATGGCATGAAGGATACGATCGTCGTCGTTCCCGCCTTCAACGAGGCCCGCACCATCGCCGCCGTCCTCGCCGGCATTTGCGCCCGGATGCCGGAGCGGGTCATCGTCGTCGATGACGGCTCGGACGATGGCACCGCGGCTCGGGTCCGTGAGTTGATTGCGTCGGGCCGGTCCTCCTGCCCAGTGGAACTGATCCGCCATACCGCCAACCGCGGCAAGGGCTTTGCGCTGGCCAGCGGCATCGCCCGTGCCCTCGACGCCGGTGCCCGGCGCATCGTCACCATCGACGGCGACGGCCAGCACGACAGCGCCGACCTCCCGCGCCTGGCGCAGGTCGCGGCGCTGGAGCCGACCGCCATCGTCATCGCCGCCCGCACCCGCGACCGCGACCAAGCCCCGCCGCTGCGCCGCTTCGCCAATGAGGTGGCGGACTTCTGGATCTCCTGGGCCTGCGGCCGGCGCATCGGGGACACCCAGTCCGGTTTCCGGCTCTACCCGGCCGATGCCTTGGCGCACCTGAATACGCGCCCGCGCCGGGGCAACGGCTTCGCGTTCGAGACCGAACTGCTCATCGACCTGGTCGACGCCGGCGCCGGCGTCCGCAGTGTGCCCATCGCGACCCGCTACGAACCGGACGCCCGCGCCAGCCATTACCGGCCCTGGCGCGACACCTGGAGCATCATCCGGCTGGTGGGCGGCAGGCTGCTGCGCCGAGGCATGTATCCGCGCGGACTGCTGCGGGTGCTCGCCCGGGAGCGCGCCGAGGGCCGCGGCCGGGCGCTGTCGCTGCGCGACAGCGACTGACACCGCGGTAAGAATTCTTTCACCGCCGGACACGCAGGCCGGCCGGAAAGGCAGCAACCACCGCGCGCGGTGGCAACGAGAACCCACTGGACCGGACCCGGGCGGGACCGGCCGGTGGTCACGACGAAGAGAGGAAAGCGCAAATGGCAAGCGAGCTCACCATCCCCTCCCTCCGGCGCCGGTTCTTCCGGCGCCTCACGGATGTCCGCCTGATCGTCGCGCTGGTGACGATCCTCGGTCTGATCGGCCTCAGCGGCTGCCGCACCTCGCCGATCGTCGAACGCAACAACCAGCCGGTGCCGCCCGGCCTCACGGCCACGCAGGTCAGCGAGACTATTCAGGCGGCCGGCAACAGCCTGGGCTGGGCTATGAAGCAGACGCGGCCGGGCATGATCCAGGGCACGCTGTACATTCGCGATCACGTGGCCAAGGTCGAGATCCCCTACTCCAGCCGGAGCTACAGCATTCGCTATGCCGGCAGCACGAACCTGAAGTACGACGCCGCGAAGCGCACCATCCACTCGAACTACAACGGCTGGGTCCAGAATCTCGACAACCAGATCCGAGCGCGGCTCGGGTCGCTCTGAGGGCGTGGCGGCGTCCCCGGCGCCGCGCCGCCGGGGGACGCCGCAAGCAACCATGGCAGGCGACCGCGGCATCGACTGGGATGGGCTCGGCACCTTCGCGCTGACCATCCTGGCCGGCACTGCCGCAGCCGGCCTGCCCTTCCTGGTCGCCGCCGCCTGGGTGCTGCGGGTAGGGCTGAGCGCCGGCCGCAGCGCCGATGGCGACCTGCTGGTGGTGTTCGGCAAGCGCCTCGTGGACCACCACCCGGACCCCGATTACCAGGCCCGGCTGACGAGCGCCGCCCGGCTGGCCGGCGGCCGTCCCGGGCACCGTATCCTGATCCTGGGTGGACGCACGGCCGGCGCCCGGCTCACCGAGGCCGAAGCCGGGGAATGCCTGCTGCGGGCCCTGCCCGGCGGCGCATCACTCAGCATCGACCTGGAGCAGGCCTCCGGCGACACCCTGACCAACCTGCGCAACCTGCGCGAACTGTTGGCCGGCGATGATCCGCGGCCCCTGACATTGATCACGAATCGTTATCATCTGGCCCGGGTCAGTCAGATGGCGCACAGCCTGGGGCTCGCCCACGAGCGTTGCGCGGCCGAGACCGTCGCCGCAGCGCTGCGCCCCGCCGTGCTGCCGCGCTGGCCGCTGGAGGCGTTCTACGTGACCTGGTTCACCACAGGCAAGCTCTGGGCTAGCCTGACCCGAAACCGGCGTATGCTGGCGCGAGTAACATAATCGGTATCGGTATCGGTATCGGTATCGACATCGATATCGGCGTTCGAAGCCGACAGCCCACACCAAGACCGACAGCGGAGAACCCCAGCCATGGCACCGACCAACGCCCCTGCCATCGATCGCCCAGGCGCGGCGCACGCGGGCCGCCATCGCGGCGGCGCGTCCGCCCTCTGGCTCGCCGGCCTGCTGCTGATCCTGCTGGCCGTCACCGTCGGCAAGTCCATCGAGGACCAGCTTGCGGCCGCCGGCATGCCGGATTTCAGCGGCGCCGATGTCAGTCCGGCGCAGCTGGCGCCGCTGCTGTTCGCGTTTGCGTTTCCGCTGGGCATGGCGCTGTGTGCCGTCGGGGCCATGCGCACGCGGCGGCGCGGCGACGGTCTGGCGCTGCCGGTGGTGCTGGCGGCCGCCGCCGTCATCGCAGCGGCACCGGTACTGGTGCCGGTGCTGCTCGGCCGCGAGCTGGTGTCACCCCAGTTCGGTACTGGCGGCATCGTCATCATGCTCTCCGCCCTGGGCGCCTTCTGGTCCCTGGGGCGGCTGCGTCGCGGACTGCCGCGCCCCGTGGTACCGGCGCTGGACCTGGGCCTGCTGGGGTTGCTGTGCTTCGCGGCCGCTGCATGGAACCTGTGCGGCAGTGCGGCCATGCCTTCGTTCCTGCTGATGCCGGAGCGCATGGCCGAGCTGCAAACCCTGCCCTTCGCGATCGGCCAGATGAAGAGCGTGCTGGTCCAGCTGGCGCTGGGTTGGTTGCTGCTGATGTCCGCGGCCATGCTCGCCGCCGCCCGTGTCCAGGGGCTGGCCCGGGATGGGTGACCGGTCCCCCGCAAGCCGTGCCGGCCGCTGGCGGGGTCTCCTCGGGGGGCTCGTTCTCACCGCGCTGCTGGCCGGCTGCAACCTGGTGGAGCTGGGCTATCACCAGCTCGATTGGGTCATGCGCCAACGCGTCGAGCGCTTCGTCTTTCTCGAAGAAGAGCAGCGCCGGCGGCTGGAGCAGGACATCGACGCACTGCTCGCCTGGCACTGCCGCACCCAACTGCCGAAATACGTCGACTTCCTCGACGACCTGCGCCGGGACTTCGGCGCCGGCGCCGTCACGCCCGCCCGCGTCAGGGCTTACAGCGACCGGCTCGAGGGCTATTGGTACGCATTGCTGGAGCGCGGCAGTATCGGTGCGGGCAATCTGTTGGCAAGCCTCTCCGACCGCCAGCTCCAGGAGCTCGACGCGACCCTGGCCGAGCGCAACCGCGACAGCGCCCGGGAGGTCCGCGCCGACGCAGGCCGCGACCCCAGCCGCGACTACGCCCGGCTCGCTGAACGCCAGTGGCGGCGCTGGCTCGGGCCGCTCAACGCCGAGCAGGAGCGGCTCATCGGCGACTGGAGCCGCGCCTTCGAGCCTCTTGGCAGCCTGGGCGTGGACTACCGCAGCCAACTGCGCCACGACCTGCGCGAGCTGGTCGCGGCGCACCGCGGCGATCCGGCGGCGATGCGGGCCGCACTGCTGCGCTTCATCGACGCCATCCGCGATGCGCCGCCGGCGCGGTATGCCGCGCGGGTCGACGCCAACAAGCGCCTGAGCATCGACATGGTCGCCGCCGTCGCCGTGGCCGCCGACCGCGAGCAGGTTGCACATCTCCTGCGCGTCGCCGGCGGCTGGCGCCGCGACCTAGCCGGTGTCGCCTGCCGCTGAGGCGCTGCCCCGGGTCAACGCGGCCCGGCGCGAAATGCCGCAGCATCCGGCCCTGAACGCGGAGACCCATCCCGATGCGCATACTGCTGATCAAGCCCAGGGCGCGGCTGCGCTCCGTGCTCGGCCTTCAGGCGTTCCAGCTCATGGAACCGCTGGAGCTGGGCTATCTGGCCGCCGCTGCCGGACACGAGCATGAGCCACGCATCCTGGACCTGCGCCTGAGCGCCTGGCCCAGGGTCGCGCTGCTGCACACGCTGCGGACCTTCCGGCCGGACCTGGTCGGCATCACCGGCTACAGCCACGAGGCGTCCATCGTCAAGCGCATCGCGCGCCTGACCAGGCGGCACCTGCCGGAGACCCGGATCGTCGTCGGCGGCCATCATGCGACGGTCGATCCCCGCGACTACCGCATCGAGGCCATTGACGCCATCGTCCGCGGCGAGGGCTGCGGCCCCTTCAAACAGCTCGTGGATGCCGTTGCCGCCGGACGGTCCCTGGAGGGCATCCCGCAGGTGCTTCTGCCGGACGGGCACTGGTCCGACGACGAGGAGACCCGCTGGCCCCAGTTCCCGGACCCGGCAACGCTTCCGCTGCCCCGCCGCGATCTCTGGGACACCCGCCGCTACCGCAGCATCTGGACCGCCGAAAAGCTGCCTCGCTGGCATCCGCTGTTCCCGCGGGTGGCCATGGTGCGCACATCCTGGGGCTGCCGCATGAAGTGCTCCTTCTGCATCGTGCCGCACCTCTGTGGGGGCCTGCACCAGCCACGGCCCGTGGCATCAGTGGTCGAGGAGATCGCCTCGCTGGACGCCGAGCACGTCTACTTCAGCGACGACGAGAACTTCATCGACGAGGACTTCGCCTGGGAACTGGCCGATGCGCTGGCGGCCCGCGGCGTCAAGAAGCGCTACTTCGCCTGGACCCGAGCCACGACCGTCAACCGGTCCCCCGAGTTGCTGCGGCGGTGGCGCGAGATCGGCCTCGACGCCGCGTTCCTCGGCTTCGAGTTCCCGACCAACGCCGAGCTCAAGCGCGCCGCCAAGGGTGGTTCCGTCGCCGCCAACGAGCGCGCGCTGGACCGGCTGCGCGACATGGACGTGGCCGTGCACGCGGCCTTCATGGTGCAGCCCGAGTACGGCAATGCCGAGTTCAACCGTCTCGGCGACTATGTCCGCGGCCTGCCCCCGCTCCAGTGCAGCTTCACGGTGTGCACGCCGTCCCCCGGCACCCCGGACTACCGTGCCATGCAGCCGCGCATCTGGGTGGACAACCCCCACGACCTGCACGACTGCATGCACCCGCTCACCCCCACCGCGCTGCCGCTGAAGGAATTCGCCCACAGCTTTGCCGAGCAGGCGCACACGGCCCTGGAGAAGGTCCCGATGCGGGTCAACAAACACCTGGCCCCACCGGCGCAGATGGTCCGCGTCGCCTGGGCCAGCCGCCGCTACCACGAGGGCCTGAAGGCCATCTGGCGCGACTTTCCGCCGGAGCTTTGGGACGACGATTAGCGACTCCACGCCCGCGGTGAACCGCGGGCTCCTGGCGATGGAGCCCGCGCTTTAGCGTGGGCCAGTCAGTGCCACACACGCGGTAAACCGCGGGCTCCTGGCCGTGGAGCCCGCTTAGCGCGGGTGAGTCAGTGCCACACCCGGCGGTAAACCGCGGCTCCTGGTGTCCTGGCTGCCGCAGCGGCCACCGTATTCTTGCGACACCGGCCCGCGCTCCGCCTTCCACTCTTCAAACTTCGCGCTCCAAACTCCAATATACTGGCGGATTGATTCCGACCCGGAGCTTCGACATGGCGTCCAATCCCGCAAAGCCCCCCGTCAACAAGGTCGTGCTCGCGTACTCGGGCGGCCTCGACACCTCGGTGATCCTGAAGTGGCTCAAGAACGAGTACGGCTGCGAGGTGGTCACGTTTACCGCCGACATCGGTCAGGGCGAGGAGGTGGAGCCGGCTCGGGCCAAGGCCGAGGCGGCGGGCGTGCAGGAGATCTACATCGAGGACCTGCGCGAGGAATTCGTGCGCGACTTCGTCTATCCGATGTTCCGCGCCAATGCCATCTATGAGGGGGAGTACCTGCTGGGCACCTCCATCGCCCGGCCGCTGATCGCCAAGCGGCTTGTGGAGATCGCCGCAGAGACCGGCGCCGACGCGATCTCCCACGGCGCCACCGGCAAGGGCAACGATCAGGTCCGCTTCGAGCTGACCGCCTACGCATTGAACCCCGACATCCGCGTCATCGCTCCCTGGCGGGAATGGGATTTGCTTTCCCGGGAGAAGCTGATGGCCTACGCCGCCGAGCACGGCATCGCCATCGAGCAGAAACGCGACGGCAGCAAGTCGCCCTACTCGATGGACGCCAACCTGCTGCACATCTCCTACGAGGGGTATGACCTCGAGGACCCCTGGGTGGAACCAGGCAAGCCCATGTGGCGTTGGACCGCGGCCCCGGAGGACGCCCCGGACCGGCCGGTGGAGATCGAGCTGACCTTCAGCCGCGGCGACATCACCGCCATCGACGGCAAAGACATGAGCCCGGCCGGGGTGCTGGCGGAGTTGAACCGGATCGGCGGCGAGAACGGCATCGGTCGCGCCGACATCGTCGAGAACCGCTACGTGGGCATGAAGTCCCGGGGCTGCTACGAGACCCCCGGCGGCACCATCATGCTCAAGGCCCACCGCGCGATGGAGTCGCTGACACTGGACCGCGAGGCCGCGCACCTGAAAGACGCGCTGATGCCCCGCTATGCCGAGCTGATCTACAACGGCTACTGGTTCAGCCCCGAGCGCCACATGCTCCAGGCCGCCATCGACCAGAGCCAGACCGTCGTCAACGGCGTCGTGCGCCTGAAGCTGTACAAGGGCAACGTGCAGGTGGTCGGCCGCAAGTCCGACACCGACAGCCTGTTCGACGAGGCCATCGCCACCTTCGAGGAGGACGCCGGCGCCTACGACCAGGCCGACGCCACCGGCTTCATCCGACTGAACGCCCTGCGCCTGCGCGTTGCGGGGCGGCGCAAGCGCTGATCGTGGGGCTACAGCAGGCGAGCGACACGGGCAGGCGCGACGTCGGCTCACATTGATGCAATGGCAACCACGGCCCCGGCTCCCGGCATCGCCGGCAAGGGGCCCCTGACGGAGGGACGAAGATGAACTGGTACGTCGAAGTCTTGAAGAAATACGCCGTCTTCACCGGCCGCGCCCAACGCGCGGAATACTGGTGGTTCGCGTTGTTCAACCTGCTGATCATGCTCGCACTGACATTCATCGACAGCCTGATCGGCACCTACAGCGTCGACGCCGGCCTGGGCCTGTTCAGCGGTCTCTACGCGCTGGCCGTGCTGCTGCCGGGCATCGGCGTCGCAATTCGCCGCCTGCACGACACCAGCCGATCCGGCTGGTGGCTGCTGATTGGCCTGGTGCCATTGGTGGGCGCCATCGTGCTGATCATCTTCTTCGTCATGGACAGCACGCCGGGCGAGAACCAGCACGGACCGAATCCGAAGGGTGTCACTGCCTGAGTGCGACGCAGCGCCGGCGCAATGCCCGCGCCGTGCGCCCGCATCCACGTGCGCGCGGCCGCCCCGTCGAATCACGGCGCCCGCCGGCGTCACTCATCTCAAACCCACTGGGACCCGCGACTGCAATGAGCCAACTGGCCGCGATTCCTCGAACCGCAATGAATTGGTACGTCACCGTCCTGAAGCGCTACGGCGTCTTCGTTGGCCGCGCCGGGCAGGCCGAGTTCTGGTGGTTCTTCCTGATCAATCTGCTGATCACCATCGCCCTGGCCGTCGTCGATCAGCACACCGGCACCTTCAATGCCGAAGGCGGTTACGGACTGGTGAGCGGTATCTACACGGTGGCCGTGGCGCTTCCAACGCTGGCGGTCTCGGTGCGCCGCCTGCACGACACCGGCCGCAGCGGCTGGTGGGTGCTGATCGGGATCATCCCCGTCGTCGGCACCATCATCCTCCTTGCGCTGTTCATCCTGGAAGGCACGCCGGGCGATAACCGCTTCGGGCCGCAGCCGCGGTCCGGGCCAGCGGGGGACGCGGCTTGACGCCCCCAGGCATCCTCGCGGAAACGATCTACCGGTCTGGCGTCGCATACCTGTCGAAACCGAAACCGAGGTAGAAATCAGGGCCCTTCCCGGGACATCGGCCATCTTGCGGACGTAGTCCCCATAAATGGGCGGTTGCGTGGGGCGTCGACTCGGGTTGGGCGCGGTACGAGGCCGGGGTCCGCGCTGATTCCGCGCACACGGCCTCCCCCGGCTCAGCCCGCCTCGGCGGACTCAGGCATTTCGGAGGGCCGCTCGCCGCGGGCCTGCATGGTCTCGAAGGGATCGGGGGCGGTGCGCTTGCGGCCGGCATCGGCGAGACGGCTGAGGTAATCCAGCCACAGCGGCTGCCAGCCTCGGCCGAGCTTATAGAGATATTGCCAGTCGTAAAGGCCGGATTTGTGGCCGTCGTCGAAGACGATCTTCACGGCATAGTTGCCGATCTGCTGAAGGTCGCGGATATTGACATGCTCTTTGCCGACCTGCAGCTTGGCCTCGTCCGGCGTGTGGCCGCGCACCTCGGCCGACGGCGAGTAGACCCGCAGGTATTCGCAGGGCAGCCGGAAGCGGGCGCCGTCGTCATAGGCGATCTCCAGCACATGGGACTTCTGGTGCAGGCTGATGTCGGTGGGGAGCGGGTTCTTGTCCATCGGCGTTGCGCAGGTTGGTTCGGGACTGGCCTGTCAGGTGCGGACGCCGGCGCACTTTGCAACGCGATTGCGCATGACGGGAAGCCCCTTTTTCGCTACCAGGTCTCAACGACGCCCGTCATCTCCGGCCAGCCGGCGCAGTGGCGCTCGACGAGACCGGCGAGCATGCCGAGATGGAGCGGGTCGTCGTTCAGGCAGGGGATGTAGTGATAGGACTCGCCGCCGGCCTCGAGGAAATAATTTCGGTTCTCGACGTCGATCTCTTCCAGCGTCTCCAGGCAGTCGGCGGAGAAGCCGGGGGCGATGACGTGGACGCTGCGCACGCCGTCGGCGCCCCACAGCTTCAGCGTCTCGTCGGTGTAGGGCTGGAGCCATTCGTCGCGGCCGACGCGTGACTGGAAGGAGACCATCCAGCGGTCGTCGTCCAGGCCCATGCGCTCCGCCACCATGCGGGCGGTCTTGTGGCAGTGGCAGTGGTAGGGATCGCCGGCCATGAAGTAGCGCTTGGGGATGCCGTGGAACGAGAACAGCAGCCGCTCCGGCTCGCCGTGCTCGGCCCAGGCGCTGCGGATACTCTCGGCCAGGGCGTCGATGTAGGCCGGCTCGTCGTGATAATGATTGATGAAGCGGATCTCGGGCAGCCAACGCCAGGTGCTGAGCTCATTGGTGACGGCATCGAAGGTGGATGCCGTGGTCGTCGCCGAGTATTGCGGATACAGCGGCAGCACCAGCAGCCGGCGCACGTTGGCGTCCTTCAGCCGCGCCAGGGCCTCGGCCGCCGACGGCTTGCCGTAGCGCATGCCGAGCTCCACACGCACCCCAGGACCGATGCGCTGTTTGAGCAGCTCCTGAAGGCCGGCCGCCTGGCGGCGCGCGACGTCGAGCAGCGGCGAGCCCCGGTCGGTCCAAACCGCCTGGTAGGCCTTGGCCGAGCGGCTCGGGCGGACGCGCAGGATGACGCCGTGCAGGATCAGCCACCAGATGGGCCGTGGGATCTCGACCACGCGCGGGTCCTGGAGGAACTCGGCCAGGTAGCGCCGCACCGCGGTGGGCGTGGGTGCCTCGGGCGTGCCCAGGTTCAGCATCAACACGCCCAGGTTCTCCGGCATGTCGTGCTCGAAGCCGGTCACGTTCTTGTATTTCATCGCAGAGCCCGTTGTTCAGGGAGATTCCCTGATCGAATTGTAACGTTCACAGATTGGCGCGCCCGGAGTCGGGTTTCAACCGGAAAACGCACCGTGCGAACGGAAATGCCGCGATATCTCATGCATGGGCCCGCCGCAGCCTGGCCTCGACCCGTGCGCGCTTGACCAGGTCGCGGTCGATGATGCGCGGATAGAGCCGCCAAAGCGCATCGACGGCCAGCATATCCCGAGACGCCTGCTCCTCCAGCGCGGCCCGCTGCCGGTCGTCCAGGTCGGGCAGCATCAGTAAATACGGCGACAGCGAGACGATGTAGTCATCCGCCAGAGCCTGCTCGTCCCGGTCCGGCCAGTCCAGGCGCAACGTGAGCCGTGGAAAGGCCGCCGCCTCAAGCCGGCTGCCGGCGACCTCGGGCCGTCCGCTCTCATCCAGGGGTACACCGGTGCCGTCGGTCCCGCGCCGATACCACTGAACGCGCCGTTGAGCGCCGGCAGCAGCATACACCGCCTGTTCCAGCCGCTCGGCGTGCCGGGCCGTCCCGGCGCCGTCGACTCCGGCGAGGCCGCGGGCGGTCAGGGACGGCGACTCGAAGCGCCGCTCGCCGCGGCCGCCGGCACTCCAGGCGCGGGTGGTCAGGTCCTTCAGGGCTCCGGCATCCATGGCCGTGGCCAGCAGCGCGAGCGGCCGGTGCGCGACGGCGTCGAGCAGCCAGAGCTCCAGTTCCGGCGCCGCCGGAAACGGCAGGCCCGGCGCCGCGTCGGCGATGGCGTCCACCAGGGCCTCGGACGCCGCCAGCATGTGGTCCCTGTCCAGGATCGGGTTCAGAGGTACCCGCCCCAGTCCCTCCTCCGCCGACCAGACCCCGAACCGGAACCAGCGCAGGCCCGGATCGTCACCGCCACCGCTCCAGAGCCCCCGCGGCGGATGGGCGGCGACCTGCAAATGCCAGTCGCGGCCGTCGAAGCTGAGCCCGCGGCCGCTGGCCGTGCGCACGACGGCGACGACGCCGAGGAATGGATTGACCCGACGCAGCGTGAAACAGCGTGGGACCCTGCCGCCGGCGGACGCCGTCACGGGTGCCGATCGCCCCTGAGACGTGCGTAGATGGCGCGGAAGCGCTCCGGATCGGCATGGCCGAAGACCGGGTCCTCCACCTGCGGAGCGGCCGCGGCGAGGGCTTTCCAGTCATCCTCGGCGAGCGCCCTGCGGGCGATCGGAAAGGCCTGCTCGTCCTCCAGACGCATGTGCTCGCGCAACATCATGACCAGGTCCCGGCCGTGCTGCTCCACCTCGTCGCGGCGCAGCACCTCCTCATGCACGATGCCTTCCAGGGCCTCCTTGAAGCGGCGGTTCACGCGGGCCAGCGTGTCGTGCTGCTGCATCAACCGGCGCAGCACGTCATGGCCTTCGCCCGGAACCACGAGCATACGCTCGAAAATCAGGTCCTCACTGGGATGGTGCACCTGGTCGGCATAGTCGATCATGTACTCCATCAGCTCGCACATGAGCTCGTAGTCGGGCTCTTCGCCCGCGTGGAACTGGTCCAGCAGGCCCTCCAAAAGGTCCAGCAGCCGCGCCAGGCGGCGGTGATCCTCGGCGAGACGGTCCAGCAGATGACTCATCGGCCTACCTCGGGTTGGGGCGGGCGCCGCGTCTGCAAGGGCCCGCGGATGCGCCAGCCGGCGCGAACCATGCCCAGCATATGACGGTCCCGGCCCGGATACAAAGCGCGTCAGCAATTGCCGTGCCGTCTCGACCGGCGGCGCCCCGGGGTCCGCCGCCGGCGCAGCTGCCGCCGCAGCCAGCGCCAGACCAGGCTGTCCGGCGGACTGCTGCCGCGCACCACGTAGCTCAGCGCGTGGCGGTTCTGCAGCGTCCACTGCATTCGCGGCTGGGCGCTTGGATGGCCGCAGAACAGTAGCCGGTCGCCGTCGCGCAGGCGTTCGCCGGCATCCGGCAGCAGAGTACGATCGTTCTCCCGGCGGCGCATCAGCACGATGGCCGGCAACGAGCGGTCGCGGTCGCGGGGGTCACGCAGCAGGTCGCCCAGCAACGGCACCACGCCGTACCTGCGCGACTCTACCAGCGCATAGGCGCCTTCGGCGTCGATGCACACCTCCCAGACGTCGGGAACCTCGTCGTGAACCAGTGCGGCGATGCGGCTCGCCAGCGCGCACGCCCAGCCATCGTCCTCGTGGCGGGCGACGTTGAAGAACTCGATCAGCAGCGGAACCGACAACAGGGTGCGGATGCGGTGCGCGACAATGGAGCTCGGATGCATCCGGATGTCGGCGCCGACGGCGTTGAACAGCTCCGCGTTCATCAGATGATTCTCGCGCACCACCGTGAACAGGGAGGGGTTCAGCGCACGGGCGGTCATCACGATGGACAGGTTGTTGGCGTCGTTGTCGGTGCCCGCGACCAGACCCACGGCGCGGTGTATGTCGGCCTGCTCCAGCGTGTCGGCCTCGGTGCCCGGCCCCTTGATCATGGGCCCCGGCGGCGCTCCGGTGCGCTCCGGGCGCGCCTCGATGACGACGAGCTCCAGACCCTGCTTCGACAGGTGCTCGTACAGCGCCCGCCCGAAGCGCCCATAGCCGCAGATGATCCAAAGACCTTCTGCCGGCGGATAAAGGGGATCTTTCAGCGGGCTGCCGGAACTGGCGCTGAGCCAGTCCTGGAGCAGCGTCAGGCCCGGTGACTCGAGGGCCGTCGCCAAATAGAGGGCGAAGATATCGAACGGGTCGTAGATATAGTCGGTGCCGAACGAGTCCATGTTGGCCTCCACGGCCTTGGAGTCCGCCCGGCAGATGACCGTGGCCTCGGGCTGCATCAGCTTGGCGGCGATGGCCGCCTTCAGATTGACTTCGTTGTCGGAGGTCAGCGCCAGTACGCCGGCACACCACCGGCTGCGCAGCCCGCCGAAAACCAGATTGTCGGGCCGGCGCACGTCCGCACGCAGCGCCGGCACGAACTCGCGCAGGTTCTCCAGCTTCAGCAGGTCGATTCGTTCCGGATTGTTGTCGATGACGACGGCGCGCTGATTGTGGTCGGTCAGCGCGCGCACCAAGCCGCTTCCGGTCTGACCATAGCCGCAGACCAGGTAAAAGGGCTCCCGGATGCTCCGCACCCGCCCCGCGAATAGGCGTTCCTCGATGGCCCGGCGCAGGGCCTTGTCCTGCAGCAGCGCGATGAGCGAGCCAATGGAATACAGCCAGACGATCACCGTCGAATAGAGGCACAGCGTCACCCAGATGCGCTGGGCGTCGCTGAAGGCATAGGGGATCTCGCCGAAACCGATGGTCGTGGCCATGTAGCTCACGAAATAGAAGGCGTGGAAGAAGTCCATGTGCCAGAGGTTGCCGTCGGCGTCCCGGCCCGGGATCAGCACCATGCCGGCGATGGCGACCGCATAGGTGAGGATCAGCCCCAGCAGCGGCGCCCGCATGCGGCGAAAGATCAGGAAGAAGACGTTGTGCATGGTCGCGCTCTACTCGGCCGCGCCCGGGCGGTGCCTCAGCGGCGCAGCATCACGGTCTCGACGATGAGAAGCACCACCGAAACCACGTTGGCCAGCAGGGCGCCGGCCGCCAGCGACACGATGCTCACCGTCGTCCCGGGCGTCACGCCGTGCGCGGTGGCATGGGCAGCGATGGTCCAGAGCACGGCGGCGGCGATCAGCTGCAGCATCGCCACGAGGCTGGTGGCGAGCAGAACGGCGCCAAGCTGACTGCGGTCTCCGAGCTTGAGCACCGTCGCAATGGCATTCACGACCAGCACGGCCGAGAACTCCCAGACGTGGTGATGAGCCGGATCATCGATGTCGCCGAGCACGAAGCCAAAGTTCAGCGTCAGCGCAAGCAGGATGAAAAAACCGAAGACGACCTTTTCGGGATTCATGGTGACTCCTCGACGGCGACGATCGCACGATCGCCGGCAATGGCGGACCCGGCCGCCGCAGTGGACCGCCGACAGCATACCGGCCCGCGCGCGCCGGCGCGACGTGACCTGGCAGCGGCTCGACGCGAGTTTCGCGCCAACCCTGTTTAACGCGGCACGCAGTTCACCCCGTCAATGTCCATGCAGCGGCGTCCGACGCCTCGATTACCCCCCGTCCGCAGAAATCCGTCAATGACCGCCCGCCGGCTCGTACCGGAGACCTCTGATTCAAGGTTGCAACGACGACGGGAAATCCGGACACTGCGGCTGACCTGTGGGGACCGACCCCTTATGTACGGCAGCCGAAACACCCCGAGCGGGACGTGCAGCCCGCGCGCGGGGGATCCGGGGCCGTAACCATCCTGCCAACAGGACTATGGAGACCAAGCAACATGGCCAAGGTCGCTGTCTACTGGGATTTCGAGAACATCCATGCCTCGCTGTGCAGTCGTGTCCACGGCTCGGCCTGGTACCGGGACAACCTGTTCACCAAGCAGCCGCGCCTGGTGGACATCAACAGCATCATGCAGTACATCGCCGAGCTGGGGGACGTCAACATCAACCGGGCCTACGGCAACTGGTCTTTTTTTCACGCCTACAGCTACGATCTGCAGAACCATTCCGTCGATCTCATCCAGCTCTATCCCCGCGGCCGCTTCGGCAAGAACGGCGCCGACATCCGCATGTCCATCGATATCATCGAAGACGTCGCCAGCAACCCGCACATCGATCGGGTCGTCCTGATCGGGGGCGACAGCGACTACATCTCCGTCGCCCAGAAGGTGCGCCAGAAGGGAAAGAACATCATCGGCATCGGTGTGCAGGAGACCACCAATCAGTACTGGGTGAAGGCCTGCAACGAGTTCAAGTTCTATTCATCGCTGCTCGTAAAGTCGTCCAGTATCAAGGACCTGGAAGCCGAGGGCTACGAACTCGAGGACATCGAGTCGGCCAAGGCGCTGCTCAAGCGTGCTGTGGAGGCAGGGCTGGCCAGCAGCGGTCAGGATTATGTGCTGCGTGCGGCGCTGAAGCCTCTGATCCAGCGCTTCGACCCCGCCTTCGACGAATCCAACTACGGGTTCCGCTCGTTCACATCCTTCCTCGAGCAATGCACCGACATTATCGACATCGTTCCGGGCGAGCATGATCACTTCATCACCCTCAGCAAAGGCCTCAGGCCCGCATCCAACGGCGTCCCGGGCTGGCACGGCGAGCATGCCAACGGCAGCTGTTACGAGGCAATCCTCCGGCGCCAGCAGATTCGGATCGTAGTGCCCGAGGTGCTGGAACTGGCCGTGAAGCAGGCCTTCGAGCTCCTCCACGGCAACGAGATCAACAACCTCGACTTCAAGACCATGCTGGTGGAGCGGATGACACCCATCCTGCCCGACTTCACGCTGACGGATGCGACCAAGGTGCGCACGCTATTGTACAAGGCTGTCGCCTTCCGCTACGTCGAAGGCAATCGCACCACGCTGGTCCGCGAAGTCACGACCGCCGACGGCCTGATGCATCGGATCCGTTATGCGATCGTCAAGCGCATCCTCGACAACATCTCCAACGACGAACTGGACGTGGAGCAGCTCTCCCAAGTCGTCTTCGGCGATGACGGGCACACCGACGAGATCGCTGCTTTGATCCGCGAGTACAACGCGGCACAGGCCAACGCCGCCTAAAGCCCCCACCGCAGCATTCCCGGGGACGCCGACTCGGTCGGCGCCGGGTGCGCCGCCCTCAATCGGACCCTGAAGCCCCGGCTCAGCCCGCCACAGGCATCCCGGCGACCAAATCCAGCACCTCTGCCACCGCGGCAACCCGGCAACCTCGAAACGGCCCGTAAGGCAACGCGGATTGATCAGCGCCTTCCGTGCGGGGCAGGATGCTCCGCCATTTGCCAGTGCCGCGCCAACCAACGCGACCACAGGTTCTGGTTCGACTGGGTGGAGCGGACCGCGCAGACCATCGAGGTCACCCTCATGCACAAGCAGGGCGTTCGCCACCGCTTCAGCTATCTCAACGACGCGCCGCTCAACGATGCCTGATCCCCGACTGGGAGACGCTCTACCGCTCCATCGTCGCACCGCCGCAGATCGCGCCGGGGCACGACACCTCGTAGGCGCCGGGCCGTGACCGCTC
>Ga0316576_10000733_pt1 | contig 16248 bp, 17 predicted proteins | sample S0NA_FD_203075 | JGI IMG/M metagenome (GOLD analysis project Ga0316576, IMG submission 203075) | Rhizosphere microbial communities from salt marsh grasses in Alabama, United States - S0-2_050615r3r5 | ecosystem: Host-associated > Plants > Roots > Rhizosphere | place: USA: Alabama | collected... | reverse complement strand
CGGGCACTCCTCGACGACGTAGTCGATGCCCCGCACGAGACACCAGGCGGCTGTCTCGCGTTCGGTCAGACGAACGAGCGGCTTGACCTTCTTCGGGAACCCGTTGCCGGCGGGCAGGACCGGCATCTGGCGGGCGAGGTAGTCGAGATCCCAGCGCAGCGTGTTGCCGAACAGGACGGCTGCCTCGTCGTCGAGGTTGTGGCCGGTCACGACCACGTCGTAGCCACCATCGAGTGCCGCTTGGTCGAAGAGCCGACGCTTCGACAGCCCACAGGCGGAGCACGGGACCCGACCGGTCGCTCGCGCGGCGGTCGGCACGTCGTACCCGTAGTCGTCGCGCAGGTCGACGGTGATCAAGGAGAGTCGGCGTTCGTCGGCGAAGCGCCGGACGTACCCGGCGCTGTCGGTCGAATAGTCGCCGATGCCCAGCCCGACGTACAGGCCGTCGGCGTCGTATCCCGCCTCGACGAGCATGTCCCACACGGCGAGCGAGTCCTTGCCGCCGCTGACCGCGACCAGGATCCTGTCGTCGCGGTCGAGCATCTCGAACTCGTCGATCGCCTTGGCCATCTGCCGGCGACACAGCTGCTGGAGGTGCTCGGCGCAGAACTTGGCGTTGTGGCGCGGGAGATCGATCACCGCAGGGGCCTTGCAGACCGTGCACTTGCTCCCGACGGCGGTCATCCGTGCCCCTGCATCAGCCCGCGCCTCCCGAGATCACGGGACGGACCTCGACGGCATCGCCGTCCTCCAGACGAGCGTCACCGGGCACCAATGTGCCGTTGCGGATCACGAGGTGGGCCTCGCGGCTCAGACCGAGATCGTCGAGGAGCCGGTTGACACTGCGGCCACCTTCGATGTCGATCTCGCGCCGCGGGTTGCGCAGCAAGACCTTCACGACGGTTGCTGCGCCGCCTCGAGATCGGCCCACGCGTCACGCTCGAGCGAGCTCTTGGAGATCCCGGCGCGCTTGGCCTGCTTCCGGGTGAGCGGAGTTGCCGCCGCAACGGTGAGCACGTGGCCGACACCGATCGTGCGCGTGCCGAGGTGTTCGGGGTGGCGGCCGAACACCTTCTTCAGGGTGGAGCGGCCGAGCACGATGACCGCCACGACCTTCCACAGGGTGCTCGGACCGAGAATGCCCTTGCGCAGCGCGTTGCGCCGGATGACGTAGGACGGGCGCAGCTGCGGAGGAAGGCGTGCCATCAGATGCGTCGGATCTCGACGATCGTGCTGCGCTTCTTGCCCGATCGCTTTCCGAGGAAGAAGAAGATGAGCAGGAGCACGACGCCCCCGGCGGCTGCGGCGGTGGCGATCGTGGACTTCTGGTCGTCGACCTTCTGCTGGACGTCGCCCTGCAGCGCACGCAGCTTGTTCTCGATGTCCTGGGGCGTGATCCTCGTCGCCTCGGTCGCCGTGTTCTTGGCCATGTCGCAGGCTCCTTACTTCGGTTCCTTGTGGAGGGTCGACTTCTTGATGCGCTGGAGCGTCAACGCCAGCAAGACGCTGGCCACGACGAGCACGATGAGATAGGCGAGCCACGACAGGTTGCCCGACGCCGATCGATCCCATTCGGTCTGGAGCAAGCGCAGCAGACCCAGGAGCATCAGGACGAGTCCGATCCCCAGGGTGGCCGCGGCAGCGAAGCCGTAGCCGAGCCAGTTCCCCGCTCCCTTGAGCGGGCCGAGCGTCTCCTGCTTGGCATAGGCCTTGACGTAGTCGATCACCTCGCCGATCGACGCGTCCTGCTCCTGCTGCTCCTTCTCCGCCTGGCGCGCGAGACGCTGTTCGAGATCGCTGGTGTCTGACACGGCCATCGTTTCTATCACGGACGCGTCGACTTGGCGCTACAGGTCCCTACGGGCCGGGCGGTGGTCCGACTGCGCTCGGACCCGCGAAGGTGGAGTACAGCAACGAACGCTCGCCTCAGGAGAGGCGGAAGCGCAACATGGCCTCCACGTCGTCGAGGATCTCGTCGAGGAGGGCCAGTCGTGCGGCTGGACCGGGGGCCGAGAGCAGCCGGAAGCGGTCGGCCGGGCCGATCGGCGCGAGCGCCGCGAGGTGATAGGACGCGAGCAGCGGGTCATCGGAGATCTCGCCCCGCTCGAGGTCGCCATCGGTGTCGAACGCGTCCGGGGACGAGTCGTCGACCCGACGGGCGACGTCGAGCGCGAGGGCCTGTGCGGCCCTCACACGGACCAGCGCAGCATCGACCGTCTCCGCCAGGCCGGGCGCATCCGGATCGTCGTCGGGCCAGTCGTCGACGTCGGCGAGTGGGTACGGGTCGTCGGGGAGCCAAGCGTTGATCCTGATCCGGCGCGTCCCGACGGCGATCAACGCGTACCGGTGCTCGTCGAGGGCCTCGACCTGCAGCATCCGCGCAACCGTGCCCACCATCGCGCGCTCGTCACCGCCACCCGTCTCCCATCCGTGTGTGATCAGGGCCTGCCCGAACTCCGGGTCGCCGTCGACACGCAGACAGTCCCGGACCATGTCGCGGTAGCGCGGCTCGAACACGTGCAGCGGCAGGATCGCGCCGGGCAACAGCACCGACCCGAGCGGGAACATCGGCGTCACCGCCACGTCAGCGAGGCCCCAGAGCGTTCGGGTCGGGCCCCGCGGGATGCGCCGCGAGTCGTTCGGCCAGCGCGCCCCAGTACGGCAGGTAGCCGTCGCCCGTGACGAATCCGGCGCCGTTGAGCACCAGCGCGAATTCGAGCAGGTCGCCGTTCGGCGCGGTCAGGTATCCCGCGAGTGCCTTGACCTCCGGTGGGTCTGCGTCGGGCGGCGGGTTGCGCAGTGTCCCGGTCTTCGCCGCGAGACGGCCCTCGACCGCGGTGCCGAGGAACTCGTCGATCAGGGTGCCCGAGCGACCGGCGACGGCGAGACCCTCGGGCACCGAGCCGTCTGCGAGATGGTCGAGCACGGCAACGAGCGTGTCGCACGTGAGCCGGTTGTCGGGGCTGAGGCCCGAGCCGTCGACGATCACGACCCCGTCCATCGGCACGCCCCACGACTCGACGGTCAGTTCCAGCACCCGCAGACCGGCGTCGGAGGAACCCTCACCGGCCGCCGTGAAACCCAGCTCCTCGAGCAACATCTCGGCGGTGTCGTTGTCGCTGCGCGTGAGCATGTCGGCCACGACCGTCGCCAACGGCTCCGAGTTGACGGTTGCGATCACCTGCGCGCCGGTGTCGAGCTCACCGGAGGACCAGCCATTCGCCACCTCGACGCCACGATCCCTGAGGAGGCGGACGAACTCGCGGGCCGCAGCCTCCCCCGGGTCTCGTTGGCGTCCCGCTCGACCGAGCACCTGGCCATCGTTGACCACGAGCCCCCCGATCGGGCCGACCTCGACGTAGGCGTCGCCGCCTCCCCATGCCGGGTTCACGTACTGGTCGTCGTAGCGGCTGGCGTCGCCGACGACGCCGCCCCGGATCGACGTGATCCCCGAGGCGACCAGTTCATCGGCGAGCACATCGAGCGGCGTGGTCGCCGCTGGGTCGGGAGGGTCGTCCTCCAGGGGGAAGTCGGTCGCCACCAGGAGTGGGTCGCCCCCGCCGACCAGGTACACGTCGCCATCGACGACACCCTCGACCGCCGGTGGGGCCGCGACCGACGTCGTGAAGCGGTGGTCAGCGCCGAGGATCTCGATCGCTGCTCCGGCCACCAACAGCTTGTTGGTACTCGCCGGGATGACCGGCACGTCGCCGTTCCACGAACCCACCCCCCGGCCGTCGACCGACACCGCCAGGCACGACTGCGCGTCGACGAACGCCGCCAGCTGCTCCATCGCGGCGGTGAGTTCGTTGTCGGCCCCGATCACCGACAGTGCCGCCGGCGCGCGCCGGTAGTCGATGATGGTGGTGGTCAACGCCGGCGCCGGATCTCCGATCGGTGCCACCGTTTCGGTTCGCTGCGCGTCCGCGGCTTCGTGGGCGTCGGCCTGGTCGTCGCTCCACAGGAGCAGCGCGGTCAGCCCGACGACGGGCACCAGCGCGAACACCACGAGCACGAGCAGTGGCGCGATCCGGTACCGCACCGGGACGGTGAGGGTGGCCTCCCCGTCGCCTGCCGGCGGCGGTCCTCCCCGTCCGGCATCGTTCATCGGGGCCCCACGTCACTCGGGGATGCGCCGGCCGGATACGTGTCGAGCGAATCGGCGAACTGATCCCACAGCGGCCGGTACTCGCTCTGGTCCGAGATCGTCGGGCCGTTGAGCACCAGCACGAACTCGATCACACTTCCGCCCTCGACCGGGAGATATCCGGCGAGTGCCTTCACCGCGGGTGGGTCGAGGTTGAAGGGCGGATTGTTGAGCGTGCCGGTCTTGCCGCGCAGCCGACCGGCGACGGGATGGTCCTCGAACGCGGTGGCCAACGTTCCCGTCTGGCCCGCGATCGGCAGGCCCTGACCGACCGGCGACTCGAACCCGGTGCGCTGCAGGACCGTCAGGATCGCGTCGCACGTCAACCGGTTGTCGAGGCTCAGGCCGGATCCGTCGACCAGCACGATCGGGGTCACGTCGACCCCCCACTGCACCAGCAGGTCGCGCACCACGTCGAGGCCGGCTTCGCGAGTGCCCACTCCACTCATCGTGACACCGAGCTCCTTCACCACCATCTCGGCGGTGTTGTTGTCGCTGTTGCCGAGCATCTCGGCGACGACGGCCGACATCGGTGCCGACTCGATCGACGCGAGCGTCACGGCGTCCGACGGTGCCGTCCCGGTGGTTCCGTCGCCGTCGACGTCGACGCCGCGCGCCTCGAGCAGGAGCGTGAACTCGCGCGCCGCCGCCTCGTTCGGATCGTTGCTGCGCTGTGGGTCTCCGAGCACCCGGGAGTCGTTCGCCATCAGCGCGTCGTACGGTCCTCCCTCGAGGCCGGCGACGCCGTCGCCCCAGCCCGGGGCGAAGTACTCGTCGTCGTACCGGCTGCCGTCACCGACGACCGACCCGGTGACCCGGGTGACGCCGGCGGCGACGACCCGGTCGGCCAGGTCGTCGAACGAGGTGGGTGACGTGACCGGGTTCAGCTCGAGGTTGGAGCTGGGATACCAGTCGGAGGAGAGCAGCGGGTCGCCACCCCCGACGAGCACGAGGTCGCCGTCCACGACGCCGCCGATCGGCTGGCTGGAAGCGACCACCTCGGTCGTGTAGGTGAAGTCGGCGCCCAGACGCTCGAGGGCCGCCGCAGCGACCGGGAGCTTCTGATTGCTCGCTGGAATGACGGCGATGTCGGCGTTGCGTTGGGCGATCGGCTGCGCGTCGACCGACACGGCGCCGCACGACCGATCGTTGAGCGACGCGAGGAACGGACTCACCTCGGCAGCGAAGGCGTCGACGTTGAGCCCGCGGCTGACGATGGTCGGCAACCGTCGGAAGGTGAGCACGCCGGTCGACAGTGCGGGCGGTGCGCTCGCCGACGCGGGTTGGACGGCAGGCGGCGGTGCCGGCTCGCCGTCGTCGTCGCGGGCCGACGCCCACGAATGCATGGCGAAGAGCCCGAGCGCCGGCGCGATCGCGACGATGGCGAGCACGATCCACGGGCCAGGCCCGCGGCGGTTCCGGCGGCGGGAGACGGGCCGCGCGCGAGGGCGTCCGGCCGTGGTCACCGGCGGCGAGCCTCGAGGAACTTGGAGTAGCGGATGAGGTGTCCGAGCGCCGTGACCGCCTGCCCGCCACTCGCGTAGCACAGCCGACCGAGTCGGCGAACGGTTGCCGGGCCGGCGTTCTCCGGATCGGCCACGGCCAGTTCGGTGGCGACGAGGATCGGCTTGCCGGTCGCCACGCTCAGCTCGTGCGCGGCCTCGGCGAACCGGGCGTCCTGGCGCTCGTGGTACGCCACGATGCGCTCGAGACCGTGATCCGGGTAGAAGCGGCCCTCGCGCATCATCCGCGCCTGGTTGCTCTGGATCCCGATGCCGAGGTAGATCACCGCGTTCACGTCGGGGTGTTCGGCGATCAGCGCCAGCACCTCCGGGATCGTGTCGCGGACCTCACCGCCGGCACAGTCGACCGGGTTGTTCCGGCTCCAGCGCGGCGGCAACTTCTCGTCGATCGCCGATCGCAGGTCGGCGGGCAGGTCCATCAGCACGATGTCCGGATCGCGACTGATCGCGTCGGCGGTCACCACACCCCATCCTCCCGCAGTGGTCAGGACGACCGTGTTGGGCCCTGCCGGGAGCGGCTGGGTGGCGAAGGTTGCCGCCGCTTGGTACGCCTCGGTCACCGTGGCCGCACGGGTGATGCCGGCGGCACGGCATTCACCGTCGAAGATCTTGTCGTTCGCGGCCAGGGCACCGGTGTGGCTCGCCGCCGCCTGCGCGCCCCCTTCGGTGGCACCGCCCTTCACGAGCACCAGCGGCTTGCGCGCGGCCGAGGTCGCCAGCCGATCCATCAGTCCCCGTCCGTCGACGATGCCCTCGACATAGGCGAGTCCCACCGTGGTCGCAGGGTCGTCGGCGTACCAGTCGAGGTAGTCGGCGACGGTCACCGCTGCGGCATTGCCGGCCGACACCGCCCGGCTGATGCCGACGCCGCTCGCGCGGGCCATGTTCATGAAGCTCGAGACGAAGTTGCCGCTCTGGCTGGCGACGCCGATGGTGCCGGCCGGCGGGTATGGCGCCACGATCTGGGCGCACAGGTTGGCGGGTGTGCTGACCACACCCTGACCGTTCGGTCCGGCGAGCAGGATGCGCAACTCGTCGGCGAGCGCCACGAGCTCGTCCTCGGCTCGCTGGCCCTCCTCGCCGGCCTCGCCGTACCCGGCCGACGTGAGGAAGGCCGCCCTGATCCCCTTGGCGGCACACGCACGGAGGAGATCCGGGTTGGCCGACGCGGGTGTACAGACGAACACCAGGTCGATCGCATCGTCGGGCAGATCGGCGATGTCGGCCACCGTCGACACGCCGAGCACCTCCTCACCCTTGAGGTTCGTGCCGTACACGCCACCCTCGTAGCCGCTGGCGAGCAGGTTGTGCATCGAGACGAAGCCGAACTTGCCGGGGTGGGTGGAGGCGCCGGTGATCAGCACGCCCCTCGGGTCGAACAGGGCGCGGAACTGCTCGTCGGTCGGGCGTGGACGCGCGCCGCGCCGTGTGTGGACTTCACCGGCGCCGAGTTCGACCAGGCCGTCGACGGCCACGAGCCGGCCGTCCGGTTGCACGATCACGGGGTTGATGTCGACGCTGGCCAGGTCGTCGCGCTCGGCAGCCAGTCGGCCGAGTCCGACGATCAGCTCGGTCAACTGCGCACGATCGACCGGCGCTTCGCCGCGGAGAGCGCCGAGCAGCTTCTGCGTGGCGAGGTCGTCGATCATCTCGGCGGCGGTCACGGCGTCGACCGGTGCCGGTCGGAAGACGACGTCGGCCACGGCTTCGGCCAGGATCCCCCCGACGCCGAGCATCACCGTGGGCCCGAACTGGGGATCGCGCACCACGCCGGCGATCAGCTCGCGGTGACCCGAGACCATGGGCGCGACGAGCACGGACACCTCGCCATCGGCCGGCGTCGCAGCGGCGAGCAGGTCCTCGGCAGCGGCCTCCACTGCCCCTCGATCGCCGAGTCGGAGCTTGACCAGGCCGCGTTCGGTCTTGTGCGCGATCGCATCGCCGTTCAGCTTCGCCACCACCGGATAGCCGAGCTCGTCGGCGGCGTCCGCCGCAGCGGCGGCGTCGACCACGACGCGTTCAGGGGCGATCGGGACGCCGTACTCGGCGAGCAGTGCCTTGGAATCGCGTTCGGACAGCGTCGTGTGCGCGCGGGGTCCGTCGGAGGTCGTCTGTGGGTTCGCCATGCGGCTCCAACGGTACCGTCGGGCACGCCCCCGCCCGCGGTCACTCCGTGCGGCCGCTCCGGGAGCAGTCGGCCGACCGGATCGGTCAGCTCGGGGAGGCGACGTTGTAGGTGAGCACACTCTTGGCGACCAGCCGTCCCGAGGTCGCCCCGACCGCCTCGCTCTCGCAGAACACGATCGTACGGCCCCGTCGGGTCACCCAACCCTCGGCAACGACATCCTCGTCCTTGACCGCCCCGATGTACTGCACGTGCAGGTCCACGGTCGAGTACCGGGCCTTCGGCCCGAGCGTCGATCCGACGGCCGGCACGACCACGGCGTCCATCAACGACGCGATGGCACCGCCGTGCACGATGCCACCCGCGTGCAACAACTCCGCCTTGAAGGGCAGCCGCATCCGGCAGTAGTCGATGCGGGTCTCCTCGACGTCGAGGCCGAGCAGCATCGGGTAGAAGATCGTCTCCGACTTGCCGAACTTCGCCCACCGAGCGGCGGCGTCGGGGGGAAGTGGCTCGAACTGCTCGGCTCTGCTCATCGCCCGATCATGACGGCATCAGCGCGGCGCGGAAGAACTCGATGACGTGTTCGCTGCGGCGCTCGAGCGCAGCCGGGGCGAGCGGATCCTCGTCGAGCAGTCCCTCGAGGAAGGGTGCGTCGGAGAAGTAGCTCAGCAGGGCCCCATAGCCGGTGAGGAGGAGCTGCTCCGGATTGTGCTCGCGGAAGACGCCCGTGGCCATCTCGCGCCGGAAGTAGTCGGCCGCCTGGTCGAACATCGGCCGGAGCACGGCGGCGAGGTCGATGCCGAGGTGCGAGCCACCGTCGATGGCCTCCCGGCGCATCAGCGTGACGTAGCTCGGGTTGTCGGCGAAGTAGCCGAAGCCGGCGCGCAACACCTGCTCGACCTTCGGCCATCCGGTGGCCGACGAGGCGATCGCTCCCGCCAGACGGGCGAACCAGTCCGACAGGAGGCGCTCGAACACCTCGCCGTACAGCGCCTCCTTCGAGGCGAAGTGGTGCAGGAGACTGGGACGCCGGATCCCGACCTCTGCTGCGATGTCGTTCAGCGATGTGGCGCTGTAGCCGGTGTGCGCGAAACACGACAACGCCGCGTCGAGGATCTGGTCACGGGTGGACCGGCCCCCGACGGGCGCGTCGATCGTGGCTTCGCTCGGTTCGACGCGATCGTCCGACATGCTGCCGGCGAACGCTACAACCCGATCGGGCTGCCGGAATCAGGCCGGCACGATCAGGCCGGTGGATAGACGCCCATCTGCTTGGCCTTGTCGGTCTGCCAGAAGATGTCCGCGATCTCGTCGATGTAGGCGACGAGCTGCTCGCCCACGGCCGGGTCCATCGACTTCTTGGCCTCACCGGCCTGGTGGATCGCCTTCCAGAACAGCTCGTGGAGCTGCGGGAACGCCTCGAAGTGATCCGGCGCGAAGAAGTCGGCCCAGAGCACCATGAGGTGATGCTTGGTCTCTTCGGCGCGCTGCTCCTTGATCAGGATGCAGCGGTTGCGGAAGACCTCGTCGTCGGACTCCGCGTACTTCTTGGCCGTCTTGACCACGGAGAGGGCCTCGATCTTCGCCTGCGCAGGGTCGTACACCCCGCAGTAGAGGTCGCAGTGGGCGTGAGCGACGGTGGCCGAAGCGAACAGTTTGCCGAACATGGTGGCTCCTCGATGTGGTGGAGATGTGAAACGGGGTGGTGCGGACGTTCCCTGGGGACGTCGCCCCGAAACATACACTCCGGCCCCGTGGACGTCCTCGTGAGCGTGCCGGTGAGCGTGATCGTGAGCATGCCGGCGCACGCCGGGCCGTGGTGAGCCTGCCGGTGCCACGCCGCTTCGTGGTCGCCGATCGCTCGATGGAACCGACGTTGCGGGACGGGCAGGGTCTGATCGCAGTCCCCACCCGCTCGGCTCGCGTGGGACAGATCCGATGCGTCGAGCACCCGCGGCGTCCCGGCTTCTGGTTGGTCAAGCGGGTGTCCGAGGTCCACCCGGACGGCACGATGTCGGTGCTCTCCGACAACCGCTCAGCCACGACCGCCGACTCCCGCTCGTTCGGCGCGGTGCCGATCGCCGGCTCGTACCGGGTGCTCCTTCGCGTCCCGCGCCGACTGATGTGAGCGCGATCACCTCCTAGCCTGCAGCTCATGCAGATCGTGTCCGCGCTGTTCGTGGAGAACTTCGAGATGCGCCAGGCCCCGGGCCCGTCGACCCGCATCGACCTGACCGGCGTGATGTTCTCGCAGGCCGCCCCCGAGCCGGCGCCTGTCACGATCACGCCGCACCTCGTCGCGTTGATCTTCTGTCCCCCCGACGAGTCGGGCAGCGGCGTGTTCGAGGTCGACTTCCGGCGGGGCCTCGACCCCGACAGCGAGCAGGTCGCACGCAACGTCAGCCCCTTCGACGTCGAGCCGGGCAGGTTCACCTACCGGCTCGTCCGCGGCGAGCTCGACTTCCCCGAGTACGGACAGGTGTTCGCTCACTGCCGCATCGACCAGGGCCCGTGGCACGTCGTCCCGTTCGCGCTCCTGCCCCCGGTCTGAGCCGGAACGGGGCCGCTCGCCGTTGGGTTGGCGCGCAGGTCGGTCGGGTACCCTCGCCCGCGTGCCGTTGACCGCAGAACAGGACCAGCTCGCCGTCTCGCTCATCCGCGGGATGGCCATGGACGCACCGCTCGCCGCCAACAGCGGCCACCAGGGCACGGCCATGGCACTGGCACCACTGGGACACGTGCTGTACAGCCGGGTGATGCGGCACGATCCTGCCGATCCCGAGTGGCCCGACCGCGACCGGTTCGTCCTGTCGAACGGTCACGCCTCGATCCTGCAGTACTCACTGCTCTACCTGTGCGGCTACGGGCTCGAACTCGACGACCTCGAGGCGTTCCGCCAGTGGGACTCCTCCACGCCGGGTCATCCCGAGGCCGGACACACCGCGGGGGTCGAGGTCACCACCGGGCCGCTCGGCCAGGGGTTCGCCAACGCCGTGGGCATGGCCGTCGCCGAGGAGAACCTGCGCGCCCGGTTCGGTGCAGAGGCACAGGATCACTTCACGTTCGTCATCGCTGGAGACGGCTGCCTGATGGAGGGCATCAGCCACGAGGCGGCTTCGCTCGCGGGCCACCTCGCGCTGGGGAGACTGATCTGCGTCTTCGACGACAACCGGATCACGATCGACGGACCCACGAGCCTCTCGACCAGCGATGACACCGCCGAACGGTTCCGTGCGTACGGGTGGGACGTCGTCGACCTCGGTGACGTCGCAGACGAGCTCGACACGCTCGAGGCGGCGCTGCTCGCGGCGAAGGCACGCACGGACAGGCCATCGCTGCTGATCCTGCGATCGCACATCGGCGAGCCCTCGCCGGATCACACCGACACCGCCGCCGCCCACGGCAACCCGTTCTCGGCGGACGACGTCGCGCGCACCAAGGCCGTGATGGGCATCCCCGACGAGCCGTTCTGGGCCCCCGACGACCTCGTCGCCGCGTACCGGCGACACGCCGGCGAACGCGGCGCCGCGGCCCGCGAGGCGTGGATGGCCGCGTCGGCGGGCGTGACCGGCACCGCCGACTGGCAGGCGGCGTGGGCGCGTACCGGCACCGCCGGCTGGGACGACGATCTCCCGGCTTACGAACTCGGGGAGTCATTGGCCACCCGCAAAGCCATCCAGAAGGCCCTCGACGCCACCTACGAGCGCCTTCCCGGTCTGATCTCCGGGTCGGCCGACCTCACGGGCAGCAACGGAACGGGCCTCGCGCGAACGACGGCGTTCAGCGCCGACGACCGTGGCGGCCGCTACGTCCACTACGGCGTCCGCGAGCACGCCATGGGCGCGGCGCTGGTCGGGATGGCGCAACACGGTGGCACGGTCCCCATCAGTGGGACGTTCTTCGTGTTCTCCGACTACCTCCGCCCGTCGCTCCGGCTCGCCGCGCTCTCCGGGGCGAAGGCCGGCTTCGTGTTCACGCACGACTCCGTCGGCGTCGGTGAGGACGGTCCGACCCACCAGCCCGTCGAGCACCTCGCGACGCTCCGGGCGATGCCCGGCCTCCACGTGATCCGACCCGCCGACGGCAACGAGACGATCCAGGCCTGGGCCGACATGGTTCGTCACGACGGACCCTCGGCACTGATCCTCAGCCGCCAGAACATCCGGGTCGTCACCGACGGATCGGCCGTGGCCCGCGGAGCGGGGATCGTGGCCGATTCCGAGGGCGATCCGGAGATCGTGCTGATCGGCACGGGCAGCGAGGTCGAGGTGTGCGTCGACGCCGCGGAGCACCTGCGCGAGCAGGACATCGCCGTGCGGGTGGTCAGTCTTCCGAGCTGGGACCGCTTCGCCGAACAGGACGCGTCGTTCCGTTCGTCGATCCTCCCCGCCGACGTGCCGACGCTCTCCGTCGAGGCGGCGACGACGTTCGGCTGGGAACGCTACGCGGACGACTCGATCGGCATCGATCGTTTCGGCGCCAGTGCCCCCGGGGAACTGGTCCTGGAGCGGCTCGGCATCAACGTCGCCCACGTGGTCGAGCGGGCGTGCGCGCTGGTCGCCGGCCGCGGGCAACACGATCCCGAAAGGACGCCATGACCGACAATCGGATCATCGAACTCCACGACGAGCAGGGCCAGAGTGCCTGGCTCGACAATCTCAAGCGCGGCTACATCACGTCCGGACGACTCGTCGAGTTCCGCGACGACGGGATCCGCGGTCTCACCTCGAACCCGTCGATCTTCCAGAAGGCGATCCAGGATTCGAGCGATTACGACGACCAGTTCGCCGAGCTCCGCGCGTCGGGCGCATCGATCGACGACAGCTACTGGGCGATGGTGACACAGGACATCCACGGTGCCTGCGACGTCTTCTCGAAGGTCTACGACCACTCCGACGGCGTCGACGGGTACGTCAGCGTCGAGGTCGACCCGAGCCTGGCCCACGACGGCCCCGGCACGGAGCAGGCCGCGCGCCATCTGCACGAGACGATCGACCGGCGCAACCTGATGGTGAAGATCCCGGCCACGGCGGAAGGGGTCGCCCCGATCGAGCACATGATCGCCGAGGGGCGATGCATCAACGTCACCTTGATCTTCAGCCTCGACCGGTACGCGGAGGTCATCGAGGCGTACATCTCGGGACTCGAGCGACTCGCACGGGATCCCGGTGCCGATCTCTCGCGTGTCGCCAGCGTGGCCAGCTTCTTCATCAGCCGTGTCGACACCGAGGTCGACAAGCGCCTCGAGGCGATCGGGACCGGCCAAGCGCTCGACCTGCGGGGCAAGGCAGCCGTCGCCCAGGGCAAGCTCGCCTACGAACTGTTCGTCGAGTCGTTCTTCGGTCCGCGGTGGGACGCGCTCGCGGAGCGCGGCGCGCGCGTGCAGCGCCCGTTGTGGGCCTCGACTTCGACGAAGAACGATGCGTACCCGGACACGTTGTACGTCGACGAGCTGATCGGGCCCCGGACGGTCAACACGCTTCCCGAGGCCACGCTCGAGGCGTTCGCCGACCACGGCACGGTCGTCCGACGGGTCGACGAGGACATCGACGACGCCCGAGCGGTCTGGCTCTCGCTCGCGGACGTCGGTGTCGACATGAACGACGTGGCCGCCCAACTGGAACGCGAAGGGGTCGCCAGCTTCGCGACATCGTTCGACGAGCTGCTCGCCGCGCTGGAGGCGAAGGCCGCCGAGCTGGCGTGAGCCCTCAGACCTCGACCCAGCGGCGCGGGTAGCCCTGCGCGCCGTTGGGCGCAACCGGTGCGGTCTCCTCGCTCTGCGGGACACCCTCGCCGTCGAAGGCCCGGGCCTCGATCATGTGCCGCCCGGACGGAAGGTCGAGTCGTGCCTTCCACTGCACCCACGTGTCGTCCGACGGGACGCCGCCGAGATCGGCATCGGTCCATGCTCCACCGTCGGAACGCACCTCGACCTTCGAGATGCCTCGGTGGATCGCCCAGGCGATGCCTCCCACGATCACCTCGCCGGGCGTGGCACCTCGACGATCGGTGTCGATCCGCGACATCGTCTTGATCGGCCCGCGCTTCGACCAACCCCGCGGAACCCAGTAGGCGTCGTAGTCCTCCCACCGGGTCAGTTCGATCTCGGTCACCCACTTCGTCGCCGAGACGTACCCGTAGAGCCCCGGGACGATCATCCGCACCGGATAGCCGTGCCGGGCCGGCAGCGGCTCGCCGTTCATCGCGATCGCCAACATCGCGTCGCGCCCGTCCATCACCGTCTCGGTGGGCGTGCCGGCCGTCCAGTCGTCGATCGATCGGCTGACGATCTGGGTGGCCCCGGGTCGGACGCCTGCCTCGTCGAGGATGTCCTTCAGCAGGACGCCCTGCCATCGTGCGTTGCCGATCAGGTCGCCGCCGATCGGGTTCGACACGCACGACAGGGTCACGTACCGCTCGACCTGGGGGCGCGCGAGGAGATCGTCGAACGTCAGCTCCATCGGGTGGTCGACCATCCCGTGGATCTTGAGGCTCCACGAATCCTTCGACACCTGCGGGACCACCAGTGCCGTGTCGATCCGGTAGAAGTCGTCGTTCGGCGTCACGAACGGATCCATTCCCTCGAGCGCGACATTGGCGTCCGGCGGGAGCGTCGAGGCCGGTGACCCGGCATCCGGCAGCGTGAGGTCATTGCGCTCCCCGCTGACCTCGAAGCGCTGCTGCAAGAGGCGACCGACGCCGCCGGCGATCACCGCCAACGACCCGATGCCGATCGCTCCACCGATGAACCGGCGTCGATCGACGCCCATCGGCTCGGCGGTCGGCGAGTCGTTGCTGCCCGTCGCCCGTGGCGTCCGCCGGGGCGCCAGGTACCAGAGCACGGCGAGCGAGACCGCCGTGCCGACGATGGTCGGCAGCAACTTCGCGAGCGTCGGCTCCGGCCGGGTCAGCACGGCCCATGCACCGATCACCCCGGTGACACAGGTCAGGGCGTAGGCGGCGGCCCGCGCACCTCGCATCGCGAGGACCCCGACGCCGATCCCGATCACCAACAGCACGGCGAGCGCGCCGAACACCAGCACGACCTTGTCGTTCGTGCCGAACGTGTCGATCGCCCACTGCTTGAGCGATCTCGGCACGCGATCGATGAAGACCTGCCCCACCGGCACCACGGGCGAGGACGTCCGCTCGACCAGGCCGACCACCAGCTCCGCCGCTGCCAGGCCTGCACCCGTCGCCACGATGCCGAGGACCGGACCCATCCAACGAGGCCCGTACGATCGTTCGTCCATGGACGCAGATGTATCCGATGCCGACGCCTCCCACGCCCGAACCATCGTCTCCGAGCTCGGTGTTTCCGAGAATGTTCGACTCTCGGAAGCGCTCGTTTCGGAAGCGTTGGGGCTCATCACCGATCAGCCTGACACGCTCGATCTCAAGATCGCCACCGCAGCCCTTGCCGAGATGCGCGACGCCTACGCGATGTTCCGGCCCTACAAGACTCGACGCAAGGTGTCGATCTTCGGGTCGGCCCGGACCGCGGCCGATGACCCGCTGTACGAGTTGACGAGCGATCTGGCGCGCACGCTCGCTGAGCGAGGCTGGATGACGGTGACGGGGGCCGGACCGGGAATCATGCAGGCCGGCATGGAGGGTGCCGGCCGCGAGATGTCGATCGGCGTGTCGATCCGCCTGCCCTTCGAGACCGGGGCGAACTCGATCATCGCCGGCGACGACAAGCACGTCAGCATGAAGTACTTCTTCACTCGAAAGCTGATGCTGATCAAGGAGTCCCAGGCCTTCGTGTGCATGCCGGGAGGCTTCGGCACGCTCGACGAGATGTTCGAGCTCCTCACCCTCACCCAGACCGGTAAGGGCATCCCGGTCCCGATCGTGCTGCTCGATGCTCCCGGCGACCCGTTCTGGGAGGGTGTCGACACCTTCGTCCGGGAACAGCTCATCGCACGGGGCCTCGTCTCGTCGAACGACGTCGATCTCTACACGATCACGTCCGACTGCGACGAGGCGGCACGCGTCATCGAGGGCTTCTACGCGAACTACGACTCCTTGCGCTTCGTGGGTGACCGCCTGGTGATCCGAATGCAGCGCGCGCCAACCGACGAGCAACTCGCCGAGTTGAACGAGCGCTTCGGACATCTCGCGTCGAGCGGCAGCATCGAGCGAGCAGCACCCTTCAGGATCGAACGACGCGAGGGCGACAAGGTCGAGCTCGACCGCATCTCGTTCGCGTTCGCGAAGCGTGGCTACAGCGACCTCGTCGCGATGATCCGGGTCCTGAACTCCTTCGTGGAGTGACGGCGAGCGCTCAGCGTTCGTCGAGCCGGCGGAGCACCGCGACGGCCTTCTCGATGGCGCGGCGCGCCTGCATCAGCTGCTTGTCGTCCACGGGCCGCGTGAGTTCGCCGTCGGCCACTGCCTCCCGCAACCGGTCGAAGGCGATCTCGTCGAGGTCGGCGGCGATCGACTCG
>Ga0316576_10000732_pt1 | contig 16270 bp, 9 predicted proteins | sample S0NA_FD_203075 | JGI IMG/M metagenome (GOLD analysis project Ga0316576, IMG submission 203075) | Rhizosphere microbial communities from salt marsh grasses in Alabama, United States - S0-2_050615r3r5 | ecosystem: Host-associated > Plants > Roots > Rhizosphere | place: USA: Alabama | collected... | reverse complement strand
CCGCCGACGCGCCGTGCTCGGGGCGGGTCGGCGACGAGATCAAGGGCGGCCCGCGGCGCGAGCAATCCTTCCCCGCGGCCGGTCTCGACCTCGACCCGGACCGACATGCCCGGAACCAGGAGGACCTCGCCGGGCTCGTCGTCGAGCTCGACCGTGACGTCGAAGCCGCGACGTTCAGAGAACACCCGTTGCTCGCGAGCAATGGCGGTGATGTCTGCAATCCGTCCGGCGAGGTGGATGCCGGGCTCGATGTCCGGCGTACACACGGCCGGCAATCCGGGCGCGATGCTGCCGTCGTCGACGTCGCTCAGGGCGGCACGGACGCGGAGGCTGTCGAGATCCGGAATCTCGACGATCGTCCAGCCCGGAAAGACCGTGTCTCCGACCTGGAACTTTCGGTCCTCCCAGGGGTTCTCCTCGACCACGGCGATTCCGGTTCGGGGTGCTTCCAAGCGGAGCGCCGAGACCGCCTCCTCGGCGACGGCGAGCTCACGTTGCGCCTTGTGGAGCTCCTCCTCGGCGACCTTGATGTCGGCATCGACGGCCGCGTTGGCGGACTCGAGATCGGCGAGAGCCTTGGTGTGCTCTGAAGCGGCCTTGGAACGGGCGAGCTCGAAGCTCCGTTGCTCGTATCGGCTGCGGATTGATGGCGGGACGGATGCGTCGAGCTCGGCCTTCGCCTGGGCGATCCGCGCCCGCTCGGCGGCGGCCTCGGCATCCCTCAGACGTGCGTCACCCTGGGCGCGGACCTGCAACAGCGACCTTCGAGCGCGCTGAACGGCGGTCCTCTGCTGGTCGAGGTTGGCGGTGAACGACGAGTTGTCGAACTCGAGGACGACGTCGCCTTCGGCGACGTTCGCACCGTCGGCGACCATTCTCTGGATCTGGAGCCGGTGCTCGCGAGTCCGAGGGACCTTGATCTCTGTTGCGGTCACGGCCTCGAGGGCGCCGGTGAGAAGGTGGCGTCGGACGAGCTGGCCATGTTGGACCCGGAGCTCGGGAGGGGTGGACGAGATCTGAGGCGAGTCGGAGCAGGCCCCGACCGAGGCAAGCACCGCCAGCATGCCGCAGTACCAATAGACACGATTGAGCTGAGAGAGTGCCGCCACGGTCACATGTATCTTACGTGAACCGGGTCCGGTATGTTTGCCTGTGGCAACCCCAGGCCGATCGATCGGTCTCCTCGGCTGCTACCGTCACTCACCCGTTTTCGCCACGACTACCGGAAAGCGCCGCTGGATGCTGTGCATCGCAGACCGCCGCAGAGGTCTGGTGAATAGTCCGGGCTTGCACGGAGGCGGCCGGAAGCCGCGTCAGCTGTGGAGCGCCCGCTTGTCCACCGCCAGGGCGGCCTCGCGAGTCACCTCGGACAGGGTCGGGTGAGCGTGGCACGTGCGAGCGAGGTCCTCGGCCGAGGCGTGCAGCTCCATCGCCACAACCGCTTCGGCGATGAGCTCGCTCACGCGCGGTCCCACCATGTGGACTCCGAGGATTTCGTCGGTGTCGGCGTGGGCGAGGATCTTGACGAGACCGACCTCGGCGCCCAGTGATTTGGCGCGACCGTTGGGTCGGAACATGAAGCGGCCGGTCGCAAACGGGACGCCGGCCTCTTTGAGCTGGGCCTCGGTGCGGCCTACCATCGCGAGTTCGGGGTCGGTGTAGACCACGTTCGGGATGGTGTCGTAGTTGACGTGTCCCGGCAACCCGGCAATGGTCTCGGCGACGGCGACGCCCTCGTCCTCGGCCTTGTGGGCGAGCATCGGGCCCCGCACCAGGTCACCGATGGCGTAGACCGTGGGGAGGTTGGTCCGGAGATGATCGTCCACCGCCACCCGGCCGCCCTCCTCGAGCAGGACCCCGACCTCCTCGAGACCGGCGCTCGCGGTCACCGGACGGCGACCCACCGCGACCAGGACGCGGTCGCCTTCGAGGGTCTCACTGCCGTTCTTCGCGCTTTCGACGTTCAGCTTGACCTTGGTCTTGAGGACCTTGGCGGCGGTGACTCTGGTGTCGAGGCGGATGTCCATGCCCTGGTCGGCGAGCGCCCGCTCGAGGGCCTTGGCCATCTGCTTGTCGGCGAAGGGCGTGACCGTGGGTAGCATCTCGACGACGGTGACCCGCGCGCCGAGGCGCCGCCAGACGCTGCCCAGCTCGAGGCCGACCGCGCCGGCGCCGATTACCACCAGATGCTCGGGCACGTGCTCGAACGAAAGTGCTTCGGTCGAGGAGACGACCCGTTTGCCGTCGGCGGGAAGGAAGGGCAGGTTGACCGAAGCCGAGCCGAGGGCGAGGCAGACATGCGTCGCCCCGAGCTCGGTGGCGCCGTCGTCGCTGTGAACGGTGACCCGGTCGACGGCGGTGAGCTCGCCGCGACCGGTGATGACCTCGACCTTGTTCTTCTTCATGAGCGCAGTGACACCGCCGGTCAGCTCACCGACGATGCGTTGCTTACGGGCCATCAGTCCGTCGAGGTCGAGGCCGACGTCGCCGACCACGACGCCGTGCTCGGCGGCGCGGCTCATGATCCCTTCGAAGACCTCCGAGGACTCGAGCAGGGCCTTGGACGGAATGCAGCCGACGTTGAGGCAGGTGCCGCCGAGGGTCGTTCGCTTCTCGACGAGGGCGACCTTGAGGCCGAGCTGGGCGGCGCGGATGGCACAAACGTAGCCGCCGGGGCCGGCGCCGATGACGACGAGGTCGTAGGTGGTCATGGCTCAGATCTCCAGGAGCATGCGCTCGGGGTCTTCGAGGCATTCGACGATGCGCTTGAGGAATGTCACCGCCTCACGGCCGTCAATGAGACGGTGGTCGTAGGACAGAGCCAGGTACATCATCGGTCGGATGACGATCTCATCGTCGATGACCACCGGTCGCTTTTGGATCGAGTGCATGCCGAGGATGGCGCTGCCCGGGGGGTTGAGGATCGGAGTCGACATGAGGGAGCCGAAGACACCCCCGTTGGAGATGGTGAAGACCGCCCCCTGGAGGTCGTCGAGCTGGAGGGTTCGCGCCTGCGCCCTGGCGGCCAGCTCGGCGATGGCTGACTCGATCTCGGCCATGGACAGCCGGTCGGCGTCGCGTACGACCGGAACCACGAGGCCGTGCTCGGTGGAGACCGCGATTCCGATGTCGAAGACGTGGTTGGTGACGATCTCGTCGGCCTCGATGAAGGCGTTGACCGCGGGGACCTTCTTGAGAGCGTCAACCGTCGCCTTGACGAAGAAGGACATGAAGCCGAGGCCGACTCCGTGCCGCTCCTTGAAGGTCTCCTTGTAGCGCGAGCGCAGTGCCATGACCCGGCTCATGTCGACCTCGTTGAAGGTGGTCAAGATGGCGGCGGTCTGCTGGACCTCGACCAGCCGTTCTGCGAGCCGGCGGCGCAGCCTCGACATGGGTTGTCGGGTCTGACGGTCGCCGGAAGGGGCGGCGGCTGCGGTCGGTACCGGGCGCGGCGCCCCCTCGGCTTCGGTCGCGGCCGGTGGTGCCGGCATCGGTGCAACCGGGGGGCGGTGGTCGAGGAACGAAACGACATCGCCCTTGAGGATGCGCCCACCCTTGCCGCTGCCACGGATCTGCGTCGGGTCGAGGTCGTGCTCCTCGACGAGTCGACGGACAGCGGGGGTCAGCGAGTCGAGATCACGGCCGGGACCCGAGGGCGGAGCAGACTCCTTCGTCGAGGTCGTCTCGGGCGTCGCCTGTGGGACGGGTGGCGGCGCTTTTGATTGTGCCCCCTCCGAGCTGCCGGCGTCATCATGAGCGGTCCCGGTGGCGTCGGGATCGATGCGCGCGACGACCTGGCCGACCTGGACGGTTTCGCCCTCACCGACCAGGATCTCGAGCTTCCCGGCGACGTCGGCGGTCACGTTCATGGTGATCTTGTCGGTCTCGAGAACGAGCAGCGTCTGGTCGGTTTCCACCGTTGCACCGTCGGGCTGGGCCCACTCGGCCAGGAAGCCCTCGCTGATGGACTCGCCGATCTCGGGGATCTTGACGTCGACGGTCATGTCACGCTCCTTCGATGGTTCCCTCCGAGTCAGGCGGGCTCGTCGCTGATCCGCGACCCCTCGGAGGGCTCGGTTTCTGGGTCATCAGGTTCGCAGGGCCTCGTCGACGATGGCCTGCTGCTGCTCGCGGTGAACCCGCGGCGAGCCTGTGGCAGGGCTCGCGCTGGCGGCTCGGCCGATGTAACGAGGCTCGCGGCCGGGGAAGGCACGTTGGAGGTGGGGTCTCATGAAGGCCCAGCCGCCCCGGTTCTCGGTCTCCTCCTGGACCCAGGCGATGTCTACGGCGTCCTGGAAGGGCTTGACGACCTCGGTGAACGACACCTCGTTGAATGGGTAGAACTGCTCGACCCGAACGATGGCGACGTCGTCGGTCCCCGCCTCCTCACGGCCGGCAGCCAGGTCGTAGTAGACCTTGCCGCTGCACAGCACGAGTCGCCGTGCCTTCGACGGCGGACTCGGGTCGTCGAGGATCTCGTGGAACCGGCCCCCGACGAGCTCCGAAACCGGCGACACGCAGCTTCGGTGACGAAGCAGCGACTTGGGCGCCATGATGACCAGGGGCCGTCTGAGGTTGCGCTTGAGCTGCCGGCGCAAGGCGTGGAAGTACTGCGCCGGTGTCGAGAGGTTGCAGACCTGGATGTTCTCCTCGGCACACAGCGACAGGTACCGCTCGAGGTAGGCGTTGGAGTGCTCCGGTCCCTGGCCCTCGTAGCCGTGAGGGAGGAGCATCACGATCCCGCTGCCTCGTTGCCACTTGTCGAGAGCGGCGGCGATGAACTGGTCGATGATGACCTGGGCCCCGTTGGCGAAGTCGCCGAACTGGGCCTCCCACAGCACGAGCATGTTGGGCTCGACGAGGGAGTATCCGTAGTCGAAACCGAGCACCGCGGCCTCGGAGAGCATCGAGTTGTAGACGCAGAATCGGGCCTGGTCGTCGGCGATGTGGTTGAGGGGAACGAAGCGCTCCTGGGTCCGGGTGTCGTACCACGCCGCGTGGCGCTGTGAGAAGGTCCCGCGAACACTGTCCTGGCCCGACAGCCGCACCGGTGTGCCCTCGGTGAGCAGGGTGCCGAAGGCGAGCAGCTCCGCCAGCGGCCAGTCGACGTCGCCGAGCTCGGTGATCGCCTGACGCATGGTGGGCAGCCGGCGCGCCACCTTGCGGTTGAGCTCGAAGTCCTCCGGTATTGTCGTGAGCGCCGTCGCCACCTGATTCAGAACGGCCTCGTCGACCCCCGTGGCGCCGGGCTCGAAGCTGTAGGGGTTGTTGAGACCGGTCCAGAGCTCGTGGAAGGCATGCTCGTCGTCAGCTGGCACCGGGCAGCTCTCCTGGACGCTGCGATGAGCGGCGATGAGCTTGGCCTGGAGATCATCACGAAGCCGGGCACTGTCGTCGAGGCTGATCGCCCGCTCGCCTTCGAGCTGGAGCTGGTAGAGCTCACGGACCGGTGGCCGGTTGGTGATCTTCTGGTACATGACGGGCTGGGTGAAGGCCGGCTCGTCGCCCTCGTTGTGGCCGTGCCGCCTGTAGCCGATGATGTCGACGACGACGTCGCGGTGGAACTCCTGGCGAAATCTCAGCGCCAGGTCGATGACCCAGGCCACTGCTTCGGGGTCGTCACCGTTGACGTGGAAGATGGGGGCCTCGACCAGCTTCGCGATGTCAGTCGGGTAGCGAGACGAACGGGCCTCGCGGGCGGTCGTTGTGAAGCCGATCTGGTTGTTGACGATGATGTGAACGGTGCCGCCGGTCTTGTAACCCGGGAGCTGTGACAGGTTGAAGGTCTCGGCAACCAGACCCTGACCCGCGAAGGCGGCGTCGCCGTGCAGGAGTAGCGGCAGGACCCGCGAACGGGTCTCCGTGTCGCCGTGGCGGCGCTGCTTGGCGCGGGTGCGGCCCTCGACGACCGGATCGACCGCCTCAAGGTGGCTCGGGTTGGCAGTCAAACTGATGTGCAGCTTGGTGCCGGACGGTGTGGTGTACTCCGACGAGTACCCGCGGTGGTACTTGACGTCGCCGTCGGCGTAGGGCGTGGTTCGCAGGTTGTCCTCGAACTCGTGGAAGACCATGTCCAGGGGCTTGTCGAGGAGATTGGCCAGGACATTGAGGCGGCCGCGATGGGACATGCCCATCACGACTCCATCGGCGCCGGTCGCCGCAGCCGTGTCCATGAACTGGTGGAGGGCCGGGATCAGGGACTCGTTGCCCTCGAGGGAGAACCTCTTCTGGCCCTGGTAACGCGAGTTGAGGAAGGACTCGAAGACCTCGGCGTCGACCAGCTGCTTGAGAATCCGCAGCTTCTTCTCGCGCGCCACCTCCGGCCGGTTTCGCACCGGCTCCATCTCGTTCTGGAGCCAGCGCCGGACAGACCGCTCTTGGATGTGGATGTACTCGACCCCGATGTGCCGACAGTAGGTGTCTCGGAGATGCTCGACGATCTCGCGCAGGGTGGTGCGCTTCGGTCCGCCCAGATGGCCGGTGTCGTAGATCCGGTCCAGGTGGGTCTCGTCGAGACCGTGACTGGCGAGCTCGAGAACGGGGTTGTCGTGGTCGCTGCTGTCCAGAGGATCCACGTCGGCGATGAGGTGGCCGACGTTCCGGTAGGCGAAGATCAGGCTTGCCACCTTGGACTGATCGGCGGCGTCGGCGGGTGACGGAGTCGTCGATCCGGCCGCCAGATCGAAGCCCGCGAAGAAATGGCGCCATTGTTCGGCCAGGGAGGACGGATCCCGCTGCCATTGGCGGTAGAGCTCGTCCACGTACTCTGGACTGGATGTCAGCGAGAGGCTGCCGGGATCGGTCAAGGACGATGCGTCTGGTGCCACCCTGAATCGCTCCTTCAGCCGGAGGTGTCGGTCGGCGGAGACGCCCACCAGGGGTTCAAACAGCGTGTTCGTCGTGATTATGCCACTTCCGGCGTCAAACCCGGACGGCAGTTTCGCGTAGACTCGATCAGCCAAGGCAGGGGAGGATGGTCCATGGCCCGCACATCCACCGTCGTCGTCAGCGTGATTCTCACGGTGCTCCTGGTTCTCGGGCTGCTCGCTCTGGTTTATGGACCCGGCCTCTACCGCGAGGGCAAGGCCCTCGTCGAGCCCATCGTCGAGCTGTCCAAGGCCAAGGACCAGCTCATCGCCCTCAACTCCGAGATGCCCTTCGAGCCTCCGGACGACGGTGTCGTTGCCGAGGACCGCTTCCAAATCTTTCTCGATATCCGGCGCGAGCTGCTGCCCAGATACAAGGCGTGGCAGGAGCTGGAGCAGCGCCTCGATGCCTCCGGCGAGGAGGACTGGCAGACCGCGAAGGAGGTTCTGGCCCAAGTGCGGGAAATCGCGTCGGCGCAACGTGGCGCCCTGACCGGCCATGGCATGTCCCCTGACGAGTTCAACTGGATAGAGGACCGTGTCTACGGGGTCTGGGCCAAAGGGATCGTGGCAGCCGAGGGGGACCAGGCGGTCGCCGATGCCCTCCACGATGCCGCCCGCGAGGACCTTGCCACTCTCGACGACGTCGACCGACGCTACGGCCCGTCGCGAGCGTCCCACGAGCTTCGGCGGCGGCTCGAGACCCGGCTCGCCGCCACCAGCGCTGACAAGGCCCCTTCGGTGGAGGGCATCTCCGAGGACGATGCGCGCCTGTTTTGGGCCCACCGCGAGGACATCAACGAGCTCGACCTCGAGCGCTACTCGGATCTCCACGATCTGCTGCGCGAGTCAGGCAACGTCGAGATCAAGGTCGGGAACTAGTTCCCGTCCAGAAACGGCGCTTTCCGGCGATCTTGGCGTGAACCTGCGGGTTTTCTTGTGAGGCGTACCGCATTACGCCTCCGCGCAAACTCTTGGTTTCCTAGACCTTGCTCGAAAACCGCTCGTTTCTGGATCGGGAACGACGCTGTTCCCTCCAGAGCTACTGGATGGGAACTAGCTCGGACGGTCAGCCTCCGGATGGCAGCCAGTCCGGCAGGCTCGGGTCCAGCTCGTGGAAGCGGCGCCAGAGCCGAGGGCCGACCTCGCGTGCGTCTCCGGCGAGGGCCTGAGGATCGATGGTGGCGAGCCTGTAGTCGTTCATCAGGACGCGTCCACGGGCGACAGTGTGCCGAACGGGTTGCGCTGCGGCGCCATAGACCAGGTGAGCGAAGAGGTTGTCCGCAGTCACCGGTGTCGGCGGCGCGGCACCGAGCACGCACAGGTCCGCCGGAGCCCCTGGGGCGAGCCTTCCCAACATCGGTTCGTCGAGAAGCTCGGCTGCCACTGCCACGTTGGTTGCGAGGAGGTCGGGGACCACGGTGAAGCCTGCGGTGGGATCTCGGCGTCCGCCGCGAGCGGCGAGGAAGGCGGCTCGAAGGGCGGGGAGCATCGCGGACGACATGCCGTCGGTGCCGAGTCCGAGGCGGCAGCCGTCCGCGGCGGCGGCGTCCAGGTCGAGGCGACCAACGCCGTTGTTGGCGTTCGACTCGGGGTTGTGGACGATCACGGCGTCTGCGTCGGCGAGCCGTCGCCGATCGGCCGAGCTCAGGTGGATGCCGTGGACGGCGAGGGTCCGTCGGTCGATCAGGCCGTGCCTCGCCAGCCGTTCCACGGGACCGGCGCCGTGGACCATCTTCGACACCCGCAGGTCGAGGGGGTCCTCGGCCACGTGGAGGTGACATCCCATGCCATCGACGCGGCGATCGGCTGCGGCCCTCATGGTGGCATCCGAGACCGTGAAGCTGGCGTGCAGGCCGAGCATTCCGCGGACCCGGCCGTGGTCGAGGTGCTCTGACGCGAAGGCGATATTCTCATCGAGACCACGCAACGCCTCGTCGTGACCGTTGCGGTCGCTGACCTCATAGCACAGCACGGCCGACAGGCCTGCGGCCTCGACCTCATCGGCGATGAGCGCGAGGCTGCCGTCGAGGCAGGACGGCGATGCGTGGTGGTCGAAGACGGTCGTGACGCCCCAGCGGATGGAGTCTGCGACCGCGAGCGCGGCCGACAGCCGCACGGCATCCCGATCGAGAGCGCGGTCGAGCCGCCACCAGAGCCCGTCGAGAATCTCGCCGAAGTCTTTCAGCCGTCGGCCGGGATCGAGGCCGCGGGCCAGGGATGAGTAGAAGTGATGGTGGAGGTTGACCAGACCCGGGAGAACCATGCCGCCACGGGCATCGATCCAGGGCGCGTCGGGGTGCCGTGTCCGCAGCTCGGCGGCGGTGGCTACCGCGACGATCCGGTCTCCAGCCCAGGCCACAGCGCCGTCGGTGATGATCTCTGGTTCGGCGAAGGCGGTGACGACGACGCCCGGTCCGAGCAGGATGGGGCCGCCGCTCGTCTCGGCGCCGGTGGTCACTGGGACCCTCGCAGAATCCACCGGCCGTGACCGGTCGGGGCGTAGAGCTCGCGGCCGTCGGGTTTGCGCTCGAAGACCGCGTTGCCTCGGACGTAGGTGGCGCGAACCCGGCCGGTCAGCTCGAGGCCCTCGAGCGGCGTGTAACGGTTGAGGTTGTGGAGCTTGGAGGCGTGAACGGTCCAGCTCGTGTCGTCGTCGACCACCACGAAGTCGGCGTCGAGACCCTCCCGCAGGCTGCCCTTGCGGTGATCGATGCCGAAGAAGCGAGCCGGGTTGGCGGCGGTCAGCTCGCCCAAGCGTTCGAGAGTGAGGCGGCCGGCACAGACGCCTTCGGAGTAGAGGTAGGGGAGGAGGGTCTCGACCCCGGGCACACCTCCGTAGTCGGACCAGATCGAGCCGGTGTTCTTTTCCTCCGGCCACTGGGCGGGCGCGTGGTCCGTGGTGACGAAGTCGATGTCGCCGTTCGTCGTCCCCAGCCACAACCGATCGCGGTCGGTGGTGGCCTTGACGACCGGTGCGGTCTTGAGCAACGAGCCCTGGCGTGCGAGATCGTCGACAGTGAACTGAAGGTAGTGGGGACACGTCTCGGCCGAGATTGGAACGCCGTCCCCGCGAGCGTCGGCGATCAGGTCGAGGGCCGCGCCTGAGGCGAGGTGAACCACGTGGGCGCGGGCGCCGGTGGTGCGGCAGGCCCAGATTATGGCGCGAACGGCGGCGACCTCGGCGAGCACCGGTCGTGAGGCAGCGTAGTCAGCGGGATCGATCCCGCCGGCGGCAGTGATCTCTCGGGTCAGCTCCCGGACGATGGTCGCATCCTCTGCGTGAACACCGATCGGAACGTCGAGCTCGGCAGCCGCCTCCATCGCCGAAGCCAGCTGGTCGTAGTCGAGGGCGGTGAAGGTGTCCATCCCCGAAAGACAGTAGACCTTGACCGCCGCGACCCCGGCGTCGACCAGGTCGGCGAGGCGATCGCGCCAATCGGGCTGCTCCATGGCGTTCCCCGAGATGCCGCCCCAGAGCATGAAGTCAACGTGAGCCTTCGACTGGATGGCACGGACCTTGGTGGCCAGGGCTTCGGCATCCACCACCGGCGGCAATGACGTGCACGGCATGTCGACGACGCAGGTGACGCCTCCAGCGGCTGCCGCAGCGGTTCCGCTCGCGAAGTCCTCCCGATGGGTGAAACCGGGGTCGTCGAAGTGCACGTGGCCGTCGATGACCCCAGGTAGGACGAGGCCGCCGCGAAGATTGATCCATTTCTCGTCGCCCGCCGCGGTTTCATTCCCGGCGTTGGTGATCTCGTCGATGCGGCCGTCCTCGACCACGATCTCGGCCGGCCGCGTGTCGTTGCCGCCCGCGGGAATCCGCAGATTCACGAAGCGTGTTCTCATGCGTCCTCCGTGCGGCTCATTGTATCCCGCACTCAACCCGTACCCGTGCCCGTACCCGATGGTCGGACCCGGACGGGAGGGGGAGGGGGAGGGGGAGCGAGTCGGCGTCGCGCTAGGAGCTTGAAGCGTGAAGGTGGCGGATGGATTTCGGAGAGCCGTGAAGTGCCATTTGAGGCGCAATTTCGGAGCAGTACTCGGAGTACGGGCCGAAAATGCAACGAAAAAGGGCCTTCGCGGAACCCGAAAGACGCCGCTGATCTTTGCGCTACAAGCTCCTAGCCCGTTCCCGTCCAGAAACGGCGCTTTTCGGCAATCTTGGCGTCAACCTGCGGGTTTCCTTGTGCGGCGTACCGAAGTACGCCTCCGCGCAAAACCTTGGTTTCCTATGCCTTGCTCGATAACCTCTCGTTTCTGGATCGGGAACGACGCTGTTCCCACCAGGTTTCTGGATGGGAACTAGCCCGGGCTGTTCGCGAGCTTTCTGTCGCGGTCGGAGATGCATCCGCCCTGGCCGCGTTTTCTCACCTCGGGGTTCTCGACGTACTGTCAAGCGTCGCCGAGGTTCGTCCGACGAGGTGTTGCCGCTGCCGCTCTCCCTGTTCCTGACGCTGTTCCTGATCACCGGTCGCCAGTCGCTGATCCCTGCTGTGCTCCCAGCACCCACCCCAGCTCCGGCTCGACCAACGGCAGGTGCGGCATTGACCCGGTGATCCCTCGCAGCAGGGTTAGCATCGCGCCGCACAGGGCGAAGGGAGGTTCGTTGCCGCTGACGACCTCGAGGTTGTAGCGGTCCAACCCTGCGCCACCTCCGGGCCCCCGGTACCGCACCGGGTTGCCGTCGCGAAGCTGATGCAGCTCACCCCCGGCCCGTGCCTGGATCACGACCGCCCCGTCAACGGCGAGCAGCATGAAGGCGTTGTCGGTCTCAGCCTCGAAGTCACCCCGGTCGAAGAACACTCGGGGCTTGTCGCGAAACGGGCGGCCGGCGGTCGGGCAGAAGGTGGCGCAGTTGCCGCACTCGTTGCACAGATCGGCGAGCACAGCCACCTGGTGAGCCTGCGCGACCTCGAAGGCGACGCCGGTTCGGGCACCGTCAGTCGGCACGCGCAGGGGCTCGAGGCGATAGGTGACGATGGCACGATTCGGGCACACCCACTCGCAGGTGCTGCACAGCAGGTCGCAGTCCAGACAGCGCGCCGCCTCGTGAACGGCGCTCGCGGGAGAGAGGGTGCCGACGACCTCGAGAAAAGCGCCGGGAAACGGTCGAGTCGAACGGGGAACTTCGATCCGAGACGCACGACCACTGCGCCGGCGCAGCAGCTCCGCGCGGTCGAAGGACCGGACCGGTACGGCCGGCATCGGGGTCTCCAGCAACCCCTCCCGGGCGAGGATGGCGCGGGCGATCCGCCGGCCGTCGCCGCACGCCTCGACAATGCTCGACGGTCCCGGGGCGACAACGTCGCCACCTGCCCAGACCCGGTCGTACGAGGTGGCCATGGTCTCGGGGTCGACCGCCACGAAGCCATTGGGAGTCCGCTCGACGTCGAGACCGTCGAGGGGCGTCAGGTCAGTGCGCTGTCCGATGGCGACGATCAGGGTGTCGACCTCGAGGACGACGCACGATCCGGGCCGTTCGACCGGCTGTGGGCGTCCCGACGCGTCGGCGTCGCCAAGGATCATTTCGGCGAGCTCGACGGCGTGGAGCCGACCGTGCTCGACGCGCAGGCGCCGAGGTTTCACGAGCTCGCGGACGGTTACCCCCTCGGCGACAAGGTCTAGGAGCTCCTCGGGGTGGGCCGGCATCTCGGCTTGCGTGCGGCGGTAAAGCACCTCCACGCCGCCGCCGCAGAGCCTGCAGGCCGATCGGGCACAGTCCATGGCGACGTCGCCGCCGCCCACCACGGCAACCCTGCTCCCGAGCTCCGGGGCATTGCCCCGCCGAACCGCGCGCAGGAAGTCGAGCCCGTCGAGGACGCCCGTCGCCTCCTCGCCGTCGAGGCCGAGCCGAAGGCCGCGCTGGGCGCCGATCGCCACCACGACGTGGGCGAAGCCATCGCGCAGTAGCTCGTCGACGGTCACGTCGTGGCCGACACGGATTCCCGTCACGAGTCGAACGCCGAGTCGATCGATGGTCTCGAGATCACGGCGGATCGCCTCCGGCGCCGCCCGGTAGCCGGGAATGGTGGCAGAAACCATGCCGCCGCCTTCGTCCCGCGCCTCGAAGATCGTCACCGAGACCCCGGCGCGCGCCAGAAAAGCGGCCGCCGCGAGGCCGCACGGACCTCCGCCCACCACCGCGATCCTGAGCCCGGGCGACTCCCGAGGAGCGGGATCGGGTGCCACGCCATGCTCGGAGACGAAGCGCTTGATCTCGCGAATGGCGAGCGGCTCGTCGAGATGGCTGCGGAGGCACACCGGTTCGCACGGGTGGTGGCACGCCCTGCCCAGAATCGACGGCAGCGGGTTGTCCGCCGCGATCACGGCTGCGGCGCCGTCGATGTCGCCCGCTGCCACCCGACGCATGTACTCGGGGACCCGTTGGTCGACCGAGCAGGCATCCGTACATGGCGCCATGATGCAGTCGAAGAGGTCGAGTGCTCGGGAGGTCTTCGTGCGATCCCGGCGATAGCGGTCGCGCCGCAGCTCCGGGTCGTGGCGCAGGCGTTCGGCATGACGGGCGAGGTTGCGACGGGCTGCGGCGTGGACGTCATGGCCGCCGGCGCGAGCCAGGGCGAAGGCGTCGAGACTGTGGGCGCCGGCTTGTTCGAGGGCGTCGTCGATGGCGTCAATCACGTGGCCGAGACGCAGATAGCCGCCGGGCCGGAGAAGGTCCGAGCACAGGGTGACCGGGCGCAACCCGGCCGCGAGCAGGGCGGGCGTGCCGGTCGCGTCGGCGCCGCCGGCGAAGGAGATGGCAAGCCTCCCGTCGGTGTCCTCCGTGAGACGGTGGGCGAGCTCGACGGCAAGGGCGCGCAGCGGCCGGCCGGACAGGTAGGCGGTGGACTCGGTGGCCGGGAAGGTCGGGCGTCGGTTGACCACCGGGAGAGTGTTGCAGAGCTTGACCCCGACCTCGAACCCCGACCGCTCGCCGTGCATCCGCAACCGTTCCAGGAGGGCGAGGGCATCCGGGTAGACAATGTCGGACTCGAAGGCTGCTACCTGAGGCTCGATGTCGCTCCAGCCGAGATCGTCGGCGAGGATGTCGCGGACGGTCTCGAGACCGAGCAGAGTCGGGTTGAGCTTGACCGCTGTGTGGAGCCGCCAATCATCGAGCAGATGCTCGACGATGGCGCCGATCTCGTGGGGTGGGCAGCCGTGTAGGGTGGACAGGGTCACGCTGTCGGCGAGCCGCCGGGGGATGTCCAGATCGAGAGCCTCCGGCAGGTGTTGGCCGACGGCAGCCACGCATCGATCGAGCTCGTCGCCGGCATTGATCACGTGCTCCAGGTACCAAACCATGTTGGGACTCTTGAGGCCTTCGAGGTCATAGCCGACGCTGACGTCGAAGAGCACTCCCGGCCGGGCGCCTGGGAAGCCGAGGCGAGCGTGGAGGGCGTGGATCAGGACCCACGCCGTAAGGTACTCGGAGAAGGACTCCCGGACCTTCAGCTCCTGCGACCACTCGACATTGTAGCCTTCGTCCTGCATGTCGATGCAGGGCTTGGCGACCGAGATCTCGTCGAGAGTCTGGACTGTCTTGAGCTCGATGACCCGGGCGCCGCACAGCCAGGCAGCGACGATGTTCCCTGCAAGCTGGGAGTGGGGGCCCGCGGCCACGCCGACGGGCGTCTCAAGACGGCGACCTCGGATCGTCAGGGTCAAGCGGTCATCCGGTCTCGGGTCGAAGACGAGCTCTTGCGGAATGCCGAGGACGGACGCCGAACCATTGAGCTCTGACGCGATCCAGGCGGCAAGCCGGCCGGCGCCCAGCGGGTGGAAACGATCGCTCATCCCCTCGTTCCTCGAACTGACCTCAACCTCGACCTCCTCCGCGCAACTATAGCCGGGTGGCGTTTCGCGCTACACTCGATCGAGCTTTCGGAGGTGTGGATGTCCGTGAAAATCCGACGCATCGCCATCAACACCGGTGGCGGCGACGCACCGGGCCTCAATGCAGTGATTCGAGCCGCGGTCCTGTCGGCCCTCAATCGGCGCTGGGAGGTGGTGGGGATTCGGCGCGGCTACAACGGTCTCCTCGATACGAGCAAGATCGTTCAGCTCGACGCGAACGCGGTTCGAGGCATCACCCATATCGGCGGGACCATCCTCGGGACCACCAACAAGGGTGACCCGTTCGAGTTTCCGATGCACCTGCCGGGTAACCCGCCGATCCTCGTCGATCGGTCCGATGAGGTGGTCGACAACTTCAAGCGGCTCAAGATCGACGCCCTCATCGCCATCGGCGGTGATGGCTCCATGCGCATCGCGAGCCGTTTCGCCGCCAAGGGCATTCCGGTTGTGGGCGTGCCCAAGACGATCGACAACGACCTCACCGGGACCGTCGCGACCTTCGGTTTCGACACCGCGGTCACCGTCGCCTCAGAGGCCATCGACCGGCTCCACTCGACCGCAGAGGCCCACGAGCGGGTCATGGTCGTCGAGGTCATGGGGCGGTATGCGGGCTGGATCGCTCTCAACTCGGGCGTTGCGTCGACCGCCGACGTGATCCTCATCCCCGAGATTCCCTTCGGTATCGACCGGGTGTGCGACAAGATCACGGACCGTGAAGCCCGTGGTCGCCGCTTCGCGATCGTCGTTGTGGCGGAGGGCGCCACGCCCAAGGGTGGCGGAATGGTCATCAAGGACGAGGAGGTCGGCCGTGAGGTCCGGCTCGGCGGAATCGGGGAGCAGGTGGCGCGGGAGATCGAGCGTCGGACCGGCAAGGAGACCCGGACGGTGGTGCTCGGTCACATCCAGCGGGGCGGCCGTCCGACCACCTTCGACCGACTGCTGGCGTTGCGTTTCGGCGCAGCGGCGGTTCGCCTCATCGAGCAGGGGATCTTCAACCACATGGTGGCTCTCGATCCGCCGGTGGTTCGCGCGGTGCCGCTCGAGGTGGCGACGAGCCGCATGAAGACCGTTCCGGTGGACAGCGACACAGTGCTCACCGCACGAGATCTCGGCATCTCCTTCGGCGACGGGGATGAGGAGTCGAGTCGCTGATAGACTGAACGCAACGATGATCGTGTCAGCGTGGTCCGACGGACACGGCACCTACGGCGTTCGTATCCTCGGCCGTGAGGTGAGCTTGTGGTTTCGGCCCGAGTGGGAACGGGTGATGCTCGAGCTGCCGGATCGTCCGACCCCGGTGGAGGTTGCGTTGACAGAGAGCTTCTGGCGCGGTTCGCCCGAGCTCAGATCTCCCCACATCCGCGAGTTCTTCCACCGCCATGACCTGCTCGACTGGAACCGGCAGGCGCCACCGCAGTTCGAGCTCGAGCCTGTGGGCGGGGGCAGCTTCCGTCTCAAGTGGCTCGGACGAGTGGAGGGGCAGCAGGCGCTGCCGCTCGATCTCTAGGAGCTTGTCGCGTGAAGGTGGCGGATGGATATCG
>Ga0316576_10000731_pt1 | contig 16275 bp, 14 predicted proteins | sample S0NA_FD_203075 | JGI IMG/M metagenome (GOLD analysis project Ga0316576, IMG submission 203075) | Rhizosphere microbial communities from salt marsh grasses in Alabama, United States - S0-2_050615r3r5 | ecosystem: Host-associated > Plants > Roots > Rhizosphere | place: USA: Alabama | collected... | reverse complement strand
AGTCAGCCAGGAAATTGTAAATGTTTATGATCCCGATGTAGGCATTGAATTTGTTCTTTTGTATATAGGCAGTCTTCCAGGCAGGATGTTCGCGGTCAAACTGGAAAATATTGGAGTGCATGCTGAATAACAGCATATCCGCGGCCACCATAAGCTGTGCGTCAAAGTTGCTGCGGTCCGTGTATTCCATTCGAATCCTGGGATCGATATCCGTCAGATCACTGTTAACTTCCCGGGCAAGATTTTTTAGAATGTCCTTAACCAGCATGAAGGCTGTGGCAGTATTGTCGAATACCAGTTGTTTGAGAACCGACTTGCCCTTCAGGGTGTTGGTAATCATCTGTTTTCTTTGTGCGAGATCTTCAGCCATGGAACTGTTATTTACACCAAAGGCTAATTTAATGATTTATTTAAGATCAAACCATACGTGTTTTTTAATATGCCCTGGCAAAGAGCACCCTTCTGCGGGAGGGTTTGCCTGAAAGGATACATTTACCTTCTTCCTCAGGGGCATTGAAAGGTAATACCCTGATTGTTGCCTTTGTGAGATCCTTGATTTTCTCTTCTGTCTCAGAGGTGCCATCCCAGTGAGCCATTACGAAACCTCCCCTGTTTTCGATGATGTCACAGAACTCTTCCCAGCTGTCTGTTCTCCAGGTGTTTTCTTCCCTGAAGGCCATTGCCTTCCTGAAGATGTTTGCCTGGATCTCGTCCATCAAGGCCTTCACGTGTTCCACCACCATGTCGCGTGAAATGGTTTCCTTTGCCAGTGTGTCGCGCCGTGCTACTTCCACCGTTCCCTCCCTTGCGTCACGTGGTCCTATGGCAAGCCTCACGGGTACTCCCTTAAGCTCGTACTCGGCGAATTTGAACCCGGGTTTCTGCGTATCGCGGTCGTCATACTTTACTGATAGCCCTGATTTTTCGAGTTTATTCTTCAGATCGCGGGCGATGCCTGAAATGGTATCCAGCTCTTCGTTCCCCTTGTATATGGGTACGATGACAACCTGTATCGGTGCAAGCTTAGGAGGCAGCACCAGGCCGTTGTTGTCTGCATGAGCCATCACGAGAGCGCCTACGAGTCTTGTCGTCACCCCCCATGAGGTGGCCCAGACGTAGTCAAGCCTGCCTTCCCTGTTCGTGAACTGTACATCGAATGCCTTTGCGAAATTCTGCCCCAGGAAATGGCTGGTGCCTCCCTGCAGTGCCTTGCCATCCTGCATAAGGGCCTCTATGGTATATGTATCAATGGCACCTGCAAATTTTTCACTTTCAGTCTTGACGCCCCTGATAACGGGTACGCCCATATAATTTTCAACAAAATCAGAATAGACCCCCAGCATTTTCAGAGCCTCCTCCTGTGCTTCCTCCCTGGTAGCATGAGCTGTATGGCCTTCCTGCCACAGAAACTCCGTTGTACGAAGGAAGAGTCTGGTGCGCATCTCCCACCTTACAACATTGGCCCACTGATTGATCAAAAGCGGAAGATCACGGTACGACTGTATCCAGTCCTTGTATGTATTCCAGATAATTGTCTCTGAAGTAGGTCTCACAATGAGTTCTTCCTCAAGTCTGGCCTCCGGATCGACGACAATGCCTTTCCCATCAGGGGCTTTCTTCAAACGATAATGTGTCACCACAGCACATTCCTTCGCAAATCCTTCAACATGAGCAGCTTCCCTGCTGAAGAACGATTTAGGGATAAAGAGCGGGAAGTATGCATTAACATGTCCGGTAGCCTTGAACATGCGGTCAAGCTGGGCCTGCATCTTCTCCCAAATAGCATAGCCGTAAGGCTTGATGACCATACAGCCCCTCACCGCAGAATTCTCAGCCAGATCAGCCTTTATTACCAGATCATTATACCATTGTGAATAATTTTCCTCCCTGTTAGTAAGAAACTTGGCCATTCTTCAGTTATAATAGTTGAATATTTATTAAATAGCATGAGAAAGATCGTGTAAAAATAGACAAATCTTGCGAATCATAAAGGGAGCCGTATCATGAAGACAAAATTTTTACTTGCAGTAATAATACTTACCGCCTCATTGTCACTGGCTTTTTCTCCGGAAAGTACTCCGGCCGGTGATGGAAATGGGGAAGGTCTGAGTACCCAGAAGATTGTGGTGAATAATTACTATTACCTCAACGGTTATGAATATGCATCAAGAATAAAAAGGTTCCACCGTTCATATGTTACATTTGACTTCTATTCACCCCTGTTTACGGAGATCTACTGGTACAGGTACAGACCCTATACATGGGGAGTATCGATATATGACGACTGGTACTATTACGGGTCAGTAGCCACAAGGAATGCATGGAGGAGCGGCTTCGGCGGCTCTTACTGGTGGGGTTATGACCCGTGGCGGGATTATAGCCCGTGGACGGGTTACGGCTGGAGCTCATGGTACAGTCCCGGAGTGAGTTTCAGCGTTAATTTCTACCTGGGAAGGCCATACTACCATTATCCTATGGCCTGGAACAGGTGGCATCATCAGAATTACTGGTCTTACCGCGCCCCTGTTAATATAATAAACCACAACACTTACAATTATTATTACGGCTCACAGAAGCGTAACAGCCAGCCAGGTACTGCTGCGGGTTATAATCCGTCACACCCCTACAGTACGGAGCACAGGCCGGGATATACCGTTTCCGGTGGCAGGAGCTCCGTATCCAGATCATCACCTCCGGTTTCTTCCGGCGGCCGAACGCAGACTGATAATTCGCGTTCGACTGGCAGTGTCAGGACAGGCACTGACAGAGGAAATACAACATCAGCTACCGGCAACCGGAGCGACAGGGATAACAGCAACAACGGCCTGCGTATGGGACAGTACCGGAGAGGTGTCGCTCAGCCTGCCGATCCGGACGATAACGGCCTCCCCCGCACAAATAACCCTAATGTAAATGACCGGACTAACCCGGGAAGGGACCAGGGAAATTCAACCAACCCGTCCGGGCAGCAGGGCAATAAGGCCGGTTCTTCGGGGCGGCAGAATACAGTCACGCAAGGCAACAGAAGACAACCGACAGGTGTGAGTATTCCGGGTGGAAACAGGGAGAATGCCTCATTATCACAGCCTGATAGCAGGGAACACACAGCTGCTGACAGGGCTCCGGTCAGGCCTGCACAGCGCCAGCAGACGCAGAGCACAGTAAGGACGACAACACAGAGATCAGTACCGGCGAGACGCCAGAACAAGGCTGAAACATCATCCGGAACCCGCCAGACAGTTAAACAGAATAAAAAGGACACTCCAAAGTCAACCACCGGGAAATCAGATGAATCTGGAAAAAGTAGCACTGCAAAACGGAGAAATAGGTAATTACTGACCCGATTTTTACTTATTGGTACGAAATTTGTATATTTTTGGGTAAGACAACTACAGGAGGACAAAATGAAAAAGTTTTGGTACATAATTCCGGTAATACTTGTGGCAGGAAGTTCGTGTTCGACACTTCGTTTCACAGGTGCTGTTAATGATGACCTGTATTACAGGCCGTCAGACCAGCCCGTAATCGTCGCGGAAAGAACGGTTGAAGCCAGAAATGCAGACCAGGCTTACTACGACAATATATTTGCCGCAGATACCCTGATTGCTGACGAATACGTACCTGATGACGAGTATGCGGAATATGCAGCCAGCAATGAGGCCGCTGTGGTTAATAATTACTACGGCAGCAGCGCTGCTGAGAGGATCTACCTCTTTAACAACGATTATTTCTATCCCTACTGGAGAGACCCATTCTACTTCTCACCGTTTTCCATGAGACTCAACTTCGGTTACAATTACTGGTCGTCACCCTACTACTGGGGCTATGATCCGTTTTATTATGACTGGTATTATCCATATTCGTATTACAGACCCTACTATTCCTACTGGGGTAGCTATTATCCCTACTACAGTCCTTTCGGCTATTACAGCTACAGCCCGTGGTATTCAGGTTATATGTACCCCTCGTTATATTATTACAATGATAGTTACAAGCTGAATACAGGCCGTCGTGGCGGTTACAGCACCATGGCCCGTGGTTCGTATACAACTACCGATACCAGGAACAAGTCAGCCTACGCTCCTTCAGGTACAATATCAAGCAGAAGGGCCGCCTCCTCAGGACTGCCTTCGTCGGCAACCTCTACAGCAACAAGGAGGAGTGTCCCCGTGACAGATACATATACAAAGGCCGCCAGCACAAAAAGCACTGTTAGCAATCCTGGATACTCACCGCGTCGCGATGCTTCAGGCAATGCCGTGCAGACTCAGACCAGGACACAGTCGCTGCAGCCATCCACACAGACTCAGACACGTACACAGACGCGTACACAGTCATTGAACAGGCCGCAGTATAAGACAAGCGAAAGAAGTTATACGCCGAGTTACAATACTCCAAGTATAAGTTCACGTCCTTCATACAATACTACACGCAGCAGCGGTAACGTATACCAGAGAAGCTCAGCAACACCCGGTAACAGCGGATCATCCGTACAGACCCGCAGCAGCGGCAGAAGCGGTTCCTCAGCATATACTCCGTCGAGATCATCATCCTCTGTCAGATATTCTGCTCCCTCGCGCACCAGCACACCGTCATCAAGTGCTACCAGGAGCAGCAGCGGATCATCATACTCGGGAGGCAGAAGCAGTAGTTACAGCTCCGGTGGAGGATCATTTTCCTCAGGAGGAAGCCGTAGCTCAGGTTCATCGTCGTCCTCGTCCTCATCCTCTTCCACCTCATCTTCAGGCGGAAGAAGGAGATAATACACTAAACTGATGCATTGTGTTTATGTTCCGCAAAAGCAGGAGCACAAGGTATTGTATATCAAAAAATAACCGGAAATGAAAAGAAAAATATTATTGATAGCGGCAACAATCATGTTGTTCCCGGTGCTGGTCGCCGGTCAGAACATGGACGATGCACTGCGGTACTCCAGGCTGTTTTACCAGGGTACTGCCAGGTTCAATGGAATGAGCGGGGCTTTCACGGCCCTTGGAGGTGACATCTCTGCAGTAGCACTTAACCCTGCCGCAGCAGCAGTCTTTCGTTCAACAGAGGTCACCCTTTCACCTAACCTGATGTTCAGGAGCCTGAATACCGACTATAACAGCTATGTGACCGATGACAGCTTTTCTGACCTGAACCTGGGTCAGATAGGACTGGTAACATCATTGACAACAGGACGCGGAGGTCTCAGTAACCTGAGCATAGCTTACACATTTAACCGTACAAACAACTTCTTCAGGCATTCGGTCATTGACGGTATCAGTGACGATGGCTCCATGGCCGATTTCTGGGCGCTCCAGGCAGACGGATCAAATACATGGGACCTGGAAGGTGCACCCTGGATGGCCTACGAGGCTTACCTTATCGATACACTCTCTGGTTATTTTGACCAGTATGCCTCTATTTTCTCCTATTACGGCGAGACAGCACCGCAGTACGGACAGCAGGTGAAACGCACCATTGACAACGCAGGCTATACAAATGAACATACCCTGGCGATAGGGGCAAACCTGGGAGACAAGATTTACCTCGGGGCAGGATTCGGGATAACGAACCTTGCATATACCGGGCACTATGAACATAAAGAGATTGACAATGCGGGAATGATTTTTGACTTTGTGAACTTCACATATACAGATCATTTCAATGCCATGGGATCCGGATGGAACTTTAAGGTCGGAGCTATACTGAGGCCTTTCGAGTCTCTCCGCCTGGGTCTGAGCTTTACTACTCCTACAGTCTATAAAATAGATGAGAGATTCTACAATAATCTGACTGCTTTCCTTGATAATGATACACCGTCTGATCCGAGCGACGATGCCAATCCCGTTATCAAACAGGATGAAATGAGATACCGTTACAGTATCACCACACCCTATCATATCAATGCCGGTGTGGCTTACCAGATAGGTACCTTTGCAGTAATAAGCGCTGATTACGAGTTTATTGACTATTCCAAGGCAAAACTGAGCAAGGGTTACGATGGCTATGATTTCTACGATGAGAACCAGGACCTGAAAGCTGAGCTGGGTAGTGCAGGCAACCTGAGATTGGGAGGCGAACTGCGTTTTGGGCCCCTCTATCTCCGTGGCGGTTTCAGCCATTATGGCTCTTCATTCCGGGAAGGAACTCTCAATGAAGGCGCGGATGCCACAGGCTACAGTGCCGGGATAGGATACAGGCAGAACAAGTTCTATGTAGATGTATCTATGTCATGGCTCAACAGCTATGAGTCTTATATGATGTATCCGGATGACCCGAGGAGCTCGCCGCTCTACTCAAGCGATCCGGTATACATGGATACTAAAGACAAATACCTTACAGCCACAGTCGGGCTGAAATTCTGATAGTTGGTTAACATTCAGGGACATCCAGGGACCTCAGCAGCAATGCTCCGGTCCCTGGACCGTTATTGAGCAGAACGTCAATAATACTCATCCTGGCGATAAAGCCGTGCCTTTCACTGAATACCTGGGTATAGGGGACAGCGGTGTAACCGCTTATCTCCGGAGGTCTCTTTGGAATTATACCGTATCTGTAATCATCTTTTACCGTCCCCGGCTTTAAAAAACTCTCTGTGTATGATATGCGTGCCTCAATCCCTGCAGCTTCACAAACAGCCCTGAGGGCCTCACTGTTGAGGTCAAGCAGAAAAGTGTAGTTTCCCGTGATGACACTCCTGATAATATCGAAGTAGTATTCAAAGAAAGGGGCTGCAGAATACGCTGAAGCCAGGCTTCTAAGATGAAGCTCGCGCCAGGGCCTTCCATTGTCGATACGCAGGTCTTTCAGCGCTGTCTTGTGGAACGAGCCCTGAAGTACGGGCACAATGAGCGGAAGCGGACCGTTTGATCCCACGATCACACACCTGTTCCTGTATGTCTGCTTGATGTAATTCTCGTGCTTCTCAATTTTGACTTCATGGCTTCGGGCAATGAGGCTGTAGTATTCAGCAGGAGGGAAGTAGGCAGTTGTCAGAAGCACTGCTTCAGTCATCATTTACGGAGCCTGTTAATCATACTGGCCGAATATCCGGCTCCGAAGCCGTTATCTATGTTTACTACCGTTACTCCTGCAACACAGCTTGTCATCATGGCCAGCAATGCTGACAGACCCTCGAATGAGGCTCCGTAGCCCACGCTTGTCGGAACAGCTATTACCGGCATATCAACCAGGCCTCCCACTACGCTTGCCAGCGCTCCTTCCATGCCAGCGATCACAATCGAGACCCTGCACCTGCGTATTTCGGGAAGCCTGTCAACAAGCCTGTGAATACCCGCTACTCCCACATCAAATATTCTCAGAACCTCATTGCCGAGCAGTTCTGCAGTGACAGCAGCTTCCTCGGCCACAGGAATATCAGATGTTCCTGCAGTGATCACCGCAATTCTTGTGGCAGGAGGTGTGATCTCTCTCTTCTTAATGCTGATGATGCGGGCAACATCATAATAGACAGCTTCCGGGAAGGACCGGGCGATATGCCCATATAATCCTGATGAGGCCCTTGTTCCGATGATATTGTTGCCATGACCTTCCATGGCACGGAATATACCTTCCACCTGTTCCGGTGTCTTGCCGGAACAGTATACTATCTCAGGGTATCCGGTCCGGAACTCACGATGATGGTCAATGCGGGCAAATCCCAGGTCACTGTACGGGAAATCACGTAGTTTTTCCATTGTTTCATCAATGGTAAACTTCCCGTTACTCAAGTCGTTCAGGATTTTCTGAAGTTCTGAGGCATTCATTTCGTGGTTATTTATTATCCATGCTTCCGCTGCGGTAGCCTTCGGCGTCAAATGTTATATACCTGTAACCCATTGCTTTGAGAGCTGATGTTATTCTCCTCCTGGTATCTGCCTTCATCATCGCTTCAAAGTGTTCTTCTCTCCATTCAATACGCACCAGGTCTCCATGGATCCTTACACGTGATCCCCTGAAACCGAGCGATATAATATAGTCTTCGGCTTCCTCGGCCCTGCTTAGTCCCATGGGCGTTACAATGGCATCATGTGGAAAGCGCGTGAGCAGGCAAGCATTGGAAGGTCTGTCACTTACTTCCAGCCCTGCCTTGGATGCCAGTTTCCTTATCTCATCTTTTGTAAGGCCTGTCTCAGCCAGCGGACTTCTGACACCAGTCTCCCTGAGTGCCTGTATTCCCGGACGGTACTCGTGCAGGTCGTCAGCATTGGTGCCATCGAAAATGTACGCCAATTTTTCTTTTGCGGCTATGCCCGCAATGGCACTCATAACCTCTTTCTTGCAGAGGTAGCATCTGTCAGACGGATTATTTAATATCGTGTTCGGTATGTCCATACTGATCTCACGGTGTTCTACCCCTATTTCGTTGCAGAAGGCCTCTGCTTCCTTTACCTCTGATGCAAACATATAAGGCGTGTTTACCGTGACGGCCATAAGCCGCAGTCGTTTTATTCCGGCGGCAGTATAGGTCAGAAAGGTACTGTCAGTGCCACCTGAAAGGGCGATGACAGCAGACCGTGCATCGGCAAGGATGGCACGAAGGCTCTTAAGCTTCTCTGAAGTGGTCATTTTTTTCAAACACAAGCGCTGTTACTTCCTGTATGACATGTTTCATCGGAATTCCTGTTTTCCGGGCAATTTCAGCACACCGGGCTGCTTCAGGCTTGGCCGAGACAAGCCTGCTGCAATAGTATGATTTCTTTACCATTACCTTACCGAACCGAGTCTGCACTTCTTCAAATTCACGGTGAAGTGTCTCTTTCATGAATGGAATCACTCTCAGTCCGATAGTGGTTGACTCGCAGAAGATTACCTCACTGACAGCTTCTTTCCTTTCCTCTTCGCAGATGACGCTTAAAGTAAATGCGGGTCTTCCCTTCTTCATTATCATAGGAGTGAACCAGACATCATCTGCACCCGCAGTAAAAAGCTTATCTGAGAGATATTCCGAGATCTCAGGATTCATGTCATCAATATTACATTCCATAAGCAGGGTCTTATGGCTTTCTTGCTTCTGCGGTTTTGTATCGGCCAGGAAGACCCTGAGCACGTTGGGGCGGGAGGGGTTGTTCGTGTGACCGATACCATAGCCGGTGCGGTTTATGACAAAAGACAACTCCTCGGTCATGGGTTCTGCTATGGCGGCGATTATGGCTGCGCCGGTGGGGGTTGTAGCTTCAAAGTCAACCGCTCCTACATGAACGGGGAAGCCATTGATGATGCTGGCGGTGGCAGGGGCCGGAACAGGAAGAAGCCCGTGCTCGCACCTGACCATGCCTCCCCCGAGTTCTATTTCTGATACATAAACCCTCTCAACGTCAAGTTCATTGAAACAGATAGCAGCGCCAACGATGTCAATAATGGAATCAATTGCACCAACCTCATGAAAGTGGATCTCACTCAACGGCTTATCATGTATTTTAGCCTCTGCTTGCGCTATCTGTGTAAAGATTTTAATTGCCAGGTCCCTGACCTTACTGTCAAGGGAACTTGACTCAATTATCTCATTTATATCTGACAGGTTTCTGCGCGGATGATCATTTCCGTGACCTGAGGCTGAATTGTTGCCATGTATGTCAATGTTTCCATGGCCATTATTATCAGTTCCTCCGTCAATTATAACCGTTACCCGGGTCCCGGTGATACCGTGTCTCTGATCCTTGCTGATATCAAGACGCCATCCAGGGAGGTTCAGCTTCCTGAGGCCGTCAATGATGAGCTTACTGTCTATACCCAGATCTATCATTGCTCCCAGGTTCATGTCACCGCTTATACCTGAGAAACAATCGTAATATGCAATCTTCATAGTTCTGTCTTTGTTATCATAAATTCGCCTTGCCTGACTGTGCAGGTGAACTCCATTTTCGGTCTGCTAATATAAGCATACGGTCGCATTATATTAAAAAAATTGCTTATTTTGCACATTCTGATTTTTTGGGGTAATATTAGATATTGAAGGGGATGAAAAGACGTAGATTTCTGCGCACTTCACTGGGTGCGGGTATGGCTGCAGGGGCAATGATGAGTCTGGGTAGTATTGAAAAAGCCGTTGCAGGAAAACGTTTGCCATCAGCCGCCAATTATGATCTAATTGCCGTTATGGGAGGTGAGCCTGCCGCAATGTTCGACATGGGCATTCAGGCTCTCGGGGGTATGGGTGCCTTCATCGGCAAAGGCCAGAAGGTGCTTGTAAAACCCAATATGGGATGGGATGTGGTACCTGAAAAGGGAGCCGACACAAACCCTGCACTTGTAAGGCGCGTTATAGAGCATTGTTTGAGGGCAGGAGCAAAAGAGGTTTATGTCTTCGACAATACATGTGACAACTGGATAAAATGCTACAAAAACTCGGGTATAGAGCAGGCAGCCAAAGATGCAGGAGCAAAGGTGGTGCCGGGCAATTCAGAGAGTTATTACCAGGAGGTGACAATCCCGAACGGCAAAAGACTGACAAGGACAAAGGTTCATGAGCTGGTGCTTGAGACCGATGTTTTTATCAATGTGCCGGTATTGAAGCATCATAGCTCGACAAGGCTGACCGGGGCACTGAAAAACATGATGGGGGTAGTATGGGATCGCGGTTACTGGCACGCTAACAATCTCAACCAGTGCATCGCTGACTATGCGCTGTTTTCAGAGAAGCCTTCGCTGCACATTATGGATGCCTATAATGTAATGATACGCAATGGTCCGCGCGGAGTCTCTGTGGCGGATCTTTCCAACATGAAGTCACTGATGATCTCCACAGACTGGGTCGCAATTGATGCAGCCGGTGCAAAATTGATGGGCATGGAACCATCATCAGTTGAACATATAGCCATTGCGGCAGGAATGGGGGCTGGCAAGATGGACCTGTCATCGTTGAACATCCACCGGATGAAAATGTAGTCATTTATGAAGTCATCGGCACTGAGACATATACGTACGATATTTTCAGTTCTGGTCCTGCTGATATTTATTTTTATTTTTCTTGATTTCAGGGGCATACTGAACGAAAAGGCTTTTGCGCCCATACTCTATCTGCAGTTTGTGCCTTCATTCCTCAAGTTCGTTGTTGCAGGAGCCGTGACCGCAACGGGCTTCATTGTGGTGATAATACTCACATTGCTCACCGGAAGATCATACTGCTCGTTCCTGTGTCCGCTGGGAATACTTCAGGATGCCATAAGTCGCACAGGTGGCTTGATCAAGAAGAAATTCCGCAGATACGGATACAAGAAACCCTATACTTTTCTCCGTTACTTCATCCTTATTCTGACTGCAGGAATAATGTTGCTCGGAGGTGTATATGTTCTTACTATACTTGACCCGTACAGCGTATTTGGCAGGTTCATGATCTTTTTTGGCAAGCCTGTTGTCCTGTTTCTCAATAACCTGCTTTCTTCGCTGCTTGGCAAGTTTGACATATATTCCCTGTACAGGGTCGATATCAAAGCTTTTGAGCTGGCAGCCTATTTAATTCCTGTGGCTTTTTTATTGCTTGTCGGTATTCTGTCGCTCAGTTACGGGAGGCTTTACTGTAATACAGTATGTCCTGTGGGGACTTTCTTGGGCCTGCTGAGTAAAGTATCGCTCTTCAGGATAAGATTTGATGAGGAGAAGTGTACACGTTGCGGCAGGTGTGCCCTCACGTGCAAATCGTCATGCATAGATTTTCTGAATAAACATGTTGACATAAGCAGATGCGTTGACTGTTTCAACTGCCTGGATGCGTGTAGTGAGAATGCCATATCGTATGGGCCCGTCAGGCTGAAGAGAAAGGTCAGGTCAACTGAAGAAACAGACTCCTCAAGGCGCAATTTCATCGCCGGGTCTATACTGCTTCTTACAGGAGCATCTCAGATTACCCGTGCCCAGAACACAACACCTGTCCCTGAGAAAGAATCAACTGTAAAGGAAGACAGGCTCTATCCGGTCTCACCTCCGGGCTCTGTGAGCATAGAATCATTCATATCGAGGTGCACGGCCTGCTCTCTCTGTATCAACGCCTGCCCTACGAGCGTGCTGCAGCCCTCTGTCAGTGAGTATGGCTTTGCAAGCATCATGCAGCCTCGTATGGATTACCACAGCGGTTTCTGCAATTATGACTGCGTGCGCTGTACAGAAGTATGTCCTACCGGAGCAATCATGCCACTTATGATTGAGGCCAAGAAGCTGACACAGATAGGCAAGGCAGTGTTTATCAGGGAAAACTGCGTGGTGCATACTGAAAAAACAGCGTGCGGAGCATGTTCGGAACACTGTCCGACAAAAGCCTGCCATATGGTACCATATGAAGGCGACCTGCTGATACCGGAAGTTAATGATGATATCTGTATTGGATGCGGAGCCTGCGAATATGCATGTCCAACCAAACCTTACAGGGCCATCTTCGTCGATGGTAACCCTTTCCATGAAGCAGCAAGTAAACCCGAAGTCAAAGAGGTTGAAGAGGCACCGGAAGAGTTTCCCTTCTGACATTTGAAAAACATGATAATTATCTTATGACAGGGAGTTAATTAGATTTAACTTGCACTCTCCTTTTTTAAAATTATTGAAACCCATTTACTTATGAAACTTACACATATTGAGCATATTGGTATTGCTGTCAATTCTCTTGACGATTCCATACCCTTCTATGAAAAGGTACTGGGCCTCAGTTGCTACAAAATTGAAGAAGTACCTGATCAGAAGGTGAGAACTGCCTTCTTCATGATCGGTCAGACTAAGATCGAACTGCTTGAGTCTACCGATCCGGATGGGCCGATTGGCAAATTCATTGAGAAGAGGGGAGAAGGAATACACCATATAGCCTATGCTGTTGACGGAATAGATGAACGGCTCAGTGAAGCGGAGGCAGCAGGTATCAGGCTCATTGACCGGACTGCACGACAGGGAGCGGAAGGACTGAGCATAGCCTTCCTGCATCCGAAATCGACTTTTGGCGTTCTTACGGAACTGTGCGAAGACAGGAATAAGAAATAAACAATGAGGTTTAATGAACAGTCAGGAAAGAATTAAGCAACTCCTTGATTACAGGGAGAAAGCACGCAAGGGTGGAGGTGAACAACGTATTGAAACCCAGCACTCGAAGGGAAAGCTCACGGCAAGGGAGCGCATTACAATGCTTCTCGATGAAGGCAGCTTCGAGGAGTATGATATGTTTGTCACGCATCGGACCGAGGACTTTGGTCTTGCAGACAAGAAGTATCTCTCCGACGGTGTCATCACCGGACACGGAACGATAGATGGCAGGGTGGTTTATGTCTTTGCACAGGATTTTACTGTGTTCGGCGGATCCCTTTCCGAGACCTTTGCCCAGAAGATATGCAAGATCATGGACCAGGCCATGAAGGCGGGAGCACCGATTATTGGCATCAATGACTCAGGAGGTGCACGTATACAGGAAGGTGTCAGAAGTCTTGCCGGTTATGCTGAGATTTTTGAGCGCAACATACTTGCCTCAGGAGTGATACCACAGATATCGGCAATATTCGGCCCATGTGCCGGCGGTGCAGTCTATTCACCAGCACTTACCGACTTTGTTGTGATGAGCCGCAAGAGCAGCTACATGTTCGTTACCGGACCAAAAGTAGCCCGGACGGTCACAGGAGAGGATATCTCTATCGATGACCTTGGAGGTGCAGACATCCATGCTACTAAATCGGGAGTGGCACACTTCACCGTTGAGGATGAGCAGGAGGGGCTCGACCTGATAAGGAAGCTGCTTGGTTTCATGCCGCAGAATAACCTTGAGGAACCACCCCAGACGGAATGCGATGATCCTATTGACCGCATGGAAGATGAACTCAATGAGATCATCCCTGAAAATCCGGGCCAACCGTATGATGTTAAGGATATTATTGCCAGGGTGGTTGATTACCAGGATTTTGTGGAGGTGCATGAAGCCTACGCAAGAAATATAGTAGTAGGCTTCGCAAGATTTGACGGGATGCCGGCAGGCATAGTGGCTAACCAGCCCTCTCACCTGTCAGGCGTGCTTGACATAGAAGCATCCAGGAAAGCAGCCCGCTTTATCCGTTTCTGTGATGCCTTTAATATACCCGTAGTTACTTTCGTTGATGTTCCGGGTTTCATGCCGGGCTCCAACCAGGAGTACGGAGGCATAATCATTCACGGGGCAAAACTCATGTTCGCTTACGGCGAGGCAAACGTGCCAAAGGTGACAGTAACCCTCCGCAAGTCATACGGGGGAGCACATTGCGTAATGTCTTCAAAACAGCTCAGGGGAGATCTGAATTATGCATGGCCGACAGCAGAGATAGCAGTGATGGGACCCCACGGGGCCATAGAGGTGCTTGAGGGCAAAGCTATAAGTGAAATTGCTGACCTTGAAGAGAGAAACGAATATGTATCAAAAAAAGAAGAGGAATACCGGTCAAAATTCGCCAATCCCTACGAGGCAGCTAAATACGGATACCTCGATGATGTAATTGAACCCCGGAATACCAGGTTCAGGATCATCAGGGCTCTCAGAACCCTCTCGACCAAAAAGGATCCGGGTCCTATGAAAAAACATGGAAATATACCATTGTAAAGCAATATAAGATGGCAGAGCAGGTGTTTATACCGGTGATCATGGCAGCACTTGAACCCGTTGCCTGGACTATAGTGGCAGTAGGAATAGGAATAGTCTTCCTGTCACTTGCTATTGTGTACCTGTTTTTCAGGTATGTACTGACCTTCATGCTCAATTTCAGGCTGCGCAGCTTCGCCCGCAAGAAGGGGATCGACCCGGAGGAAGTGGATAAGACAATTACTATGATGTCAGGAGAAGTAAATGCAGCCATAGCCATGGCACTATATCAATATCTCAATGAACTGCATGATATTGAGAGTGGAGTGATTACCATCAAGCGCATATCAAGGAATTACTCACCATGGAGTTCCAAGCTTTATAATATGAATAACCTTTAAGATCACATTAACCGAACCATCATATGAAAAACTATAAGTTCAGGATAAACGGCAACCAGTATGAGGTTGAGGTGCTTGAGGTCGAGGGTAACGTGGCGAAGATCGAGGTTAACGGTACTGTGTATGATGTGGAGATGCTGCGCGAGATCCCCAAACCGGTTACCGTTGCTCCGCCAGTACAGAAACCCCGTATTCTGAAAGAGACATTACCTGCTGCCGGTACAAGTGGTGCCGGCACCGTTGCGATAAAGGCCCCGCTGCCGGGGGTCATCATCCGGGTGCTTGTCAGCCAGGGCGATGAGGTGAATGCGGGACAGACACTGTGCACACTAGAGACAATGAAGATGGAGAATGCCATAAAAACTGAAAAGGCAGGCAGGGTCACTGCTGTCAATATCACGCCCGGTCAATCAGTTCTGCAGGATGAGGTATTAATTGTAATCAACCAGTGATGGCAAAGAGGAAAATGTGGACCATGCTTGCCCTGCTGGCGATTGTGTCACTGGCATGGACTGCCTTTGTCAAACCGGAATATGAAAAGAAAAAGGCCCTCGCAGAAAATGGTATTGAAACAACATACGTTGCTGCCCAGTACCAGCCTGAGAGCCATGGCGAACCGGGGTTTATTGACGGACTGAAGCAGTTCTGGGCTTTTACAGGCTTCCGTAATGCTACACCCGGGCATCTCATTATGATATTGATAGGCCTGGTATTCATCTTCCTGGCGATCAGGTATGAATATGAACCCCTGCTGCTTGTCCCGATAGGAACAGGGATACTCATAGGTAATATCCCCATTTTCACAGACGGGGGAATTAATCTGCAGGTGGGCATCTATCAGCAGGGAAGTGTATTGAACTACCTTTACTTCGGAGTTCTCAAGGGTGTTTATCCGCCTCTTATATTCCTGGGTATCGGTGCCATGACGGATTTCTCGTCACTCATCTCAAATCCCAGGCTCCTGATGCTCGGTGCTGCAGCCCAGGTAGGCATATTCATCACCTTCATAGGGGCACTCCTGCTTGGTTTTCAAATGCCCGAAGCAGGAGCCATAGGAATTATCGGGGGTGCTGACGGACCTACGGCTATCTTTATATCGTCGAGACTTGCAAACGGCATGAACCTGCTTGCTGACGGCACGCCTGTCAAGAACCTTATCGGACCTATAGCAATCGCTGCATACTCTTATATGGCACTCGTACCGGTTATCCAGCCGCCGATCATGAGGCTGCTTACAAACAGGAAAGAGAGACTGATACGCATGAAGCCACCGCGGGCAGTAACAAAGACTGAAAAGATACTGTTCCCGATATTCGGGCTCCTTCTTACCTGTTTTATTTCTCCCGGAGCGTTGCCTCTGCTTGGTATGCT
>Ga0316576_10000728_pt1 | contig 16314 bp, 15 predicted proteins | sample S0NA_FD_203075 | JGI IMG/M metagenome (GOLD analysis project Ga0316576, IMG submission 203075) | Rhizosphere microbial communities from salt marsh grasses in Alabama, United States - S0-2_050615r3r5 | ecosystem: Host-associated > Plants > Roots > Rhizosphere | place: USA: Alabama | collected... | reverse complement strand
GGCGGCATGCCGCGTGCGCGGCCATGGCCCGGGCCGGACTGCGGGCCGCCGGGTTCCGCCTGCTGGCCGACGACGCGGTCGCGTCGCGCACCGTGACCGCGGCCTGGATCCCCGACGGCATCGACTGGAAGGCCTTCAACGGCGCCCTCAAGGCCCGCGGCCTCGTGGTCGCCGGCGGACAGGGCAAGCTCAAGGGCAGGATCTTCCGGCTCGGCCACCTGGGATCGGTGACGACCGACGACGTCCTGGGCGCCATCTCGGTCCTCGAGGCCGTCGCCATCGAGCAGGGGCTGCCCGTCGAGCCTGGGGCTGCTGTCGCCGCCGCCCAGCAGGCGCGGGTCGCCGCGCAGGAGGCCTGAGCGATGCGGATCCTCGTCGTTGAACCGCTCGCTGCCGAAGGGGTCGAGCTGCTGCGGCGTCACCACGAGGTCGATGAGCGGATCGGCCTGCCGCGCGAGGAGATCGCGGCGGCCCTCCCCGACTACGACGCCCTCGTGGTCCGGAGCCAGGTGAAGGTCGATGCCGAGCTGATCGCGGCCGGCACGCGGCTCATCGTCATCGGCCGGGCCGGCGTCGGCGTCGACAACGTCGACCTCGAGGCGGCGACCCGGGCCGGGATCGTCGTCGTGAACGCGCCCACGGGCAACACGATCGCGGCCGCCGAGCTCACGCTCGCTCTGCTGTTCGGGCTCGCCCGGAGGACGGCCGCCGCCGATGCCTCGATCCGGCGGGGCGAGTGGAAGCGGAGCCAGTTCACCGGGCTTGAGGTCCGGGGCAAGACCCTGGGGATCGTGGGCCTGGGCAAGATCGGCCAGGCGATCGCGGTCCGGGCCCGCGCGATGCAGATGACGGTCCTCGGGTCCGACCCGTTCGTGACCGCGGAGCAGGCGGCAACGCTGGGGGTCGAGCTGGTCGACTTCGACGAGCTCGTCGCCCGCTCGGACGCGATCACCGTCCACGTGCCCAAGAACAAGAGCACGACCGGCCTCATCAACGCGTCGGTCATCGAGCAGATGAAGGACGGCGTCATGCTGCTCAACGTGGCCCGCGGCGGCGTCATCGACGAGCAGGACCTGGCCGACGCGCTGCGGGCGGGCAAGGTCGGCGGCGCCGGGATCGACGTGTACACGGCCGAGCCACCCACCGGGAACCCGCTCCTCGACGCCCCCAACACCCTGCTCACGCCGCACCTGGGGGCCTCCACGGCCGAGGCCCAGGTGGCAGTGGCCGAGGAGGTCGCCGAGCAGATCCTCGAGGTCCTCGACGGGCGGCCGGCCCGCTACGCGGTCAACGCCCCGCTGCTGACCCCGGAGACCGCCCAGGTGATCGCGCCGTACCTCCCGCTGGCCGAGATGCTGGGCCGATTCGCAGCCCAGCTCGCCCGCACCGCCCCGCACACGCTCACGCTCGAGATCGCGGGCGAGCCGGCGGCCTACGATGCCTCGTCGCTGGTGGCCGCGGTCCTGCGCGGACTCCTCGAGCACGACACGGAGGAGCGGGTGAACCTGGTCAACGCCGGGACCCTCGCCAAGGCGCGCGGCATCACCGTCGTGGAGCGCAAGACTCCCAACGCGGGAACCTTCGCCTCGCTGCTGACCCTGTCGGCGGAGGCCGACGACGCGACGGTCACGCTCGCCGGCACGGTCGCCAACGGCGAGCCGCGGCTGGTCCGGCTCCAGGAGCACGCGATGGACCTCGCCCCGGCCGACGTGATGCTCATCTCGCACCACCGCGACCGGCCGGGCACGGTGGGGCGCGTCGGCGCGCTGCTGGGGGCGGCCGATGTCAACATCAGCTCCATGACCCTGGCCCGCTCCGCCCCCCGTGCCGACGCGTACATGGTGCTTGCGCTCGACGATGACGTGCCCGAGTCACTGATCGACGCCCTGGCGGCGGACGAGGCGGTCATCGAGTCCTGGATCGTTCGCCTCGGGAGCAGCCGGTGACCCCCGGGAAGGCGCCGCTCATCCCGGACGGCCTCGACGCCACCCTGGTCCTGCTCCGGCACGGCGAGTCCGAGTGGATCGTGCAGGGGCTGTTCCAGGGCCAGAGCGAGACGCCGCTGTCCCCGGTGGGGCGCCAGCAGGCGGAGCTTGCCGCAGCCCGCCTCGCCCGGCCCCACGACCCGCCCGCGCTGCCGGTCCCGGGCGGACGGCCCGTCGAGATCGTGCACTCCCCGCTCGCCCGCACTGCGGCCACGGCGCAGGCCGTCGCGGATGCCATCGCGCAGGACGCGGCGACCCACGGCGAGGCCACGACCCGGGTCCCGGTCCGGCCGGAGCCGGGGATCCTGGAGATCGGCCAGGGAGAATGGGAGGGCGTCCACCAGGACGAGATCGTGCGCCGCTGGCCGGACGTCATCGCCGGCTGGCGACGCCGGCCCTGGGAGACCTGGGCACCCGGCGGCGAGTCGATCGCGGCCGTGCAGGAGCGTGTGCGTCCGGCGCTGGCGCAGGTCCTGGAGCGCCTGGGCGACGGCTATCCGCGGGGCACGGTGGACCGTCCCCAGGTCCACGGCTATGCGGGCGCCGGCGGCAGCGGCGACCAGCCGTGGTCGATCCTCGTTGGCCACGACGGCGTGTTCAAGGTCACCATGCTGACCCTGTTCGGGCTGCCGCTCACCCACTTCTGGATGTTCACGATGGGGCTGACCGGCATCACCGTCGTGGAGTTCCGGGGAGGCCGGCCGGTCCTGCGCGCCGCCAACCTCACCGAGCACCTGGCGCCGCTGCTGGACGAGCGGGCGCGCGAGGCCGCCGAGCGGCGCGCGCGGTCCGGGGCGCTCTAGCGCTGGCCGGGGCCGGCCGGCAGCACGACGACGAGGGCTGCTAGCGCGGACCGCGACGCGGTCGCCGCAGGATGAGCCGGAGCATCGAGACGCGCAGCCGGCGGGTCGCCTCGCGGACGGCCTGGAGCCGGGGGCCGGGCAGCGTGGTCCTGGCGTACACGGTCTCCACCCTCGCCACCGCCACGGTCTGGAGGTCCTCCTCGGCCGCCGGCACAAGCTTGCCCAGCGACGCCACGTACTCGTACACCGTCTGCGTCGGTCGGGGCGCATAGCCGAAGCGGGACGCCGTGCGCGACAGGGTCCGCCAGGCGGCCTCCGGGCTCACCTCGCCGCGCGGGCCCCGCATCCAGGCGGCGACCGCGAGGGCCGCGACGGCCGCCGCGAGCAGGATCGCGAACACGATGAACAGGAACGGCTCGGCCAGCTGGCGGTTCGTGGGCACCACCGCCCCGCCGCCCTCGGTCTCGCCCAGGTCGAAGGTCCGCAGCGGGGGGACGATCCCTGCGCCGTCACCGCTGGCCGCCGGGGTGGGCGAGGCCGGGTCCACGACCGGGCCAGCCGGGATCTCCGCGGGCCGGCCGACGTTGCCGCCGGTGGGATCGAACGGGATCCAGCCGTAGCCCGGGAACCAGACCTCCACCCAGGCGTGGGCGTTGCGGTTGAGCACGGTCTCGACGCTGCCCGCCATGGTGCCCGGCAGGAAGCCCTGGACGAGGCGGGTGGGAATGGGATTGGCCGGGTCGGCCGCCCGCAGCAGGATGGCCATCGTGGACGCGTAGTGCAGGCAGTAGCCGGTACGCGTGCTCGCGAAGCACTCCACGGTCCCGGCGTCGCAGTCGATTCCGCTCACGTCGGTGCTGTACCGGTAGCGATTCGACCGCAGGTACCCCTCCATGGCCTTCGCGAGGTCGTACGGGTTGTCATCGCCTGCGATCCCGCGCACGGTCTCGAGCAGCCTCGCGGCAGCCGGCCCGATCGCGCCGTCGGGAACCGCGGTGTAGAGCGCCGAGAGCTCGGCCGGGTAGTCGCTGCCGGCGACACGGAGCTTGTTCTCCGTGATGCCGTCCTCGCCGAGCCTGAGGACCGCGGCGTCCACCGTGTAGTCGCTGCGTCCGCCCGGCAGGTCCACGCCCGCGAACCAGCCGCCGGTCCCGAACGCGAGCAGCTCGGAGGACCGGCTCGCGGCGGTCACGGCCCCGGGCGCGACCACCAGCGTATCGCGATAGTCGTCGGGCCGGACCTGGACCGTGACCGTCTCGGTGGTGGCCGGGTCCGGCTCCTCCGGGAGCCCGCCGAGGATCGACTGCCCTGGATCGACCGGTGCCCGCGTGATCAGCGTCCGCGTCTGGGTCCACGCGCCGCCCTCGTAGGTGTCGTACGTCGCGGCTCGGAACCGCTGGTCCTCGGCCTCCTCGGGCACCACGGCCGTGAAGGCGATCCCGTCATCGGTGAACCAGCGGGGCTGGATCCGCGCGATGTCTCCGAAGGCCACGCCGCCGCCGCCCTTCCAGTCGCCGCCCGACGGGAAGTAGCGTGCGAGCTCCTTGCCGATGCCGACCAGCTGGTCGCTGACGCCGTCCCAGGCGCCGGCCAGCGGGGCGGACGCGGCGCGCCACGTCAGCAGCAGCGACACGCCCATCGCGGCCACGATGAACACCAGGCCGCCCCGCAGGTAGAGCGACGACAGCTGGCCCGGATCGCCGATCCGTCGGCGGACCCAGGTCATCCGCTCGTCGAACGCGTGCATCTGGATGAGCAGCAGCAGCGACGCCGCCGTGTACAGCATCAGGTAGGCCAGCTGGTCGAGCGCGGTGAGCGCCATGTTGAACAGCAGGACGAGGCCGGGGATCACGACGGCGCTGAACGGCCGGCGGTGCCCGAACACCGCGTATGACGCGAACTGCATCGTGCCCCACAGCAGGCAGCCCAGGGTCAGCGTGTAGTGGACCTCCTGGGGGGTCAGCACCATCCCCCGCCAGGCGAGGTCGAGGTAGGCGTTGACGCTGCCGTCCGCGGCGAACTGGAACGCCTCGTGGACGGGGGTGTCGGGCCGGTACGCCCAGCCCGACAGGATCGGGACCAGGAGTCCTGCGAACACCGCGCCCACGATGTGCGTGGTCCAGCGGCCCCAGCCGAGCTTGGGCCCCGCGAACCCGGCCGCTGCGCCCAGGACCGCGCACAGCGGCAGGATGTCGGTCAGGGCCTCGCGGCCGTTGACCCAGGCCGGGTCATCGATCGCGCGCCCCAGGATCAGCGCCATCAGCCCGACCAGGAGCACGACCGTCCACCCCTCGCGCGGCCGCAGGTTCGGGAGCGTCCGCTCGCTCATCGGGCGAGAGCCTCGGCCAGGGGCTGGTGCGGTCGGACGATCACCGAGGTCAGCTCGTACTCGGCCAGGGCGTGGCGGAGCGCCCGGGCGTGCTGGCGCTGGGCCTCGCGCTCCTCGTCGTCGGCCGCCGGGTCGAACGCGGTGGCGTCGAGCCCCACCACGACCGTCCCCACGCCACGGGAGCGGAGGGCGGCCAGGGGGCGGACGAACCGCGTGTCCTGGGAGGGCGTGATGACGATCGCGGTCATTCCCCGGCGGAGACGCGGCAGGCTGGTCAGCAGCGCCTCGTCGAGCGGGGTCGCGCCGTCGGCCTCGACGGCAGCCAGCAGCTGCAGGATCTTGAGCCGCTGGCGCGAGCCGCGGTCCGGCGGCAGGATGGTGAGCCGGTGGCCGTTCACCGTCAGGCCCACCGCGCGGTTCTCGGCAAGCGCCTTGTCCGCGATCGACGCCGCCGCGCGGACGGCCACCTCGGTCGTGGAGTCGTCGCCGTGGCCGGCCTCGAGGCTCGCCTCGAGATCCAGGACGATCCAGGCGTCGGCCGTCTGCTCCAGGTCGAACTCCTTGACCTGGATCTCGCCGGTGCGCGCCGTCGTCGGCCAGTGGATGCGGTTCATGGAATCGCCGGGGGCGTAGGGCCGGACCGTCGTGGCCAGGGGGGTCGTCTGGAGGGTGCGCTCGGGCAGGGCATGCGCGCCCTCGATGCTGGCCGGGGGCAGGCGCCACAGGGGCAGGGCGTCTACCCGCGGGTAGACGACGAGGGTGATCCCCTGCCCGACCACGGCCGATGCCTCGAAGAAGCCGAACGGGTCGCCGGTCCGGATCTGCAGCGGCTCAATGCGGTAGTGGCCGCGGCGTTCCAGGGTGGCGCGAACCAGCCAGGAGCGTTCCCCGCGGCCGCCCAGCGACAGCGCCCGGCCCGGCAGGCCGCCGGGCAGCGTGGTCGGGTTGTGGACCTCGAGCCATGGCTTGGGCAGGCGGCTCGTGTTGCGCAGCGTGTAGGTCACCCGCAGGCGGTCGCCCGCGTGGGCCGTGAGCTGGCTCACCGCGTAGCCCGCCTCGAGATCGGACAGCCCGAGCCGGGTGAGGATGTAGCTTCCGCCGCCGACGAGCAGGCCCACGTAGACCAGGAAGAACAGGAACTCCCAGCCGGTCGAGAACGCGGCCACCACGAGGACGACCACGAGGGCGAGGAGCTGGAGGCGTCGGAGCATCTCGGTCGGTCCTCCGGCCGGGGCCTGGGCCTGGGAAGGCGGTTGGAGCGATGCGGTCAGCCGGCGGGGCTGGGCCGCACCTCGCGCGGACCGGCAGCGGCACCGCGACCGGCCTCGATGGGAATGGACTCGACCAGCTCCCGCACCACGTGCGCCGCCGAGACGTCGTGGATGGACGCGCTGGTCTTGACGATCACGCGGTGGGCCAGGGCGGGCTCGGCAAGCGCCTTGACGTCGTCGGGGATCACGTAATCCCGGCCGAGCAGGCCGGCCAGCGCCTGGGATGCGCGGTACAGGGCGATCGAGCCACGCGGGCTCGCGCCCAGGTACACGTCGGGATGGCTGCGGGTCGCCGCGACCAGGCGCACGACGTAGTCGCTCACCGCCGGGTCCACGTAGATCTCGCGAACGGCTGCCTGGAGCCCGCGCAACTCGTCCACCGAGCAGACTTCCTCGATGTCCTCGATCGGGTGGGTCCGCTTCTGCTCGTCAAGGATCACGATCTCGTCCAGCAGCGCCGGGTAGCCGAGCCGGATCCGGAGCATGAACCGGTCCAGCTGGGCCTCCGGGAGGGCGAACGTTCCCTCGTACTCGATCGGGTTCTGGGTCGCGATGACCAGGAACGGGTCGGGCATGGGGTGGGTGACGCCGTCGATCGTGGCCTGCCGCTCCTCCATGCACTCGAGCAGGGCCGACTGCGTCTTGGGGGTGGCGCGGTTGATCTCGTCGGCGAGCACGACCTGGCTCATGATCGGGCCGGGCCGGAACTCGAACTCCTGCGTCTTCTGGTTGTAGATGGACAGACCGGTCACGTCCGACGGCAGCAGGTCCGGCGTGAACTGGATGCGCCGGAAGGAGCAGCCGAGGCTGCGGGCGATGGCCTTGGCCAGGACCGTCTTGCCGGTTCCGGGGACGTCCTCGATCAGCAGGTGGCCACGACACATCAGGGCGACCAGGGCGAGGCGCACCTCGTGATGCTTGCCCACGATCACGCGCTCGACGTTGGACAGGACCTTGTCGCCGGTCTGCTGGATGCTGCTCATCGATCTCCGGGGTGCGGGGGCAGACGCGGGCCGACGCGCGTCTTCGGGGCAGTGTACGACCGACTGGTCGAATCGGTTCCAACGGGACCATGACGACAATGGCGTCCGGGCCGCGGAAGTCGTTCCGGACGGGTTGGGGCCGAGTGCCGGGGTCAGCGACCCTTGAACAGGGTCAGGCCGCCCACCCAGAGCACCATCAGGCAGCCGAGCGCGCCCATCGCGCCCAGGAACGGCTCGCCGCCCACGAAGGCGGCCAGGGCCACCACGGCGAACAGCGAGGCCAGCACGAGCGCCAGCAGCGCCATCCCCAGCCGCTCGATGAGCGGTCGGGGCCGGGGGTCGGGGGCCGCCCCGTCGGGGGGGGCGGATCCGGGGGAGGGCGAGGTCATCGGCCTGAGCGTAGCGCGCCGGCCCCGGCTACGGGGTCCCGTACAGCTCGAAGTAGCGCTCCATCAGCGCCCCGGCCAGCGGTGCGGCGCGCTCCCCTCCTCGTCCGCCGCGCTCCACGAGCACGGCGATCGCCACCTGCGGGTTCTCGACCGGGGCGAAGCCGATGAACCAGGAGTGCGGCTCCCCCTTGCCGCCCAGCTCGGCCGTCCCCGACTTGCCCGCGGTCGGAACGCCGGGGACCGCCGCCCCGGCCGTGAACAGCCGTCCGAGATCGCCCTCGACAGCCTGCTCCATGGCAGCCTGCAGCGCCCGGGCGTCGTCCGGGCTCATGACCCGCCGCCAGGTCTCGGGGCCGATGGCCCGGGCACCGGGCCCGTCGCCCGTGAGCGCGGTGACGACGTGCGGCCGCATCAGCACGCCGTCATTGGCGACCGCCGCCGCCACCAGCGCCATCTGGAGCGGCGTCACGAACGTCTCGCCCTGCCCGAACGCGGCCGACGCCAGCTCGGCGTCGTCGGAGAACCCGCCGGGCATCCGCCCGTCGCCGGATGTCACCGAGCTGACGGCGGTCGGCAGGTCGAACGGGATCGCCGACCCGAAGCCCAGCTTCGATGCCTCGTCGACGAGGCGGTCGCCGCCGATCGCAAGGCCGGCCAGGGCGTACCAGATATTGCAGCTGACCTCGGTCGCCTCGGCCATGTCCAGCGCGGTGTCGCCGGTCATCGGGTGGTGGCCGTCGCGGATCCGGAACCCGTCCACGAGCAGCCCGTCCTCCTCGGCAGCGGGCTGCTGCTGGAACGTGGTGGCCGGTGTGATCGCGCCGGTGTCCAGGCCGGCGATCCCGGTGACGATCTTGAACACGGACCCCGGCACGTAGCGTCCCAGCGTCGCTCGCGGCAGCAGCGGCCGGTCCTCGTCCGCCTGGAGCGCCTCGAAGGTGCGCGTCGCCGTCGCCGGGTCGGCGATGGCGGACGCATCGTAGACCGGCGTCGACGCGAGGGCGAGGATCTCACCGGTGACCGGATCGAGCATCACCACGGCCCCGATGTCGTTGCCCAGCCCGCGGACCGCGGCCCGCTGGAGGCGCAGGTCCAGCGAGAGCTGCAGTCCCAGCCGACGATCCTGGGCCGGCAGGAACTTGCCGGCCAGGCCGCCCAGCGGATCGGCGCCCGAGAGGCCCAGCAGCTGCGCGTTGAAGGTCCGCTCCAGCCCGGCCGTGCCGTACTTGCGCGACGCGTACCCGACGACCTGGCTGATCGTGTCGTCGCGGTACCGGCGGAGCGCCTCGCCGTTCTGATCCCGGTCGCTGCGGGCGAGCCAGGCGCCGTTGCGGTCCACGATCTCGCCGCGCAGGGCCCGGCGGGCCACCGCGATCACCGCGGGGTTGTCGGCGGCGGTCGCGAGCCGCTCGGCCTCGACCACCTGCCACCAGCCCGCACCCACCGCCAGCACGGCGAACCCGGCGATCACCGCGACGCCGGTCCGGAACACGTTGGCCTTGATGGCGCGCGAGCGCCGGCGGCGAAGACCGCGGATGCCACCCGGAGCCGCGCTGCTCACGGCGCCACCCTCGCCCGCCGCAGCCTCGACAGCCGCGGCAGGTGGCGCTTCCGGTCGCGGGGCGCCGGTGGCGGCTCGATCCCGCGATCCGAGAGGGCGATCAGGAGCCCGACCACGACGGCGTTCGCCAGCAGCGACGAGCCGCCGTACGAGATGAACGGGAGCGTGATCCCGGTGAGCGGGATCAGCTTGAGGTTGCCGGCGGCGATGATGAACGCCTGGATGCCGACCACGAGCGCCAGGCCGGCGGCCAGCAGCGAACGGAAGTCGTCGTGGGACGCGGCCGCGATCCGCAGACCCCGGGACACGACCACCAGGTACAGCCCCAGGAGCGCGAGCAGGCCGACCAGGCCGAGCTCCTCGCCCAGCGCGGCCAGCGGGTAGTCGGAGTGGACGGCCGGGATCGGCAGCCTGCCGCCGATGGTCGGCAGCCCGGCACCCAGCCCCACGCCCAGGATCCCGCCGCGCCCGAACGCGTACAACGCCTGCACGACCTGGAACCCGGCGCCCTGGGGGTCGCGCCATGGGTCGAGCCAGTTGTCGACGCGGGCCTGCACGTGGCCGAACAGGCTGTACAGGACGATCGCACCACCGGCGAACAGCAGCAGGCCGAGGACCACGTAGCTGGGCCGGCCGGTCGCGATGTACAGCAACGACAGGAAGATCGCGAAGAACAGGAGCGCCGCCCCGAGGTCCCGCTGCACCACCACGATCCCGAGGGCGATCGCCCACATCACGACCATCGGCGCGAGATACGGCAAGGGCGGCAGGCGGACCGGCCCGATCCGCGTGCTCTCCTCGGCCAGCAGGGCGCGGTTCTCCGACAGGTACGCCGCGAGGAACACGACCAGGATCACCTTCAGCAGCTCGCTGGGCTGGCCGGTCACGGGCCCGATCGACAGGCTCAGCCGGGCGCCGTTGACCTCCGAGCCGAACACGAACACGAGCAGCAGCAGCCCGATCCCGGCGGCCGCCCAGGTGTACTTGTAGGTCCGCAGCCAGGTATCGGAGCGGACGGCCAGCCCGAGCACGCCGACGACGGCGAGGGCGACCAGCAGCCAGGCGAGCTGGAGCTGGCCCAGGCCGAGCTCCGCGCTGCCGAAGGACTGCACGACGAGGTTCTGCGGGAGGCGCTGCATGAGCAGCAGGCCGATCCCGCCCAGCATGCCGACCGTCGGCAGCAGCACCTGGTCCGTGCGCCGGCCGGCGAGGACGAACCCGGCGTGCACGGCGGCGAGCCCCAGCAGGTAGACGAGCAGTCCCTGGGGATCGGGCGGCAGGAAGTCCAGGCGCCGGACGGCCTTGCCGGCCTCGGTCGCCGCGCGCAGCTGCTCGGTGGCACCGAGCGAGACCGCGCCGACGACGAGGGCGACGGCGACGATCGCGAGCAGGACCAGCTCCGTGAAGCGCGGCCGGGGGCGGACGCGGAACCGGCTGGCCGGCCGCGCCGCGATGGCCGCGGTCACGATCGCCCCCGGTCCAGCCGGAACCGGATCTCGCCGACCTGGATCTCGTCGCCGAACCCCAGCGGTCCGAGACCCTCGACTGGGATGCCGTTGACGTAGGTCCCGTTGGTGCTGGCGAGGTCCTCGATGTACCAGTTGCGGCCACGGAACGTGAGCACCGCGTGCTCGCCCGAGGCGTACGGGTCGTCGAGCACGACGCCGTTGTTGACATCGCGCCCCAGGGTCGTGACCGCGTCGAGCGGGTACGAGCCCCCGGGCTGCGGCTCGCCGCGGGGCGACGCGAGGACCACCAGCCGCCCCAGCTCGGCCGGTCCCCTGGCGGCGGCCCGCAGGTCGCGCAGGAGGACCCTCACCACGGCGTACAGGAACAGGTAGATGAGCAGCAGGAACAGGATCCGGATGATCCACAGGGTGAGCAGGAAGCCGTCCATTCGCGCGGGGCCCGTCAGTCGGGCAGCTGCTCGACCAGGAGCACCGTGTCACCGATCAGGATGCGGTCGCCGGCGCCCAGCGCACACTCGTCCACGCGGACGCCGTTGACCCGGGTGCCGTTGGTGCTGCCCAGATCGGTCAGGACCAGGGTCCCTCGTCTCGCCTGCAGGCGCGCATGGTGCCGGGAGACCCGGGGATCCTGGATCGCGAGGCCGTTGTCCGCGGCCCGGCCGATCGCGAGGGGCGTGCCGTCCACCTCGATCGTCCGCTCCGCACCCGCTCGCGTCACCAGCCGGAGCAGCGCCCGGGTGGGTACCGGAACGGGCCGCCGGAACACGAGCGTGGAGGTGCCATCGCCGCGGACGCCGTGCTGCAGCCGGCCGCCTGATGGCTCCAGGGAGGGCGTCGGCGCGGGAGCATCCGGCGCGGGATCGACGATGGGCGCCGGATCGACCGTCGGGATGGGCTCGGGCGCACCCGGCGCGGGGGCGCGACCATCGGGCGAGGACATCGCGTCCGGACCGGTAGCCGGAGCGCCGACGGCGGACCGCCCTGTCGCCTCGGCGGCGGAGGCCTCCGCGACGACGGGCCCACCCGTACGGCCGACAACGGGCATGTCCGGCACCGGCATCCCACCCGGGGCCGGGCCGTCGCGCGGCGGCACTGCCCGCGCGACCGGGGCCACCGCGTCGACCTCGATCACGCCCCGCTCCACCGCCGGGTCGGCGACCAGGGCGACGCTGGGACGCTCGGGCAGGTGGTAGCCGTGGGCCCGGGCGAACGCGAGCGCGGAATCGGCCAGGCGCCCGGCCAGCACGTCCGCCCCACCGGCTGCCTCGGCCACGGCGCCGAGATCATCCGGCTCCAGCCGGACCCGGTAGCGCACCGGGACCATGATCCGGCCGCCGCTGCTGCTCCGGGCACGCTCCATCGCGCGCTCGACACGGCGTTCCAGCTGGACGGCCTGGGGGTGCGCCCGGAACAACCGTGCCGTCGAGCGCTCGAAGACGCGTTCCAGGAGGCGTTCAAGATCCGCGAGCACAGCCATCGCTCGCGGAACCGTACCAGAGGCGGCCCGAAACCCCGCGGCGGGACCAACGGCGCGACGTGGGCGGGACCACCTGCGGGCCCTCCTCGGCAGGGGTCCCTATACTCTGGGCCTGCCCGGCAGGCGCTGGGCACGCCGTCCTGTCCATCGGGGGCACCATGACCGAGATCCTCACCGAATCGTTCTGCGAACGGTGCGGGACGCGCTACACGTTCGAATCCGCGGCCCCGCGCAAGTCGCGGCTGTCCCGGGTGCGCACCATGTCCCGCGGCCTCCGGAACTACGTCCTCGAGGACGAGAGCTCGTTCTCGGAGGCGATGGCCGACGCCCGCAGCGAGGACGAGCGTTCGGCGACCGCCCACCAGCTCGACGCGTTCCACAAGACGTTCAACTTCTGCATGACCTGCCGGCAGTACACGTGCAGCAACTGCTGGAACACCGAGGATGGGCGCTGCCTCACCTGCGCGCCCGTGCCCGGCACCGAGGTCGAGATGCCGGCCGCCGATGCCGTGCCGGATGCCGCTGCGGCGCTGGCACCACTGGATGCGGCCTGGCCCGACGCGGACCTGGGCTCGGACCGTCTCGCCCGCGCCCTGGGTGTCGCGGCGGCCGACGCCGCGGTGACGACTCCCGAGCGGTCGGACCAGCCCGAGCTGGAGCCCGCCGCGGCGACAGGCGTCCCTGCCGACCTCGCCGGCGCATCCGATCAGGTGCCGCCGGCGGAGACGCCGCCCGTCGTGGGGCTCGCCCCCGGACAGCGACTCGAGGATGCCGTCGCGGCGTACGAGGCAGAGGTCGCGGCACAGGAGGCGGCCGCCCGCGATGCCGACACCGCCGCTGCCGCGGGGGAAGCGGCCGTCGTCGAGCTCGAGCAGGAGATCGAGACGGCCCCCCATCCGGACCTCCCGATGCCCGGGCCGGAGACCGCCGCCGTTGCGCCCGAGGCGCCCGCCCCGGAGCCGCCGGCCGCACCCGGCCTGCCGCCGGCGCCGGCCCGCGAGGACGTGGTGACCCAGCCCACGTGGCCGGTCGCCGCCTCGGCGACTCCGGCCGCGCCGGCGCCGACCGCCCTGCCGGCGCCGCCGGCGCCCGACGTCCCGGCCGCCCCGGCCAACCCGTGGCTCACGGTGGCACCCGACGATGGCACTGCGGCTCCGGAGCCGCAGTGGCCGATCGCCTCGCAGTGGGGCCGCAATGCCCGGACCGACGTCCCGACCACGCTCGCCGGCCGCCAGCTGCTCCCGCGCGAAGACGCGGCATCCCTGTGGGCTGCCTCGGCGGCCGAGGTGCTGTCCGGCGGACCCGGCGGCCCGCAGCAGCTGGCCGCGCCGGCGCCGGCCGCGCCCCAGCCGTGCGTCAGCTGCGGGCTGTCGCTGTCGGCCAACGCCCGGTTCTGCCGCCGTTGCGGCAGCCGCCAGGGCTGACCACCGCCGGATCGCCGCGATCACCTCGGCGGGTGCCGCCCGCGACGTCCGTCAGCCGTCGCTGCCCCCGTGTCCCTCGGTCGAGCGATGGGCGGGTTGGGCAGACGCCAGCGCCCGCACCCGGGTCCAGGCTGCCCCCAGGAGCAGCACGTTGAAGCTGATCGACAGCCAGGCAAGGAGGGCGAACACGGCCACCACGGCGCCGTAGACCGAGGCGATGCGGGTCATCAGGGGCGCGATCCACCCGAACACCTGGGTGAACACCGCGAGGGCCGCCCCCACGAGCAGCGCGGGCATGCCGTAGGCGCGAAGGGGCACCGTCGCCGGCGGCACGAACCGGTACACGAGGACGGCGGCCAGCAGGAACAGCACGAATGATCCGGCCGGCTGGGTGACCTGCACCAGGCTCCCCAGCACCCAGCCCGGGGCGCGCTCCTGGAGCCAGCCGGCCACGGTCGTCGCGAGCAGGGCGGCCAGCGGCAGCAGCACCAAGAGCCCGGTGAGCAGCACGCCCCGCAGGGTGCGCTCGATCTCGTTGCGGCGGCGCTCGCCGTGGAACGCCCGACTGAGCGCGTAGTCGAGCGCGGCGTAGAAGCGGCTGGCGCCGAACAGGAGGCCGACGGCGCCCACGACCGTCAGCGGCACCGCGCCGGCCGAGACCTGCTCGAACGCGGTGCGGGCGAAGTCCTCGAGCGGGGGGACGGCAGCCGCGATCAGGGCGACCAGCTCCTCGCGGGTCGCCGGGTCGGTGATCAGGAGGCCGAAGATCGACACCACCAGCAGCAGCCCGGGCAGGAGGGCGACCAGGGCCGCGTAGGCCAGGCCGCCGGCCACCAGTCCGCCCCCGGCGCGGTCGTACACCGCCAGGGTCGCGAGCAGCGTGCGGACCGCCGGCACCCCGCCGATGCGCCGGGTCACCGCCTCGGCGAGCGCACGCAGCCGGTCGACGTGGCCCTCGTCGCCGGTCGCGTGGCTCATCGCGATCCCGACCTCACGCCGTCAATCCGGGAGGTCTTCGAACAGCCCCGGCTGGATGGCATCGGCGGGCACCCGACGCGGGGCGACGACGAGCGCCCGGACCTCCCCGCGCCGCACGTACCGGCGGCCCCCGAGCTTGATGCTGGACAGCTTTCCCGTCCGCGCCCAGCCGCCGATCGTCTCCGGCCGGAAGTGGATGTTCGCCGCCGCGAGGAGCTCGGCGGCCTCCGACAGCGTGATCCAGTCGGCAGCGGAGGGCATGACGGTCCTCAGTCCACGTGGGTGGGAGTGCTGGACGTGGAGACGCCGCCCGCCTCGGACGCGCCCTCCCCGGACTTGCTGTCCTTGGTGTCCTTGGTGTCCTTGGTGTCCCGGTCCGAACCGGCGCCGGCCCTCGACGCCTTCGTCCCGGGCGAGGAGCCGCCGCGATCCTTCTTCGCCCAACCTGACCCCTTGTAGTGGACGGCGGGCGGGGCGAACTGCTTGCGCATCGTCCCTTCCATGCCGCACGACGGGCAGAAGTTGGGCCCGGGGTCGTTGATCCCCTGGAGGATGTCGGTGCGGTGGTCGCAGCTGGTGCAGACGTACTCGTAGATCGGCATGGTTGGCTCGCTATGTCGGGTTCAGCCGCGGAGCAGCCGCATCCCGCACTTGGGACAGTAGAAGGCGCGCTCGTGGCCCGATGCGAAGCCGCAGTGGGCGCACACCAGGCCGCCGCGACCCGCCGCGGGCACCGGCCGGTCCACGGCGGTGAGCCCGAGCGAGTACTGGCTGGCGAGGATGTTGCTCAGGATGCTGCCCAGGATCTTGGATGCGATCCGGTCCGTGTCGCCGCGGACCCCCTTGCCGCCCCAGCCCAGGACGCCGCGGACGATCATGTCGCCCGTCGCCTCGTCCCAGTGGCTGGCGAGGCCACCGACGATCGCCGAGTAGTCGGGGTAGCCGGCCGTGTCAGTCTCGCCGTCCAGCAGCGAGCACACGAAGGTGTCGAATGCCATGTCGATGGCATCGATCGACTCGAGGACGACGAGCGCGTGACGCGTGACCGGGCTCAGCTCGTGGTGGGCGTTGAGCCACTGCATCGCCTCGGAGGGACGGGCGATGACGGGGACCGCCTGGGCGAACTCGATCGGCAGCGGCTCGACCACCTCCACGGGATTGCGGGTCAGCCCATCGAGCATGCGCGGCAGCTCGTCCATTGCCCGTCCGCCGCCCGCACGGAGGCGAACGCCCTCGGTGGACTTGCCCGCGTAGTACAGCTTGAGCTGGTACTCCTGCGCCACGACCTCCTCGGGGAGACCCGACGGCGTGGCCGCCTGCGGAGCAGGGGTCGGCTTGTCCGAATTCCCCTTGCGCTTCAGGAACTCGAGCGGCACTGGACAACTCCCCGGGACATCACGGACGGGGCGTCATGGTAGCAGGGGCGCTCGCACGGATCGGGTCCGTGACCGGAGGGCCCTCATCGGTGGCAATCAGCCATCGCACGCCGTGTGACGGGAGCTCGATCGGCCGGCCGGCCGGGTGGCGCGAGCCGTCGAGCAGGTCGAGCAGCCATCCGTCCGGGGCTTCGGGAAGGAGGTCCGGCGAGAGCATCCGGGGCCCATCGGCGAAGTTGCCCGCCGAGACGAGCGCACCGGCCGGATGG
>Ga0316576_10000727_pt1 | contig 16320 bp, 15 predicted proteins | sample S0NA_FD_203075 | JGI IMG/M metagenome (GOLD analysis project Ga0316576, IMG submission 203075) | Rhizosphere microbial communities from salt marsh grasses in Alabama, United States - S0-2_050615r3r5 | ecosystem: Host-associated > Plants > Roots > Rhizosphere | place: USA: Alabama | collected... | reverse complement strand
TTTCAGGCACATATCCACCCGGCCGTGTGATGACGAGATCGGCCTGGCCGGCAATCAGATTAACGCTTTTGGTAAAGCTGTCCATGGTGGCATCGATGGAAAGGCGCACACTGGCAAAAACGGCCGCACCGATGGCGATGCCGCCTAGCACCATCAAGGCTCGGCCGGGATGCCTGCGCATATCGCGCAGGCTGAACCAGACAAACAGCCGTATGAAGAATATCGCCCGGCCCATCATGAAATGCTGATCTCGCCGTCCTTCATCAGGACCCGCATGGTTGCCAGAGGGTCCGCCAGGGAGCTGTGGGTGGCGATGATGATGGTCCGGTCGGATTCCTGATGGAGTTTTGCCAGCAGTTGAATGACCGTCTCGGCATTGTGGCTGTCGAGGTTGCCGGTGGGCTCGTCCGCCAAAATAATGTCCGGGTCGTTTATCAGGGCCCGCGCAATGGCGGTACGTTGCATTTCACCACCGGAGAGTTGGGCCGGCAGGTGGTTGAGGCGGGGTGCAAGGCCCAGCCAGTCGAGAAGCCCCTTTCCCTTTTCTCTGGTTTGGGCCACCGGTTTTCCGGCGAAAAAGGCGGGAAGACAGGTATTCTCCAAAACATCGAGGGTGGGAAGCAAGTTGAAGGACTGGAAAACCATACCGATCTTTTCGCGTCGAAACCGTGTCAGTTCCCTGTCCGAAGCCGTGGCCAGGTCAACCCCCCCCACCAGCAGGGTGCCGCTTGTGGGATGATCCAGACCGGCCAGCAAAGACAACAGGGTGCTTTTTCCCGAACCGCTGTTTCCCCTGAGTACCACCAGTTGTCCGTTACCGATATCCATATCGATGGCATTGACACCGACCACCTGGCTCCTTGCCATGGAATAGACCCGTGTAAGCCCCCTGGCGGAGATGAGTGGTTGGTTTCGGCCGCCCACTGGTTCGGATTCCACATCTATATCGATCGACATACGTCTGTTCCAATTAAAACTTGATTAAAAAGCCGTTCCTGATATTTTCAAGCTGGCATACTGCCTGTGGGCACCATTTATACCCGTATTCATATAGGATTGCCAGCAGATATTGTACAGGACCTCGAGCCGGTTGTGCTATGCCGGATCGAATTGCTTTGTTGACAAACCGGCACCGTTCGTAAAATAAATGGTGATCAACCGATGCAAACAAGACATCCCATAGCGCCTTTTTTGTGGGCGGCCCTTCTGGCAATCGCTTTGACCGGCGCTGTCACGGGTTGCTCCGGAAGCCAAAGAAAATTCGATATGAAAGCACATGATAGCTTGGCCCCCTGTCCGGACCGTCCCAATTGCGTATCGAGCGAGGCGTCGGCTCCTGGACAGGCCGTTGCCCCCATGCAATTAGCAGGACGCTCAGATACGGAATGGGCGGACATCCAGGTGCTGATCGGCCGTTTGCCGCGCAGCGAAATTGTCACAGCCACCGATCGATACCTGCACGCGACCCTTAAAAGCAGGATTTTTGGCTTCGTCGACGATCTGGAATTGAGACTCGACCCGCAAACCGATGTTATCCACATCCGTTCGGCATCCCGGAGCGGCCACTATGACCTGGGTGTCAACCGCCGCCGGGTCGAACGTTTGCGAAAGCAACTAAGGGCTGCGGCACTTATCCGATAACCAGACAACCCACTAGAATAAGTAGATATCCGGACCCGTAGGACCTGCACGGGTGTCACCCTGGACGGAGGCCGTCCATGAGCGCCTGCATGTCTGCGGGCACCGGTGCCGTAAAGCGCATCCTTTCACCGGTAACGGGATGGATGATTTGCAGCTTGTGGGCGTGCAGCATCTGGCGTTCGACGTTTTGAACGAGATGCCTGACGCCGGTGGAAGCATCGGCGGAAATCCGGGAGGCGTGCCGCCCGCCATAATCGGGGTCGCCTACGACCGGGTGGTGCATGGCTGCGCAGTGCACCCGGATCTGGTGGGTGCGCCCGGTCTTCAAATCGAGGCGCAGCAGGGTGAACCCTCCAAAACGCTCAACGACCCGCCAGTAGGTCTCGGCCGGGCGGCCCGCTCTGCTGCTTGTCGACATCTTTTTGCGCTGGGTGGGGTGGCGACCGATGGGAAGGCGCATTTCTCCCGAATCTGCCTTTACATTACCGTGAACGACGGCCAGGTAGGTCTTCCTCACCGAGCGTTCCTTGAACTGCCGAACGAGCGCATCCAGCGCCGATCCATTCTTGGCGATCACCATGACACCGGAGGTTCCTTTGTCCAGGCGATGCACGATGCCGGGTCTGATGTCGCCGCCGATGCCGCTTAAATCCGGACAATGAAACAACAGGGCATTGACCAGCGTTCCCGTATAGTTTCCCGGCGCCGGGTGCACCACCATGCCGGCCGGTTTGTTGACTACCGCCAACGCGCTGTCCTGGTAAAGAAAATCGAGAGAGATCGGTTCCGGTGCGCAATCAACCGGTTTCGGCGGCGGGATCTCCCCCTCGACCACATCCCCGGTTTTCAGGCGATGGCTCGGCTTTACAGCGGCTCGATTCACCCTGATGAAGTCATTGTGGATCAGGGTCGCGGCAAACGATCGGGAACATTCCTCGAGGCGCGTGGACACGACGACATCCACGCGTTGATCATGCTCCGAATGTTGGACAGTAAAAGAGAAAGGGCCCTGGCCGGACATGACGGAAGCGGTTATGCTTCTTCCTGTTCAGGGGGGGTGAAAAGCGACTCGATCTCGGAGACGACGATCTCCTCTTTCGTATTCCTGGCTGTGGAAAGTTCTTTGACCAGCAGCCCCTGCGCGGTGTCGTACAATTTGCGCTCACCGAACGAGAGGTCTTTGGTCAGTTTCAATACGGACAGATCCCGGAACACTTCGGCGACTTCGTAAAGGGAACCGGTTTTTATTTTATCCATATATTCGCGGTAGCGCCGGTTCCAGGTCTGGTTATCGATGCCGGATTCGCGCTTGGCTTTCATGACCTCGATTATCTTGGGGATCTCTTCTTTGCTGATGACATCCCTCAGCCCCACGGCTTTGACATTCCACGTGGGGATCATGATGACCATACCGTTTTCGATGATCTTCATGATATAAAAATCATGGGTCTCGCCGTTGACGACCTTGCTTTCGATCGCCTCGATCCGCCCCACACCGTGTGCCGGGTAGACAGCCAGATCGCCGACCTCGAATTTGCGTATGTCCTCCTGGTCGTTTGCAGGCGTCTCTTTATCCACTGTATTTGACATTATTACCCCAGAAGCCTTTGGTTCCGATTTTATTCAAGAAGCTTATCATACCATTCCTTATGGGAACAATCAACGAAAAAAAGGATCGGCGCGCAAGCGCGCCAATCCTTTCATTGCGAAGCTATCTCGAATGCTGCAGGGCTACATCAGGAACGGTACCATCAGCAGGGCCACAACATTCAGGATCTTGATCATCGGGTTGACCGCGGGACCTGCCGTATCCTTGTACGGGTCGCCGACGGTGTCACCGGTAACCGCAGCTTTGTGGGCATCGCTGCCCTTGCCGCCCAGGTGGCCGTCTTCGATGTACTTCTTGGCATTGTCCCATGCAGCGCCGCCCGTGGTCATGGAAAGCGCCACGAACACACCGGTCACGATGCTGCCGATAAGCAGCCCGCCCAGGGCGATTCTGCCGAGCAAGAAGCCCACGAGAAGCGGAGTGACGACCGGCAAAAGGGCCGGAACGATCATCTCCTTGAGGGCAAACTTGGTGACGATGTCGACGCATCTGCCGTAGTCCGGTTTGGCCGTACCTTCCATAATGCCCGGAATTTCGCGGAACTGGCGACGAACTTCGTCCACGACGGCGCCGCCGGCGTTACCCACCGCTTTCATGGCGATGGAGGCGAACAGGTAGGGCAAAAGGCCGCCGATGAAAAGGCCGATGATTACGTTGACGTCGCTCAGGTCGAACTTGATGGCTCCGGCTTCACCGCCATGCATGGCGAATTCCTGCACGTAGGCGGCAAAAAGCACCAGGGCGGCCAGACCGGCGGAACCGATGGCGTAGCCCTTGGTAACGGCCTTGGTGGTGTTGCCGACGGCATCCAGCGGGTCGGTGACCGCACGCACGCTCTCGTCCATTTCGGCCATCTCGGCGATGCCGCCGGCGTTGTCTGTAATGGGGCCGTAGGCGTCGATGGCGATGACCATACCGGTCATGGACAGCATGGACATGGCGGCTATGGCGATGCCGTACAGACCGGCAAAGTTGAAGGCCAGCCCGATGGCCAGGCAGATGGCCAGAACCGGAGCGGCCGTGGCCTGCATGCTGACGGCCAGGCCGGCGATGATGTTGGTGCCGTGGCCGGTGGTGGAGGCTTCGGCAATGCCCTTAACCGGGCCGTAAATACCGGTGTAATACTCGGTGATGATAACGATCACGACCGTCAGTATCAGGCCGATCAGGGAACAGTAGTAGATCGCCATGGGTGAAAGATCACCCACACCCACCATGAACTTGTTGCAGGCATAGTAGAATGCCACCGCGCCGATAATGGCGGAGCCGAACATGCCCTTGTAAAGAGCGCCCATGATGTATTCGCTCTTTCCGAGCCTGACGAAAAACACGCCGATAATGGAGGCGATAATGGAGATGGCGCCCAGAACCAACGGAAATTCAGTTGCCATGGTGACCTTGGGGAACAGCAGGTGGCCGATCAGCATGGCGGCGACCGCCGTAACCGCGTAGGTTTCGAAAAGATCGGCTGCCATACCGGCACAGTCACCCACGTTGTCGCCCACGTTGTCGGCGATGGTGGCCGGGTTTCTGGGGTCGTCTTCGGGGATACCGGCTTCGACCTTGCCCACCAGGTCGGCGCCCACGTCGGCGCCTTTGGTGAAGATACCGCCGCCCAGTCGAGCGAAAATAGAGATGAGACTGCCGCCGAAGCCCAGGGCTACCAGGGCGATGACGTCATGGGTGAAGGTGTAGTAACCGGCGGTTACCGTGAGCGCCAGACCGGCAACGATCATGCCGGTGACGGATCCACCCTTGAAAGCCATGGCCAGCCCGGCCGCCATGCCCTTCTTGGCGGCTTCCGCCGTACGGACATTGGCGATAACCGATACGCGCATGCCGATGTAGCCGGCCATAAAAGAGGCCACCGCACCAATCAGAAAACCGATGGCGGTCTTGGCGCCCATGGTGGCAAAAATAACGATGAAAATAATCGCACCGGCGATGCCCATGCTCTTCATCTGGCGATTCAGATACGCAATGGCGCCTTCCTTGACGGCATTGGCGATGGACTGCATTTTCTCATCGCCCGCCGGAGCGCTTTTGACGACGGTTGCAATTATAATCGAAAACAGTACACCGGCGACGCCCACTAGCGTGCAAATCAACGGGATATTGTTCATTACAACTTCCATTCTTTCCTCCATCTGATGTTTAGCTTAAAAAGTGAATGCTTCTGTCGTTAAACCTGTTCATGCCTTCCCTTGTACCCTCACAAAGGATTGTTTCAACAGCGTCCCGGGCCCGTGCGACAACCTTTTCCAGGGCGGTTTTCTCCTGCCTTCCAAACTGGCCCAGAACGTGGTTGGTCACGGTACCATCTTCTCCGGAACGCCCGATACCCAGGCGAAGACGGGCAAATGTATCCTCACCCAGCGTATCGATGATGGATCTTACGCCATTGTGTCCGCCATGCCCTCCTTTCTCTTTTATTTTTATCCTTCCGAACTCTAGGTCTATGTCGTCATGGATGACCAACATTTCCCGATACGATATTCTGAAATAATCGCCGACCTGCTTTACGGGCGCGCCGCTTCTGTTCATGTACGACAGGGGCTTCATCAGCAGGGTGTCGATGCCCTTTATCCGGCCGCGCCCCAGCTCGGCGTTGAATTTTTTCCGGTGGATGGGAATGGACCAGGCTTGCGCCAGTGCGTCCACCACGAGGAACCCGGCATTGTGTCTGGTGGCCGCGTAGTCGCTTCCCGGATTGCCGAGTCCGACCACGAGCCGTAAATCCTTTCCGGGCATTTAAGTTTCGTCGGTGGCAGCCTCACCCGCCTCTTCGCCGGCTTCCGCTTCAACCCCCTCTTCTTCTTCGCCCTCTTCCTCTTCCTCTTCTTCCTCGGCAACCGGCGCCAGGACCGTCATCACCGTAAAATTGACATCGGCGGGCATTTCGACGTTGTCCCCCAGCACAATCTCCTCGACATGCAGAGAATCTCCGATCTCCAGATCGGTGATGTCGACTTCGATGGCCTCGGGAATTTCATCAGGCAGGCAGAGCACTTCCAACTCCCGCCTGACCAGCTGGAGCATACCGCCCATTTCAACGCCCTTCGAAGTACCGGTGGTCACGATGGGAACGTTGACCGTTATCTTGCGCGACATGTCGACTTCGTAAAAATCGACATGGATGAGGTCGCCGGAAAGCGGATGGGTTTGCAGTTCGCGCACCATAGCCGTCTTGGTGACGGTTGCATCGCCCTCTATCGTCAGGTTCAGAAGCAACTGACCGACATTGGCCGATTTGGTGACCAGTTCCAGCGCCCTGGTCGGAACGCTCAGCATGATCGTTTCTGTATCGGGGCCGTACAGCACCGCCGGGATCAAGCCTTCGCGCCGTAACACCCTGGCCGGTCCGTTGCCCACCGTTGTTCTCAGTTTTGTTTTCAGTTCAATTTTTTTCAAAAATAATTCCTCCTAAAATAAAATCGCTGCACGATTTTATGTAATGCGGCGTCATCGATGACTGACTGATCTCGATCTAAATTTGCATTCATCCCGGGCCGCATGCGGTACGGGCTGTATGCAAATCACACAAACAGGGATGTAACCGAATCGCCTGTGTAACTTCTTATGATGGCTTCGCCCACCAGGGTCGATATAGACAGGACCTTAATTTTATCACATACTTCTGCCTTTGCGCTCAGCGGGATCGTGTCGGTCGCCACCATGGTTTTCAGGGATGACTCCCGAATGCGGTCCACGGCCGGCCCGGAAAGCACCGGATGGGCGCAACAGGCATGCACCTCCCGGGCGCCTTCTCTGACGATGGCTTCGGCCGCCTCCGTCAAGGTTCCCGCAGTGTCCACCATATCGTCCAGAATCACCGCAACCTTGCCGGCAACATTGCCGATAACCGCCATCGCCTTGGCCACGTTGGGGGCCGAGCGCCGTTTGTCGACGATGACCAGGTCGGCCCCGAGGCGTTTGGCAAACGCCCGGGCTCTTTCCACTCCGCCGGCGTCCGGGGATACGACGACGAGATTATCCGTAAATTGTTTTTTTATGTATTCGATCAGCACCGGCGCCGCAAACAGGTTGTCCACCGGTATGTCGAAAAAGCCCTGTATCTGACCCGCGTGCAGATCCATGGTGATCACCCTGTCGGCACCCGCGGTTGCCAGGAGGTTGGCCACCAACTTGGCACTGATGGGTACGCGCGGCGCCACCTTCTTGTCCTGGCGCGCATAACCGAAATAAGGCATGACGACGTTAACCTTGTGGGCCGAGGAGCGTTTCAGGGCATCGATCATCAACAACAGTTCCACCAGATTGTCATTGACCGGCCGGCACGTCGACTGAACCACATAGACCGTTTTCGTCCGCACATTCTCGTCGATTTCGATTTGAATCTCGCCGTCGCTGAATGTCTTAACCTTGGCCCCCCCGAGAGGCAGTTCCAGGTAATCACAGATTCTTTTTGCGAGAACCGGGTTCGAGTTACCGGCAAAGATGATGGGGTCTTCCATGCGTCTCCTCGACAGCCTATGCTAATTGTTTTTGAATTCTGTCCCTTGCAACCCAAACACGTTTTCCCGTTTCACACCGGCTGTCCCCTGCCTGAAAAGGAATGGCCGGAACCTGCGCCTGGCTGGGGCGGGAGGATTCGAACCTCCGAATGCAGGAACCAAAATCCTGTGTCTTACCACTTGACGACGCCCCAACGGACAACCAGCGCGGCACCGTGCATAAAACCAACGCGTCCTTTCGGCGGCCACCTTCCACGACTGCGGGTTATACCAGTAAATCCGCAACAAAGGCCTTTCGGACACCATCGACGGCAAGCGCTTCCCGTGCATTTCGGGCTTTGTCCGCTCCGGCATAAATGCCGAAAACGGTGGGCCCGCTGCCCGACATCAGAGCTCCCCTTGCCTGCAGGGCCATGAGATCCTTTTTTGCCTGCTGGATTTCGGGATGCCGCGCGGCGGTTACGGTCTCCAAGTCATTGCAAAGGTGCCGCCCGACATCGAATTCAGCCTCCCCAAAAAGAAAATTTCTAAGTTGTTTTTTACACTTTGTCAATCTTAAATTAAGATTTTTATACACCCAACCCGTGGAAACCGTGAATTCAAAGCAGACAAGCAATATGGTATAACTCTTTAATTTTTCATATTTCTTAAGCTTCTCACCAATGCCGCCGGCGATGGCCGGAGACCCGAAAAGGAAAAAGGGGACATCCGCCCCCAGGGACAGGCCCATGTCGCGCAAGTCCACTGCTGAAAACGGGAAGCCATACAGCTTGTTGAGCGCCGACAGGACAGCCGCGGCATTGCTGCTGCCTCCCCCCAGGCCCGCCGCCACCGGTATGTTTTTTTCAATGCGAATCGTCAACCCGCCCCGGTTTTCATCTTGCGGCAAAGCGGGGTCGCATCCCAATCTGCTGAAAAAAAGGTCCGCCGCCTTGTAGGCCAGATTGGAGTCGTTCTCGGGGACCCCCTTGTCCCGGCAGCGGATCCGGATCCCCGGTTCAGCCGAAGGCTTCAGCTCCAGGTGGTCGTAAAGCGATACACAACACATCAGTGACAGCAGGTCGTGATAGCCGTCGGGTCGCTTACCGGTAACATGCAGGAAGAGGTTGACCTTGGCCGGTGATTTGACAATCAAGGTGCTCAACCCTTCGCTTTTACATATAACATCCTCAATTCATAAAGAATATTCTTGATCATCGCGGCTTCGTCATCCGTAAGATTGCCCTTGGTCTTTTCTTCGAGCATCCCCAGAATGTCGATGGTCTGTTTTGCCAGAGGCAGATTCTCATTTTTTTGCCCGGTGGCGGGGTCTTCGATAACCCCCATGTTCAGCAGAGCGGATGAATTCAATGAAAAGATGAACGTCGGAAAGTTGATTTCCGGCAGGGCGTAGCCCTCATCGCGCTGTCCGGCTTTCCTTTCAGGAGGCGTTTCCTGCTCCTCTTTTGCGTCCTCCGCCCGGTCTTCCTCCGAAAAAACCCGTTTGTCCTTGACTACAAAGTCTTTTTCTTCTTCTGTCATCTTTCTGCTCCTGTTGATAGGGTGCTTGGGGTGAAGGCGTTCGATGCCCCCGGCATCCCGCCTCCCGCCTTCCGGCTCTCTCCTTCTGCCCGTGCCGCTAAAACTCCAGCGGAATGGCGGTCTTTACCGACCCGAGATCCCTGATATCTCCCATCACCTTTTCCGAAATCTGCGTGTCCGTCTGAATGAAGATAATGTTGCGGTCTCCATCCTCTTCCTGCCCCACCTGCATCCGTCCTATGTTAATGCCGTTGTCGCCGAGGGTGGTGCCGATTTCACCGATGGATCCCGGACGGTCGATATTGTTTATCAGGACCATGTGCCCGAGGGGGATCATTTCAAGCCTGAACTTGTCGATTTTGACAATGCGGGGATCCTGTTTGCCGAAAATCGTGCCCGACACCGTACTGGTCATCTCCGTGGACCGCACCTTCGCGGTCACCAGATTCAGGTAATCCTCCGATTCCATACGGGCCGACTCGGTAATCTTGATGCCCATTTCCTGAGCCAGAACCTTGGCATTTACAAAATTGACGTCATCCTTCACCATCGGCGACATCAGCCCCTTCATGAAGGCGGTTGAAACCGGGGCCATGTCGAGATCTTGAAAATCACCGTTGTATTCGATAACCACCTCCTCGAGCGGTCCGGAGATAAGCTGAGCCTGGAGGCTGCCCATTTTTTCCCCCAGGTTCAGAAGCGGCCCCATTTTTTTTAGAAGCTCACCGGTTACCGAAGGGACGTTGACCGCGTTGACAATCGTACCGGTCTTTAAATAATCGATGATCTGCTCCGCCACCGCAACGGCCACATTTGTCTGCGCCTCCCGGGTGGACGCCCCCAGATGCGGGGTACAGACAACGTGATCCAGTTCGAAAAGGGGCGACGCTCCCGGTGGTTCGGTTGCGAATACATCCAGTGCCGCACCCGCCACCTTTCCGGAAACGATGGCATCGTAGAGATCCTTTTCATTGACAATGCCCCCGCGGGCGCAGTTGATCACCATGACGCCGTCCTTCATCTTGGCGAAAGCCGCCTTATCCAACAGGTCGATGGTGCTCTTGAGCTTCGGCACGTGGATGGTGATGTAGTCGGCCTTTCGATAGAGTTCATCCAGGGACACGCTCTCGAAACCGGCTTTTTCGATCTGTTCGGGGGTGACGACGGGATCGTGAACCACGACGCGCATCTTTAAGCCGCGGGCACGGTCCGCCACGATGGAGCCGATTTTGCCGAATCCGATAACCCCCAGTATTTTATTATAGATTTCCCTCCCCTGGAGCTTTTTCTTCTCCCACATACCGTCTTTCATGGTACCGGTCCCCATGGGGATGTTGCGCGACAGGGACAGCATCATGGCAATGGTGTGCTCGGCGGTTGTCACCACGTTGCCTCCCGGGGTGTTCATGACGACGATCCCCCTTTTGGTTGCCGCCGGGATGTCCACATTGTCCAGGCCGATGCCCGCCCGTCCCACGACCTTCAGCCTCCCCGCACGCTCCAGGAGCGCATCGGTTACTTTGGTGGCGCTGCGGATGATCAGGGCATCATATCTCCCGATAATGGCGGCCAGTTCTTCCGGAGACAAGCCTGTCTTGACATCCACGTCCAGGCCTTCCGCCGCCCTGAACATCTCTATCCCCACTTCACCCAGATTATCGCTTACCAGTACTTTCATCATTACCTCGTATTATGCTTGTGCATAAGTCAGGCATTCTCCCTGCGCACCATGCGGCATAGGAAAATCTGACTGTCTTCGTCCTGCGCTTTCATGCCGATTTTCTTCATGCTGATCTTGAATTTTTTCTGGGCACGGTTGAAAAAGGCCAGCGCCGAACGCCTTGGCTTCATGCTCAGAAAGACCCGGCCGGTCGTGTTCAGGTAATTCGTGAACAGATGCATCAGGGCATCAAAATCCCTCTCGTGGTACAACACCTCGGAACCGACAATCGTGTCGAATCGTTCCTTGAAATCGGGGGCATGCCAATCCAGGCGCGCGATCCTCAAATCGTCGCACCCGTTGATGGCCGCATTGGCCCGCGCAAACGCCAGGGCATGCGCGTCGTACTCCGTCATGGTTACCCTGTGCCCCAGGGAGGATGCGACGATGCTCGCGACACCGAGACCCGCGCCGATTTCAAGAATGGAGCCGCCGGCCGCAACCGGCATCCTTGCAAGGTGGTCGGCCATTATCCAGGAAGCTTTCCAGATTCTGGCCCACAAGGGAAAATGCTGCAGCGGATCGTCGGCCTCGATAAAACGGTCGATATCCAGGGGTACCCTGAACGTGTAGCGCCGCCCATGAATGGTCATCTCGCGGGTGGTGGTTTCATACGACGCCAGAAAGTCTTCTATGGTGTCCATTCAGACGCTGCCCCATCGTTGAGGTCTGCCCGCCATGTGCAGTGCACCTCCTCGATTTGTGATTTGTGTGCCCTAACGGATCGTCACGACCGGGCAGGGCGCATTCAGGATGACATACTGCGCATTGGAACCGAAAAGGAGCTTTCCGACTTTTGACCGCCGTTTGACACCGATGATTATCTGTTCGGCCCCTTTTTCCTCGGCAAATTTGACAATGTCCTCCCCGGGTTCGAGACCTCGCACGGACATGTTCCCTTCACAGGCGACATCCGCCTCCTGCAGGAACGCTTCGGCCTTCGAAAGCAGTTTTTCCGCCCGGACAAACTCCCGCCTGGGGACATCCGGGCCCCCTTTCATGGACGTCACCAGCACGATCGTTGTTCCGAATGCCTTGGCATGCCTGACGGCCAATTCGAGAACTTCCTGCGCCACTTTTGAGTCGTCTAGTCCGACAATGATCATAGTCTCCCCCCCGGTTTGATTTTCAATGGGAAATACGGATTACCCTTAATTCGAACAAATCTTATCTATTATAAGGACGAAACGGGTGTCAAATACAAAAAACCCGCGGCACTGTTGTGCGCGCGGGATTTTTGTTCGGCCTCGATAAAAGACGTTTATTTCTGGTCTTCGCCTTTGACTTCTTCAAAATCGGCATCGACGACATCGTCATCGGGAGCGCCGCCGTCCGCGGCGGAACCGGCACCCTGCGGGCCGCCATCGGCTTGCCCCTGGTCCTGCGAGGCCTGCTGGTACATGGCTTCGGCCAGCTTGTGCGATGCCTGGGTCAGCGCTTCGCTCAAGCGCTTGATCTCTTCGACGTCTTCGCCTTCCATGGCTTTTTTCAGCGATGCGGCGGCGGATTCGATGTTGGACTTCGTCTCGGCATCCACCTTTTCACCCATCTCTTTGAGGGATTTTTCAGTCGAATAGATCAGGGCGTCCGCCGAGTTGCGGGTATCGACAAGCTCTCTTTTCTTCTTGTCTTCATCGGCGTGCATTTCCGCATCTTTCACCAGGTTGTCGATCTCCTCCTTGGAAAGTCCGCTGGAGGCGGTTATCTGAATGGACTGCTCCTTGCCGGTGGCCTGATCCTTGGCCGAAACGTTGACGATGCCGTTGGCGTCTATGTCGAAGGTCACCTCGATCTGGGGAACGCCCCTGGGGGCCGGAGGGATGCCCACCAGTTCAAAACGTCCCAGGGTCTTGTTTCCTGCCGCCATCTCGCGTTCCCCCTGCAGGACGTGGATGGACACGGCCGGCTGGTTGTCCGCTGCGGTAGAAAATGTCTGGCTCTTTTTAGTGGGAATGGTGGTGTTTTTTTCGATGAGCCTCGTCATGACCCCGCCGAGGGTTTCGATCCCGAGAGACAGGGGGGTAACGTCCAGCAACAGCACATCCTTGACATCCCCTTTGAGGACGCCGCCCTGTATGGCCGCTCCCAAGGCTACGACTTCATCCGGGTTGACGCCCTTGTGCGGTTCCTTGCCGAAGATGTTCTTGACCCGGTTCTGCACGGCCGGCATACGCGTCATGCCGCCCACCAGGATGACTTCGTTGATCTCGTTCGCGGAAAGGCCGGCATCCTTGAGCGCCGTGCGGCACGGAGGTTCCAGCTTGTCCAGAAGATCGGCAATCAGGGATTCCAGCTTCGCCCGGGTGATTTTTATGTTCAAATGCTTGGGCCCGCTTGCATCGGCGGTGATAAACGGCAGGTTGACGTCCGTCTCTATGGAGCTGGAAAGTTCCATCTTCGCCTTTTCCGCGGCTTCCTTGAGGCGTTGAAGGGCCATTTTGTCTCCCCGGATATCGATGCCCTGATCTTTTTTGAATTCATCCGCCAGGTAATCGATCAGGCGCAGGTCGAAGTCTTCGCCGCCAAGGTGGGTGTCCCCGTTGGTCGCCTTGACCTCGAACACCCCTTCGCCGATCTCCAGAATGGAAATATCGAAGGTTCCACCGCCAAGATCGAAGACCGCGATCTTCTCTTCGCTTCTTTTGTCGAGCCCGTACGCCAGGGACGCGGCGGTAGGCTCGTTGATGATCCGCAGGACGTTCAGCCCGGCAATTCTTCCGGCGTCCTTGGTCGCCTGCCGCTGGCTGTCGTTGAAATAGGCCGGAACCGTCACCACCGCATCGGTCACCGTCTCTCCCAAGTACTCTTCGGCCGTTTTCCTGATATTTGCCAGGATATAGGAGGATACTTCCGCAGCACTGGTGAGTTTGCCCCGCAGATCGATGCGAATGTCGCCGTTGTCTGCCTGCGTGATCTTGTAGGGAAGAATCTTGATGTCACTCTGAACCTCGGGTGAAGCGAACTTCCGTCCGATCAATCTCTTTACACCGAAAACGGTGTTTTCCGGATTGGTAATCGCCTGCCGTTTTGCAATCTGACCGACGAGCCGCTCCCCACTGTCCGACACTGCCACGATGGAAGGCGTGGTACGGCCACCCTCCGGGTTGGTGATGACCTTGGCATCCCCTCCCTCCATAACGGCCACACAGGAGTTGGTTGTTCCAAGATCGATTCCGATTATCTTACCCATTTTCTCTCCTCCTTGAACGAACTATTGCTTTATTTTCATTTATCCATTCTTTTCAAAGTGTCAGCATTCTGATCAAGCCTCACCCGCTTCGGTGGTCGCTGACTTGGAAACAACCACCATTGCCGGCCGAAGCAACCGATCATGGATGGTGTAGCCCTTTTGGAATTCACGGATGACCGTATTCTCCGCATGGGTTTCGGAAGGCTCCTGCAACACGGCCTGGTGCACCGACGGGTCGAAGGCTTTTTCCACCGCCTCGATGGGTCTGACGTCAAATTTTTCGAATATTTTCAAAATTTCCTTCAGGGTCAGTTCAACGCCTTCCAACAGCTGCTTGCTTTCGCATGCTTCCGCAAAGGAACCCACGGCTCTTTCGAGGTTGTCGACGACCGTCAGCAATTCCCTGAACAGCGTTTCATTGGCGAATTTCCTGAAATCGTCCATTTCACGCTGCTTCCGCTTTTTGAAATTCTCAAATTCCGCGGACACCCTCAGGAAACGGTCGTGGTTTTCCCTGGCCTCAGCCTCTGCTTCTTCGAGTTTCTTTTCGACATCGACGCCGGTTTCCTCGGCCCCCTCTTCGGCAGCTGCCTCCAGCTGTTCTGTTGCATCCGCCTCTTCAGAGGGTGGATCTGACTTGACATCGACTTTCACTGATTTTTTACCTGGCATTGAATACGAATCTCCTCACACGGGCCGAATACGCATATTGCCGACCTGCGCCCGGCGCGTTCATTGTTGATAGAAAATAAGTCGATATGATTCATTGTCAAGGCAGTGAAAAGCAATTTTCATCATAGGCAGGCAAGCATAAAAACATATAAATTCAGAATGGTTGTGCACCCTTCTTCGTGTCTCTCCTGTGCCTTGCGCCAATGCTTGACCGGAATCGATCCACGACACAACCTGCACCACTTATCGCTGCTTCCTTCCGGACCTGACGAGGTTCGCAGCCGGCTGTTGCGCGGCGGCCGATCGGACTGGCAGGCAAGGCTCTCGGTAAAAACCCTCGGAAGGGAATTCAGCCCCGCGTAAGCGGATTTCGGGAAAAGGGCACCGCTAACTCCCCACCTAGCACAACCAATTTTTTAAATTAAGCATCAAACCGCCGTTTTCAAGGAGATTTTTAAAATTGACTTCATTTTGATTAAAGGCTAGATTCCTTACCCATGCACGGAGCAATCGAGCATAAGCAGGTGCACCCGCTTGTTGCCACGGTTGCCGGCACCGTAAGCCGGTGGGGGATGCTGCGGCGCGGCGACGCGGTCCTGGTGGCGGTCTCGGGCGGGCCCGATTCCGTGGCCCTGTTGCATGTGCTGATCGAACTGTCCGCGGGCCTGGGCCTCCGTCTCGGCGTGGCCCATCTCAACCACTCACTGAGGGGGCGGGCTTCCGACAGCGATGCCGCCTTTGTCTCGACGCTCGCCCAAAAGCTGAACATTACCTGCCACACCTTTAAAAAGGATATACAAAAACTGCGGGAAAAGGAAGGTGGGAACCTCGAAGAAAGGAGCAGGCGGGCAAGGTATGCGTTTTTTGAAAAGACAGCCGCAGCCAACGGCTATCGAAAAATCGCCATAGGCCATCATGCGGACGACAGTGCCGAGCTGGTGTTGATGAATCTGCTGCGGGGCAGCGGCCCGGGCGGTATCGCCGGCATAGCGCCTGTCAGGGGCCGATCGATTGTCCGCCCCCTCATCGACGTGAGGCGCAGGGATATCATCGCCTATCTGCAGGCCGGGCACATCTCCTTTGTACAGGACGCATCCAACCGGGACCCGGGCTTCCTTCGAAATCGTATCCGGAACAAGCTGATCCCGGAGCTGTGCCGCAACGTCAATCCCAGGTTGCCGGAAACCCTCGTGCGCACGGCGGCCATTGTCCGGGAAGAGGAGGCATGGCTGCAAAAAATAGTTGCCGGCATGCTGGATGCCGCCACTGTCGAATCGGACGGCGGGCAGGTGATTCTGTCCGCGGCATATCTCTCCGGCCTGCCCGTGGCCGCCTTGAGAAGGGTGTTGAGAACTGCCCTAGAAAAACTGAAAGGCGATCTCAGGGGCATCACCTTCGCCCATGTCAGCGGGGTTGCCGACCTCCTCCTGAAAAAGCATGCCGGGCGTGAACGCCACCTCCCCGGCAGGATCCTGGCAAGGCGGCGGAAACT
>Ga0316576_10000724_pt1 | contig 16330 bp, 13 predicted proteins | sample S0NA_FD_203075 | JGI IMG/M metagenome (GOLD analysis project Ga0316576, IMG submission 203075) | Rhizosphere microbial communities from salt marsh grasses in Alabama, United States - S0-2_050615r3r5 | ecosystem: Host-associated > Plants > Roots > Rhizosphere | place: USA: Alabama | collected... | reverse complement strand
TGCCCGCAAACACGACCGTGTCCTCCTCCATAAAACTTACCAGAAATACCATCATACATAAGGATAGACAGCCTATTCCAAACCTATGTTTGGTATCTTTCAACAAGCCGAAACCCCATACTTTCTGATCGGTTGGTCACTTGTTTCAGCCCTTCAGGTTAGTGATCCCCATGTACTGTTATCGATGCGGCGATGTTTGCTTTGCCGAGCTCCTGGAGCCAGTCCACATCTTGCGCCCGAATGACGTGGCCGCGTTTAAGGCCGGGCCTTTGAATCGGCCCGGCACGATATGCGTTACGTTATGTCCCTAGACCAGTTCGACAGCTTTGGTAACGGGTATGAGCTTTTCGGTCTTTTCTTTACCCCTTGCTCAATAAGTCCTTTTTGAAGGGCAACTCGCGCAACCTCACACCCGTGGCTTGGAATACGGCATTGGCGATAGCCGGCGCCACAGACGGCAAAACAGGTTCGCCGACCCCCCCGGCTTTGAGGTCATTCTTGGCGATATGCACCTCTATTTCCGGTACTTCCGACATGGTCACGACAGGGTAGTCGTTATAGTTGGCGGTCTTCACGCTGCCGTTTGCAAAGCGAACCCGCTCATGCAGTGCGGTGCTCATTCCCATGATGGCACCGCCTTCGGCCTGGGCCCGGATCGCATCCGGGTAGACGGCCGTGCCGCAGTCAATGGCGCAGACAATCTTGTGAACGGTGACCGCCCCGTTCTTTCCCACCGACACTTCGGCCATGTGGGCCGCGAACGATTCAAAGCAAGCATTGACGGCCACCCCTCGGGCCCGGCCCTTGGGCAGCGGACGCTTCCAGCCGCCTTTTTCGGCCAAAAGCGACAGAATATTGTAGGGACGGGATCCTTTTCCCATGTGCGCCAGACGGAATTCGACCGGATCCTTGCCGGCGGCATGGGCCAGTTCATCCATGAAGGATTCAACGGCGAACCCGTTGACGGAGAACCCCACCGATCGCCAAAACCCCACCGGAATGGGAAGGTTCACCATGACATAGTCCACCAGGTGGTTGGGGATCGAATAGGGCATATCCCAGACGCCCGAAACGGCATCAGGACAGACACCGTTCTTCACCATTCCGGGCGCCAGCCGGGACCAGACGGACGGCGCGGCAACCTTGTGCGACCAGCCGATCAGCCCGCCTTCCTTGTCCAGCCCGGCTTTTATGCGGCACTGGCTGGCCGGACGGAAGAAGTCGTTGGCAAAGTCATCCTCGCGGGTATATATGACCTTGACCGGGCGTTTCAGCGCCTTGGACAGCAATACCGCATCCGTCACGTGCGAAGCGTCCCCCCGCAGGCCGAATCCCCCGCCGGCCGGCAGGATATTCACTTCCACCCTTTCAACGGGCAGGCCGGTCAGCTTGGCCGCCACCTCCTGGAACGTGGTGGCGCCCTGGGTGGGCGCCCAGATCCGGCACTGAGCCCTTTCCACGGATGCGGTGCAGTTGATGGGCTCCACCTGGGCATGGGAGATGTAATGGATCTTGTAGGACTGCTCGAGGGTGGTGGCTGCCTGGCCCAATGCCGTGCGCACATCGCCGTCGTTCTTGGCCTGGGCCCCCGGTTTTTCCAGATGCGCTTTAAACGCGGCATCGATGGTGTCGTCGTTCAGGTCGGGATGGGATCCCGGGGACCACTTGACGTCGAGGGCTTTGCGGCCCTGCATGGCGGCGTAGGTCGTTTCCGCGCACACCGCGATCCGGCCTTCAAGGGGCACCACTTTGACCATCCCCTTGACGGCCATGGCCGCCGGTTCGTCATAGGATTGAAAAGACGCGCCGAATTGGGGCGGGCGGGCGATAACGGCGATGCACATGCCGGGTGCGGTGAAATCGATGCCATAGACGGTTTTACCCATCACCTTGTCCGGGATATCCATTCGCGCCCTGGAGGTGCCGATAATGCGATAGGCTTCGGCTTGCTTGAGAGGCGGCTTTTCGGGAACCCGTAATTTTTGGGCCGTCTCGACCAACTTGCCGTAGCTCAGGCGACGGCCATCCGAATAAACCACCTGGCCGTTTTCCGTGGTAAATTTGCCGGCCGTGACCCCCCACTGTTGGGCGGCCGCTTCAACCAGCATCTGCCGTGCCGCCGCTCCCACCGTTCGCAGCAGATCCCAGCGGTGCCGGATACTCGTGCTTCCGCCGGTAAACTGTGAATGCCACAGAGGGTCCTTGAACGCCTCGCCCGCGGGTGCCGACTTTACCCGGACCAGTTCCCAGTCCGCATCCAGTTCCTCGGCAATCACCATGGGAATCCCCGTGTGGGTGCCCTGACCGAGATTAGTCTGGCCCACCCAGACGGTAATGGTGTCATCCGTCGCAATCTCCAGAAAAGCGTGGGGTTTGAAGGGGAGTTTCCCAGCGGCCTGGGCCGGGGAACCGTTGAACAGTCTCAGGGGATTCGAAAATGCGGTTACCGCAATGACCAGGCTGCTTTGTTTCAAGAAGGATCTTCGCGTGATTTCGGTCTTCATGGTCTAGCCTCCCTTTCTGGCCGTCATCGCGGCAGCGTACTGGATCGCCGTTTTTATTTTGGGATGCGACCCGCAGCGGCAAATCAGATTGTCCATCGCATCGTCGATCTGCTCTTCGGTGGGATTCGGCACACGGGCCAGCAGATCGACCGTCTGGAGCATGATGCCGGGCTGGCAGTAGCCGCACTGGGGTACCTGTTTTTCGATCCAGGCAAGCTTCACCGGATGATCCTCGGGCAGGCCTTCGATGGTCGTGATGTCTCTGCCCTGAACGTCGCCCAGATTGACGATGCAGGAACGCTGGGCTTCGCCGTCGACGAGGACCGTGCAGATGCCGCATTCGGCAATGCCGCAGGTGTACTTCACGCTCGTAATCCCCAGGTGGTCCCGCAGGGCCCACAACAAGGGGACTTCCGGATCGGCATCGACTTGTCTGGGGCTCCCATTCACATTGATGGTGATCATGTTTCCTCCCTATTATGGCGTTTGAGGTCGTTATATCCTGGAAAGGCGACAGATCCGGAGGCGGCTCAGCAGGCGGTTCTCGATTCACTTTGTCAGATGGATGGACGGAATGTGGAATATGTGCGGCGTATGTCTCTTCGCCTGTACTGCCCGTTCAGTCAGGTTCCATTGTTCTCAGATTGTACCCGACATATAAAGTAGTTTTTTTAATTTTTAATTCCTAAAGACACATTTCTGCTTTTTATTTGTCTAATCCTGCTTCGGGTGTTGAAATTCGACAAATATGAATATAGTGCATGTCCTGGTGTATCCAATCGATGGAAATCACGTTGCCGATCGCGGGCCAAAAGACTTTTTGAGGATAGCCTCTAACAAAAATAACGAGTGTACGGTGCTGAAATGGATGAGATGGTTTCATTGATGGCGGTGCTTGCCCCGCTGGACGGACCCAACGCCACCGGCCTGCCCGGGACGGTAATCTACAAGGAAATAAAGCACATAGAACGGTAGCCGCTCCTTTACAACCAGGGGTTCGTACTGATTGGCCAAGGGTCCAAACGGGTCTATTTGGGCCATACGGTGTACGCTTACGATCCCGAGACTTACCTGGTCGTCTCGGTTCCCTTACCCGCTGAATGTGAGATTCATGCGAGCAAAGAAGAACCGTTGCTGACCCTTATCGTCGACATCGATATCGGCATGCTCAACCGGATCATCAGTCATATGGATGAGCACGTCGATCACGCCTTATTGCGGCGCGGGGAAAAACACCGGGGCCTTTATGTGGCCGCCGTAACCCCCAAGATCAAAGATGTTGTCCTGAGGCTCTTGTCGGCCCTCCAGTCACCCATCGAATCCGGTGTGCTGGGCAAGGGGCTCGTCTATGAACTGCTGTTCAGAATTATGTGTGGGGAAAACGCGGCGGTCCTGTACGCACTTGCCATGAAGAATACGAATGTCGCCAAGATCGAAAAGGCTCGCAAGCCTATCCACTCCAGTTACAACGCTGCAATGAATGTGGAGTCGCTGGCAGCCCTTGTTAACATGAGCCCATCGGCATTTCATAGGGCCTTTAATGACGTTACCGCGTCATCCCCAATTCAATACATCAAGAAAATTCGCCTTAGCAAAGCACGGGACTTGCTGCTGGAGCAGCGCGTCCGCGTAAGTGAGGCCGCCATACATGTTGGTTACGAGAGCTCCTCCCAGTTCAGCCGGGAATTCAAGCGCTACTTCGGGCAAAGTCCGGCCGAGATGATGCGAGAACAGCGTGCCGCATGAAATAGGATAATATGATGAGCCACAACGAATGCCAGCACTATATCGAGCCGGTCTCAAAGCGCCTTCGCAAGCTCAGCGAAGCCAACCACTCGCTGGCGGAAATCGAAGCGTTGGATGAACTTCTCCAGCGACTCATGGATCTGGCCAAGGAGGTGACGGCGGCTGAAGCTTCTCTGATCTCCCTCTATAATCCGAATAGCCGTTTACTTGAAATCGTCTCGATTAAAGACGATCGCTTTGGAGACCAAGCCGAAGAACTTTTCAAAGGTTCGGCAACACTGAAGATGGGGAAGGCATCTCCGGGTGGGTCGCCCAGAACCGCCAGTCCGTCATGGTCGAGGACGCGCAAGAGGACCCGAGGTTTTCCAGAAAAGCGGATAAGCAGAGGCATTTTACCACCCGATCCCTCATCTGCGTCCCTCTCGTTCATCGGGAGGAACTTCTGGGTGTGCTGAGTACCCTTAACTCAAAGGGTAAACCTTTTATCAGACGGGGTCACCGAAGCCAAAAACAAAAAAACCGAGTTGTTCGGTGATGATCGAATAAGGGGCTATTTCAAAACGGCTCATGGCCCCCCCCTGGGCCGAAGGTCTATTGGAAAGAATCGATTCCTGGCGTGGCAATGCGACGATGAACGACGATTTGACGCTCGTGGAAATCTGGCGCGATCCTCCGGAATAGCCCCTTTATAGTTCTTGGATAGCTCTGGTAACTATCTTTCACTCATCTTCATTAAAATTGAGACGATCCCATGGAAGATGCGGCCTTCTATACCTAAGATAACTTGCTGCAGATCCAACCCACTGAAATCGAGCGCATATTCCATTCAGAAAATTGATAGTTGCAAAGCGTTTTGACCATTGGCGTGGCCAGTGGTAAGAACATCGAACCCTATAAATGCTATGCAAGTAATGGATGCCATTGAGGTGGCCCCGCGTGAAAACAGATGATCGCCATTATGCGCATGCGTTACGACGATCCACTTCGACCAAAGGAGAAAAGAGCATGCGACTGCAAAGCAAGAAGACCTTGAAGATCAGAGACAAGATCCTCGGCGGGACGGTTCCGCTGATCTGTCTGCCCTTGGTGGCCACCGACCAGGCCGCGCTTCTCGAGCAGGCGCAGGAGGTGTGTTCATTTGATCCGGATGTCATCGAGTGGCGGGTGGACAAGCTCGAAGCCGTTCTGGATACGGATGCGGTTTTGGCGGCCCTGGGCGCACTCCGGGAGACCATCGGCAACATACCGCTGATCTTTACCTGCCGCGTGATCCATGAAGGAGGGTTCCAGGAGATTGCCGCCGAAGATCGTCTTCGTCTGAACAAGGCTATCATTACCTCCGGCCAGGCCGATCTCATTGACACAGAGATGTCCAACAGCGAGGCCATGGTGGCGGAAATGAAAGCCGCCTGTCAAAAAGCCGGTTGTCCACTGATATTATCCTATCACAATTTCGATGAAACCCCGGATGAGGCCTTCATTGTGGACCGCCTGGTGACGGCCGGCAAACTGGGGGCGGACGTGGCCAAGACGGCCGTCATGCCGAAAACCTACAAAGACGTGCTGACGCTCCTCAGCGCCACTTACACGGCCCGGACGGAGCGGCTGGACATCCCCATCATCACCATGGCCATGGGGGAGGAAGGGGGCATCACGCGAATCGCCGGCGGGTTGTTCGGTTCCGACCTGACCTTTGCCCTCGGTAAAGCCAGCTCGGCCCCGGGACAGATTCCTATCGCTGATTTGCGTAAGGCATGGACGGCCCTGCCCTTTAGTTAATTTTGATCTAAGGCCTCCATCTCTGGCGGAGGATCGGAAAGGGTTCTATCAATCTGGGAGATCTCTTATGGTGTCTGTTCATTTTCTTCCGCGTGGAAGAAAACGAACCAAAAGAAGACGCCCGTGTCCCACGACCCCTACGGGGCTGCCCTGCGCGTCGTCGACACGGCCGGAGCACGCGGAGACTCACCCCGCTTTCAGCGGGGTTCAGACAAGTCCGCGCGCTTTTATCCGTCCGCATCGCCGATGCTCGGCGCGGGACAAAGGGGAATGAAGCCGAAATTCTGAAAAGCGTTATGAAGCCTTTTTCCTGAGGGCTAACTGATGCCGCCTGCTCTGCGGCAAGAAAGGAAAGCAACCATGCCCGTGGTGGATGTCAACACGAAACTGGTCGGCCTGCTGGGCAACCCCCTGGGGCACAGCTTTTCGCCAGCCATGCACAACAAGGCTTTTGAGACCCTCGGGCTGAATTACTTCTACCTGCCCATCGAGGTGACGGCTGATGATCTCCCCACCGTGGCGGCCGGCATCGCCAAAATGAACTTTGCGGGCTACAACATCACCATCCCCCACAAGATCCGCATCATGGACTGCCTGGATGCCATCGACCCGCTGGCCCAGGCCATCGGCGCGGTCAACACCGTTGTCCTGGAAAAGGGCCACGCCACCGGTTACAACACGGACGGCGAGGGCTTTGTCCGGTCTCTGGAGGCGGAATCCGGGATGACAGTGGACGGGAAACGCTATTTCATCCTCGGCAGCGGGGGGGCGGCCCGGGCCATTGCCATGACCCTGGCCTTCAAAGGAGCGCAAAAGATTTTCCTCTGCAATCGCACCGAACAGAAAGCCCATGACCTGGCCGTCGAAATCAACACTAAAGTTAGCCCCTGCAGCGAGGTGGTCCCAAGGGATCCGGCCCGTATGGCTTCCGCCGTGCAGCAGGCGGACGTGCTCATCAACACCACCAGCATCGGCATGCACCCGGAGGAGGATCGGATTCCCATTGAGAGTGATCTGATTCCAGCGGGTGTGATCGTGAGCGATATCGTCTACAATCCCGCCCGGACGAAGCTCTTACAGGTGGCCGAAGCGAAGGGGTGCAAAACCGTTCCCGGCCTGGGGATGCTCGTCTACCAAGGCACTGAGGGTTTTCGCAAATGGACGGAGGCTGAGCCCCCCGTGGAGGTCATGTTCGAAGTCGTTCGGGCGCTGAAAGGATGAGGGGGCGGATCGCCGATGAGAGGATGTCCCCGGCGATAGCGTCTACCCCCTGATGTCTTCCAGTGTTGCCATTACCTCTTCGCGCGTCACTGTGTCGCTCACGAAGACATCGCCGAAGGCGCGGAGAAGAATAAAACGGATGCGGCCCGAAGCCGCCTTTTTGTCCCGCCGCATGGCCTCGTATATCCTGGGCAGATCGATATGGGCTGGAATGCGGGTGGGCAGCCCGGCATCGGCTAAGACGGGCTTTAGGCGCGCCTGCAGCTCCGGCGCACAATGGCCCAGGCGGGCCGACAGGTTGGCGGATGCCACCAATCCCATGGCCACGGCCTGCCCGTGGCGGATGGTGTGCTCGCAGACCTGCTCGATGGCGTGGGCGAAAGTGTGTCCCAGGTTGAGCACGTTGCGGCGGCCCTTGTCGAAGGGGTCCTCCTGCACGATGCGGATCTTGACCTGGATGGCCTGGGCCACCAGGGCCTGGAGATCTGCCAAGGGCGGCACCAGGGTTCCGGCTTCCCGGGCCCAGCTGCCGTCTTCGATTTGGGCGAACAGGGCGGCATCATCGATCAGACTGTGTTTGATCACTTCCGCCATGCCGGAAGAGAACTCTTCCGGTGAGAGACTCTGCAGAGTGGCCACATCAGCGATCACCGCGGTCGGCTGCTTGAAGGCGCCCACCAGGTTTTTCCCCTGGGGAAGATTGATGCCGGCCTTGCCGCCGATGCTCGTATCCACCATGGCCAGCAGACTGGTGGGGCAGTGCACCAGGTCCACGCCCCGCATGTAGACGGCGGCCACAAAACCGGCCAGGCCGCTGATGACCGATCCCCCCAGACCGATGATGGTGCCGCTGCGGTCAAAGCCTTTTTCAATCAGCTCTTCACAGATGGATTGCACTACGGCGAGGGTTTTGTTCTGCTGGCCGGGTGGTACTTCGATCACCACGTCTACCGGACCGCAGCTTTGCGCGTACAAGGGTCCCGTGTTGGTGTCGGTGATGATCGCCACCGGACCGGCGATGCCGGCCAGGTTTTTGACAAAGGGCAGCAGACCGCCTCCGACGATATACTCATATTGCTTTCCGGCGCCTGTAATGGGGAGCCGCTGATCCGGATTGGCCTGAAAAAGGCCGACCAGGTTTTTGGTGACGGCGTCGGGGGTTTTTTCCGATGTCCGCATCTGGGGGAATTGACCGTAGTCTTCCTGGCGCTGCTGCATCAGCTCGACGATGCGCTCCATGGGATTGGGCACCGCCAGCAGGGGCCGCTCATGGGATGTGTCCTTGGTGACCCGGTCCATGATTTCTTCCGGGGTGGCCACCAGACAAAAGACGCGCCCTGTGCGGCTCAGGGCAGCGGCGTTGCCGGGATCCAGCATCAAGCGTCCGCCCGTGGAGATGACGACCCCTTGCTGATCGGCAAGTTCGCGGGCCACCGTGCTTTCCATTTCACGGAAGGCCACTTCGCCCATCTCCTGGAAGATCTCCGGAACGGTTTTGCCCGCGCGCGCTTCGATCAATTCATCCGTATCGACGAAGTCGTAATCCAACTGCCGGGCGAGCATTTTGCCAACCGTGGTTTTACCCGTCCCCATGAAGCCCGTCAAAACGATATTGGGTTTGTCCATCGTACTCGATCCCATTCAGCGGAGCACTTATTTGTTTCGTTTGGATACCTCAAACTCTGGTCAACGACGTGGCGGTCGACACGTCAGAACCCCTGTAGTCCGCGCAGTTCGGACAGGGGAATGTCGTTGACGACGGCGTTACCCAGACCTTGCAGCAGAACGAAATGCACGCTTTCCCTTTCCCGCTTTTTGTCTTTTCCCAGGGCTTCCAGGACGGCTTCCCGGTCGAAGGTTTTCCGGAGAGGCAAACGCAGCTGCACCAGCAAATCCTTCAGCCGTTGCTCTTCTTGCGCCGTGATCAGGCCGCGCTGCCGGGAAAGTTCGGCTGCCAGTACCATACCCATGCTGACCGCCTGGCCGTGGGGCACGCCGGTCACCTTTTCAATGGCATGCCCGAAGGTATGGCCGAAATTGAGCTTGCGGCGTTCCCCGGCTTCCCTTTCATCCTGGTTGACGATGGTGGATTTGATAACCAGGGAATCGTAGATGAGGCGTTCGATGACATCTGTTTCGAGCCCCAAGGCCCGGCGGGTGTTTTGTTCCAGATACGCGAACATGCCGGCATCGGCGATGGCGGCATGTTTGGCGATTTCGGCGAAACCGCTCTGCAGCTGTTCCTCCGGAAGAGAGGGCAGCATTTCAAGATCGCAGAGGACGAAGTCCGGCTGGTTGAAGGTGCCCACGATATTCTTGTAGCCACCGAAGTTTACGCCGTTTTTGCCACCCACACTGGCGTCCACCTGGGCCAGGAGGGTCGTGGCGACGAACCCGAAGCGCACCCCCCGCATATAGGTTGAGGCCACGAAACCGGTGATATCGCAGACGATGCCGCCCCCGATGCCGACGATGCAGCAGGACCGGTCGGCCTCGAGATGCATCAATTCCGTGTAGATCCGAGCAACCGTATCGAGGGTTTTAATATTCTCTCCGGTGCCGATGGTGATCACATGCCCGTCGGGGAACTGGTCGGCATAGAGCCGGCGCACATTTTCATCCGTAATGATAATCGGCGGCGGTGTCGTCAGGTAGCTGGGCAGATGGCGCAGGGGCTCACCCACCAGAAGGGTGGATGCCCCCGAAGCGCCCTTGATCCGGAGCTGCTTCATAATGTCGAAACCCCTGTCGTCATGGCGTCCGCGGCGGCTATCGCAATGGCGGGAAACCGCCTTTCGCATTAAGACGCCCGTTCGAATTGATCCATTCGGGAACGCTTGAGTTTGGCATGTGCGTTGAGAACCAGTTCTTCGGTGCTCTCCCAGGAAATGCACTCGTCGGTGATGGATACACCGTATTTAAGGGCGCCGAGGTCGCCGGTGAATTTCTGGTTGCCTTCATGCAGGTTGCTTTCCAGCATGAGACCGATGAGCGCCTCGCTGCCATTGACCACCTGATCGATGACATTGCGCCAGACGATGGCCTGCCCCTGGTATTTCTTGTGGCAATTGGCATGGGAACAGTCCACGATCACGGCTTCGGGAAGGCCTTTGGTGATCAGCATCAGGCGCGCTTCTTCAATGCTGATGGGGTCATAATTGGGGCGGCTGCCGCCGCGCAGGACGATATGGCCGTAAGGATTGCCGCCTGTTTTGACGACGCATGTCTGGCCGTCCTGGTCGATGCCGAGAAAGGTCTGGGCGGCATGGGCGGCGACAAGGGCGTTGATGGCCGTGGACAGGTTGCCGTCCGTGCCGTTCTTGAACCCGACCGGCATGGAAAGACCCGAAGCCATTTCCCGGTGAGTCTGGGATTCGGTGGTGCGGGCGCCGATGGCCGACCAGCAAACCAGATCCGCCAGGTATTGGGGGGTGATGGGCTCGAGCATTTCGGTTGCCGTGGGCAGTCCCATTTCGGCGATTTTCATGATCAAACCGCGGGCTTTGAAAAGTCCGGCGTTCATGTCGCAGCTGCCGTCCAGCTCCGGATCGCTGATCAGGCCCTTCCACCCCACCGTCGTGCGCGGTTTTTCAAAATACACCCGCATGACGAGGTAGATGGTGTCCTTGACTTTTTCCTTCAGCACGGCCAGGCGTTGGGCATAATCCAGAGCGGCCTTCTCGTCATGGATCGAGCAGGGTCCCACAATGGCCAGGATGCGATTATCTTCCTTGTTGATGATACGCTGAATCGTTTCGCGTCCTTCGATGACGGTTTGCTGGGCCGCTTCCGAGAGCGGCAGCTTTTGCTTCAATTCCCGGGGTGGCAGCAGGGGGAGATAGTCCCTTACACGGAGATCTTCGGTGCGTGGCGCTTGCATGGTTGTTTTCCTTTCGGCACAGATACGTGTTCAACTTGGTAAAAAATGGGTTCTTGCCGTGATCTTGTCGGAAAACCGGGTGGAACAAAAAAGGCCGTGGTGCGCCTCGATCGCCACGGCCTAATCAAAGAAAAAAACCGCGGCGTTTGGTCCGCCAGCGGTTTTGAAAATCCTATGTCAGGTTTTCAGCACACCGCAGGCAGACCGGCGTAAAAATAATAATAGCCGAAATAAAAAGAGTGTCTGCCTGCGGAATATTGCATGGTTGTTTCCTTAGGGTCGATTTAGGATACGATAGCGGGGACCGGAGTGAATGTCAAGAGGCTGGTTTTCTTTTTATCCTTCCGGACGGCCTCCCGGTTACGACAAGCGGCGCTCTAAAACGTGTAGCTAGAGGTCGCGAATGAGATCTTTCAACGTTTCGATCTGGGACGGGGAAAGGTCGTCAAAGGCCACTTCGATGCCCCTGGGTTTGCGTCCCACGACGATGCCGGACAGCATGAGGGTCGTCTGGGTAGGCGGATCGGTGATGTTCAGCATCAGGCTTTCACCCTTGGAAAACGGTTCCGAGGTTTCCAGGAAGATGCCGTCCAGACGGAGGTCGCGGGTGAAGGTCGAATAGGAGGCATCGTCCGTGTCGTACTCCACCAGGAACCGGGGCCTTTCTTCTCCCTGGCCATCGCCTGCGGCGGCCGCGGCAACCCCCGGCGCGCGGGATTCCAGCGGAGGGCCGACCTTGAGGACGATGACGGTGATATTGTCGTCCCCCCCGCGTTCGTTGGCCATCGCAACCAGTTGGCGGCAGGATTCTTCCGGGGTGTTGTTTTCGACGATTTCGCTGATTTCATCAGGGAAGGTTTTGTCGCTCAAACCATCGGAGCAAATGACGAGGATATCGCCTTCCTGGAAGATAATTTCCGTCGTGTCGGGCGTTACCGTTTCGTGAATGCCCATGGCCCGGGTGATCATATGAAGATACTGCTGGCCGAGCTTGAGACCGCCCTCCGGTGCCAGGGCTTCCTGTTCAGCCATTACCGTATGAATGGCGGAGACGATTTCGGCGTGTCCTTCCCGGACAAGAAAGATCGGGCTGTCGCCGACGTTGCTGATGATGGCATGGGTGTCGCTGAAGTAGACGGCAGACACCGTTGACCCCATGCCTTTACAGCTTTTATCGTTCTGGGCGTATTCATATGTTTTCAGATTGGCCCGGCGAATGGCATATACCAGCTGGTTGGCCTGGGAAGAGAGTTCGCGGTCGACGCCTACCATCTGGGCCGGGGCTTGTATCGAAACCAGCTTTTGCATGGTTTTGTGTATGGTTTCAACGACCAGGCGGCTGGCAACCTCACCGGCTTTGCGTCCTCCCATACCGTCCGCGACCACGTAGAGCTGCATCTGATCGTCGATGAGATAGGCGTCTTCGTTGCCCTTGCGTTTCTGGCCGACATCGGTCTGGCCGGTAGCGGTGACGGATATCATGCAGGGGCCTCATCGGGGCAGCGGCGACGGCTGTGTGCGCGGTTCGGTACGGATTTCCAGGGCATCATGAGCGGCAAGCCTTATGTCGTTTTGGGGACGGATTCGACCGCGGAACTTTTTTCCAGCCGGAAGGACAGGGTGCGCGCAAAATTCTTGAAAAACAGCAGTTGAACTGCATCCGGGGCCTTGTCCATCAAGGTTGCGCTAATCTTCATCAGCAGGCAGTTCGTATGGGCCGAGGCCGAGGCCACGCGCGCCTTGCCGGCGATATAGGCCATTTCTCCGAAGCATTCGCCGGCTCTGATTTTTGCAATCACCTTGTTGTTCTTGCGGATTTTAACTTTGCCGTTCAGCAGAATATAAAAGGTGTCGTCGATATCGCCTTCGGTGACGATGACCTTGCCTTCCGGCACCTTGATGATGCTGCTGGCAAGCCCCAGGCTTTCGATTTGTTCGCGGGTGAAGTTATGGAAAAAGGGGACCTGGCAGAGCAGATCGATGATGTCCTCAACCTTTTTGTCCCCCTTGGGCAGCATGATGCCCCGCAGAGCCACCCGCAGGTCATAGGCGAGGTCCATGCAGGAGGCATAGCGCTGTTCGGGATTCTTGGCCAGAGCCTTCCGCATAATCTTGTCGAAAATTTCCGGTAGATCCGGCCGAAGTTCCCGTATCGGAACCGGATTTTCGCGTGTGATTTTATAAATGATGGCAAAATCGTTTTCGCCGCTGAAAGCCCGTTGACCGGTCAGCAGCTCATACATGACGCACCCCATTGAGAAGATGTCACTCTGATGAGTGGTTGTTTCTTCCTTGAGAAGCTCAGGCGACATGTAGCTGGGGGTTCCCCAGATGCCCTTTTCAGAATCCTGTTTGGAGATGCGGGCGATGCCGAAGTCGGTCAGCTTCGGTGTGCCGTGTTTGTCCAGCATGATATTCGAAGGCTTGATATCACGGTGGATGACGCCCCGCTGGTGGGCATAATGGAGGGCGCCGGACACCTTGAAAATGATTTCGATACATTGGTCCAGCGGAAGGAGGTTCTTGGTACGGCAGTACTTTTTTAAGGTTTCCCCCTCTACGAACTCCATGATGATGTAGCAGAATTCCCGGTAGAGCCCGGTATCGTAGATCGCCAGGATATTGGGGTGGCTGAGGCGCCCGGCCGACTGTGCTTCCAGAAAGAGTTTTTTACGCGACTGGCTGGAAATGCCCTGGGAGATCTTGATGGCCACCTGACGCTGGATGTAAGCATCACGGGCCAGGTAGACGACGCCGGAGCCGCCCTGGCCGAGCTTGCGGATGATTTTGTACCGGCCCATGCTCCGGGTGTCCATCAGGCCGGATATGAATTTTTCGTGTACCGAGGATTTTGCCACGTCCTGCTCGTCCCTTTGTCGATCCATGCGGATAGGTTTTAACGTAACTTCATATCATACCATATTTCATGGAAGGCCGACAGATTTTACTGCGTGCGTCGCTTTTTCTCAGGGAAACCGACAGGGTGGGGTGCGATCGCAGGGGCCTGGGACGCCACTAAACATTGAAGCGGAAATTGATGATATCCCCGTCCTGGACTTCGTACTGTTTGCCCTCCAGGCGGGTGGTACCCTGTTTGCGGGCTTCGGCATAGCTGCCCCCGGCGGCCATAAGGTCCTCGTAGGCCAGGACTTCGGCCCGAATGAACCCCTTTTTGATGTCCGAATGGATCACTTCGGCGGCATCCACGGCCGGGGTGGCGCATCGAATGGTCCAGGCGCGGACTTCGTCTTCCCCAACCGTGAAAAAAGAGATCAGGCCCAGCAGGGCGTAGGAGCGTTGAATGATGCGATCGGCCGCGGCGGCACGCAATCCGAATTCTTCCTGAAATTCGGCCGCTTCCTCGGGGGTCATGCGGGCCAGTTCCTGTTCGAGTTTACCGCGAATGACCATGGCGTCTTCCGCTGACAAGGTATCGGAAATATCCGGCAGCCGGTCGTCTTCATCGGCGTTGTTGAACAGGGTGAGCTGCGGTTTGGCGGAAAGGAAAGCAAAACCCCGCAGCTTGTGAGCCGTGGCGAGTTCGGGGGTCTCCCGCAGGGGGCGCTCGCTTTCAAGGGATTCGTGGCAGCGGCCGAGCAGGGCGAGCTCTTCCGGATCGGGCTTCTTGCCCCTTTTCTGATCCAGTTCGAGTCTTTCAAGCCGTTTTTCCACGACGATCAGATCCTCGAATAAGAGTTCCTGATCTATTTTCCGGTAATCTTCAAGAGGCACCGGTGTCTGGCTGCCGAAGAGGTCGAAATTGCGTACGCAGTGGATCAGCGCGTCACAGTCACGGATCTGGGTCCAATAGGGCTGCTCACCGGCGCGTTTCTCCCGGCTCTGGGGCTGGCCGGCCGGAAGGAAATATTCCACTTGGGCGTAGATGGTCTTGCGCGGTTTGTAAATTCCGCTGAGGGTGTCGACGCGCATATCCGGCACGCGGATGGTGCCGATATGGGGTTCCGTACGGGCCCCGAGGGTCAATTCGGTGCCGGTCAGGGCTTCGAAAACGGTGGCTTTGCCGGCCTGTTCCAGACCGATGATGCCAAGCTTCATAAAATCTCCTTAGATGCGATCTCAAAAAAGTCTTTTCGTCCCATATCTGCGTTGGGCGCTCATTTCAAGTCCTCGAAATACTGATGTATTCCTCCGGCTTGAAAAATCTCGCCCGCCTTGATCTGGAACTAAAATCCAAATTTTGAGACACTTCTATTCTATTTCCTAAAAATTGCCCTTGTATCCTGGTCTGTCTTCAAGGGTTTTCGGCTGCGGCTTACCTTAGTACGCCTCACCGTAATGGGGCGGCCTTGATCAGAATTAAAAATCTTCATTTCTGAAAAGGACACACGAGCGCCTGATGGATTTATGGAGGGGCACCCAAACTGTGGAGGTGCGTAAACGTGGCTTTCTAACGCAATTGACCCCGGGGATCAAGATCGAAGGCGCTGCATCAGCCAGGCCATGTTGCGGCCCAGGGTCTGCATTGTCTGGATACCTTCGTCGTCTGAAGCCGCTTCGCCCCGTTCCAACCCGATGCCCACGTTCCAGTAGCTCGCTCCGGGTACCACCATCTGGCCGATCAAAAAGAAGTGGTTCATGCTGTCGAAGGCATGGATCGCGCCGGCCCGCCGCACCGCTACTACGGCGGCGCCCACCTTGCGTCGGAACATATCGCGGTTGGCCTTGGCCACCATCCCGGCCCGGTCGATGAGGGCTTTCATCTCCGTGCTCACGTCGGCAAAATAGGTGGGTGATCCCAGCAGGATACCGTCGGCGGCGTCCATTTTCGCAATGCATTCGTTCAGAAAGTCAGTGTCCACGCTGCAGCGGCGATTTTGGTTGCGGTGGCATTTCATGCAGGCAATGCAGCCATGAATGGCTTTGCCGGCCAGCTCGACGGTCTCGGTCTGCACGCCCTCTTCTTCGAGTACATCGGTAACGGTGCGTAAAAGAAGCGCCGTATTGCCTTTCCGGCGCGCACTGCCGTTGAAAGCGACAACGTTCATGAAGTGCTCCTTTCCCGTAAGTCGACAAAGGTCATGGGTCCCCTGGCGGATACGCCGCGCGTGACCAAGGGGATTAACCCCGAAACTATCAATAGCGTTACCCAACTCCCCTCAAGGGAGCTGTTTGAGATCGCCTGCCCGGCAGGCGGGGATTCACTCCCGCCGAAAATATCAGTTCGGTTGCGCAGGCGGGC
>Ga0316576_10000723_pt1 | contig 16333 bp, 15 predicted proteins | sample S0NA_FD_203075 | JGI IMG/M metagenome (GOLD analysis project Ga0316576, IMG submission 203075) | Rhizosphere microbial communities from salt marsh grasses in Alabama, United States - S0-2_050615r3r5 | ecosystem: Host-associated > Plants > Roots > Rhizosphere | place: USA: Alabama | collected... | reverse complement strand
CACCAGCATCCGCACGTCGTCGACCGCGAGTTCCAAATCCTCGAGTTCCGGGCGGATGACGAACTCCTCGATGTCGGGGGCCAACAGCGTGTCGAGGTCGATGTCGTCGATGTGCTGGCTGGAAACCACAACGGTGTTCACGGCGACCGGTCTGGTCCCGTCGTACTCGATGGTGACCTGCACCTTGCCGTCCGGGCGCAGGTAGGGAACGACCGCCTGCTTGCGGACGGCGGCCAGCCGCCTGCTGAGACGGTGCGCGAGCGCGATGGGCAGGGGCATCAATTCGGGGGTGTCCAGGCACGCGTACCCGAACATGAGGCCCTGATCACCGGCACCCTGGGCATCCAAGGGGTCGGCGCTGTGTTGGTAGCGCTCCTCCCACGAGTCATCGACGCCCTGCCGGATGTCCCCCGACTGCTGGCCCAGTGAGACGGAGATCCCGCAGGACTGACCGTCGAAACCCTTCTCGGAGGAGTCGTAGCCGATCGCGAGGATGCGGTCCCGGACCACCGTGGGAATATCGACGTAGGTCTGGGTGTCCACCTCGCCGGCGACCACCACCAACCCGGTGGTGACCAGGGTCTCGACCGCGACGTGAGCGTCCGGATCGTCGGCGAGCATCGCGTCGAGGATGCTGTCGCTGATCTGATCGGCGATCTTGTCCGGGTGACCCTCGGTCACCGATTCGGACGAAAACAGGCGCTTGGCCACGGGCCCTCCTAGGTTCGCGACCGAGTCTACGGAAGGCCGGCGACAAACCCGGCCAGGCGAGGCAGATCGCCGGGGACGAAGGCCGGCCGGATCAGCCGAGCCGGTCGACGACCGCGTCGAACACCCGGTGCGACAGTTGCACCTTCTGCGTCCCGGGCACCTCTTGCGTGACCCCGCCGCCCAGCAGCAGCACCGCCTCGTTGTGCTCGGTGCCGAATCCACGGTTGTGGCCGACCGGGTTCGCCACCATGATGTCGCACCCCTTGGCCTCGAACTTGGCCTCGGCGTGCTCCAGCCATGTGCCGTTGTCGTCACCAGTCTCAGCGGCGAATCCGACCAGCAGCGGCGTGCGCCCCTTGCGTTCCGTGACCAGCGTCGCCAGCACATCCGGGTTGTGCACAAGGTTCAGGTCGAGAGTCGAGCTGTCCGACTTCTTGATCTTGGCGTCCGGAAGGGTCTCAGCGCGGAAGTCGGCGATCGCCGCGGCCATCACGATCGCGTCAGCGGTGGGCGCCAGTTCGCGGGCGGCCGCCAGCATCTCGTCGGCCGTCAGCGCATCGACCACCGCGACACCCGCCGGGGTCGGAACCGAAACGTCGCCGCGGATCAGCGTCACCCGCGCCGCCCGGGACACCGCAGCGGCGGCGAGCGCCATGGCCTGCTTACCGGTGGAGCGATTCCCGATGTGGCGCACGGGATCCAGTCGCTCGCGGGTCCCCCCGCCGCTGATCACCACATGCCGGCCCCGCAGATCCGGTTTGAGATCCGGTGACGCGAGCGCCGCTTGCACGATCCAAGCGATCGCCTCCGGCTCCGGCAGGCGTCCGGGGCCGGAGTCGAAACCGGTCAGGCGCCCGGAATCCGGGTCCACCACCAGGACCCCACGATCGCGCAGGGTCTGCACGTTGGCCCGGGTGGCCGGGTGCTCCCACATCTCGGTGTGCATCGCCGGGAACATCACCACGGGGCAATGGGCCGTCAGAAGCGTGTTGGTGAGCAGGTCGTCGGCCAGCCCGTAGGCGGCTTTAGCCAGCAGATTCGCGGTGGCGGGCGCGACGACCACCAGATCGGCCTGCTGCCCTATGCGTACGTGGGGAACCTCGTGCACGTTGTCGAAGAAGTCGCTGGTCACCGGCCGCCCGGACAGGGCGGACCAGGTGGCGGCCCCGACGAACTCCAGGGCGGTCTTGGTGGGGACCACCGTGACTTTGGCATCCAGCGCCTGGATCCGTCGCAGGACTTCCGCAGCTTTGTAGGCAGCGATTCCGCCGCCTACTCCGAGAACGACCTCGGGGTTCAGGCTTCGGTCTCCTCGACCGTGACGGTGCTGGTCTCCAGCAGGCCGTCGTTGATCTCCCGCATCGCGATGGACAGCGGCTTCTCGTGCTGGTAGGTCTCCACCAGTGGGCCCACGTGCTCCAGCGCTCCCTCGGAGAGTTGGCTGTAGTACGCGTTGATCTGGCGAGCACGGCGAGCCGCCTCGATCACCAAGGAGTACTTGGAATCCGTCTTCTCGAGCAACGCGTCCAACGGGGGATACGTGATGCCTTCGGTACGGGTGTCTGCAACCGCCACGGGGGGAGCCTTTCGTCGACAAACTCACTTCAGGGTAGCCGATCCGCGCCATCCCGCGTTGTCTGGAGTCACCTGACACCGAGGCGGCCTTGCGACGGTGCGTCGGGATCAGGCTCAGACGTGGCACCTGCCCGGCGCTCGGCGGGGTCCTCCGGACGGCCCGCGTGCGGCTCAGCCGGGCCCGATCAAGGCCCCGAGTTCAGCGGCCGCGGTGTCCACGTCCACGTTCCGGATGACGTGGTCGAACTCGTCCTGCGCGGCCAGTTCCTGGTCCGCGCGAGCCAACCTGGCGGCGAGGGCCTGCTCATCCTCGGTCCCTCGCCCGACAAGCCGGCGCTTGAGTTCCTCGGCGCTCGGAGGCGCGAGGAACACGAGCACACTGGCGGGCATGGCCGCACGAACCTGGCGGGCCCCTTGCAGTTCGATCTCCAGCAGGACCGGCCGGCCGGCGGCCAATTGCTCTTCGACCGGTCCCCGGGGCGTGCCGTAGGAGTTGCCCGCGAACGTGGCCCACTCCAGCAGTTGTCCGCTGTCGGCCCGTTCGGCGAACACGTCGGCCGGCAGGAAGTAGTAGTCCCTGCCGTCCTGCTCACCGGGCCGGGGAGCCCTGGTGGTCGCGGATACGGACAACCAGATGTCCGGGCGCGACTCGAGGAGCCTGGCGACGACCGTCGATTTCCCGACCCCGCTGGGACCGGACACCACGAAGAGGCGACTCATCCGGCCAGGTCTTGTGTGAGCATCGCCGCCTGATGACGCCCGAGGCCCCGCAGGCGCCGAGTCGGGGATACGTTGGCGTGACGCATGAACCGGTCGAGCCGCTGCGGACCGACACCCGGGATGCTCAGCAGCGCTTCCTGGACCCGCAGGGCGGCCACCACCTCGTCGACGTGGGCCAGAGCCAGCAACTCCTGCCACGTCAGGTGACCCGACCGCAGTTGCTCCTTGATCTCCGCCCGGCGCCGACGGTTGTTGACGGCCTTCGCACTGGCAGCAGCACGTTGTTCGCTCGACAGGGATGGGGGCCGCACGGCGACGACCCTACCGAACCTCACTCAGTGCCTGTTGCGCCTCCCCCGCGATCAACAGTGCGGCACTGCGTGGATCCTGGTCGGCGGTGACCGGCCGCCCCACGACCAACAGCCCGGCACCGCTGGTGATGGCGTCGGCCGGTGTGACCACCCGATGCTGGTCGGCGTGCTCGACGCCGGCGGGGCGGATGCCGGGAGTGATCAGAAGTGGCCCCTCACCCAGCAGAGCACGCAGCGTGGCGACCTCGTGCGCCGAGCTGACGATCGCCCGGGCGCCGGCCGCCACAGCCAGCCGCGCCCATCGCATGACGACCTGTTCCGGGGTGCCCGACACCGCGAGTTCGGTCAGGTCAAGCGCGCTGAGACTGGTCAGGACGGTCACGGCCGCCACCCGGGTGTCGGGCAGCGCCTCGGCCACAGCGGAGATGCCGGCGGTCCCGGCGGACGCGTGCACGGTGAGGATGTCCGGGCGCAAGGCAGCGACGGAGCGGGCGGCACCGGCCATCGTGTTGGGGATGTCATGCAACTTCAGATCGAGGAAGAGGTCGCAGTCCGGGGCGGCTGCCCGGATCTCAGCCACCCCCAGGGCGCCATCGCGCAGATAGGTCTCCAGACCGACCTTGACGTGGGAGAACACCCCGTTGACCGCATTGGCCCAACGGCAGGCGGTGTCCAAGTCCGGGGCGTCGAGCGCCAGGGCGATCGGTGCGGTCATTCCATACCTCCTCGAAGGGCGACACCCACCGCATCCGCCACGGTTGCGAACCCGCGGGCGTCCAGCAGTTCCAGCAGTTCGCGCTGTACCCGGACCGGTGCGGCGGGGTCGTGGAACGTCATGGTGCCGACGCTCACCGCCGACGCACCCGCTGCGATGAACTGCAGTGCGTCCTCGCCGGTCGCGATGCCGCCCATGCCGAGGATCGGGACCTCGGGCAGCACTTGATGAATCTGCCACACACACCGTACGGCCATCGGACGGATCGCCGGTCCGCTCAGACCGCCGGTGACGCCTCCCAGGACGGGTCGCAGGGTGTCGGTGTCGATCGCCATCCCCAGGGTCGTGTTGATGACCGAGAAGCCGTCGGCGCCGGCGTTGTGACACGCCAAGGCGATCTCGGCGATGCTGGTCACGTCCGGCGACAGTTTCGCGAAGATCGGAACGTCGCTGCTGGTGTTGCGACGGACCTGGTGAATCACCGACGACGCCGACATCACCTCGCACGCGAACACCTGGCCACGACTCTCCACGTTGGGACACGAGATGTTGACCTCGATGGCCCGCACAGCGGGCTCGTTGCGCAGGATCCTGGCGATCTGGGCGTACTCGTCGACGGTCTCGCCGGCGATGGAGACCACCGCCGTGACCCCGTTGTCCGTCAGCCACGCCAGGTCGTTGGTCAGGAAGGATTCGATCCCGGGGCCCTGCAGCCCGATCGAGTTCAGCATGCCTGAGGGGGTCTCCACCATCCGCGGCGTCGGTCGACCCGAGCGCGGACGCAGCATGATGCTCTTGGTCACCACCCCCCCGATCTCGGTGAGGTCGAAGAACGCGGCGAGTTCCTTGCCCGCTGCCGCGCAACCGGACGCGGTGAAAGCCGGGCCGGCGAACTCGACCCCCCCGAGGGTGACGCGCGGGTCAGTCATCGCGGGGCTCCGGTGCTCCGAGGGTGTCCGGTGGGACAGTGCCCACCTCCGACCAGCGCACCCGGTCGCCGAAGAACACCGGGCCATCCGTGCACGACCGGACCATCCTTGTGATCCCGTCATCGCCCACGACCGGCAGCACGCACGTCATGCAGACGCCCACCCCACACGCCATCGACTCCTCCACCGCGCACTGGGCCACGGCCCCGAACTCGGCACTGACCTCCGAGACGGCTCGCAGCATCGCCATCGGGCCGCAGGCGTAGACCGCCGGGTGGCCGCCGGCCAGGATCCGTCGAAGTGGATCGGTGACCCGGCCCTGTTCCCCGGCGGACCCGTCATCGGTGGTCACGTAGACCGCGTCGCTGACCCGTCGGGCCTCGACCACCCCGTGCAGGCGGTCGACGTCGCCGGCGCCGACGATGATCTCGACCGCACAGCCACGGGCCCGCAACTGTGAGGCCAGCTCGAACAGCGGTGCCACCCCGTATCCGCCCCCTACCAGGACGCACGGTACGGGCTCGGTCGGCAGGCGGAAGGGCTGCCCCAGCGGCGCGATGACGTTGATCACGTCCCCGGGGCGGCGGCCGACGAGCCATCGGGTCCCGGGCCCTTTGGGAGCAACGATGATCTGAAGTGCACCGCCGGCCTTGGTGGAGGCGGATCGGATGGAGAACGCCCGTCGCAGGATGTGGGCATCGTCGACGGCGATCGCCACGAAGTGCCCGGGCCGGAACCCGTCCGCGATCCCCGGCGCGGCGAAGGACATGTGCCAGTAGGCACCTTCCCTACGAACGCTGAGGATCTCGGCATCCGCCTGCGTGCTCATTCCGAGCCCCCGGCCACACCCGCCCAGAGGACGGCGAGGTCGGCCTGATGCTCCTGAATACTGCGCACTCCGATCTGTCCGGTCTTCAGTGCCTCGATCCCCTGCACCGCCGCCGCGAGCCCCTGGATGGTGGTGATGCAGGGGATGCCCTTGACAACGGCCGCGGTCCGGATGTCGTAGCCGTCGACACGGGCGCCGGTCCCCAAGGGCGTGTTCACGACCAGATCGACCTCGCCGGCGAGGATGCTTCCGACCGTTGTCGGCTCGCCGTTCGGGCCGACCCCTTCGGCGTGCTTGCGAAGGACGGCGGCCTTGAGTCCGTTGCGCCGCAGCACGTCGGCAGTGCCCTGGGTGGCGAGGATCTCGAAGCCGAGGTCGGACAGTCGCTTCACCGGGAAAATCATCGACCGCTTGTCGCGGTTGGCCACCGTGATGATGGCCCGACCCGTGACCGGCAGACCCGAGGAGTACGCGCCGGACTGCGACTTGGCGTAGGCAGTGCCGAAGTCCGCATCGATACCCATCACCTCACCTGTGGAGCGCATCTCGGGACCGAGCACGGTGTCCACCCCGTGGAACCGCCCGAACGGCATGACGGCCTCCTTCACCGACATCGCCGCACCTTCGGGCAGTTCGGCTCCATCGCCCACCGTCGGCAGCAGCCCGTCGGACCGCAACTGCGCGATGGTCTGGCCGACCGCGATCCGCGCCGCCGCCTTGGCCAGCGGGACCCCGGTCGCCTTGGACACGAACGGGACGGTGCGTGAGGCACGGGGATTCGCCTCCAGCACGTAGAGCCTGTCCTGGGTCAGCGCGAACTGGATGTTCAACAGACCCCGCACCCCGACGCCCTCAGCGATGGCCCGGGTGCTCGCGCGGATCTGATCGAGTTCGTGCCTGCCCAGCGTCATCGGCGGCAGAGCGCACGCCGAGTCACCGGAGTGGATCCCGGCCTCCTCGATGTGCTCCATCACCCCGCCGAGGAATAAGTCGGTGCCGTCGAACAGTGCGTCGACGTCGATCTCGATGGCGTCGTCGAGGAACTGGTCCACCAGCACCGGGTGCTCCGGACTGGCCTGAGTGGCCCGGTCGATGTAGTCCGCGAGGACCGACTGGTCGTAGACGATCTCCATCCCGCGTCCACCCAGGACGTAGGACGGGCGCACAAGGACCGGGTATCCGATCTCGGCAGCGACCTTCTCGGCCTCCCGGACGCTTCGGGCCAGGCCGTGTTTGGGCACCGGCAGACCCGCGTCCTGCAGCACCTGCCCGAAGGCACCGCGCTCCTCGGCGAGGTGGATCGCCTCCGGTGTCGTCCCCAGCAGCGGAACCCCCTCGGCCTTGAGCCGGGCCGCGAGGCCGAGCGGGGTCTGGCCGCCGAGTTGGCAGATGACGCCGGCCACGGGACCCACCGCCTGCTCGGCGGCGATCACCTCGAGCACGTCCTCCAGGGTCAGCGGCTCGAAGTAGAGCCGGTCAGCGGTGTCGTAGTCGGTCGAGACAGTCTCCGGGTTGCAGTTGATCATGATCGCCTCGTACCCGGCCTCGCGCAACGTCAGCGTGGCATGCACACAGCTGTAGTCGAACTCGATGCCCTGCCCGATCCGGTTGGGCCCGGAGCCGAGGATGATCACGGCTTCCTTCTCGCGCGGCTCGACCTCGGTCTCAGCGTCGTAACTCGAGTAGTGATAGGGCGTGTAGGCGGGGAACTCGGCGGCGCAGGTGTCGACGGTCTTGAACACCGGCCGGATGTCCAGCGCGTGCCTCACCCCGCGGATCACGTCCACGGTGCTGGCCCGCAGAGCGGCGATCTGCGCATCGGAGAAACCCATCTGCTTGGCCCGCCGCAACAGACTTGGCGACAGACGGTCCGCCTCGCGGATCTCGTCAGCCGCTGCATTGATGCCCACGATCTGCTCGAGGAACCAAGGGTCGATTGCAGTGATCCCGTACATCTGCTCGGGTGTCGCACCCAGCCACAGCGCCTGCTGGACCTTCTGCAACCGCCCGTCGTGCGGGCGTGCGACCTCCTCGAGGAGCTCCTGCAGAGGACGGGGGACGGCGGGCCAGGAGAGCTCCGAGCCGGATCGTTCGACACTGCGCAGCGCCTTCTGCAGCGCCTGCGGGAAGTTGCGCCCGATCGACATCGCCTCACCGACGCTCTTCATGGTGGTGGTCAACGTGTCGTCTGCCCCCGGGAACTTCTCGAACGCGAAGCGCGGGACCTTGACCACGACGTAGTCCAGGGTCGGCTCGAACGACGCGGGGGTCTGGCGGGTGATGTCGTTGGGGATCTCATCGAGGGTGTAGCCGATGGCGAGCTTCGCGGCAATCTTGGCGATCGGGAAGCCCGTGGCCTTGGAGGCCAGGGCCGAACTGCGGGAAACACGGGGATTCATCTCGATGACGATGATCCGGCCGTTCTCAGGGTGGATCGCGAACTGGATGTTGCACCCCCCGGTGTCCACGCCGACCTCGCGGATGACTGCGATCCCGACATCTCGCATCCGCTGGTACTCGCGGTCGGTCAGCGTCAGCGACGGAGCGACCGTGATCGAATCGCCGGTGTGGACACCCAGCGGATCCAGATTCTCGATCGAGCAGACGACCACAACGTTGTCGTTGTGGTCGCGCATGAGTTCGAGTTCGAACTCCTTCCACCCCAGGATCGACTCCTCGAGGAGCACCTCCGTGGTGGGACTGGCCGCCAGGCCGGAGCCTCCGATGCGACGCAGGTCGGCTTCGTCATAGGCCATCCCCGAACCCGCGCCCCCCATAGTGAACGACGGCCGCACGACCACCGGATAACCCAGGTCCGCCACCGCGTCCAGACACTCCTCGAGGGTGTGGCAGACCGCCGACCGCGCGGATTCGGCGCCCACCTTGTCCACGATCTGCTTGAACAGCTCCCGGTTCTCGCCGCGCTGGATCGCGTCGATGTCCGCGCCGATCAGTTCCACCCCATACCGCTCCAGCACTCCGCTTTCGGCCAGGGCCACTGCGGCGTTGAGCGCCGTCTGACCACCCAGGGTCGGAAGCAGTGCGTCGGGACGCTCCTTGGCGATGACCTTCTCCACGAACTCCGGGGTGATGGGTTCGATGTACGTGGCGTCCGCGAACTCCGGATCGGTCATGATCGTGGCCGGGTTGCTGTTGACGAGGATGACCCGCAGGCCCTCGGCCCGCAGTACCCGGCAGGCCTGGGTGCCCGAGTAGTCGAACTCGCAGGCCTGACCGATCACGATCGGTCCGGAACCGATCACGAGCACGCTGTCGATGTCTGTGCGCTTGGGCATCAGGACCGCCCCTCCATCGCGGCTGCGAATCTGTCGAACAGGTAAGCCGAATCGTGCGGCCCGGCAGCGGCCTCCGGGTGGTACTGGACGCTGAACGCCGGAACATCCAGGCATTGCAGGCCCTCGACGACATCGTCGTTGAGGCACACGTGACTCACCCGCACCCGTCCGAACCCGCCGTCGAGCTCCGTGTCCAGGGGCGCCTGCACCGCGAATCCGTGGTTGTGGGCGGTGACCTCCACCTTTCCGGTCGAGCGGTCCTGGACCGGCTGATTGATCCCACGGTGGCCGTAGGCGAGTTTGTAGGTGTCGAAGCCCAGTGCACGACCCAGGATCTGGTTGCCGAAGCAGATGCCGAACGTGGGCAGGGCGTCAGCCAGCGCACCGCGGGCCACAGCCACCGCGTGATCCGCGGTCGCGGGGTCACCCGGGCCGTTGGAGAAGAACAGCCCGTCGGGCGACAGCGCCCGGATCTGGTTGTACGTGTAGTCAGACGGCACGACGTGCACGGTCATGCCGCGCTGCGCCATGAGTGCAGGGGTCATCCGCTTGATCCCGAGGTCCACGGCGACCACGGTGAAGCGACTGTCACCCTCGGCGCCGACCACGTACGGTTGCGCGGTACTGACCTCCGCCGACAGGTTCGCGCCGAGCATGCCCGGCGAAACCTTGACCTGGTCGAGCATCGACGCCGCATCGGTGAGCGCGTCGCCGCTGAACAACCCCACCCGCATGACTCCCCGCTCCCGCAGGTGGCGGGTGAGCGCCCGGGTGTCCACGCCGCGCACACCCACCACACCGGCCTTTGCCAGCGCCGGTCCCAGCGGGTCGGTCGCCCGCCAGTTGCTGGCGACCGGGCTCAGATCCCGCACGACGAAACCGGCGGCCCAGATCCGGCTCGACTCCGGATCCTCGGTGTTCATCCCGGTGTTCCCGATGTGCGGCGCGGTCATCACGATGACCTGTCGGTGGTACGAGGGGTCGGTGAGAGTCTCCTGGTAGCCAGTCATGCCGGTGGCGAAGACGGCCTCGCCGAAAACACTGCCCCGCGCCCCGAACGCCTCACCCCGGAAAGAGGTGCCGTCCTCGAGGACCAACAGAGCCGGCTCCGCGGTCCGGGTGTCCGGATCCTCGAGCATCGGGATCGTGAAACTCATCGGCTCTCCTCACATAGCTCCCGGCTGGCCTGTACCAGCCGGACAACGTCCTCTGCCGCGTCCGGGCGGAACCCCGTCTGCAGCGATGTATCGCCGACGTGCCAGAACCACAGCACGACGCCGTCCTTCTCCGCGACCTGCCCGGCCACGCCACGACCCAGGTCGGCTCCCGTGAGCTGATCGGCAGCCAGGAAGATCGACGGCTCACCGATCCTTTCCAGGCGAACCCCCATCCCACAAACGGCGGCGCAGGCATTGCCCGGTGCTCCCAGTCCGCTGGCGACCACCCGTCGCATCCAGTCCTGGGCGGGCGCGGTCCCCAAGTAGCGGCCGATGACTTCGAAGTCCGGGTCGTAGCCGGGCGGGACCGGCCGGAGATGCAGGTCGACGGCTGCTCGCCGCCGCCAGCTGCGCCACATGCCCCATACGGCCAGCGCGATGACCGCGACCACGGCCAGTGTCAGGGCCAGCCGCTGCGGCCACGCAGTGACTTGTTGCGATTCGGCAGCCAGCAGGTTCTCCATCAGACGGTTTCGTAATCCACCACTGCGCCGTCGAGGACCGTGGGCCGACCCCGCAACCAGGTGCTGAGTACCCGGCCGTGCAGGACCATGCCCGCATAGGGCGTGTTCCGACTGCGGCTGACCATATCCTCCGCAGAGACGACCCACTCTCCGTCGGGGTCGAAGACGGTGAGGTTCGCGGGTTCCCCCGCAGCGAGCGGACGGCCATGGTCGGCCACTCGACCAATCCGGGCGGGCACGACAGACATGCGCTGCGCGACGGCGTCCCAGTCCAGCAGTCCCGGACGGACCATCGTCTCGTTGACCACCGCGAGGGCGGTCTGCAGACCGAGCATGCCGAAGGCCGCGGCGGCCCACTCGCACTCCTTGTCCTCCATCGCGTGCGGAGCATGATCGGTTGCGACGATGTCGATCACGCCATCGGCCAGCGCCTGCCGCACCGCAGCGACGTCGGTGTCGCTGCGCAGAGGCGGGTTGACCTTGTAGAGGGGGTCGTAGGTCGTGGCCAGGTCATGGGTCAGCAGCAGGTGGTGGGGGGTCACCTCCGCGGTCACCGCGATACCCCGACTCTTGGCCCAACGCAGGATCTCCACCGATCCGGCGGTCGAGACATGGCAGATGTGCAATCGGGATCCGACGTGCTCGGCCAGCAGCACGTCGCGGGCGATGATCGCCTCTTCGGCGACTGCGGGCCACCCGGCCAGTCCGAGTTGTCCGGACAATTGCCCCTCGTGCATCTGTGAGCCCTCGGTCAGACGTGGTTCCTGGGCGTGCTGGGCGATCACTCCGTCGAACGCCTTCACGTACTCCAGCGCCCGGCGCATCAACTGCGCATCGGAGACACAGTGCCCGTCGTCGCTGAACACGCGGACCCTGGCCGCCGAGTCGGCCATCGCGCCGAGTTCCGCCAGGCGTTTCCCGTCCAGCCCCACAGTGACCGCACCGACCGGTCGCACGTCCGCGAACCCGGCCTCCAGGCCGAGTCGCCAGACCTGTTCCACGACCCCTGCGGTGTCCGCCACCGGATCCGTGTTCGCCATCGCGTGCACCGCGGTGAAGCCCCCGGCAGCGGCCGCCCGGGTCCCCGACTCGACGGTCTCCGCGTCCTCACGGCCGGGTTCCCGGAGGTGCGTGTGCAGGTCCACGAGTCCGGGCAGCAGTACCGCGTCCGCGCAGTCGATCACCTGACCGTCGTCGAGGCCGCCGCCGATCTCGGCGATCAGGCCGTCCTCGATGCGCACATCCACGGCTTCCCCACCGAGCGGACGGACGTTGTGCAGCACTGTCATGACTCCTGGCCTCCCAGCAGTAGATAAAGCACGGCCATTCGGACATGCACCCCGTTGGTGACCTGGTCGAGGATGACCGAGCGGCCCGAGTCCGCGACGTCGGCGGCGATCTCCATGCCGCGGTTCATCGGACCGGGATGCATCACGATCGCGTGTTCGGGCAGCGAACTCATGCGTGGGACGTCGAGGCCGTACCGGCGGGAGTATTCACGCGCGCTGGGGAAGAACGCGGCGTTCATCCGTTCCATCTGCACGCGAAGCATCATCACCACGTCGGCCTTCACGATCGCCTCGTCGAGGTCGTAGCTGACCTGGCAGGGCCAGCTCCCGACACCGACCGGTAGCAGGGTCGGGGGCGCCACCAGCGTCACGTTCGCGCCGAGCGTGTCCAGCAGCCAAACGTTGGACCGTGCGACCCGCGAGTGCAGCACGTCCCCCACGATCACGACGTTCAGTCCGTCGAGCGAACCCTGCCCGTCCCGGAGATGATCGCGCATCGTGAATGCGTCGAGCAGCGCCTGCGTGGGATGCTCGTGCGTCCCGTCGCCGGCGTTGATCACGGCACCGTGGATCCAGTCGCTGTTGGCCAGACGGTGGGCGGCCCCGCTGGCGTTGTGCCGGATCACCACCGCATCGGCGCCCATCGCCTGCAGCGTCAACGCCGTGTCCTTCAGCGACTCGCCCTTGGACAGACTCGACCCCTTGGCCGAGAAGTTGATGACGTCGGCAGACAGTCGCTTGGCGGCGGCCTCGAACGAGATCCTGGTACGGGTGGAGTCCTCGAAGAACAGGTTGACGACGGTGCGACCCCGCAGGGTGGGCAGTTTCTTGACCGGTCGGTCGGCGACCTGGGCGAGTTCCCGGGCGGTGTCCAGGATCGACAGCGCGTCGGCCCGGCTCAGGTCCGTGGTGGACAGCAAGTGGCGCATTCAGTTCCCTCCTGCTCTTACGAGGCGTACCGCATCGACCCCGTCGGTCTCGGCCAGAGTCACCTGCACGTCGTCCTCACGGGAGGTGGGCAGGTTCTTCCCCACGTAATCGGCGCGGATGGGCAGGTCGCGGTGTCCGCGATCGACCAGGACCGCGAGTTGCACGGCCCTGGGGCGCCCGATGTCGGCGAGTGCGTCCATCGCGGCCCGGGTGGTGCGACCGCTGAAGAGGACGTCGTCGACGATCACCACGGTCTTGCCCGTGATGTCGCCGCCCGGGATCACAGTCGGGTGCAGGGCAACGGTGGGGCGCAGTTGCAGGTCATCGCGGTACATCCCCACGTCCAACGCCCCGGCAGGCACGTCGCGGTCCTCGATCTTCGACATGGCCGCGGCGATGCGCTCGGCGAGCGGGACCCCACGCCGGGGGATCCCCAGCAGCACGAGGTCGTCGGCTCCGCGGTTGCGTTCAAGGATTTCGTGAGCGATGCGGACCACCGCTCGATTGATGTCAGAATCGCTGAGGGATTCCTGGGACTCGTGGTCAGGCGGCATCGCGTCCAACCCCCCTTCTCCGCCTCGCTGGACGGTGGTTAAAGGAAAGGCTTTCGTCCCCGACGCTATCACCCGTATGGCCATGCCCCGGGGAGCGGTTCCTGTCGAGTTGCCTCCCAGTAGTCACTCTCCGTAGCCTCGCACCTGACAGTTCGACCCGGAATGGAGCGCCGCCCATGGCAAGTGAGTATGCGCGAGCGCTCGGAGCGAAACTCCGGTCCATCCGACAGCAGCAGGGGTTGTCCCTGCATGGGGTGGAGGAGAAGTCCGAAGGTCGCTGGAAAGCGGTCGTGGTGGGCTCCTACGAACGTGGGGACCGCGCCGTCACGGTCCAGAAACTGGCCGAGCTGGCCGACTTCTACGGGGTCCCGGTCGCAGAACTCCTGCCCGACAGCACACCCGGGTCCACGGCGGAGCCACCGGCGCGGCTCGTTCTCGATCTCGAGCGACTGGGAAGCGTACCCGCCGACAAGGTCGGTCCGCTGGCACGTTACGCAGCTGCCATCCAGGCCCAGCGCGGTGACTACAACGGCAAGGTCCTGAGCATCCGGCAGGACGACCTGCGCACGCTCGCGGTCATCTATGACGAACCACCGGGTGTGCTCGCCGACCAGCTCGTGGCCTGGGGAGTCCTCAACCCCGAGGCGCGGGGCCGACTCGACTGAGGTCGGTGCTTCACAGGCGACCGCGGCGGCGTTGGGCTGCCTCGTGGCGCGAAGCCCTCACCACCTCGCCCGCGATCCGGCGGCGAGGATCAGGCCCGCCCCGCCAGACGGTCGCGCAGCACCGCACGGTCCAGTGGCGCGGGCCGTGTCGAAGCCAGGAATTCCCGCACCACCCGGCTGAACCGCTCGGGTTCGTCCATGTGGGGGAAATGACGGGACTGTTCGAAGATCTCCAGAGAACTACCCCGGATCTGTTCGTGGGCGCTGTAGGCGTGTGCCACCGGGATCACGGTGTCCAGCGCGCCCCAGACGATCAAGGTCGGTCGCCCCTGCACCAAATAGAACTTGTCCGCCGCGCTGACGCGCTGTCCGCCCGGGTCGACGACGCTGCGCAGCGTGTGCACGAAGGCGGTCCTGGCTGGGCCCTCTGCCAGCGACGCGTACCCGCGCGCCACCTCGGCCACGGAGGGGCGGGGACGCAGCGGTAGTCTGCCCAGCGCCCTGCCGACTGCCGCGCCGGCGTCCCGAACCTTGGGGTGTGCGATCACCGGGAGAACCAACTCGGCGCCGGGCAGTGCGGCAGCCCGCAGGGCCCAACTCACCTCCCTGCCCAGTCCGCCGCTGTCGACCAGCACGATCCGTTCGCAGAACTCGTAGTACTGGTAGGCGAACTGCATCGCGACCCCGCCACCGAGCGAATGTCCCACGACCGTCACCCGCTCCAGGCCCAAGTGCTCCAGGAGGTCCCGCACGATACTGGCCAGAGCACCGAGCGAATAGTCGGCCGCGGGCTTGTCGGAGCCGCCGTGGCCGAGAAGATCGGGGGCCAGCACGTGTGCGTGTTCGGACAGGGCTGGGATCACCGGGTCCCAGGTGTGACTGCTGCTGGTGATGCCGTGTATCAGCAGCAGCGTGGGCAACTGCGGATCGCCGGCCTCCCGATAGGCGATCCGGTGACCGTGCAGTGTAACGGTGCGTTCCATGGGCGACCTCCCGCGACAGCCGGCCCGGCGCCCCTGCCGATCCCAGGTTACGCCACCGTAGGTAGAGCCGGACGAACTTCGCCGACAACGGCGGGACTCACACCCGCTCGGCGACTTCAGCCTCCTCGGCCTTGCCGCCCGATCCCGAACCCACGAGGTGCACCCGCATGCCGTTGGTGGTGCCGGGGATGCCGGGCGGGACACCCGCGATGACTACGACCTTGTCACCGGCCTCGGCCAGAGACATCCGGGAGATCTGCAGGTCGACGTACTCCACGAGTTCGTCGGTGTGGTGGACCTTCTTGCCAGCGTAGGGGGAGATCCCCCAGACCAGCGCCAGGAAGTTCCGGACGTGGGCCGTCGGACTGAAGCACAGGGAAGGCACATGCGATCGGTGCCGTGCGACCAGGCGAGGGGTCAGTCCGGTCTCCGTGAAGGAGATGATGAACTTCGCCTCGACCTCCTCGGCCACCTCGCACGCGGCCCGAGTGATGGCACGCGCCGTCGAACCGGTGCGGTTGTCGGCCGATTCCGAGACGGTCCACAGAGCCTGCTCCTCGACGTAGCCGATGATCTTGGCCATCGTCTGGACCACTAGCGCAGGATGCTCTCCCACGCTCGTCTCACCGCTCAGCATCAGCGCATCGGCGCCGTCGAGCACCGCGTTGGCAACATCCGAGGCCTCGGCGCGCGAGGGCCGACTGCTGGTCACCATGCTGTCCAGCATCTGCGTGGCCACGATGACCGGCTTCGCCGCGGCCCGGGACAGTTCGATCGCGCGCTTCTGCACCAGCGGCACCTGCTCCAGGGGCAGCTCGACGCCCAAGTCACCGCGGGCGACCATGATGCCGTCGAAAGTCTCGATGATCGCGGCCAAGTGATCGACCGCCTGCGGCTTCTCGATCTTGGCCAGGATCGGGCGGTGCACTCCTTGCTCGTCCATGACACGGCGCACATCGTCGATGTCTTCGGGCCGCTGCACGAAGGACAACGCGACGATGTCCACGTCGGCTCGCAGGGCCCACCGGAGATCGTCGACGTCCTTGTCCGACAGTGCGGGCACACTGACCACCACACCGGGGAGGTTGATCCCCTTGTTGTTGCTGATGCGACCACCGACGACGACCTCGCAGATCACGTCGGTT
>Ga0316576_10000722_pt1 | contig 16335 bp, 11 predicted proteins | sample S0NA_FD_203075 | JGI IMG/M metagenome (GOLD analysis project Ga0316576, IMG submission 203075) | Rhizosphere microbial communities from salt marsh grasses in Alabama, United States - S0-2_050615r3r5 | ecosystem: Host-associated > Plants > Roots > Rhizosphere | place: USA: Alabama | collected... | reverse complement strand
GACCCGGCGCTTGATAGCCACGTAACCAGCAATGAGGTCGTCGCGGGTCTTCCAGAAAAAGCGGGGATCCGTCTTGAGGTATTCGAAGAACTCGGGCAGATCTCCCTCGAAGCTGACCCGCGCCATCACGCCGCGCATCTCGCTTTGAATGCGCGCCACCTCGGCCAGGCCTATTTCGTGAATCTGCTCGGGCGTATAACCAGTGGTCGTGATCAGCCTGACCCGGTAGCGGTACCAGGCATCTCCATCGGGGAGCGCGCCGAGTCCAACGCTGTCACGGCACTTCGGCAAATAGTCATCACGAATGAAATCATGCAGACGCTGGTAATTTGGAACGATCTCCCCCTGTATCGTCTTGCGGTACGCTTCGGTGAGACGCTTTCGATCCGCAGCCTGGAAGCTCGTCGGCATGTCGCGCACGGGACCCCAGAACAGGGAATCCTCTGCCGATTCCACTATTTGGGCCTGCAACTGGGGCAGCACGCGCTCCATCAGGACGGCGGGCTGCACGTAGCCCCTGGCCATGCCTTCGCGCATGTTGGTGATCGCCTGCGTCGTCCAGTCACTGAAGCCGCGCGCCCGTTTCAGGAAATCCTCGTAGTCCTTGACGGTCGCAAACGGCTGTATGCTCTTGCCGGAGCCGAGTTGAGCCAGGAAATTCGGTGTCGAATAGAACTGGTTGAGTGGCAACAAGTAGTCGGGGAAGGCGAAACCCTCTATCTCCAGTTCGCGCGCGGATTTGAAAATCTCGTAGGACAGCAAATCCTGGCCACTGAGTTCACCGGGGTCGATCGCGTCCACGCGAGCCAGGTAGTCGCGTTCGAGTTTCTCGGCGCGCTCCCGCCATTGCGGGCTGATCACGACCTCGAAACGATCGTTATAACGGGGATCGCCGATCGAGGTTGCAAGAAACGGGTTCAGCCGAAGATATTCCTCGAAGTACTCGGCGAACAGCGCGTTGAGATCGCTGACCGCCTCGGCCTGACGCACACCCGGGTCGGGCCGCACGGTTTTCGCAGTCACTGAGAAGGCTGCGAGCGCGGAAATCAGCGCTACCAGCGGCAACTGCAATCTCTTCGAAGTCATCATTACTTACTCTTTATCGGGGCAGAATGCGCTACCTTGCCGGATTACGCGCCCATAGAAAAGCCTATCCGTGTCCGCACGGATACCAATATCCGGCAAGATTGGGCATCTTTGCATCCGTTACAGGGGCGGGAGGATCATGTTCCAGGTTCGCATCCACGGTCGCGGCGGCCAGGGCGTCGTAACCGCTGCGGAAATGCTTTCCGTAGCTGCATTCCGCGAGAATCGCCACGCGCAGGCCTTTCCGAGCTTCGGCTCGGAACGAATGGGCGCACCGGTCGTCGCCTATTGCCGTATTGCGGACAAGCCGATCCGGCTGCGCGAGCCGATAATGACGCCGGATGCATTGATCATTCAGGATCCAACGCTGCTGCATCAGGTAAATGTGTTCGGCGGACTGGTCAGGGACGGGTACATATTGATTAATACGAGTCGAACTTTCGAAGATCTCGGACTGAGCGATTTCGTCGCGGATTTCAATCAGGAACGTCTTTGCACCGTTCCGGCTACCGAAATTGCGCTCAAGCACGTTGGCAGGCCGCTTCCCAACGCAGCATTGCTGGGCGGATTCGCTGCCCTGACCGGACGAATTTCTATCGATTCGGTCACCGCGGCAATCGGCGAGAAGTTCCGGCCGCGGATCGCCGCGGCCAATGTCGCCGCAGCCGTGGAGGCGCACGAATTTGTCCGCAGGCAAATGCAGGAGACCGCCGATGCTAAAGCAAATTGAGGGTTCTGCGGCTGTCGCGGAAGCCGTTGGTCTCTGCCGCCCGGAAGTCATCTGCGCCTACCCGATCTCGCCGCAAACTCATATCGTGGAAGCGCTTGGCCGCATGGTGGACAGCGGTCAACTCAGGCCCTGCGAATTCATCAACGTGGAATCCGAGTTTGCGGCAATGTCGGTGGCGATTGGCGCCTCCGCGACCGGGGCACGGGCTTACACGGCGACGGCGAGCCAGGGACTGCTCTTCATGGCGGAGGCCGTATTCAATGCGGCGGGCCTTGGGCTGCCGATTGTAATGACAGTTGCGAACCGTGCCATTGGCGCGCCGATAAACATCTGGAACGACCACACCGATGCGCTCAGTCAACGCGACAGCGGATGGATTCAACTGTTCGCCGAGGACAACCAGGAGGCGCTGGACCTCCACATTCAGGCTTTCCGCCTCGCGGAGGAGCTGTCCCTGCCGGTCATGGTCTGCATGGACGGGTTCATACTGACCCACGCCTATGAACGTGTCGACCTGCCGACCCAGGAACAGGTGGATGCGTATCTGCCGCCCTATGATCCGCGGCAGGTGCTCGATCCCGCCGACCCAGTTTCGATAGGCGCAATGGTCGGACCCGAAGCCTTTATGGAGGTCCGTTGCCTGGCTCATGTCAAGCAGCAACAGGCGCTGGACCTGATTCCTGCCTGGGCCAAGGAGTTCAAGGACGTTTTTGGTCGTAACAGCGGCGGGCTTCTGCGCTGCTATCGATGTGAGGACGCTGACATCCTGGTCGTCGCCCTGGGTTCGGTGCTCGGTACTATCAAGGACACCGTCGATGACATGCGCGAGACCGGCATCCGCATCGGCGTGCTTGGCATCACCTGTTTCCGTCCGTGGCCGCTGGATGCCGTGCGAAAGGCGCTGGCTGGCGCCAAGCGCGTGGTCGTGCTTGAAAAGAGCCTGGCGGTCGGGCTGGGCGGGATCGTCTCGACGAACGTGCGCGGCTCTTATACCGGCGCGCCGGAGGCCGTTCACACCGTCATCGCCGGCCTTGGCGGGCGCAATATCACTCGAGCATCCCTGCGCTCGATGCTCGAACAGGCCGTTGCCGGCCGGCTCGAACCGCTGACTTTCCTGGACCTGGACAGAAAAATTGTCGATGGCGTCCTGGCGCGGGAACGCGAGCAGCGTCGTACGGGTCCAATAGCCGAAAGCATCCTGCGCGAACTCGGGGTCAGTGCATCAAAGACCGGTTGAGGTGTATCCGATGAGTTTTCAGCCGATCAAGTTCTACCAGACGGGCACATTCACCGTCGGCAATCGTCTGCTGCCCGAAGCGAAGCGCAGCGTTCAGTCGACGATGGAGCGCACCAATTCGCTCAATTCGGGACACCGGGCCTGCCAGGGATGCGGCGAAGCGCTCGGTGCCCGCTATGCGATCGACGCAGCCATGGAGGCGACCAGCAATAAACTCGTTGCAGCGAACGCGACCGGCTGCCTGGAAGTCTTCTCCACGCCCTACCCGGAAACCTCATGGCAGATCCCGTGGATACACTCACTGTTCGGCAATGCAGCCGCCGTTGGCACCGGTATCGCTGCGGCGCTGAAGGCCAAGGGAAAGACTGACATCCGCGTTGTGGCTCAGGGCGGCGATGGAGGCACGACGGACATCGGATTCGGCTGTCTATCCGGTATGTTCGAGCGCAACGACGACGTGCTCTATATCTGCTATGACAACGGGGCGTACATGAACACCGGCGTGCAGCGCTCGTCGGCAACGCCCGCTGCGGCGCGAACCAACACGACGATGCCGGTCGGCCAATCGCAGGGCAATCCGTTTGGCCGGGGCAAGGACTTGCCTGCGATCGCGATGGCCCACGAGATCCCGTACGTCGCGACGGCAACCGTCGCTGAACTTCGCGACCTGGAGAACAAGGTGCGCCGCGCGATGGCGATCCGCGGCGCCCGATACATCCATGTTCTCGTCCCCTGCCCGCTGGGGTGGGGCCACGATTCCTCGCTGACGATACGCATGGCCCGTCTCGCAAAGGAGACCGGGGTATTCCCCGTGTTCGAAGCCGAGCACGGCGAGGTGACGAGCGCATCACGGATCAAGCGCAAGCTGCCGGTCGAGGAATACCTGCGCCCGCAGCAGCGTTTTGCCCATCTTTTCCGGGACCCGGTGCGCACCGACGTCATCGAGCGGATCCAGCTGCGGGCGGATCGAAATATCCGCCGTTACGGTCTACTTGAAGCGGAGGAGTGACGATGAAGCGCAAACCCTTCGCAATCACGCTGGACCCGGGCTCGAGCCTCGCGAACCATACCGGCACCTGGCGCACGGTTCGACCCGTCTACGTCGACCGATTGCCGCCCTGCAATCATGCCTGCCCGGCCGGTGAGAATATCCAGGGCTGGTTGTACCACGCCGAGTCCGGCGACTACGAGCAGGCCTGGCGGCTTCTGACGCGCGACAACCCGCTGCCGGCGGTGATGGGACGGGTCTGTTACCACCCTTGCCAGGGCGCCTGTAACCGGGGTGAACTCGACGAAGCGGTGGGCATCAATTCCATCGAACGATTCCTGGGCGATGAAGCGATTCGGCAGGGCTGGAAGTTTGAACGCCCGAAGGAGCCCAGTGGGAAACGTGTGCTGATTGTGGGTGCGGGTCCCTCGGGACTCTCCGCCGCTTATCAACTCGCGTTGGGCGGACACTCAGTGATCATCCATGAAGCTGGCCCGCTGGCGGGCGGAATGATGCGTTTCGGCATCCCCAAGTACCGCCTGCCCCGTGAAGTGCTGGACGCGGAGGTGGAGCGGATCACCGATCTCGGGGTCGAAATCAAGCTGAACGCCAAGGTCGGGAATCTGCTGGATACGATGCGCGATGGCGCGTTCGACGCCGCTTTCCTCGCCGTCGGCGCGCACATTGGCAAGCGAGCCTACATCCCGTCGGGCAGTGCCGCACGGATGCTGGACGCGGTCTCGGTGCTGCGGAGCATGGAGGGCGAGGACAAGCCGATGCTCGGGCGGCGCGTCGTTGTCTACGGCGGCGGCAACACAGCCTTTGACGTGGCGCGGTCCGCGAAACGTCTGGGCGCGGAGGAAGCCGTCATCGTCTATCGTCGCGACCGGAACCGGATGCCCGCGCACGACTCGGAACTCGAAGAAGCGCTGCAGGAAGGCGTACTCGTCAAGTGGCTGTCAACGATCAAGCAGGCCGAGGAATCCTCAATCACGATTGAGAAGATGGAACTCGACGCCAGCGGTTTTCCGCAACCGACCGGCCAGTTCGAAACACTCGAGGCCGATTCGGTCGTTCTTGCCCTGGGGCAGGAAGTCGATCTGTCGCTGCTCGACAGAGTCCCCGGGCTCGAAATCGAAGACGGCGTCGTCAAGGTTGGCCCGAACATGATGACCGGTCACGAAGGAATCTTTGCTGGGGGCGACATGGTCCCTGGCGAGAGAACCGTAACGGTAGGCATCGGCCACGGGAAGCTGGCAGCCCGCCACATCGGCGCCTGGCTGCGCGGTACGACCTGGGTACATCCTGAAAGCCACGAGCTGGCAACCTTCGATAAGCTCAATACCTGGTATTACTCGGACGCACCGAGGAGCCAGCAGCCAGTGCTCGACATGGTTCGCCGCCAGTCCACATTCGACGAGGTCGTCGGAAGCTTCGACGAGACGACTGCCAAGTTCGAGGCGAGACGCTGCCTGTCCTGCGGCAACTGCTTCGAGTGCGACAACTGCTACGGCGTGTGTCCTGACAACGCCGTGAAGAAGCTGGGGCCCGGACTGCGCTATGAATTCAACTACGACTACTGCAAAGGCTGCGGAATCTGCATCGAAGAATGCCCGTGCGGCGCGATAAAGTCGGTCCCCGAGGAAATTTGATCCGCGGCGAATAGACGAGCGTGCGCGACCCTCTCGCCAGAGAGACAAGCCGCGCACGCGGGGGAATCGCCGACCTACATCGGCTTGACGAACTTCAGCGTCATGCGGTCAGACTCGCCGATCGCAAGGTACTTCGAGTGATCGAAGTCCGGATCGCTGTCCTTCCCGGATCCGTAGGCCGTCGAGCGCAGGGCCGGAGGCAATGTCCAGACACCGAACGGATGGTCCTTCGTATCCTTGGGGTTGGCGTTGATCTCCGAACGCCCGGCAAGTTTGAACCCGGCCTTCGTCGCCTGCTCGATGACGAACTGCTCGGTCACGTAGCCACTGGCCGCCTGCGGGTCCTGGGGCCCGGGATTCGCCCGGTGCTGCTCGAGCGCAAGTATGCCGCCGGGCTTGAGGGCGGCAAAGAAGTCTCTAAAGGTCTTCTCGACCCGGCCTGGGGAACGCATCCACCCGTGAACCGAGCGAGCCGTCAGGATAAAATCAAAGGTGTTCTTGGGCAGCGGCGCCGAGCGCGGGCCCCAGTTGACGAGGTGCACTTGCCCGTAGAGCGCGGGATTCGCCGCGAAGCCTGCCGCAAACTCGGCTCGCGACTCGCGAGCCTGTTCGGACAACGCCGGATCCTCGAGGTCCGCCGCGGTCGCATAGTAACTTCCGCCGGTGCTCGCCGCGTACGGCGCGAGTATCTGCGTCCACCAGGCACCGGATCCGGGCTGGACCTCCAGTATCGTCATGCCGGGCGCGAGCCCCCAGAAGGTCAGCGATTCCACCGGGTGACGGTATTTGTCCCGCGCCTTGTCCGCTTCGCTGCGCCAGTCACCGGCGACCGCGGACTGCAGCGCAGTGTCCGCGGCGGCAGGCTCTGCGGGCGGATGCTCGTCCGCGTGGACACCGATCGAAAAGAAAGCGGCAACGAACAAGGCCGCGATGACGAGCCTGCTGGATACCTTCATTGATTTCCTCCGGACCCGGCGGGGTCTCCTGAACGTTTGAGCTGTATTGTAAACGGCCTTGAGCACAGGTATCGCTGCGCAGCGAAAACCGGATTCCTGAAAAGCACGAGGCCCCGGGGCTTGCGCACCGGGGCCTCGCGACAGGTCAAAGACCCGTTGTCGATTACATGCCGGAATCCGTGCGGATCAGCATGACGCGACGGTTCTGCTGACGACCTTCAGCCGTCGAGTTGTCGGCGATCGGGTTAGCCTCACCCATACCAACCGACTTCACGCGCGCCGGATCGACACCACGCGAGGCGAGGTAATCGAACACAGCCTTCGCGCGACGCTCGGAGAGCTTCAGGTTGTAGGCATCCGAACCGACGCTGTCGGTGTGACCCTCTACCAGGGTCGTCGCGAACGGGACGTCGTTCATGAAGGTGACAACACGCTCGAGCTCGGTGATCGACTCGGGGCGCAGCTCCGCGCTATCGAAGTCGAACAGCAGCTTGAGGGTCTGCTCCATCGGGCAGCCGACCTTGTCCACTCGCACGCCAGCCGGCGTGTTCGGGCACTTGTCGTCAACGTCGCAAACGCCATCGCCATCGGCATCACCGCACTTGGCGGGCGGCGGCGGCGGCGGCGGCGGCGGCGGCGGCGGCGGCGGCGGCGGCTCAACCACCGGCGCAGGTGCACCGAAGCGACGGCCGATGTTCACCGTGTAGATCCACGGATTGACCTTCACGTCGAATTTCTTGCCGCCGGCGACTTCACCCACCGTCGCGCTGTTCTTGGCCGCTGCGGGGAGCGGGGTCGCGTCCAATACGACGTCACCCTTTACCTTGGCCTTGGTCTCGAGCGCGATGTAGCGCGCGTTGACGTTGAAGAACCATTTCTTCGCGTCACCGGGGAAGAAATCAATACCCGCGGTACCCATCGGGCCAAACTCATCGTCGAGGACGACCTTTGCCTTGGTAATCGTGCCGCCGAGCGGGCCACCGAGTGAACTGTTCAGCGCATTGAGTGCACCGCTGCGCACCTTGACGTCGTCAAACATGACATAGGCGACGCCGACCCCGAGGTAAGGCTGAACCTTCGCGTCGTACGCACCCGGACGCCAGACGAGGCTAAGCGCGGGCGGCAACACGTCGGTGCTACCCAGGCCGATTTCACCACCGCTGTACGGCTTGAGGTCGATGTTGTGCGTGGCCGGATAGGCAAGCAGCAGTTCCGCACCGAAGTGGTTCGTGAACATGTAAGTGACGTCGAAGGTGAACGTCGTCGCATCGCTGATTGCGAGCGTCGACGTCAAGCCGAAGTCCTCGCCGCAGCCCAAACCAAAGCCCGGATCAACATCGGTGCAATCCGGAGGATTAGCCAGGAAAGGCTTTACGTTGTTGCCTTCCGGGTTAATGACCGAGAATCCGGCCCGAACGATCCAGTCGCCCTTCTGCTCACCGGGCGCCCAATCGGCCTGTGCTGCCAATGGGCCGACCGCCAATGCGGTTGCCACAATGGCCGGAAAAAATTTAGATGACATCTACGAACTCCCTTGACTGTGAGTTATCTGCGTCCAGTGATATCCGATGGCAGCCAGTGCCACCTTCGGTTATTTTCACACACCGGTATGGATTCTATACAGACATTCTCATTTTCGCCACAAGGGGATATGCGGATGCAATATATGCGGCAAGCTAGATCTTCTAGGGATCGGCTTTTTGTAGCCGAGCATTGATGCAATAAAACAACAGGTTGTCGCCCTGCGGCCAACCCGTTCAAAGGTGCGCTCACGACATGATCGACACAATCCCAATCCGCACGCTGGCGCTGCTGGCTGCTTTCCTGATCTTCCCACTAACGGCGACCGCCCGGGCCGACGAACTCATTCCCTACGATAAGTTTAAGCTGGACAATGGCTTAACGGTGATCGTGCACACCGATCGCAAGGCGCCCATTGTTGCCGTCAATGTCTGGTATCACGTCGGTTCGAAGAACGAGGAGCCCGGGAAGACCGGTTTCGCTCACCTGTTCGAACACCTGATGTTCCAGGGGAGCGAGAACTACAACGACGAGTACTTCAAGCCGTTTGAACAGGTCGGGGCCACCAGCATGAACGGCACGACGAGTTTTGACCGGACCAATTATTTCCAGAATGTGCCGACAACTGCGCTGGACATGGCCCTCTGGATGGAATCGGACCGCATGGGCCACCTGCTCGGCGTCATCGACCAGCCGCGGCTCGATGAACAGCGCGGCGTAGTGCAGAACGAGAAGCGGCAGGGCGAAAACCGGCCTTACGGCCGCGTCTGGGAGACAGTATTCGCAGCCAGCTTTCCGGTCGGCCATCCGTATCACTGGATGCCGATCGGCTCGATGGACGACCTGAACGCGGCCTCTCTCGAGGACGTACGAAACTGGTTCGAGACCTATTACGGTGCGGCCAATGCGGTACTGGTGCTGGCCGGGGACATCGATGTCGCGACCGCGCGCGAGAAAGCGCAGCGATACTTTGGCGACATTGCGCCGGGCCCCGCGATCACGCGTCCGGAGCTCCGGGTAGCCGCGCGCGAGGAGAGCACGCGGGACATCATGTATGATCAGGTCGCCCAGCCGCGGTTGTACCAATTCTGGAATACCCCGCAGGATGGGTCCATCGACGCCGAACTGCTAACGCTGGCCGGCCAGGTTCTCGGCGGCGGCAAGACGTCCCGCCTCTACGAGCGACTCGTCTATCGTGAGCAAATCGCAGATTCGGTCTCTGCGGGCCAGAGTTCGCTGGAGATCGCCGGGCTGTTCGGTATCACGACCGACGTCAAGTCGGGCATCGCGACCGAGCGCGTCGGGCAGGCCCTTGATGAAGAACTGCGTGCGTTCATTGCAAAGGGGCCGACGGACGCCGAACTCGAGCGCGCACGGACGACGATTCGCTCCGGGTTCGTGCGCGGACTCGAACGCATTGGCGGTTTCGGCGGCAAGGCTGACGTGCTCGCGGCCTGTGAGGTGTTCGCGGGCGACCCGGCCTGCTACGCCCGTTCGCTGCAAGTCATCGAGACCGCGACGGCCGAACAGGTGCGAGCGGCTGCCGGGCGCTGGCTCTCGCAAGGCGACTACACGCTTGAGGTGCGCCCTCAGCCACAGTACCGGAGTTCGCCGACTAGCGAAGTGGACCGAAGTGCCGGCCTCCCGCGGACCACGCGATTTCCGGACCTCGTTTTCCCGGAACTGCAGCGCGCGGAACTGGCGAACGGCATGCCCGTCGTTATCGCAATCCGGCCGGGTCTGCCCCTGGTGCGGGTGTCGTTGCTATTCAATGCGGGCTATGTGGCCGACCAGGGCCGCAAGCTTGGCACATCGGGTTTTGCGATGAGCATGCTCGATGAGGGAACGAACAATCTCGACTCGCTGCAGATTGCGGAAAGGGCCGAAACACTCGGCGCAGAACTCGCTGCAGGCTCCTCGCTGGACACGTCTTTCGCAGCCGTGTCGGCACTGACGGAAAACCTCGACGATTCACTGGCGCTTTTTGCAAGCCTGGTTCGCAAACCCGCGTTCCCGCAAAAGGAGATCGACCGTGTCCGGCAGCAATGGATCGCAGGAATCGCCCGCGAAAAGACCAATCCCGATTCGCTGGCTGTTCGCGTTCTGCCGCCGCTGATGTATGGAACCGGGCACCCCTACGCGATGCCACTGTCCGGCTCGGGAACTGAAGCATCGATCGCATCGCTGACCCGGGAAGACCTGCTTGCGTTTCACCGCGACTGGATCCGGCCCGATAACGCGACCCTGATCGTGACCGGCGACGTAACCGTCGCGCAGATCCTGCCGTTGCTTAACAAACATCTTGGTGACTGGCGGGCTCCGTCCACTGCAAGACCGGCAACCCGGATTCCGGCGGCTGAAACGCCAACCGCCACCCGTGTTTTCCTGATCGACAAGCCGGGGGCGATACAGAGCACCATCCTGGTAGGCCAGGTGATGCCCTCCAGCATGGCGCCAAACCGCCTGGAAATGGAAACAATGAATGACGTGCTGGCCGGGACGTTCACCTCCCGCATCAACATGAATCTGCGTGAAGAGAAGCACTGGTCCTACGGTGCCAGTGCCGGCCTGATCGATTCGCGAGGTCAGAGTCCCTGGCTGCTATCGGCCCCGGTTCAGACAGACAAGACCAGTGAATCGATAATCGAGATCCGCCGCGAAATCGACGATTACCTGACGTCGAATCCAGCGACCGCCGAGGAGATTACCAAGATCAAGAACCAGAAGGTTCGCTCGCTGTCAGGTCAGTACGAGACCAACGCTTCTGTCAGCGGTGCCGTCGCCGAGATGATCATCTTCGATCGGCCGGATGATTACGTGCGCACGTTGAAGTCGAGGGTTGAGGCCCAGACTGACGCAGGCGTCCGCGCAGCTGCCGTTGAGACCTTGCATCCGTCGCAGATGACATGGGTGATTATCGGGGACCTGCAGCAGATCGAAGCACCGATACGCGAGCTTTCACTCGGCGAGGTACACGTGCTCGATGCCGATGGGAACGTACTGCGCTGAAACCGGGACCCGGAATGTTTGTTCGGCGGCTCGCCGGGAAACAACTCTCGCCCGGCTGCCATCTCGTCCCGGTGACTTATGCCACCTGCAACGGAGAGCTGACATCAAGATGAACATCGTCGGCCAGGCGACCGTCTTCCTCGCCGCGACAGTTGTCGCGGTCCCTTTATTCCGGCGGTTTAAGCTCAGCGCGGTACTCGCCTATCTGGCGGCCGGCGCGGTAGTCGGTCCCTGGGGCCTGCGCCTGTTCGCAGACGTCGAAAGCGTCTTGCATATCTCCGAATTCGGGGTCGTGCTCCTGTTGTTCGTCATTGGCCTGGAACTGCAGCCTTCGCGCCTCTGGATCATGCGCCGCTCAGTCTTTATCGGGGGCGCCGCGCAGGTGGTTTTGACGACGGCGGTCCTGTCGCTGGTCGCAGTCGCAATGGGTCTCCAATGGATGGGAGCCACGGTCGTCGCCTTCGCCCTCTCGCTGTCCTCGACAGCGCTGGTGCTACAGGTACTGGCCGAGCGCAATGAACTGACCACGCGCCACGGTCGCGCCGCCTTTTCCACGCTGCTTTTCCAGGATCTCGCGATCATGCCGGCGCTGATCATCCTGCCGGTGCTTGGCCATGGTGGACCGATGGAACTGGACGGGCAGGCATTGCTGCTGCCCGCCCTGGTTGTAATCGGGGTAATCGGCCTGGGTCGTCACCTGCTCAGGCCAGCCCTGCGCATTGTCGCCGGGGCCGGTGTACAGGAAGCCTTTACCGCGGCAGCCCTGCTGGTGGTATCCGGCACGGCTTTCCTGTTCGACTATGCCGGCTTATCTACGGCACTGGGCGCTTTCATCGCGGGCGTCCTGCTGGCCGACAGCGAGTTCCGGCATGAACTCGAAGCAGACATCGAGCCGTTCAAGGGCCTGTTGCTCGGCCTGTTTTTCATGGCCGTCGGAATGTCTGCGAACCTGGGTGTACTGATTCAGGCGCCGCTTCCGGTAGCCGGACTCACGGCAGGCTACCTCGCCCTGAAAGCCACCGCGACCTGGGCTGCCGCAAGGATGGTTGGCCACGACCAAACCACCGCCTGGCGCCTTGGTGTCACGCTGGCCGGGGGCGGCGAGTTTGCGTTTGTGTTGCTGGCATTGGCCGCCGGCGACGGTGTCCTGCCGCGCGAACTCACCGACCTACTGGTGATCGTCGTTACACTTTCGATGGTTGCCTCGCCGCTCTTGATTGCCGCTGCTGAGCGGATCTCGAAGCGCAGAAAGACAACGACCGCGCCGGTCTTCGACAGGATTGAACCGGAGGAACCGCGCGTGCTGATCGCCGGATTTGGCCGCTTCGGCCAGATCGTCGCGCGCGTGCTGCGCGCAAGAGGAATACGTTTTACTGCCCTGGAGATAAGCCCGGTGCAGGTCGACTTCGTGCGCCGGTTCGGCAACAAGCTCTATTACGGCGATGCGACACGCCCCGAAATGCTGCGATCGGCAGGTGCAGAGCACGCGGAATTACTGGTCCTTGCAATCGACGACGTGGAAGCGTCGCTGAAAGCGGCTGCGATTGCCCGACGCCATTTCCCGCAGCTTCGGATACTCGCCAGGGCGCGGAACCGTCAACACGTCTTTCGCCTGATGGAAGCGGGCATCACCGAGATCTGGCGCGAGACCTTCGCGAGTAGCCTGGAGGTCGCTGAGCAGGCGCTGGTTGCGCTGGGCACAGCGCGCGACAAAGCGGTGGAGCAGGTCAGGCGCTTCCGTCAACATGACGAACAGACCTTGAACGCACAGGCGGAGATGATGGACGACGAGAACAAGTTGATCGAGTCAGCCAAGGAATCGGCCCGGCAACTGGAGACCCTGTTCGAATCAGATCATTCCCGGGAGGAGTCGCGTTGAAGCAATATACGGCGATCGGAATGGCCGCAATCGGGCTCTTGGGTGCTTTCCAGCCGGCACCGGCCCAGGCGCTCGACAGCGCGGCGGCGGGGAGGTTTGCAGCCCTTGCACTGGACTGCGTGCACCGCGAATATCCTAACAAGATCGCCCACGTCATGCAGAGCGACGCGGACGCAAAACCGCCGCGGGAACTCACGCCCGCATTTTACGGCTGTTATGACTGGCACTCTTCGGTACATGCGCATTGGCTGCTGGCGCGACTCGCGAGGCTTTTTCCGGATGCACCGTTCGCCGAAGACGCGCGGAATGCACTGGCCCGCAGCCTGACGCCGGCGAACATCGCCGGCGAAGTTCGCTACCTCGACGGCGCCGGGCGAATTTCGTTTGAACGCCCTTACGGACTGGCGTGGCTGCTGCAACTTGCCGCCGAGTTACGTACCTGGGACACTGACTCCGCCCGGCAATGGTCGAACGCGCTCACACCGCTCGAGAGCATCGCCGCCGACCGGTTCAGGACGTGGCTGCCAAAACTGGACTACCCGATACGCGTCGGCGAACACAGCCAGACCGCCTTCGCATTCGGGCTGGTTAGCGACTGGGCTGTTGTCGCGAAAGACTCCGCCATGCAGCAACTGCTCGATACGCGCGTACGCGCCTACTACCTCCCGGACCGGCGCTGCCAGCTTTCATACGAGCCCTCCGGGCAGGATTTTCTTTCGCCCTGTCTCGCCGAGGCTGACCTGATGCGGCGGGTACTGGCCGAAGAGGAATTTGCGGAGTGGTTATCGTCGTTCCTTCCGGAAATTCCGGCCGACGGCAGGCCCGGATGGCTCGCGCCGGCCACGGTGACAGACCGCAGCGATCCAAAGCTGGCCCACCTCGACGGACTGAATCTCAGCCGCGCGTGGATGCTGCAGGGCGTGGCCAGCGGGCTGCCCGCTCGTGACCCGCGAAGAAAGGCACTGCAGGCCGCGGCAACCGTGCATGCCAATGCGGCGCTGCCGGCGGTAACCGGGGAATACTACGAAGGCGGACACTGGCTCGGCACCTTCGCCGTTTACCTGACCAGCCGCGCGGGCCTCGGGCTCTAGCGGACAGCCTTTCAGTCGCGGCGCCTGTCTAGGATCGCGGTCGCTGTCCTCGCGTCCTGCGTGCGCGTGAGGCTCGAAAATAACCAATTGCGACGATGCATGAAATCACCAGCGGAATGATCGCCGCGGGCAGGTCCCCGGCCGCAATTGACTCTCGCGCGGCCTTTAGCGCAAAAGCAATGAACGCGGCGACGATGATCAGCGGGAGCAGCGCAAGTCGCTTGCGCGGTCCAGGGAGGCCTGCCATCGGGCCAACCCCGGAACCTTTCGGGCCCTTGCCGAGCACGTCCTTGCCCCTACCGGGCCGTCGCAACGAAGCCTTTGGGGCTTGTCCCGGCGTGGCAGATCGTTCGGGCATTGGCCAGGGATTCGCGTCGCGCGAAGTCGGTGCCGGCGGGGGCGGCAGCTTGCTTACCGGCCTTTGATTGTCCGCGGACTTCCCGGCCATTCAAATCTCCTTACAGGCCCTGGCAGGCGAATCTCCCGATTCGGACGCACGCCGCTGCGGCGAAACGAATACGCAAAGGATAATTCAGATTGGCCGGGACCGCGAAGAATACGATAGCGACCGCCGGCATGCGGCGTGCTCCGGGTCATCGACTGCGCTAGGCTAGTGCGTCTGCGAAACGATGAGGGTCCGATATGAAGACTCGTGCCGCGATAGCCTTTGAAGCAGGCAAGCCCCTGGTCGTGGAAACCGTCGACCTCGAGGGCCCGCGTGCCGGCGAGGTACTCGTTGAGATCAAGGCCACCGGCGTCTGCCACACGGATGAATTCACCCGTTCGGGTGCCGATCCGGAAGGCTTGTTCCCGGTGATCCTTGGTCACGAAGGCGCCGGTATCGTCGTGGACACCGGCCCGGGTGTGACTACCGTGCGCAAGGGCGATCACGTCATTCCGCTGTACACGCCCGAGTGCCGCCAGTGCAAATCATGCCTTTCACAGAAGACAAATCTCTGCACAGCCATTCGCGCAACCCAGGGTCAGGGCCTGATGCCGGATGGCACCAGCCGCTTTTCGATCGGCAAACAGGTGATCCATCACTACATGGGTTGCTCAACTTTTGCCAATTACACCGTTCTGCCGGAAATCGCCGTGGCGAAGATCCGTGAGGACGCGCCGTTCGAGAAGGTCTGCTACATCGGCTGCGGCGTGACCACCGGAATCGGGGCGGTCATCAACACGGCCCGGGTCGAGGCCGGGGCAAACGTCGTCGTGTTTGGACTGGGTGGAATCGGCCTTAACGTCGTTCAAGGCGCACGGCTCGCCGGCGCGAACAAGATCATCGGCGTGGACCTGAATCCCGCGCGCGAGGAACTTGCGCGTCATTTCGGCATGACCCAGTTCGTGAATCCGGGCGAAGTGGTCGGCGACCTGGTCGAATACCTGGTTGCCGTCACGGACGGCGGAGCCGACTACAGCTTCGAGTGTGTCGGAAACGTGGACCTGATGCGCCAGGCTCTGGAGTGCTGCCACCGGGGGTGGGGCGTGTCGGTCATCATCGGGGTTGCTGGCGCAGGGCAGGAGATCCGCACGCGTCCCTTCCAGCTGGTTACCGGCCGCACCTGGAAGGGCACGGCGTTCGGCGGCGCCCGTGGGCGCACCGACGTACCTCGCATCGTCGACTGGTACATGGATGGCCGCATCGAGATCGACCCGATGATCACGCACATTCTGCCGCTCGAGGACATCAATGACGCATTCGAGCTGATGCACAAGGGCGAGTCGATACGTTCCGTCATTACTTTCTGATTGAAATGAAGGTCATCGCAGAACACGCGTGTTTCGGTGGCATCCAGCGCTACCTGACCCACGAGTCGAAGGAATGTCGCAGCGACATGCGTTTCGCGGTGTATGAACCACCGCAAGCGCGCAGTGCACCGGTGCCGGTGCTCATATACCTGGCCGGGCTCACCTGCACCGAAGAAACCTTCGCGATCAAGGCCGGCGCGCAGCGTGCCGCCTCCGAATGGGGCATCATGCTCGTGGCGCCCGACACGAGTCCGCGGGAGCCCCGTCTTCCGGGGGACGACGCCGACTGGGATTTCGGGATCGGCGCAGGATTCTACGTCGATGCAACCGAGGCACCATGGTCGGCTCACTATCGAATGTACAGCTATGTAAACGATGAACTGCCGCAGGTTCTTGAAGCTGAATTCGCCGCAGATATCACGCGGCTGGGAATA
>Ga0316576_10000721_pt1 | contig 16335 bp, 15 predicted proteins | sample S0NA_FD_203075 | JGI IMG/M metagenome (GOLD analysis project Ga0316576, IMG submission 203075) | Rhizosphere microbial communities from salt marsh grasses in Alabama, United States - S0-2_050615r3r5 | ecosystem: Host-associated > Plants > Roots > Rhizosphere | place: USA: Alabama | collected... | reverse complement strand
GCTGCAGCCCGGGCGCTGGCCTACCGATTGCTGGACCCCGACCGCTACACCGGGTCCATCGTCGTCGACGTTGACGTGCCCAACGCATGGGTCTACCTGGACGGCCGCCGGGCGGGTCGGAGCCCGACGGCGCGGCTGGAGCACGTCTCCGTCGGCACCCACGCCCTGCGCGTGACCCACGAGGCCTACCGGGACTTCGTCCGTTTCGTGAAGGTCGAGTTCGGCCAGACCGTGACCGAGAAGGTCGACCTCTCGGCGTATCCGGTGGCCGGGGGCGAGATGCGCCTGGTGGACCACACCAAGCCGCGGCCCCTCACCGACAGCGAGCTGCCCTGGTACCGCCGCTGGTGGGCCGTCGCCGGTTTCGGCGCTGTCGTCCTCGCGGCCACCACCACCGCGGTTGCCCTGCTCGCCAACCGGACCGTCTCCCGGGACAGCGAGGTCGTCGTCGGGCGTTGATTTTCTGCCCCCCGGGTGGTTATAAACCCGGCATGACACGCACCGAGTTCAAGATCGCCGACAGTGAAGGGGAGCGGAGCGTCCTGGTCGAGTCGTCTGGCGACGGCGTCTTCAGCGTCACCGTCGAGGGGCAGGGCAACGGGCCGATCTCCCTCGATGTCCAGGAGGTCGGGCCGCGGGAGTACCACGTGCTCCACGAGGACCGCAGCATCGGCTTCGTCGTGGACGGGGAGGTGCCGAGGGTCACCCTGCACCAGGGCGGGCAGGCCCTGCCCATCGAGCTGCTGGACGAGCGCGCGGCCTCGCGCCTGGCAGCGACGGGGGCCAGCGGCGGGAGGAACGCGGACGGCACCGTGGCGATCACGGCGCCGATGCCGGGCAAGGTGGTCAAGCGGCTGGTCGAGGAGGGAGAGCTGGTCAGCGAGGGGCAGGGCGTGATCGTCGTCGAGGCGATGAAGATGGAGAACGAGCTGCGGGCGACGGTTGAGGGCGTCGTCAAGGCTTTCAAGGTCAAAGAGGGAGACAACGTCGAGGCAGGCGAGTGTCTCGCGGTGATCGAGTAGTCGTGTCCCCGTCGGCTCGCACCGTCCTGCTGGGCGCCGTGCTCGTCGCCGTCGGTTGTGGCGGCGGCATCCTGGTCCTGCATCAGTCCGCGACACGGATCGAGCGCGAGCTGCTGCGGGGCGAGGCGGCGCTGGCCCGGGTGCTGGGCACCACCGAGAGGCCAGGGGGTGAGCTGGACTTCGACGGCATCCGCCCCTTCGTCGAGCACTCGGACCGACCGGACGTCTCCCTCGGGGTGGTCTACGCCATGGAGGTCGACCGATCCGGGAAGATGTTGCGCGGTGCGATCAACCCGCGCCTGTTCGCCTCCATCGCGCCGCAGTACCGTCGACTGATCCTGGAGGGGCGCGACCAGGTGCTGCGAGAGCTCGCCGCTGGCAAGGTCGAGCGAGCCGGGCGTATCCGCGAGCTCGCCGTGGGGGGCAGGCTGAAGCTCGGCTTCGATCTCGCGCGGATCGATCGCGAGGTCCGCTCCCTCTACATGTCCGGTGGGGTGGTGCTCGGCTGCTTCTTGCTTGTCGGCGCCGCCCTGGTGGTGCTGCTCTCCCGCTGGAGCGCGGCGCCCCTGGCCCGGCTGGCGCGCCAGACCAACGCCGTCGTCGTGGGGGAGGACCTGCACGGGCGGATCGAGGTCACGGGAAGCGGTCCTCTGGCGCAGGTCGCCCGGGCGTTCGATCAGGTGCGAGCCGAGCTGGCCGACAAGGTCGACGCGCGGGAGATGCTCGGACCGTACCTCGGCGAGGGCGTGGTGAGCCGGATCCTGGGCGAGGCGAGCCCGCTCGAGATGCCGGCGGAGGAGCGGGCGGTGACGGTGCTCGCCCTTGGTCTGCGTGGTCTGTCCACGGTGGAGAGCGGCCTCGCCCCGGGCGAGGCGCTGAGAATGACCAACGAGTACCTCGCCCCGGTCATCGACGCGCTGGTGGACCGCGCGGGCGCCGTGGTGCAGCTGTGCGGCCCGCACCTGGTGGCGGTCTGGGGCTTCCCGACGCCCAACAAGGAGCCCGAGCGGGCGGCGATCAAAGCGGCGCTGGCCGCCCGGGCCGCGGCGCGGCAGGAGGGACGGCGTCAGGCGGCCATCGGCGGGATGGTGCTCGATCCCTGCGTCGGCATCGCCTCCGGGCGGGCGGTGGGGGGCAACCTGGGGTCCGCGCGGCGGGTGACCTACACCGTGTCTGGCGGGGCCGTCGAGCTCGCCGGCCTGATCGAGGCGCAGGCGCAGCCGGGCGAGATCCTGGTCAACGAGGCCGCCTTCGACAAGATACGCGGGGTGGTCAACGGCACGGCCTGCGCGCCGCTGATGGCCGAGGGGATGGAGGAGGCGGTGCCGCTCTACCGCCTCGAGGGCTAGCCGGGGCTACTTCAGCAGACCGTAGATCCGGTTCAGCCTGCGGTTGGCGTCCATGAACCGCCCGTCGCCGTAGGCGGCGGTCGCCTGCTGGAACAGCTTGTCCGCCTTCTCCTTGTTGGCGCCCTTGGGCGGGGAGCGGCGGATCGCCGCGCTGAGCCGGCCGATCTTCGCGCCGATGAATCCGCGGTCGATCCGCAGCGAGCGGACCGTGGAGAGCAGCTGGTCGGCGGCGTACTTGGCGCGGGTGTACTCCTTCTTGCTCACCGCGTGGCGGATCTCGGTCATCAACCGGTCGATGCCCGGCGGCAGGTCGGCGGTGAGGATCCCCTTGGCGCTCATCGCCTTGACCGCCGCGCGGTAGACAGGCTCCACGTCCTGCCGGTTGTAGGAGCCACCGCCTGTCGGCGCCGGAGCGTGGACGACCTGAACCGTGGAGGTCGCCCGGGGGCAGATCTTGGCCTGCCGCACCGCGAGGGCCTGCTCGCGGCGGCCCAGCTCGCGCTCCCGTCGAGCCAGCTCGCTCTCCCGGCGGGCCAGGTCTTTCTCGCGCAGGGCGACGCCGTACTCCCGCCGCGCGACTATCGCCTGCTTCGCGTCCCCGCTACCCTTGGCGATCTTCTCCACCAGCCCCGACTTCTCGTCGATCAGCGACTGCAGCCGCTCGTTGAGGCTGATCTCCTGCTTGAACAGCTTGGCCTCCAGGGAGGCCAGCTTGGACTCCTCCTTCTCCAGCTCCTCGCGCTTCACCTCGTCGGTCTCGCCCAGGGCCTCGCGCTTTGAGATCAGCTCCGCGCGCTTGTCACGGATGCGCGTCCGCTCGCGCTGGAGCGTGCCCCGGCGGGAGAGCAGCGCGCGCTCCTGGGCCATGAGCGCCTTGTCGGCTTGCTCGATGGACTTGAGCGCCTCGTCGGAGCGCTCCGGCTTCTCCTTGCAGCCCTGGAGCGCCGCCGCGAGCGCCAGGGCGAGGAGCAGGGCCCTGGTGGGTTCGAAAGACGTTGGACGACCGCTGCGTGACACCATGCGGCGAGTATATCACAGGGGTCGCCGGCGGTGACGCGGCCCCCCCGCCGTGCTATCTTCGCATGCTCGATGAGCCAGTCGGAGCGCTCCCAGACATCGACGGCGATACCGGAGGCCGAGGAGGGCCTGCGTCACCTCGTGCTGTCGCGCCGCATCCTGATCACCGTCGGCTCGGGCGGCGTGGGCAAGACCACGGCGGCGGCGGCCCTCGGCCTGCTGGCGAGCCGGGTCGGTTCGCGGCGCGCCCTGGTGATGACCATCGATCCCGCGCGCCGGCTGGCGACCTCGCTCGGTCTCACCGGCCTGACGCACGACCAGCAGGCCGTGCCGCCGGACAAGCTGCGGCCGCACGGCCTCCCCCCCGGGCTGCTCCACGCGATGATGCTGGATCCCAAGCGCACCTTCGACGACATGGTGCGGCGATACGCCCCGGACGGCGCGACGGTGGATCGGCTGCTCCACAGCAAGCTGTATCAGCAGATCTCCGCCAGGCTGGCGGGCGCCCAGGAGTACGCCGCGATGGAGAAGCTGCACGAGATCCGTCAGAGCGGCGGCTACGACCTGATGGTCCTCGACACGCCGCCCACCGCCAACGCGATGGACTTCCTCGATGCGCCGCGGAAGATGGTCGAGGCGGTGGAGAGCCCGGCGGTGAGCCTGTTCGTCGGCTCCTACCGCAAGGCCGGGAAGCTGAGCCTCGGCCTGCTGGGCTTCGGCGCCGCCTATGTGGTGCGGCGCCTCGCGCGCTTCACAGGCGGCGGGTTCCTCGATGACATCGCCCGGTTCCTCGCCGACCTCTCCGGCCTGCTCGGCGGCATGCACGATCGGGCGGCCCAGGTGATGGCGCTGCTGGCGAGCGACGAGGTGGGCTTCGTCGTCGTCACCACCCCGGATCCGCGGTCCATCGACGAGGCGATCGGCTTCCACGACCGGCTGGTGGGGTCGCAGCGGCGGCCGGGCGCCTTCGTCGTGAACCGGGTGCGCCCGCTGCGGGAGGTGGATGTGGAGGCCGGGGAGCTCGCCCGGCGGCTGCGGGAAGAACACGGCGTGGCGGACGCGCTGGCGCCCCGGCTCGCCAGTCTGCTGCTCGAGTCGCACGCGCAGCTCCAGTCCCTGGCCCGGGCCGACGCCGCCGAGATCGATCGCCTGAGGCGACACTGCGGCGAGGACATCCCCTGCGTGCAGGTGCCGCTCTTCGACCAGGACGTGCACGACATCGGCGGCTTGCTCGAGCTCGGGCGATACCTGGAGTGACGGAGCTGACGATGACCGAGAACCTGTGCTGGATCGACGCGCAGCTCCCCACCGGCTCGGGGCGGGTCGGAGTGATGCCGCACCCCTTCGGCGACGACGCGCTCGCCGGCGAGATCTGCGGGTTCCGCGCCGAGGGGGTCGACGTGATCGTCTCGCTCCTCGAGCGCGAGGAGGCCCTCTCCGTCGGCCTCGAGCGCGAGGAGGAGCTGTGCGGCGAGCAGGGGATCGCCTTCCGCTCGTTCCCGATCCCGGATCGCTCGGTGCCGGAGTCGATGGGGGAGGTGCGCGAGCTCGTGCGCCGCTTGAGGACCGAGCTGGCGGCGGGCAGGTCCGTCGTCTTCCACTGCTGGGCCGGCATCGGCCGTTCGTCGCTGATGGCGGCCTCGCTCCTCGCCACCTACGGGCTGTCGCCGGACGAGGCCTTCGAGCGCATCGGCGAGGCCCGGGGGCTCCACGTGCCCGACACCGGGCAGCAACGGATCTGGGTCGAGCGGTTCGCCGGCTCTCTCGGTCAGGGCAGCTGAGGCAGGGCGATCACGGCGTCACGCGGCGTCCGCCGACGCGGAAGCGCTGCCAGACCTGCTGTTGCAGCTGGGGCTGCAGCGCCTTGGGGATCGCCCCCAGGAGCAAGACGTGGCGGGCGACGAGCTGGACCGACCAGCGCCGCTGCTTGCCGTCCTCGTAGACCCAGGTGTGTCGGTCCGTCCCCGCCTCCTCGCGACGCGCGAGCCCGCGCTTGAGCAGCACACGGCGCAGGGCGTTGGCCGCCTCGAGGGCGTCCTCCTCGCTGTCCCAGCTCGAGAGGTGGACCAGCACGAGATCCGCGCTGCTCACGGCCTCGGCGCCGGTCGGCGCGCTCGCCGGTCTCGCCCTGTCGGGCGCGTAGGCCAGGAGCAGATCGCCGCCCCAGCCGGCGGCCGCCCGCTGGGCCGTGGAGGACGCGAGAGCCTGGCCGAGGAAGATCGAGAGCTGGAGCTCGCCGAGCACGTCACGCTTCACCTCGTGGTAGCCGGTCAGGGCGGCGAGGGGGGCCGGCGTGATCCGCACCGGCCGCTCGCGGGCCCAGTACTTCTCGTAGTGCAGCACCTGCTCCGTGCTCTCGGGGGGGCGGCGATACATGACGTTGACGCGGCTCCACGGGTGGCGGGTGCGCAGGCGCTGCATCATGTCCAGCCCGTGGATGTAGGGGAAGACCAGGGTCTCGCGCAGGAAGGCCGGCGCGGCCTTGAACGCGGGGCTGCCGCCGCCGGTCAGGTTCTGTCGCGCCAGGCTGGCCAGCCCGTCGGGCATGGAGCCGAGGTCCAGCCCCTGGGGGGCGAGGATGTGCTCCAGCATCACGCCGGTGCAGTCGCCCTCCACCAGCGCGGCCTGGGCGAGCTGCCTGTCGCTGTTGTCCTTGAATGGCCGAGTCAACCTGCGGAGGTTGAAATGCTGGTCCTGGAGCGCGTGACAGATCTCGTGGACCAGGGCCGGCCCCTGCAGGTCCATGGTGATCCAGCTCGCGAGGTTCAGCCGTCGTGTCGTTGGGTCGTAGAAGCCCGCCACCTGGTCCCTGAGCAGATCGAGCACCGCCTTGCGGTAGTCGAGCGTCTCCGGCAGCAGGCCAAGCAGCTTGAGCACGGCGGACTCGGCGGCGATCTCGGCCGGGGTGTACTCCTCGTCGAGCTTCTTCTCGATGCGCCGGAGGATCTCGTCCCGGGAAAGGACGCCCATCAGGATCTTTCGCCGGGCGCGGAGGCCCCGCAGGCGGGCGGTCCGGCGCACCAGGGCCTGGGCGTGCCTGAGCAGGTCGGCGGGCTGCGAGGCGGGGCCCGGATCGCCAGCGGACTCGGGGGCTACAGCAAGGAGCGCCACGAGACAGACGAGCGCGCGGGCTGGCAAGCGTGACATGCCCGAGCATACCACGGGCCGAGGTGAGCGGGCGGCGGGCTACCCTTGACCGGTGAGGGCGCGCCAGATACGCAGCAGCAGAGAGGGCTTGGCGCTCAACAATCGCTCGGGGCGGGCGTCGATGGAGCGGTCCAGGGCGTCGAGGGCGTAGAGGTTGGGCAGGTCCTTGGCCGGCTCGTTGGTCTCCGGCGTGCCCAGGCGGTAACCGGTGGCGGCCGTTCCGTCGGGGTATACCTCGAGGGACACGTCGATGGCACCAAACATGTCGTGCGCCTCGAAGTGCACAGATTCGGTGGAGTGCCCTGTTTTTTCACGGAGAAGGAACCGTCCGCCAACCACCTGGCCGACCATCGATCGGGCCGGGACGGGCTGGGGTGGGGTCTCGTCTCCCCGGTCTGTTGAGCCTTGTCCCCACGGGATGAAGAAGAACGGGGTTCTGATTCGGTCTCGCAACAGTGGCCTCCTTGAAAAGCTCCGCTATTTTAAGTCTTTAAGCGGCATGGCCAGGCGCGGGTTGAGACCAGGATAATTTTCAAGGTTGAACTCTGGGCCATAGAGCAGCAAATACGGGACCAGATGTCGGGCAACGAGCCAAGTGACGCGATCCTTGCCGCCCTGCGGCAAGACCGGCTGGTGGCGCTCCATGGTGCGAGCCCCGCCTACCTCGGCCTCGCCGTCGCAAGGCTGGCCAGAAGTGGGCGTTTCGGCAAGCCGATCGTGGTGCTCACGGGGTCAGAGGACGAGGCTCGCCAGCTGGCCCGGGCGGTTGGCTTCTTCATCGGTCTCGAGGTGCACACCGAGAGCTCGGTCATGGAGCTTGGACCGGTGATCCACCTGCCGGCGGTGGAGACCTCTCCCTACGCCGAGATCTCTCCCGACCGCGTGGCCGTGATGCAACGGATGGGGGCGCTGTTTCGCCTCTCCCAGGGCTACGGCGGGGACGTGCTGGTGTGCTCGGCCAGCGCGCTGCGCAGACGTGTGGTCCCCCGTCATGGCTTCGCCAGCCTTTCGGACATCGTCGCGGCGGAGGAAGAGGTGGAGCGCGATGATCTGGTCCGCCGCCTGATCGCCTGCGGCTTCAACCGGGCCCAGGTCGTCGAGGACCCCGGGACCTTCTCGGTGCGCGGCGGGATCGTCGATCTGTTTCCACCGCTTCACCGCTTCCCGGCGCGCATCGAGCTCTACGGGGATCTCGTGGAGTCGATCCGCCTGTTCGACCCCGGGTCTCAGCGCACCCTGCGCGCCATCGACGAGGTCGTGTTTCACCTGGTGCGGGAGACGGTGCCGGTCGAGAGCAGCGCCGACGAGATCCGCGCCAGGATCCTGCGCGCCGCCGACGAGGCGAGCCACCCCTCGAGCCGGACGCGCTTCTTGCTCGAGGAGCTGGAGAGCGGCCGGGAGTTCTTCGGCGTCGAGGCGTTGACCCCGGCGTTCCACCGGACCCTGGTGCCGATCTGGGACTACCTGCCCCGGGATGCCCTGTGGGTCGTGCAGGACCCCGACGCGCTGGCGCAGGCGCTGCGCGCAGAGGACGAGCGCAGCGCCGCGGGGTACGCGTCGCGGCAGGCAGACGGGCGGCTGACCTTCCCCCCCGAGGCGTTCTTCGTCAACGCCGAGGAGCTGAGCCAGCAGCTCGCCGCCCACCCGCGGCTCGAGGCCCGCCTGACCGAGGGCGGCGACGGCGCGACGGTGGTCCGCGCGGATCTCCGCGGCAACGGGGACGTGGCCGGCGAGCTGCAGCTCGCGCGACGCGAGCGGGGCCAGGAGATCCTCAAGGCGCTGGTCGCCCGGCTGCGCGCGTGGCGCGAGGACGGGCGTCCGGTCCTCGTCGCCTGCAGCGGTCCGGCGGGCGCCGAGCGGCTCCAGGCCCTGCTCCGCGGCCACGGCGTGGCCGCGCGGACCGTGGCCGCGGGCGAGGTGGTGGACCTGAACGACCTGGGCGCCGATGTGCTGATCGGCGTGGGCGAGCTGCCGGTGGGTTTCCGTGTCCCAGGCGGCCTGGTGGTCCTGTCCGAGGAGGAGATCTTCGGCCCCAAGACCCGCCGCCGGACGGCGCAGCGCCGGGAGATGGCCGGCGCCTCCGACCTGGGCCAGCTCAAGGAGGGCGAGGCCGCGGTGCACGCCGAGCACGGCATCGGCATCTACCGCGGGCTGAAGAAGCTCGAGATTCAGGGGGTGCCTGCCGACTTCCTGCTCATGGAGTACGCCGGAGGCGATCGGCTCTACGTCCCGGTCTACCGCATGCACCAGGTGCAGCGCTACGTCGGCGGCGAGGGCAGCGCGGAGCAGGTCAAGCTGGATCGGCTGGGCGGCGTCACCTGGGCCCGCAAGAAGGGGAAGGTCCGCGGCGACGTGCGGAAGATGGCGGAGGAGCTCTTGCAGCTCTACGCCCAGCGGGCGGCGCTCGAGGGCCACGCGGTCCCGCCGGGCGACGCCCTGTTCCACGAGTTCGAGGCGACCTTCCCCTTCACCGAGACGCCGGATCAGCTCCGCGCGGTGGACGACGTGGTCGGAGACCTGACGGCGAGCCGGCCGATGGACCGCCTGGTCTGCGGCGACGTCGGCTTCGGCAAGACCGAGGTGGCCCTCCGCGCCGCGTTCCTCGTCGCGATGTCTGGCCGGCAGGTCGCCGTGCTGGCGCCGACGACGGTGCTCGTCGAGCAGCACCAGCGCAGCTTCGCCGATCGCCTCGGCCGCTACCCGGTCCGGGTCGAGTCGGTCAGTCGGTTCCGCAGCCGCAAGGAGCTCGGCGCCGTGCTCGCGGACCTCGCCGGGGGCAAGGTGGACATCGCCATCGGGACCCACCGTCTGCTCCAGTCGGACGTCAGGTTCCGGGATCTCGGGCTGGTGATCATCGACGAGGAGCACCGCTTCGGCGTCGCGCACAAGGAGCGGCTCAAGCGGATGCGGACCCAGGTCGACGTGCTGACCATGACCGCCACGCCGATCCCGCGGACCCTGCAGATGGGGATGATGGGCCTGCGCTCGATCTCGATCATCACGACGCCGCCCGTGGACCGGCTGGCGATCCGCACCTTTGTCTGCCGCTATGACGAGTCCCTGGTGGCCGAGGCGATCCGCAAGGAAATGGATCGGGGCGGGCAGGTGTTCTTCGTCCACAACCGGGTGCAGTCCATCGACGAGTGGGCCGCGCGCATCGCCGACCTCGTGCCCGAGGCGCGGGTCGGGGTGGGCCACGGGCAGATGGACCCGCAGCGACTGGAACGGGTGATGGTGGACTTCGTCGCCGGCAAGTTCGACATCCTGGTCTGCAGCACGATCATCGAGTCGGGCCTGGACATACCCCGGGCCAACACGATGTTCATCAACCGGGCGGACCAGCTCGGGCTGGCCCAGCTCTACCAGCTCCGCGGCCGCATCGGCCGCAGCCGACACCGCGCCTACTGCTACCTGCTGGTGCCGGGCATCGAGTCAACGTGGACGGTGGGGCGCGCGGGGGGGCAGGCAACGATGTCGGGGCAGGCGCGGGAACGGCTCGCCGCCCTGACCCGGTTCACCGAGCTGGGCAGCGGGTTCAGCGTGGCCAGCCACGACCTGGAGATCCGCGGGGCGGGGGAGCTGCTCGGCGCGAAGCAGTCGGGCCAGATCGCAGCGGTGGGCTTCGAGACCTACGCCCGGATCCTGGAGGAGGCGGTGGCGGAGCTGCAGGGCGAGCCGATCTCGCGGGAGACCGACCCCGAGCTCAACACCCATGTCCCGGCGTTCATCCCGGACGACTACGTCGAGGACGTCGGTCAGCGGCTGGACCTGTACAAGCGACTGAGCAGCGCGGCAGGGGACGAGGACCGGGTCCGCGGCCTGCTGGCGGAGATCCGGGACCGATACGGCCCCGAGCCCCCGGAGGTGGAGGCGCTGGGGGAGCTGATGGTGGTCAAGGGGCTGGCGGCGGCGCTGGGCGCGACGGTGGTGGACCTGACAGAGCACCGGCTGTCGCTGACCCTGAGCGACCAGACGCCCCTCGCGCCGGAGCAGGTGGTGGAGCTGGTGCGGCCCAAGCGGTCCCCCTTCCGGCTCACGCCGGAGATGCGGTTGATCTGCAGCCTGGAGCCGGGTGGCCCCGGAGGCGAGCTCCTCGCGGCAAAAAAGACCTTGCACCACCTCCTCGCCCGTGTTAACCAAAACCATTGAATTGCAAGGGGTTTTGCGTGACGCCCTATCGATCTGTGGTCCTCATCAGCGTTTGTGTCGCCCTCCTCGGGTTGCCGGCGTGCAAGAAGGGGCCGACCAGCGGTGGGCGCGGCGACGCGGGGGCGCCGGCGCGGGCTGACCGCAAGCTGGTGGTCGCCCGGGTCGGCGATACCAGCATCACCGTCGAAGATCTGGAGGACGAGCTGAACCGGCTCCACCCCTCCGTCCGTGTGCGGTTCTCCTCGCCGGAGCGGCGCAAGGAGTTCCTCAAGAACCTGGTGCGCTTCGAGGTGCTGGCCCGGGAGGCGCGTCGGCGCGGGCTGGACAAGGACCCGGAGGTGGTCAAGCGGGTCAAGCGCGCCATGATCGATGTGATGATGGGCCAGGCGCGCTCTTCGCTGGTCAAGATGGAGGACATCACCGACAAGGATGTCCAGGAGTACTACGCCAAGCACATCAACGTCTACCGCCAGCCCCCCCGGGTCAGGGTGAGCATGATCGTGGTCAAGACCCAGCCCGAGGCCGCGGCGCTGCTGGCCAAGGCGAAGAAGAAGGTCGGCGACGTCAAGACCTTCGCCGAGCTCGCCGTGGCCCACAGCACGGATCCGGCGACCAAGGTGAAGCGGGGCGATCTGGGCTTCTTCTCCAGGGACGACGAGAAGGTGCCCAAGGAGGTGCGCGAGGCGGCGTTCTCCCTCGGGCCGATGTGGTCGGTCGGTGGGCCGATCAAGCTCGCGGGGGAGGGCGGCTATGCGATCCTGATGAAGACCGGGGAGGTCGCCGATGTGAACCGACCGCTGGAGATGGAGCGCGACCGGATCAGAAACCGGCTGTTCAACGAGCGGCGGCTGCAGGCGGTGGAGGACTTCGTCAAGAAGCTGCAGGACCAGGCCAAGGTGGAGATCCTCGACAAGAACCTCGCGAAGGTCGAGGTCAAGGACGCGCCCCACCCGCCCTCGTCGATGACGCCCCACGGGCCGCACTAGGAGCTTGACTGATGACGATGAGGCGCACGACCCAGCTCATCGCCGCGGCGCTGCTGCTCTGCCTGGCCCCGTACGCCCGGGGCAAGGTGGTGGAGCGGATCGTCGCCGTGGTCAACAAGAACATCCTCCTGCTCAGCGAGCTGAACGACCGCATCGGGCCGCTGATGCCCCAGCTGCAGCGCATCGGCGACCCGGAGCTGCGCAAGCAACGGCTGGCCCAGCTGAGGCACCAGATGCTGGAGCACATGATCGACGAGGAGATCATCAAGCAGGAGGCCCAGCGGCTGAAGATCACCGTCGACGACAAGGACCTGGAGCGCGCGGTGAAGGACGTGATGCGCAAGAACAACCTGACCCGGGAGCAGCTGGAGCAGGCGCTGCAGCAGGAGGGCAAGAGCATCGCGGCCTACAAGAACACGATCCTCAGGCCCCAGCTGCTGCGGCTCCGCGTGCTCAACATCCAGGTGCGCAGCCGCATCACCGTGGGGGACGACGAGGTCAAGGCGCTGTACCAGAGCAACCTGCGCAAGCTCGGCGTCGAGACCAAGGTCCGCGCGCGGCACATCTTCATCGCCATCCCCGCCGACGCCACGCGGACGCAGGTGGAGCAGCGCAGGGCCGCCGCGCGGGCCCTGCTCGCCCGGCTGAAGCGCGGGGCTGACTTCGCCGAGCTCGCCCGCAAGGAGTCCCAGGACTCGGTGACGCGGGCCGACGGGGGAGACCTGGGCTGGTTCGGGCGCGGCACGCTGCCCTCCAACATCGAGAACGTGGTCTTCGCCATGAAGGCCGGGGACATCCGCGGACCTCTCCGCACCGAGCGGGGCTTCCACATCATCAAGCTCACCGACCGCAGGGAGTCCTCGGCGCGACCGTTCGACGACGTCAAGGAGGAGCTGTTCGAGGAGCTCTACGGCCAGAAGCTCGAGAAGGCGACCAAGGCCTGGCTCGCCGAGAAGCGCAAGTCGTCCCACGTCGAGATCAAGATCTGATCCCTACAAAGGTCAGCGGATCGTGAAGGTGACCAGCAGGGGGTCGTGGTCCATGATGTTGACGCGCTTGTCGCGGACCACCTGGGCCTCGGCGTGGCTCACCCGTCCCCCCTTGCGGTAGAAGACGTAGTCCAGCCGTCTCGAGATCACGCTGGTCACGCCGGCGCCGAGCCCGGCGTCCACCGCTTGCTGCGTCAGGAAGCGGTAGAGCCTGTTGTCCGCGCTACCGCGGTCGACCAGCGAGGCGTCGAAGTTGAAGTCCCCGGCGATCACGAAGTCTCGCTGTCCGAGCCGCTCCATCCCCGCGACGATCTCCTCGGCCTGGAGCAGGCGACGCTTGGCGTTGAACGCGTCGAGGTGCACCGAGGCGACGGCGAAGGTCACCTTGCCCTTGGTGACCGTGGCGCCCTGGGCGATGCGACCGCTCGAGGTGGGCAGCTTGACGAAGCTCACCGGCAACCGCGTCAGCAGGCCCGCCCGGCGGTCGTAGAGATCCTCGGGTGCCTTGGCTCGCCAGCGACGGCCGAGGAGGCTGGCCAGACGCCCGATCTGCGCCGGCCCGGTCAGCTCCTGCAGGGCGACGACGTCCGGGTCGAGCTGCGCGATCACCTGCGCCACGTGCCCCAGGTCGTCGTCCGATGCCCTGGAGTCCCAGCGGGCGTGGTAGAGCTTGCCGATGTTCCAGGTCAGGATGCGCAGGCTGTGCGGCTGTCCATCGGTCAAGGTGTCTCCTTCGAGGTAGCGATCGAGGGGCCAGGTCCCGAGGACCACCAGCCCGGTGACCGCCGGGACCAGGAGCAGCCAGAGGGGGCTGCGTCGCGTTGGCCTGGACGGGTTGAGGGCGGGCTGCGTCACCACCTTGACTGTTTGCACAAAACCCCTGCGGGTGCCAGTCTTGGCCGGTCATGGACGATACCTGCATTTTCTGCCGAATCGCCGCGGGGCAGGCCCGCGCCGAGATCGTGCACGAGGACGAGCTCGCCGTCGCCTTCAAGGACACCTCCCCCCAGGCGCCGGTCCACATCCTGGTCGTGCCCCGCAAGCATCTCACCTCCCTCGCCGAGGCGGGGGTCAAGGATGGAGCGTTGCTGGGTCACCTGCTACAGGTGGGGGGGGAGGTCGCCCGGGCGGCGGGGATAGGGCAGGGCTTTCGCACGGTGATCAACACCGGACCGAGCGTCGGTCAGAGCGTGTTTCACCTCCACGTGCACATCATGGGCGGACGTCGAATGGGCTGGCCCCCGGGGTAGGGTGCGTTAACCCAGGGACACGTCATGTGCCAGCAAGTAAACTGAAGGGAACACTCCGTTGGCACGTGCTTGGCCTGTTGTCATTTAAAAACAGTTGGTTAAGCTCGCGCGGAGATCTGGTACCTCCCTTGCTATTTCTTCCGGGTGAACCCAGCCGGAGGACAAAAATGAGAGCGAGCACCCTGACCCTGATGGCCCTGCTGACCGCCTGTGGCGGGGGCGAGGCGACCACCCCTGAGCCCGATCTGCTGCCCCAGTCCTACGCCGTGAGCGAGTGCGGCGGGTTCAAGGCTCACGCGGCCACCGCGCTTGCCCCGGCGCCCCAGAGCTACTGCGACGCCGAGGTGCTGCGCTGGACCTACGACAAGGGCGCCGGCAAGCTGGCCTTCGCCAACGACCGGGTCGCCCTGAACTGCTGCGGCGAGCGCGTCATGAAGCTCGCCGAGGTGAACGGGACCTACGAGATCAGGGAGACCGACGCGCCGGAGCAGATCGTGACCGCGAGCGGAACCAGCGAGGCGCGCTGCCACTGCATGTGCGTGTTCGACCTGGAGGTCGAGGCCGAGCAGATCCCGTCGGGCCAGATCCAGGTCAAGCTGATCCGCGAGATCACCGACAGCAACGAGCCGGCCAAGACGGTCTACAGCGGCAGCCTCGACCTGTCGGCCGGATCGGGCCTCGTCGTCGTCGACGGCTCCCCGTTGATGATGGATGCCAGCGGGCGCTGTGGGATGTAGGATCAGCCAGATGCCCTCTCGCCCCCTGACAGCTGTCCTGCTCGCCCTCGCCCTGGCCCAGGGCTGCGACCCCCAGGACAGCTCCCCCGTCCCTCAGCCGGTCCCGGGCCTCGTGCGTCAGAGCACCCCGATGCTGTCCCAGGCCGATCAGCTGGTGCTCGGGCTCGCGGGCGCCGTGGCCGGCGAGGGGAAGGTCCACGTCGAGGACAGGACCGGCGGCGCCCGGGTCGAGGCGGTCTCCGCCGCGTCGGGGAGCTTCTCGGCCGTGATCGCCGCCGGCGCGGACGCCGAGCTGGTGCTGCGCTTCGAGACCGACGAGGGGATCAGCGATCCGGTGAGCCTGCGCCGGAAGCGGGTCTTCGATCCCCCGCCGACGCTCGCTCCGGCGAACCACCAGGCGCAGGTGGTCACGCCCCCGGACGCCCAGGGACAGGTCAGCGTGAGCAACGACGCCGGCCCGGGCCAGCCGCCGCACATCGCCGCCACCGCCGACGTGACGGTCATCGTCAGCAACGACGCGAACGGCGAGGTGGTGAGCTCGACCACCGACGGTAACGGCCTGTTCACGGTGACCCTCGGCGGGGCCCACGGCGACCCGATCCGCATCCTCCTCGTCGACCCCGACACGGTCGACCTGACCAGCGACTTCCTGACCTACCAGGTCCCCTGACCGCTTCCGGGGCGGGCCGGGTTGCAGTATGGTTGCCCGATGACCCGCGTGATCCCGCTCAAGATCCTCGCGTCGGTGCTCGGGCTGGTCCTGGCGACGGGGCCGGCCCTCGCCCGGGCCGCCGACAAGGGCCCGCGGGGGACCCTCGCCGTGGTCAACGCGGGCAAGGGCGGTCACGAGGTGGTGGAGCGCGTGGCCCGGTCGCTGGGGCCGCACCTCGGCGGCTGGACGCGCCAGCCGGGGGTCGACGCCTTCCTCGCCGGCCGGCCGAGCCCCGGGGCGCTGCCCGTGGGCAAGACGGGGGAGGACCTGGTCCGCCTGGTGGAGAAGCTGCGCGAGGACCGCTCGCCGTCGCGGAGCGCCCTCACCGAGCTGGGCCGGCTGCTCGGCGTGGACTACCTGCTCCTGGTCCGCGTGGGCGCCAGGTCTGTGGTGGCGCGCCTCTACTCCGTACACCGGCAGGCCTACGCGCCCGAGAGCTTCGAGGGCCAGGTCGGCGAGGAGGGGCGGCTGCGCGATTACGTGCTGGCGCAGACCCGTGGCCCGTCCAGGCCGGCCGGGCGGCGCTGGAGCCGCTGGTGGATCTGGGCCGCCGCTGCGGGGCTCGCCGCGCTGACCATCGGCCTCGCCGTCTCGAGCGGCGGAGACGACGCCACGGGGGACCTGCGCATCCGGGTCACCCGCTGAGCGGTCGAGTGCGGCGCCAGATTCGTGCCGCGCTGAGTTGAATCCGGCCCACCCTTCCGAGTGTTGTCACGAACGGGCCTCGTCGACGGGGGGGGAGTTCCTCACCTCCTGGGTGAAGAACGGGCCTCGTCGACGGCGCGGGGGGGGAGTTCCTCACCTCCTGGGTGAAGAACGGGCCTCGTCGACGGCGCGGGGGGGAGTTCCTCACCTCCTGGGTGAAGAACGGGCCTCGTCGTCGGCGCGGGGGGAGTTCCTCACCTCCTGGGTGAAGAACGGGTCTCGTCGACGGCGCGGGGAGGAGTTTCTCACCTCCTGGGTGAAGAACGGGCCTC